>Ga0193753_10001615_pt1 | contig 19065 bp, 5 predicted proteins | sample H1c2metaG_FD_144925 | JGI IMG/M metagenome (GOLD analysis project Ga0193753, IMG submission 144925) | Soil microbial communities from a riparian zone of the East river system, Colorado, United States - H1c2 | ecosystem: Environmental > Terrestrial > Soil > Riparian zone | place: USA: East River...
TTGATTCGGCGGTCCCGGATCGTAAATCAGCAGCGCCTCGCCAATGGCGAAACCATTTTCGTAAACGACGAGGCCGGGCTTGGTTCCGTTCGGCACGATGAGGCCGCTGACGCCGAAGCTCGGGAAGGTCACCTTGGCCGACTGGACCACGACGATTTCCTGGCGCGCTCCACCGTTCTTGGTTGGGTCGTAGTTCGGATCGTAATTGATGACGATGCCGCTGCCGGTGACCTCGACCACATTCGGAACGACAACTTTCAGCCCGGCGATATCGATGCGGAATTTGCCCGGCACACTGAAAGCGTCCGCGATATTTCCGCCGCCCGTGATGGCCCCAAGCGCCGCGAAAATATCGACGCTGATGTCGAAGGTTCCCAACAGCCCGGTGACTTCCGCCGTGACGCCGCTGCTGCCCTGTGCGCTGCCGAAGTCGAGACCCGCCTTGTTCGCGCCGATGCCGATGGTCAGCACCAGTTGCCCATCCTTGAACCCCGTCTTGATGAGGCCGACGGACGGCCCTTCGATGACGAGCGGCCCCAGCGTAATGTTGTTCGTTGCCGCTGCCGCATCCTGAACGGTGGAGGAGACGGTGAAGGTTTCCGTGATCGCGGCGTTCGTGGCGGTGCCGACGGACCAACTGCCGGCGACGACTTGGACCGTGATTTCGCCGTCCGCGAACGTCTGCGCAACATTTACTCCGGTCTTGGGTTGAACGAAGAAGCGATAGGTCGTGGTGGAAATCTTCTGGATCGAACCGATAAGAAAACCCGCCGCGTTTTTGTCGAGGTTCGCCGCGCCGGGACCGGTCAGCTTGAGTTCGTTTCCATCGATAGTCGCGGGATCAACAAAGCCGCCATTCGGACTGACAAAAGTAATGTCGATGTAGCGCTTCGCATTCAGGCTCGCCGTGTTGACGGTCGCGCCATTGAACGGGTTGGCGAGCATCGCATACGGCTCATTCACAATGGGCGCGGTCGCCTTGTAAACGATGAAGCGTTCGATCTCGGACGAGTTGCCTTTGCCGACTGAATCCGACCACGAGTTCGCGAGGAACGTAACCTGAATGTTCACGCGGCTGATGCTATTGAGCGCCAGATCCAGCGCATCGGTGTTTAGCAAGTAGCGGAATGTCCGGTCGTTGTTGGCATCGGTGACCTTCTCGCCCGCGCCGCTCGCGCTGAGAGTGACTGACGTGCCATCCGGGCGGCTGGCGGTGATCGCGAACTCCGCCGCGTCATCCGTGATGGAACCCTCGTTCAACCCGACGCGGTTCACGTCGTTGAAGATCACGTAGAGATATTGCAGTCCGCCGATCTCGACGATGGAACCGGTTGTGGGTCCGGCAAGATCGGCCGTCACCGGAAGCAGCGTGCTGGTCGCAGGCGGAATCGTCGCGCCCACGCCGAAGATGGAGTAACCGCGCACTTGCAGGCTCTGCAACTGGAAGCCTTCCGCGCCGCCAAAGAAGAACCGCGCCGAGCCAGTCAACCCGAAGACTTCCTGCACGCCACCGTCGCCATCCATACTGATCGTGACGCTCGCTTCCGGCAGATCCACATCGATACGTCCTGTCGGACTGCTCGTGAAACGAACCGCTCCAGAGAGCGTGAAGATTCCTGCCGCGCTGATGACGACTTGCGAGCCTTCGGTGATTTCGCCGAGTTCATCGAAGCCGGCGGAGAACTCTTCGATCTTCGCCGTGCTGCTGAACTTGACGCGGACCGCCGTCGTTTCGCCCGGTTCATCGATCAGGCCGTTGCCATTGTTGTCTGCGCCGTCGTTGTCCGGCGGGAACTCGGCCAGCGGATCTTCGGGCAGTTCGATGGAACGGTCGAGCGCCACGCCCGTGTTGTTGATGCGCACCGTGATCGCGCCTTGAATCGTCAGGCCATCCAGGCCGATCAACGCCGTCTCGCCGTACGCATACGCCGCGAACTTCGTCACGCCTGGCGTGCTCGTGTTCATCTTGATCACGCCGATGGTTGCGTTCGTCACCAGCAGTCCGATGGCTCCCGCCTTGATGTTGCCATTCTCATCGCGGAACGAGCCGCCATCCGGCACGAAGCCGAGAAAGATTTCCACGTTGCGCGCGCCGTAGAGCGTCTCGTTACCGACGTTCTGCACCGTAAAGTCGCCGCTCAATTTGAAGTAGGGCGGGAACTCAATCGAAGCATTGAGAATGGCGAAGCGGACAAACTGTTTCTCGTTCGGCGCGGTGAACTTAATCGCAATGTTTTCTCCACCCACGCTGATCGTCTGATCGACGTTCAGGTTCGTCGTGTTGATCTGGAGAACGACATCGCCGCCGGCCGCGCCGATGCCGGGGATTTCAATGTCCGTCGTCAGCCGCAGCGTTCCGGCGATGCCCTCCGGCAGGAACACGAATCCGCCCGCGCCATCGCTGAAGCTCACGCCAAGCACGCTCGAATTGACATTGGCCATGCCGACGCGAATCGCCGTCACCGGCGGCAAGCCACCGGGACCATCCGGATCGCGCAATGTGATTTGCTCGAACGCGAAGTCACCCTCCAGGGCGAAGTCCGGGCGATCGTCAGCCGAGTTGTCCGAGAAGTTAATCACCAGCGCCACGTGCCCGGCGATGCGGAGGAACGGACCCTTGGGCAGACTCAGCGTCTCCGTGTTGCCATCGCTGTCCACCACGAACTCCTCGTTGATTAACTGGTTCGTGTTGTTGATCTCGAGCCGCACTTCACCGCTGAACGCCAGCGACGCGCTGCCGCCACTCACGTTGATGTCGAAGGGAACCGTGAAGCTGGCCGCGAGACCTTGCGGCGTGATCAAGATGAGGCCGCTGATATCGGTCAGTTCGAAAATGGGGTCCGCAGGGTCGCCGAGAATCAGCGTCAGGTCACTGATAGCAATCTTGATGATCTTAGTCCCGTTCGGACGGAAGCCCTGTTCGAAGGAGATGAAAGTGGAGAAGCTAATTTCGGTGACACTGTCATTATCGAAGTCGAACTCCAGTTCAACGTTGCCGGACGCGGCGAGGACGTGCGTGGTGAAATTGAGGAGAACCGAAGGAGCGGGGTTGCCGCCAGCGCCATCTGGATCCGGGCCAGTCTGAACGACGAGGCCACTGGTGGCGGCAAAGCTGGTTTCGAAGTTAACGACCGGCGGTGGCGGACCCGTCGGCATTCCTCCGCCCGTGGCCGGCGCGCTGGCGCCATTGATCTTCACTTCCAGCATGTTGGCGTTGAGCACCACACCCGGCACGCCGACCAGCGCAATCTCCTGCACAGTGGCGCGAAGCGCGCAGTAGCTGGACTTGTCCGTCACCAACACTGGCTTCAGCAACGCCAGGCCCAGGCTGAAATTATTAATCTTGAGTCCAATCGCGCCGCTGGCCGCCGGATCATCGGTAACATCAAAAGCTCCGTCCCCGTTGCTGTCCGGATCGCCCGTGCCGATGAAGGCGTTCACGTTGTTCATCCCGATCTGGATCACGTTCACCTGTTTGGTGCTGCCGTTCGAGAGCGTGACCGTCACCGGCTCGCCGCCCTGCTCGAAAGCAAACTGACCGCTCAGCCACGCGAAGCCATCGACGATGATCGTGACCGCGCCGAAAGCTTTCAACGTCTTGCCGGTGAAGTCCAATGTCACGGACGGCTCGCCGTCGCCGTCCGGGTCAGGCCCGGTCAGCACTTCGAGTCCGCCGCCGAAGCTCGTCGCAAAATTAACCACCGGATCATTCAAAGTCGGCGTCGCGGGGTCGCTGCCGCCGTTCACTTCCACTCCGAGAATATCCGCGCGAATGGTCAGCGCATCGATGCCCACGATCTCAGCGCCACCGCTGGCCTTCAGCGCGTAGTAACCCGACTTGTCAGCCACGGCCGTCGGCTTGAGCAACGCGAGTCCGAATTCCAAATCGCTCAACACCACCCCCATCGCGCCGTCCGATTGCGGCGTGTCGTTGCTATCGATGACTCCGTCGCCATTGCTATCGACGAAGTAAGGCCCACCCACACCGACGAACGCGTTCACATTGCTCGCGCCGATCGTCATCACGCTCACCTGCTTCGTCGTGCCGTTCGAGAGCGTGACCATCTCCGGGTCGTTGCTCTTCGAGAAAGCGAACTGGCCGCTGAGATGGACGAACTCCGAAATCGTAATGCGAACTGAGCCGCTGACCTGGAGGAACGACGTGCTGAAATCGATGACCGTGAAGTCGTCCGGCCCGGTGCCCGTGAGCACTTTCAATCCTTCTTCGCTGCCGTAGCTGTCCGGGTTCAACGCTGCGCTGGCGGCGAAATCAATTACCGGCACCGGCGGCGTGTTGGTCGGATTCGCCGTGTCCTTGGCGCTGTTCATCGAGATGTTGATCTGGCCCGCGAGCGTGAGTCCTTCGATGCCGACCAACTCAGCGCCACCACTGCCGGTCAACGCGGTGTAACTCTTCGTCGAAGGAATCGGCGCCTGCGGCGTGCCGCCAGGCAACGGCTTCATCAGCACCAGCGCAAATTCATCAATCGTTAGAGCCAGGCCAAGCGCGCCATCTTCCGCGGGCGCGTCGTCGTCATCCACGTCACCATCGTCGTCGCTGTCCACCCAATACGGACCGCCCACGCCCGCGAACGCCTTCACGTTGCTCGCCCCGATGGTCAGCACCGACATCGTCGTGGTGCCCGTGCCGCCGGCGGTCTTCGCCTGCAACTCGCGCTTCTCAATCGCCAGCGCGCCGCTGATGTAAACGAACTGGCTGATGGAAATGGTCAGGAACGCCGAGACACGCAGTTCTGTGTTGCTGGTCAACTCGGCGAGATCAGTATCGGCCACCTGATCGACGGCAGCCCAATTCAACTTTGTCGTGTCCGCGGCCTTGACGTTAAACAGCAGACTGAAATCTGTAACGCTGATTTCAAAGCCGTCCGGCAAGCCGTGGATCTGAAGCGACTCGATGCTCGCCGCCACGCCGACCCATTTGCGCGGTGCGGGCAAAGTCGTCGGCGCTTCACCGATGATCGCGAGATCAAGGCTCGCGTTGTTCACGCTGAAGCCAATCGCGTTCGTCGTGTCGAGACTAGTGACAATGCCGTCGCCGTCGCGCACGAACGCGCCGTCGATGCCGGCGAAGAGGAAGACGTTCGACAGCTCGATGATGAGCACGGTCGCGCCGTCGAGGACGATGGCGCCGTCATCCACATGCTGGTCACTGAGCTTGGTGATTTGGAACTTGCCCGCGATCAGCACGAAGCCCGCGATGTTGATGTCGAGACTGCCGCTGACCTTCAGATCCAGGCCGGCGGTCAACCCACCGAGGCCGGAGACAACTCCATCCTGCGTGAGTTGATCCCAATTCAGCTTGGTCGGAGTAACTCCAGCCGACGGCACGTTGTAGAGCAACTCCAGCGCACGGATGTTGAATTCAAATGCGGATGGCAAGCCGTGGACGCTCATCGCGCCTATCCGCGCGGTGATGCCGGTCCATTTCTTCGGCGCCGGTGCTCCCGCAACGGTCGAAGGAGTTTCGCTGACGATGGCCAAATCAAGGCTCGCGTCGCTCACGCTGAAGCCAATCGCGTCGTCCGTGTTGAGTCCAATGATGTTGCCATCTTCGTCTTCCTCGAATGCACCATTCACGCCCACGAACAGGAACACGTTGCTCAAGTTCACCGTCATCAGGTTCGCCTTCAAGACGGTGAGCGTACCGTCGTCGATGGTCAGCGGACTGCTGGCCGTTGACGTGGTGATGCCAATTTCAAAGCTGCCCGCCGCGAGCACGAAGCCTTGGATGTCGAGCTTCAGCACGCCCTCGATGCGCATCCCACTGCCGGTCAATGTCACCGTGGTGTCGCCCACGACCACCGGATCAGCGTCGAATGTCGTGTCGCTCGGCTGTAGATCGACCATCGTGGTCCAGTCGAGCGGAGCCGGAATTGATGGGGTCGTGCCGCTCGCGGTGTTCTGCTCGAAGTCCAGGCTGATGGCCTCAATCGTGATGCCCGGCAATCCTTGCAACGAAGCGCCGCGCACGTTGGCCATAAGCGCCATGAAGCTGCGATTATCTCCCGGATTGGTCAGCGGATTGGCTTTAATCAGCGCCAAGGCCAACCGCCCGCTGTTCACGGAAAACCCGACGCTGTCTGGAACGCCGACAAACAAATCCGTCACTTGAAGGTCCATCGTCAGCAGGCTCGCGTCATTCAAATCGATGTCGGTGCCGCCGGGCAGATTCACATCCACTGTCTGCTTCACCATTTCGAATTCGGCCGATGCTTTGAGGACACCGAAAGCGTTCAGCGTCAGCGCGCCACCGATCTTCGTGAAGGGACCGGTGAAGTCGATGTCCAGACCGCCGATTTGAATTACGTCGGGCACGGCCGGCAACGCGACGTTGTTCGGGAGGTTCGCCGCGAGATTGATCGACTTGCTCCAATCAATTCTCGTTGGCGCCGGGAAACCGGGCAATGTTCCCGACGCGGTGCTCAACGTGACTTCGAGGATCGGCGCGACGATATCCAATCCACCCGGCAAACCGGTCATGGTCGCGCCACTGATGCTGGCCTTCACGGCGATGAAGCTGCGCGTGTCGCCCGGAATCTTCAGCCCGTTGGCTTTGATTACCGCCAGCGCGATGAAGCCTTCGTCCACCGCGAATCCGATTCCACCATCGATGGGGTTGTCCAGATCCGCGCCGGGCAATCCGGCGAAGAGATTCGTAATCGTCAGTTCGAAGGTAAGCAGCGTGGCGTCATCGAGGTCCTTCTCCGTCGTGGAAAAGAAACCGTTGCCATTCACATCCACATCCACGCTCTGGCGTTGCAACGCGAACTCCGCATCCACGAAAACGGCGCCGAACAATTCGAGATGAAGTTCGCCGCCAACTTCGAGCAATTCACCCTCCGGCAGGAAATCAATCGCCAATCCCCCGCCCGGCGGCGCGAGCGGCGTGCCGGCCACCGTACCGGCCGCATTGAAATCAATGACGCGATTGGGATTGAGCACATCGCTCGTGCGATTGATGGAGATGGAAAGATTCCTGACCGAGACGTCAAGGCCCGGCACCCCCACAAAAGTACCATCGCCCACTTCCGCTTTCAGCGCAGTGTAACTGCGGATGTTGGCCGGACTGCTCGCATCGGTAATGAGCGCGAGCGTGAAGGAAACTTCGGCGAGCTCGAAGCCGATGGCCTCGCTGGTGCCGCCGTTCACCCCGGCAAAGCCATTGACGCCGGTCGCGCTCACGAGGAGATAACTCGTCGTCAAACTGCGGCCCGCCGGCGTGCCGTCGAGCACTGTGAAAGTCCCGTTCGCTTTCTTGACGCCGAATGTTCCGTCGAGGCTCACGAAGCCGAACAGGTTGAAAGACAACGTGCCGGTGAGTTGCAGCAAGTCGCCCTCGTTGCCGTCGAAGTCAAAGACGATTTCCGTCGTCGGGCCGGTGGTAACCGTCAGCGCCGCAGCTTTGCCATCGTCAGCCGCGAAAGCATTCGTGTCCGCGAAATCGAGAACCTTGTTCGGATGCAGCGTGTCGGTGGTGCGACTGACGACGAGCGAGAGAGATTGAACACCGACCGTCAGTCCGGGCACACCGACAAAACTCGCGTCCGTGATGTTCGCTTTCAGCGCCGTGTATTTCACCGTCGGCGCGGACGCATGGCTGAACAGGAGGAGTCCAAACTCCACGCCGGTGAGACTGAAGCCCAGGTCGTCGTCCGGTCCCGGTTCGCCGGGCACGCCGACGAAGGCGCTGTTCACCGTGCCTCCAATCGTCAGGTAAGCACCGGTCAGAAGCGTCGTGGCGTTTGTCGTCGTGTCAGTAACCGCGAACGTGCCAGTCGCCTTCTTAAAGGCAAACGTGCCGCTAAACGAAACGAACCCAAACACGTCGATCTCCAGACCGCCCGCGATCTTCAGCAATTCGCCTTCGTTGCCATCGAACGAAATCGTTTCCGTCTCGGTAATGTTGATCGCGATTTCGACGGGCGCCGCTTTTCCATTGTCGGCGTTGAAGCCGGTCGTGTCCGCAAAATCCAGGACCCTGTTCGGATGGAGCGCATCACTGGACTTGTTCACTTCCAGCGCAAGGGAAATGACGTTCAACTCCAGACCATCAATACCATCAAGTCCCGCGCCACCGATGCTCGCTTTGATCGCCGTGTAGCTCACGGGGTTGACCAATGCGCCGTCGTTTACCAACACCAGCGCGACTTTGAGATCTTCGAGCCTCAGTGCGATGCCGCCGGCGCTGACTGTCGCCTCTTCAATCTCAGCGCCCACTGTCAGGTATTCGACATCGGACAACAGCGTGGTCGTGCCGGCTAGCGCGTCCGTGACTCCGAAGGCGCCGACCGCTTTCTTGAAGGCAAAGCCACCGTTCAGCGTGACGAATCCGAAGACGTCCACTTCCGCTTCACCGGCCACGAGAAACTGCAGCGCGCTGGTCAATTGTTCCGTGAAATCCGGCAGCGCGCCCGCCGTCGTGGTTGAATCCGCCGCCGCTCCCCAATCGAAGCGTGCCGCCAGCGGAAGGCCCGTGGGGCCGGTCGCCTGATTGAGCAACACGAGTCCGGATAGGTCCACCGTCAGGCCATCGACGCCGAGCAATTGCGTCCCGCCGATGGAAGCCTCGAGGCCGAGGTAGCGCGTTTTGTCACCCACGGCCAAACCGGCGGGTGTCACGATGGCCAGCTTCAAGTTTACATCCTCGACGAGGAAACCAATCGCAGCGTCGGGAATCGCCTCGATGCCTTCCTTGTCCGGCGTGAGTCCCGGTCCGTTGATGCCGACGAAGAAGTCCGTGTTGGTCAGCGTAATTGCAACGAGGTCGGCGTCGGTCAACACGCCAGCCGTGCCGATGGCGGGATTTCCCGTGTCGATGGTCGCGGTCCTGAAGTCGAGGCTTCCATTTCCCACCGCGCCGGCTTTCGGCCCGAAACCGGCCAGCGGACTCGCCGGGAGATTAGACGTCGTGCCCGCGAGCGTGCCGTCCAGGATGTTATAAGTGAGCGAGCCAACGGCGTTGATGGAATTGGTCTGATCAATATCCAGCGCCGGCAGCGCCAGACTGTCGGGCGTGGTGGCAAGGCTGTCCCAATCGAGGTTCGGCGGAGTTGTCGCGGCATTGGTGTCGTTGTCCGTGGCGCGATTGACGCGGATGGTTGTCTGCGAGGCGTGCAGTTCAATCACTGACTCAAGGCCAACCAGATCCGCGCTGAGACCGGTGGCGAAAACTCCGAAATAACTAATGTCGTCCGCAGTATTGCCCGTGGTGCCGTTATCGAATGTGATCGACGCCAGATTCAACGTCGTGACTGCGCCTCTCAAGCCGAATGTCCCGGCCACGATCTCGTCGTCGCTGAAATCATCCGGAGTGTTGTTCGGTGTGCCGCTGGTAGTGTCACTGATGCTGCCGCCAGTGCCGAGGAAAACCTGCACGTTGTTCAGTGCGAGGGTGAGCGCATCGTCTTCAACCAAGGCTGGCGTGCCGGTGCCGGTGGAACCGGTCGTGGTCACGCGGCCCAGATCCAACGCGAAGCCGGGATGAGTCGCGTCACCGAATGCCACCGCCAGGAGAACGCCGTCGAGCACGTTGAGAATGGCTTTGCCTTCTACATGCAGATCGACCGCCTTGCTCACGCCGTCCGTGTCATCCAGAACAGCACTCCCGCTCAGATTCAGACTGTCGGGAGAAAACTCGACGCTCTTCCAATCGAGCTTGGTCGCGGTGTCCGGTGTGACGGAGTTCAGCGCGATCTTTCCGTCCCACGCTTTCAACACGATGGCATCGACGCCATTCAACTGAGCGCCGAGTCCCGAGGCAGTCACGCCCAAATACTTGTTTGCGCCCGCGGTAATGCTGAGCAACTCCAGGCTGCCGACTTCGCCGGTGAAACCGATCGAGCCGTCGTCCGTATCCACCGTGTCGTTGCTGTAACGAGCGGTCCGCGTCAGTGCGGAATTGCCATTGTCACTTCCGCCGTCGGTCAGAATTCCGCCGTCGCCGACAAACACCGCGGCGTTGTTCAGGCGCAACCAGAACACGTCGGCATTCGCGAACGTGATTCCGTCGTTCGCAGTGGCCGCAGTCACTTTGCCGAGGTCGAGCGCAAAGCCCGGAGGATCACTCAGAGAAAGCTGCGTCGCGATCGCGACCACGTTGCCCGGGCCGACGTTCAGAGCGGCATTGCCCTCGGCGTGAAGTTCAAGCGCCTTGTCCACGCCGTTCGTGTCATCCAGCACTGGACTCGCAGTGAGTGTCAGGCTTTCTGGCGTAAAGGTGACGCTGTCCCAGTCCAGCTTCTGCGCTGTGGCCGGAGTAACGGAGTTGTATTTCACCTTGCCGCCCCACGCGCGCAGCGTTACCGCGTCCACTCCGGCCAGTTCCGCGCCCAACCCGTCTCCGACCAAACCCAAATACTTGTTGGCACCAGCCGTGATGGTGAGCAGTTCCAAGCTGCCCACTTCGCCGAAAAGACCGACTGAATCAGCATCAGTGCTGACGGTGTCATCGCTGAAACGATCGGACAGGGACAACGCTGTGTTGCCATTGTCGCCTTCCACGTCCTGAAGAATTCCGCCCTGGCCGATAAACACTGCCGCGTTGTTCAGTTGCAGCGAGAGAACATCCGCGTCCGTGAAAGTGATGCCGTCGTTGGCCGTGGCCGTCGTGACTTTGCCCAGAGTAACCGTGAAACCCGGCGTGGCGCCCTGGCCCAGAGCCGCCGCGATGACGGCTCCTTCCGCGATGTCGAGCGCAGCTTTGCCCTGGACGATCAGATCGAGCGATTCCTCGATGCCCATCGTGTCGTCGAAGAGCATACTGTCGGAAACATCCACGCTGATGGCCGCGTCGAGATCGTCATCCAGGCTCTTCCAATCGATCTTCTTGCGTGGTGTCGTGCCTGCGGGAGGATCGAACTCGGGCGCCACGCTGTTGTACTTGAAGGCGCCGTCCCAGACCCTGAACACAACCGCATCGATGCCCACCAACTCCGCGCCCATGCCGCTACCGGCGACACCCAGATATTTCACGTCATCGGCGGAATTGCCTTCCGTGCCATTGAGGTCGGTGATGGAAATCAGATCCAGACTGCCCACCTCACCATGAAAGCCAATCGCATCGTCCTCGGTGGCCACGACGTCATCGTCATACTTCTCCTCAATCGCCGTGGCGGTCAGATTGTCTCCCTCCACGTCCTCCAGTTTGCCGCCCTTGCCCACGAACAGCGCGGCATTGCTCAGCGTCAACCGGAACACGTCCGCATCCGTAAAGCTGACGTTTCCAGAACCGTTGGCCGTCGAGGTCGTGGCTTTGCCGAAATCGAGAATCAGATCAGAGCTTTTCGCGACGATGGCCCCAGACGCGATGTTCAGCACTGCCGCTCCGTCGATGTGCAGGTCCAGGGCTTCAGCCACGGCGAGGTCCACCGGATCGGTGCCCGATGTGATGGCCAGCGTCGTCCAGTCCAACTTCTCGCCGGTGTCTGGCGTCACTTGGTTCAGCTTCAGCGTGCCGGACCAGAAGCTGAGAGCGACGGCATCCACTCCGAGCAAACCGGCACTGAGCGTGTCGTCGGCCGTCTGAACACCGAGATATTTTCGACCGTTCGCCTGGTCATCAATTGAGACAATCGACAGCGACCCGGTGATCGAGCCGAGGAAACCCGTCGTGCCTGGAATAATGTCCGCATCGCTGAAGTCAGCGGGGGTGGTGGAATTGTTTATGGAACCGCCTTGGCCCGCCCAGAGACTCGCATCGGTCAGCGTGAGGGAAAGCACATCCGCGTCAGTGAACGTGACTGCGGTATCACCGCCCGGACCTGCGGTGTCATTGCCACTGACTTCGCCCAGGTCGAGGATAAAGTCCGAGGCCCTGGCGATGAGCGCCCCGTTTCCGGCATTGAGCAACACCCCGCCCGCTACGTGCAGATCGAGCGTCTCATCAACGCCCAGCGTCACGGGCGTCAGGCCCGAAGTTACATTCAAGCTATCCCAATCGAGCTTGTCGGTGGCGGTGCCGCTTTTTCGATTCAAGGACAGTTCGCCGTTCCAGAAGTGAAGCTCGAAGTCCGGGCCGAACCCGACGAGGTCAGCACTCACGGCATCCGCGCCTGACTCGACGCCGAGGTAGCTTGCCGAACCTTGCTTAATCGAAACCAGCTTGAGCAAGGAAACCGAGGCGGCGAATCCTTTGGCGCCATCCACCACCAGGTCGTCGCTGAAATCTGCCAGAGTCCCGCCGTTGTTTAGGCTGCCGCCATCTCCGGCCCAGAGATCGATGCTGGTCAAGGTCAACGAAAGAACGTCGGCATTCGCCAGCGTCACGCCTGGCCCCGTGCCCGCGTCGCCGGTGACGATGGTTCCGAGCGCGAGGTCGAAGCCGCCCTTGGCCACGAAATAGCCGAACGCATTCAGAACAAGATTGCCCGCCACATGGATCAGGGCGCCGGCTTCGCCTTCGAAGTCCAACGCAGGCGCTCCGACAACCGGAGTCACCGGCGCGGAGAACGAAGCAGGATCGACAGCGCTGCCCGCTACCGAACCGGTCGCTTTGAAATCCAGGACCGGCGCGTTCAACGCCGGGTTGTTCGTCTTGTTGAGTTCGACCGCGAAGTTGTAAACGCCGACGTTGATGTCGCTGGAGCCGACGAACCCGGCGCTCTCGCCGCTCGCCTTGAGGGCGGTGTATTTGACGTCGTCTCCGGTGTTGTCGGGAGTGCCCTTGGCGTCCGTAAACATCAGGAGCGTGAAGTTCACGTTCGTAATCGACAGCCCGAACGCCGCCGGGTTGGACGCCGGGCCGTTATTCCCGACGAAGGCAGAGGCGCCCGGCGTGCCACCGAAGGCGAGCACCTTGTAGGTCACATCGTCGAACAACGTTCCGCCCGGAGTTGAGTCGGCGAGACGCAAGTCTCCGGCCACATCCTGGAACGCAAAATCACCCTCGACGAAGAAGTATTCGAAGAGCTGAAGAGCGACGGCTCCAACCCCGCCGGAAATGCCCCCGGTGACACCTGTCGCCTGGTCGATTACGAAGGTGTCTTTTTGGGTGCCGCCGGAGAGGTTCTGGACGGCCGAAAAAGCGATGGTGGAAAGACCACTCGGAGTGAGCGTTCCGGCGTTCAATCCGGCGAGGTCCCAAACGCTGTCCAAATTGGGTCCGAGGAGAGTGATTTTTGCGAGATGATTTCCGGTGATGTTCGTGATGCCTGCGACGTTGGTTCCGTCGTCTCCTGATCCGGTGCCGGTGATGTTCAAAGTGCCGTCGGCATTTACCTGGATCGTGATGGTCTGGTTGAGGTTGCTGATGCCCGAAAGATCGAGGTTCGGAGCGGCGGTCGAGGCGCTGACGATGAGCGGCTCGTCATCGGGTTCGGAAGCTGAATTGAATTCGGAATTGGGCGAAAAGGCGGTGTCCTGCGAAGGCAATGAAGAACCCTCAGCCGACGGGCCGTGGGAAAGATTTGAATCAACTACTTGCGAATCAGCTACTTGCGTCGGAGGACCATTGGCCGCAGTCAGCGTATCAACAAGCATCTCACTGAAAATTTTCACCTCGGGGGCGGACTCGCTCGCGGCCACCTCGTCATCGAGTTGCGCGACGGTTTCGGAAGGATTCCAGACCCACGCGAACGCCGTTTCGGCAACGGTCAACTGAGTGCCTTGATTACTTGAAGCGTCCGAAACGAAAGCGTCCTGAGACGGCTCGGGACTGCTCTCGGACGGGATGTTTGAAGGCAGTAAATCCTCGCCTTCCGAACGAGCCATTTCGGTCGCGTTTTCGGCCGGACTCTGGACCAAATTCAAAGCCGACTTGGCGAGCGTTTTAGCGGTCGAAAACGATGGCGCCGAATCGATGGCTAAGGTGTCATTCGCGACGTCATTTTCGGCAGCGACTTCCAGCGGCTGTTTCGCGCCAAAAATCGCGGGCGCCGGCGCCGAAAAATCAGCGCTGAAATCAGTTCCAAAATCGGATTCCAATCCATCAAAAATATCGACGATTTGATCCGTTGGATTGTAAGCGATGAGAGTGTCCAAAGAACTGCCGGGAACCGCTTCGACTTGTTCGACTTGCTGTTGAAAACCGGAGTCAGAAAGGGAGGGTGCGCCGGCCACACTCGCCAGCAGAGCATCACCGGAAAGCAGGATGCGAGGCTCGAGAGCCTCAAGGTCAAATTGCCGAGTGCGTTCGGTGTTCAACTTGGGTCGGGCACGGCAGAAAAAATCTTTTTCCAAGGCTACGCGAAACCGGACGAGCACATCCCACGACGCAACTGCGAGACGATTTCACGAAGGAGTTTTTTCGGCTGACGCCGGGCTTGAGAAAACAAAATCCGGCGTTTCGGTCAAGGGCAAAGAGGAAACTGGTCGAAAAATCTTCGGCGCAATTCGTCTGCCACGCGTCATGTTGAGATCCCGTTGAACCAGCGCACACCGCTCGCCTCAAATATCAAAACTGACAGAGGGTTTCGCCCGATCGGCTTTGCTCATGATCTTGGTTTTTACTTCATCGGGCACGACGATGGAGCCGGGCGCGACGCTGTGCGTGAGGAAGACATTTGCCCCGATGGTGCTCCCCTCGCCCACCACTGTGTCGCCGCCCATGATGGTCGCGCCCGCGTAGATGGTGACGTGGTTTTCAATCGTCGGATGCCGCTTCTGCCCGCGCAACGCCTGCCCGGCGGAGAGCGAGCGTGCCACGAGACCAACGCCTTGATACATCTTCACGTGATGGCCAATTACACTCGTCTCCCCGATGACCGTGCCGGTGCAATGATCGACAAAGAAGTGTGAGCCAATTTTCGCCCCCGGATGCAGATCCATACCGGTTCGGCTGTGCGCCCACTCGGCCATGATGCGCGGGATGAGCGGCACGCCGCGTTTGTAGAGTTCGTGGGCGAGACGGTGGACCGCGACCGCTTCCATGAAGGGATACGCCACGATGATTTCCTCTTTGCTCAAAGCCGCCGGGTCACCGTTGAACGCGGCTTCGGCGTCGGTTTGCAGCAGGTCGCGGACGGGCGGAAGGTTCGAAAGAAACTCCAGCGTCAACGAGCGCGCCGCAGGGCGCAGCTCTTTCTTCGTCAACCCTTCTGGCGTGCGATACTCCAGGCTTTTGTAAATTTCGTCTTCTAAACGGCCGAGCACGGAGTCCATGAGCGCCGTCGTTTCCACCTTCAATTCTGAGGAATGAATGATCTGGTCATGAAAAAACCCAGGGAAGAGCAATCGCAGCAAATCGACGGCGATCGAGCACACCGCGGTTTTGCTCGGAAGATTTTTGCCGTCGAGATGGTTGATGCCGCCGACACGCGCGTAGGAGGCGAGCAATTGGTCGGTGAGTTGAGTGACCGTGACGTTCACAAGCGCAGTAGAAAACACCGAAATCGAAAATCCAAACACCAAATCGCTTTCCCACGGGCGGCGGGGTCGGAACCAGCGCGCGCCGCTCAGTTCAGAGCATCTCAGCATACCGGAGCTATTCATCCGCAGATGGCGCAGATTCACGCATATTTTTTATCTGCGACATCTGTGTCACCTACGGAGGTTTCCATGAGCACAGCCCGGAGGCATTTTACGGTTCCTCGCTCACGCATTACAGTGGTGACGGAGGTAAAACTATGCGAAACACCATATTGTTGTTCACCCTGGTGGCGGCATTCGGAATCGGTTGCCGGCCCACCAACGACAAAGTTCCCAAAGCGGAGGAACCCACGACACCGCGGCTGGAGACATCTGTGCCCGGCCCGGCGAGCACCAACGATCGCTCGGCCACGCAACAGAAATTGTCCGCTAAACTGAATGAACTCGATGCGAAGATGGCCGAGTTGAAAGCGAAGGCACAGAGCGCCGGCGCTCAGGCCAAAGCGGAATGGGAAGCCCGCCGTCCTCAGCTCGAGGCTCAACGCGATGCGTCCGCAAAAAAGCTCGACGAGTTGAAGCAAGCCGGGAAGGAAGCCTGGGACGAGACGCGCACCAAAACCGAGGCTGCGTTTGGTGAATTGGAAAAGGGCTTCAAGGAAGCGTGGACGAAGCTCACAGAATGAGCGTTGGCTGACAGCAGATTGCCTCGCGATAGCCGTCCCATCGCGAGGCGTGACATTTGCTGACACGCGCGGACTATTGATTGCCCATGCCGCTGTCTGAAGTTCCGCTGGCGCTGATAGAGCCGGATTGCTCGTCGTAAAGGCCGCTTGGAACGCGGAGTCGTGCTGGCGCCAGGTATCGTTTGCCCGCCGCGAATTTCCCCGCGCCACGCGCCCGACTCCTGGCCGCGCGCTTCAATGAATTCTTTGAAGCGCTTCAGATTACCCTTCACTCGCGCCGAGGCGATGCCCAGCGTCGTGCCCATTTTCTCCATCGCGCCGTCCGGCTCGAAGTGGATGCACGCCTTAACTCGTGTACGCGTGTCGGAAAGCCGCTCGAATTCCACCTGCCCGTCATTGCGTTTGCCCGAGGCGCTGCGCCACGCGATGCGTTGATCGGGAATCTGCTCCGTGATCTCCGCGTCCCATTCGTGCCGATGTCCGGCCACATTCCCGACCCAGTGCAGGCGCTGATCGTCCAATTGGCGCACCTCCTCGATGCCTTCCATGAACTCGGGGAACTCTTCGAATTGCGTCCACTGGTTGTAAACCGTGCTGAGGGGCGCATCCACCTCGACGGATTGCTCGATTGTCTCCATAACGACTCCTTGGTTAATGACTACGTTCGGTTTGCCTCCTTCTTCCACGAAACCTGTCGAGGCGGAGCAGCAGGATGTCAATCCACGGCGGATCGAGTGGAAAACAAGAAGTCGGGACGGAAGAGAAGCGAAGATACCCTCGCTCCTGATGAACAACTAACGGCGATTCTTCTGATTGGCGCGCGCTTCGCGTCGCTCGGCAAGCGCCCAGGCCACGATGACGGGACCAAAGCAAATTGCCACGCCGATCGGCATCGCATACAAGCCCCACCAATTCATATCGAAATCCATGCGCGTAAATTGCGGAGATGGATGTCGAAGGTAAAGGAGAGATTTCAGCTTTGAAGCGGATCGGCAGGGTTCACGGACGGTTTGCGAAAACGAGCAACGCCAGTCCCGCCAGCAACAGGAGCGAGGTGAACAAATGTGTAACGATGTGTTGTCCGATCATCAGCACGGTTTGGTCAGAACCTGGAAATATCCGGGCCAGAAGTGGGTACAAAATTGGAACAAAGTTGCCGAACAACGCCACAAACGCTCACGCCGCCGGGACGAGGTAGCCAATTCGTCGCTCGCGGATCCATCCCAGTCAGACCACTACCAACATTGCCACGTTCAGCAGTCCCACAAGGATTGCTTGCACCCAAATGAGCGTCTGTATGTGGCCCGTGTTCATCAGAACGAGACGGTAGGCTTCGCGCTCGGTGTATGTCGAGACGGCCGCTCAAGGCTGTCTCAGCGTGAGCGCCGGTGCCGGGTTCGTCGTCAGCGGATTGGTCACAAAATCATTTCGCTCCAACATCGCGATCCATGCGCCTGCCGATTGAACCACGCCAGCGATGTCCAGCGATTCGTGCAGCGACGGATACTTTTCCAAATAACTGCGCGACAACTTGAACAGTGCCGCCGCGGGCCGCAGCCGGTTCTTCTGCAAATGCACAAACGCGCCGGCGAATTGGATCAGCCCTTTGTAGAAACCGTAGTTCACGCCGCGCCGCCCTTCCGCCAGCCAGAGTTCCTCGAGCACGTCGTGCGCTTCGTAAAACAACTGGCGGTTGAAGCACTCGAAGAAACCGAGATAATGCGCGGGCAAATGCTGGCCGCGGCACGCATCAATCAAGGCCGCAATTTTCGGACTCTTCTTGCTCATCGGGAGCGCGAGAGTTTGGGCGTATAGCCGGGCGCCGCGATGAATTTCAGCAACAGCCTGCCGTCCTCCGCGTTCCACATGCGCACGTCGGCGTCATGGCCGCCGCTCGCCAAACGCTGCGTGCCGGCGTGGAACGCCAGCGAGTAGATGGCATCACGATGGGCTTCAAAGGTACGCACGAGTTCCTTGGTCTCGAGATTGTGCTGGCGAACACGACCATCCAGGGACGCGCTGAAAAAATTCGTCCCGCTCACGATTAGTCGTGTGGGTTCTCCATCCCAGCCAGAAAACTCCGCGGTCTTTTTCACGTCCTTCAAGTTCCATCGGTGAACGTTCCGCGTGCGGCTTGCAGAGAGAATCGACTTCGCATTCGCCCACGCCACGGCCGTCACGAAATCGCTATGGCCCGTGTATGTCTCATCAAGTTCGCCCGTTTTGACCTCAAAAATGCGCGCCGATTTATCGCGACTACCCGAAGCCAGCCGTTCGCCGTCCGGGCTGAACGCGAGCGCCAAAACCCAATCCGCGTGTTGCTCGATGGTTTGCAACAGCCGCCCGCTCTCGACGTTCCAGATGCGAATCATGTTGTCCGCGCCGCCCGCCGCGAGCGTTTTGCCATCGCTACTGAAGGCCAGGCACAGCACCGCGTCCGCGGTGGTCACGAAGACGTTCGCGAGTTCGCCGTTCGTGGCGTTGAACAATTTCACTTCGCCCAATTTCCCCGGCGTGCCGCTGGCGCACGCGAGCCAGCGCCCGTCAGGACTGAACGCCAGATCGAAAGTCCGCTCCGCCACGTTGCCGATCCGGCGCACCAACTCACCGCTGTTTGAATTCCAAATCGTGATTTCGTGATAACCGCTTGCTGCGATGTGCTCTCCCGCCAAATCAAAGGCCAACGCCGTGATCGGCACGGCTGCGGAATAGGAACGCGGAGCTTCCGGATGCACCGGCGGCGAGAGCACCGCGAGCGTGACTGAGCGGTCCGAGCCATCAAATTTCACTCCTTGCTCAATCCAAGTCTTAATGATGGCGATCTGCGAGACAGGTAGGGCCTCATCCTTCTGCGGCATCCGATCATCTTCGTCACCCGTCGTGAGCAGTTGGAACAACTTACTCCCAACAGCATTGCCGCTGACCACGGGGAGGTCCTTACTTGATCCGGGTTTCAGCAGCGCCTCGAAATTGTGCAGCCGATAGCCGCCCTTGGCCTTCTCCGCGTTGTGGCACGCGAGGCACTTCGCCACGAGGATGGGCGCGACCATCCTCGTGG
>Ga0193753_10001616_pt1 | contig 19065 bp, 17 predicted proteins | sample H1c2metaG_FD_144925 | JGI IMG/M metagenome (GOLD analysis project Ga0193753, IMG submission 144925) | Soil microbial communities from a riparian zone of the East river system, Colorado, United States - H1c2 | ecosystem: Environmental > Terrestrial > Soil > Riparian zone | place: USA: East...
ATATACAGGCTTTCCAGGGAGAAATAAATGTTGTAAACCGCTTCTCCGACAGTTCCACTTTACAAACGAAGGTCTGGGGCTATCAATCCGAAAGAGGGTTACCCGGCAGTATCATTTTTTTTAACGACATATCGGTGCAACGTCTGGAGGACAAGAATTTTTTCATACAAAGCCGCTACCTGAAAAAATTCAGTGAAACGACTACCATCCTGGTTTCTGCGAAATACAGCTCGTTGTTTACGAAGTACACTGATCCCAATTTTTTAAATAACGCCGGCGGACTGGATGACCGGTATACGCAAAATGAAATCTATGGCAGCCTTGCGCTTAGTCACCGCATGGGGGAATATTTTTCATTCTCTGTTGCCTCTGACCTGGCATCCACTCATCTTTCAGCCAATATAAATTCTTTCCCCACGCCAACCCGAACGAGTGTATGGAACAATCTGATGATAGAATTTACAAAGTCACACTGGCAGATAAACGCATCGTTGTTAAATACGAATATCAACGACAAAACAGTTAGCGGAGCTGCGGCAGTCAATAAAAATAAATTCACGCCAGCTTTCGCGATCGGATACAAACCAAATTCAGAAAGCCCTTTTTTGTTCCGCTTTTTTTACAAGGATATTTTCCGTATGCCAACATTTAACGACCTGTATTATACCTATAACGTGAATATTAATCCGAAGCTTCTTCCTGAATATTCCGAACAATATGATGCAGGGTTTACCTATTCCAAAAATTTTAAATCCTCCGTGAGTCAATTCAGTTTCAGTGCGGATGGTTACTACAATAATATCAAGGACAAAATTATTGCTGTGCCTGCTCAAAATCTTTTTATCTGGACCATGAAAAATATAGGAAAGGTTCGGATCACAGGGATCGACCTGAATGGGCAAATCAATGGTAAATTTTCGTCTGCTCTTAAATGGTCGGCAAGGGTGGCTTATACCTGGCAACAGGCCCTCGATATAACAGATCCGGCGAGTTCGGTGTATAAAGATGAAATTCCCTATACGCCCAATCAATCCGGTTCCGGAATGGCAGCTGTTTATTATAAGATTTGGAGTGCCGGTTATAGTATTTTATTTTCGGGTGAAAGGTATGCGCTGGGAGAAAACGACCCGACCAATCTATTGCCGGGCTGGAATGAGCAGGATGTTTTTGTATCCGCCCAGATCCCCTTCAAAAATTTTCAAACAACCATTAAGGGGGAAGTCAGCAACATATTCAACCAGCAGTATGATGTGATTCACTACTATCCGATGCCGGGCAGGTCTTATAAATTAAGCATAACTATTAACAACTTATAAAAACTCAAATATGAAAAAAAACAAACTGATAATCGCAGCCTGCGTAATAGTCACCTTTTTATTTTCTTGTTCAAAGGACAATACACCCGCTCCACCGCCGGTTCCACCCAAAGTGACCACAGGTGTGTTTGTATTGAACCAGGGAACATATGGCGCGAATAATACCATGCTGACCTATTATGACTTTGCTTCTGGCACTCAAACAACAGACTTCTTTAAAAATGTAAATGGTTTCGGTCTGGGTGATACAGGAAGCGACTTTATCATATATGGTGGCAAAATGTATATCGTTATGAACGTTTCAGGGTACGTGGCTGTGGCGAATGGCATTACAGCTAAGTTTATTGATACGATCAGTTTTAAAAATGCCGGTGTGAACCGGGGGCCGGAGAATATTGTAGCTGCAGGCGGAAACGTATTTGTCTCCTCTACCGATGGAACGGTTGCTGTTATCGACACTTCCTCACTGGCAATCACAAAATTTATAAAGGTCGGTTCAAATCCTGCCCAGATGGTGGTTGCCGGCGACATTTTATACGTCAGTAATACGGGTGGTTTTAGTGCGACATTCGACTCTACCTTGTCTATCATTCCTTTGAATACACTTACTGAGACAGGCAGGATTGTGGTGGGAATAAACCCGGGCAGTATTACAACAGATAATGCGGGTAACATTTATGTTGTTTGTACGGGAGATTATGCAACCGTCGCGCCAAGACTGGTTAAAATAAACGTCAACGCAAGTACCCTCCAATCGGTTGACAGTACATTTGGAACCATTCGATATTATAATAGTAATTTATTCACTACAGGTGGCTATCTGGGGGCCGCCAATGTTGGAATATTTAATACGGCCAATCTGGCTTCTGTCAGAGCTTCATTTATCACTGATGGAACAGTAATTGTAAATCCCTATGGTCTTGATATAGACCCGGCTACTGGTGATGTGTATGTGGGTGATGCAAAAGATTACGTTTCTTCCGGTGAAGTTTTTTGTTTTGATAAAACAGGGAAAAAGAAATTTAGTTTCTCTGTAACACCCGGAATAAGTCCGTTTAAGACAGTACTGGTGCAACAATAACAAGCAAGTATGGGAGTATGGGAGTATGAGAGTAACTTTGAGGGGTTGACATCATTCTCAAACTCACTTTTATGCAAACGGGATTTAATGAGTTACTGACCGTGACCTTTACCCTGTTTGCCGTGATTGATATTGTAGGTTCGATTCCCCTGCTACTGTCACTGAAAAAGCAAATGGGTGGAATTCCGGAAGTCAAGGCAACTCTGATTTCGGGTGGCCTGATGATTTTATTCCTGTTCCTGGGTGAACCGTTATTGCACGTACTAGGAGTTGAAACCCATTCTTTTGCCGTTGCCGGTTCGATCATCATTTTCATTCTCGGTATGGAGATGGTGCTCGGAATCGAATTTTTCAAGGCAGACAAGGATTCCAAGTCCTCCCTGGTTGTCCCGATTGCCTTTCCGTTGATTGCAGGTTCCGGAACGCTAACGACCATCATATCTCTGAAAGCGAATTATGATGAAAGCCTGTTGCTGATCGCCATCCTGGTCAATCTGATCATTGTCTATGCAGTTCTGAAATCCCTTGACCTCATCGAACGGATTTTAGGTCCCGGCGGAATGGTCGCCATACGTAAATTTTTTGGCGTAATATTGCTGGCCATTGCCATAAAAATCTTCAGTAGCAATGTGCCCGGACTGATAAAATAGGCCTCGTCGTACAATGGATAGTATAAGAGTTTCCGAAGCTCCAGATCCAGGTTCGATTCCTGGCGAGGCCACTTTCCCCACCTTTCCGGTTCGGCCGATTACATCGAATCGGTTACCCGGTTTGTCGAAATAATTTCCGGTTATCGTAGCCTTGGGTAGTTTTGTAGAACAAAGAATATTGTTTAACCCCTGTAAAGCGTCTTATTTATGGAATACGATAACGACCGGGTTGTAAAAGGCGTTCATAAGACCGAGCTGTATTGCTGGGTATTTTTTGTGCTATTGAATCCGCTGGTGAACAGTCTGACGATATTCCCGCGTCAACAAACAGCCTGGATAACCTTAATACTGGTAAGTCTGTTCATATCACCGCTCTACATTATCTACTCAAGAGTCATTGTACCTAAATTCCTTTACACAGGAAAACATTTCTTTTTTGGCCTGTTGACGATTGTATTCTTCGGGGTGGTTATCAGTTTGGTTTTCCTGTTGAATGGGATCATGTTATTTTTTGTCCAGGGTGTGGGGCAGTACTATTTTGCGTTTTCAACGGTCAACCTGGCCCGGGAAGGCAGCTGGGTTTTCATTAATACTTTTCTGGCCGTCTCTATCGCATTCCTCAGAAAAAATCTGAATGAAGAAGAGACTATGGAAGAACTTCAGAAGGATAACACTTTTTATAAACTCCGATATTTCCGTACACAATTAAACCCGCATTTTCTTTTCAATACGCTCAATAGCATTTATTCCCTCAGTCTCAATAAAAATGATAAGACGCCCGAGGTGGTGATCAGGTTATCCGATATTATGCGCTTTCTGATTTACGAATGCAATGAAGAGAAAATTCCCCTTGAAAAAGAAATTGAGTTCATAAGGAATTACATAGAAATTGAAAAAATACGATATGATGCTGATATAAAATTTACAATCGAAGGGAGCACAGAGGGCATTATGATTGAACCCTTTCTATTCATTTCTTTTATAGAAAACGGGTTCAAACATGCTATTGATAATTCTTTTGCAAAACCATTTATTTATATAACACTGAAAGTAAGTAAGGATCAGATTGTACTCAATGTGATCAACAATACCAGTCTCGAACTGGAAACACAGGCGAAGAAAATACAGGGCAAGGGCCTTGTCAATAGCAAAAGCGTACTGGAATTATTATATCCGGACGCTTACTCACTGGATATTATTCAGACTGAAATAAAGGACAGAAAGGAAAGTAAATCAAGGTTTAAAAATGCGAAGGAAAGGCTGCAGCAATTATACCCGGATGCTCATACACTTGACGTAATTTTGAGTAACAATACATTCACCGTTTCTTTAATTTTATTAACCGGTTTATTTGATAAAATGTATCATTATAGAAGATGAAAGGCTGGCGCAGGATGTCATTAAAAATCATTTGCAGAGATCCGGCCGATTTGACCTGCTTGGTACATACCGGAATGCGCCTGAAGCCAAAGAAGCGCTCGAACGGGAGTCAGTGGATTTGATTTTTCTGGATATCCAATTACCCGGAATGACGGGTCTGAATTTCCTGCGTTCCCTTTCCAATCCACCGCTTGTCGTATTTACCACGTCGTATCCCGAATACGCCTTGGAAAGTTATGAATTCAACGTGATTGACTATTTATTGAAACCCGTTTCTTACGAACGATTTTCAAAAACCATTGACAAAATTATTGATGGGAAGATTTTTAAGACGCCCAGCGTCGAAATAAAAACGGTAAACCGCGATCATATCTTTATCAGGGCGGAGGGCAAATTTTTCAGGATCAGTTTTTCAGACATCATTTATATTGAGGGAATGAAGGATTATCTTAAAATCCACAGCACAGAACACGTTATTGTTACACATCAGACCATGATTGATATGGAAAACATTCTTCCAGGAAACAACTTCATCCGGATACATAAATCTTATATTGTTTCGATTGCGCATATAAAAGCCGTATTTGGAAATTCCGTGGATATGGGGCAGATGCAGCTACCCATCGGACTTAATTATAAAGAAAGGATCATGCGTTTTGTGACAGGCAAATCTTTTGGAACAATGTAACGTTTGGATTGCAGGTAAATATTACATCATTTCCCATTGTTCAGGAATTCATTCAGTAACGGAAATAATTTGTCGGGCTCTTCCACCTGTGGATTGTGACCGGAGTATTCGAACATTACAAAATGTGCCTGGGGACAATACTCTTTAAATTTGATCATCATTTCAGGAACGGCCACCCGGTCGTAGCGACCACCATAAATCAGCACAGGCATGGTCAGCGATTTCAATTTAGTTCGATAATCGAAGTTGCCGATGTCGCTACCCACGATGAAATCACCATCCTTGCCGACCATTTGATAATATAATTTTGTGTTATTTGGATTTGGGTATGGTTTTATTAATGAAGCAGGTGCTGGTTTCCGCTGAAAGTTGTCCGGGTTATAAGCATACAGAAATCCATACGGTACTTTACCATAAATGGCCTGATGCTCCGCATCGCTGGAAACGAAACCTTGTTCGCGGATTTTCATAAGGTCCGACCATACCTCCGGGTAATTTGTTTTGATTTCATGGTTGCTGTTATCGTCATTTTCCTGCCACATGATAAAACTATGAAACGTGTTGGCCAGCACGAGATGTTTTACGTGTTGCGGATATTTAAGCGCGTATCCCTGCGCAACCAGACCTCCGTAAGAATGGCCCAGCACATTAATCTGGTCGAAATGAAGGCCTACACGAAGGCCTTCAATGTCTTCTATATCCCTTTCCAGCGAATACTCCTTTACGTTTTTTGCCGTATCAGATTTACCTCTTCCGAAGGCATCGAAATATACGATCATATTGTGCGCAGCCATCGGATCAAAACCCCTGTATGAAATATGAGCTCCCCCGGGTCCTCCCGGAATGATGAAAAGCGGATCTCCCTTACCTACAAGAACCACCCATAATTTCGCCCCATTTACTAAAATATATTTTCCATCCTTTTGGCTATCAGGATATTGCTGGGCAACCGCATGCAGAATAATAAAAAATAAAACGAAAAGTGAAGCGAACTTTTTGCTCAAATACATAACGATAAATTTCATTTTACTAAGATCCCTAAATAATTTCAGTCAGGTTCATGGTTCCGGTATAAACAGTAAAACAATTTATAATTTAATATCTTAGCACGGAAGTCCGGACCGGATTTAAACTCAAATAATCCATCCTGCGACGTCCCGCGATATATATAGGCCCCTCTTCCATCATGAAAGATTGAATTCAAAATCTGAAAAGTCTGGAAAAATGATTGATTTACCAGGAAACAAAACGAATGACTTGACTCATATTCAAACTGATGTTGAAAATATCAGTCAGATTCCGGTTATTCCATCACTGCTTGAGGTCATTTGCCGGACCACCGGAATGGGATTTGCTGCCATTGCGCGCGTTACCGAAGACAGATGGGTGGCCTGCAGTGTGAGAGACGAAATTTTATTCGGTCTTAAAGCAGGAGGAGAATTAAAACTGGAAACCACCATTTGTAACGAAATACGTCAAACACACCAGGCAGTGGTAATCGATCATGTAGAAAAAGATAAAATATTTTGCGGCCACCCGACGCCCGGCATGTATGGTTTTCAGAGTTATATTTCAGTGCCCATTTTCAGAAAGGACGGAAGTTTTTTTGGAACCCTTTGTGCCATTGATCCGAAACCGCATCGCCTGAACACGCCTGAGATTCTTGGAATGTTTAATCTGTTCACCGACCTGATTTCATTTCATCTTCAGACAATCGAACAGGTATCCGTTATTGAATCGAAATTAAAAGATGAACAGGTAACAGCCGGGCTCAGGGAGCAGTTCATTGCCATCCTGGGTCATGATCTGAGGAATCCGCTCAGCGCCATCACGTTCAGTTCTGAGCTCCTGCTTGAGCTACCATTGGACAAGGAAGCTGCATCACTGGTAAATATTATTAAAAAAAGCTCCGGCAGGATGGGCAGGTTAATAAAGAACACCCTGGATTTCGCGAAGGGACGACTTGGAGGAGGGATCATTTTGAACCGGTCAAACAGCGAACCTCTTCAGCCGGTCCTGGAGCATGTCATTGATGAACATCAGACGGTACGGCCAGATGTTGAAATCATCACGCATTTTGATCTCAAAAAACCTGTGTTTTGTGACGAGAGCCGGATGGCCGATTTACTTTCCAATCTTTTGGGTAATGCGCTTTCGCATGGCAAAGCAGATGCACCGGTTTATGTGGATGTTATGGTTCAAAACGGCGAATTCAGTTTGTCCGTTGCAAATTCCGGTGACAAGATTCCTGAAAACCTGATAGGTCAGCTTTTTCGCCCTTTTGCCCGGGGCCAGGTAAAAAAAGGCCAGGATGGTTTGGGGCTCGGTCTTTTTATCGCATCCGAAATTGCGCAGGCTCATGGCGGTCAGATCAGCGTTATTTCCAACGAAACGGAGACACGGTTTACATTTACTATGCCCGTAGATTCTGAAGAACCTGATAACTAGCTGACCCCTTCGAAAATCCTTAAACGGCACTGACCGTCATCCATCAAATTCTTTTGAGTTGCAAAATGAGTTTCCGTGGACGTAGTGTGATCAACGGCCACCCGCTAAGCGTTACGCGTTATATGTTAAGCGTTTTTTAACATTCATTTCAGAGAAGAAGAGAATATTTTGCCAGACTATTCGTTTTCAGAGAAATAAGCTCCCGTACATTGCAATAATTCGTTATTAATTTTATCTTGTAAGGCCAATAAATCCTTATGAAACAACTACTTCTCATTCCCCTCTTCCTGCATATGAGCGGTGGGCACTGGTTTAAAAAAGCTTCTTATCCCACCGTAGATCTCATGCCTGTGCGCTTGGAGCCCTGGCCTATAAACCTTCAGAGAGTGATATATTATACTGATACCTGTTATGCCTTTCAATTCAGGGATCAGTCAACGATGAATGCAATAGCTATTAAAACCATGGATCTGGAAACAATGGAGCAATTAAAATATTTCAAAGATGGCCTGACAACCTTAAAAAAGGGATCCAATGGAGATATTGCTGAATTCAGAAACTATTCAATCAAAAAAGTAGGAACAAAGAAAGAAAATTCGTGGTATATCATTAGTTACGATGGCGCTGTTACCAATTTCCAGGAGCCGCAGGTAAACCGGATGATACATATCATCAATGATTTAATCGCAAGCCAACAATAATTCTTCATTTTAAAAATCAAGACGTTCGTATGAAAAATCTCTTATTGTTCATCCTGTTGTCACCGCTTGCCATGAAGGCGCAATTTAAAATTGTCAATTCTGCCACCATTAATATCGTGGATGTGAGGCAGGGTACCTGGCCGATCAGTCTGCAAAGAATTACAAAACCCTCAGACACCTGTTATGTACTTCAGTTCAGAACACAGGAATACAATAATTCGGTCATTATAAAGACCCTCAAATTCCGTGACCTGGGTCAGTTGAAATATTTCCAGCAAGGTCTTGCCGCTTTAAAAACCGGTAATAATGGAGACGTGGCTGAATTCAAGGACTATACGATTAAACGCGTGGATGTCTATAAAGAAGGGATTTCGTATATACTAACCTGTGATGGAGGTCTGACGAATTTCCAGCAACCTGAAGCTGACAGGATGATGGCCGCCATTAATAAACAATAAAATTAAAAACTTACTGAGGCAACCAGTCACGCAGGAGCCCATAGACCGTGGTTCCTGCCAACGCGCCGGCAATTGTGATCAGCATGACGGTATAACCTTGTCCAAGTAAAACAAATATAGGACCCGGGCAGGCACCTGTCAGCGCCCAGCCCATGCCGAATATGGATCCGCCGATCAAATATTTTTTCCAGCGCTTGTCTTTTTCAGCCAGGTGTATCGGGCGACCATAAAAATCGTTCAAACGATATTCTTTAATGATGGCCACCATGATAATTCCCAAAACTACAGCGGATCCGATGATCCCATACATAAATATTGACTGGAACCGAAACATCTCCTGAATACGATACCAGGAGACGGCTTCTGATTTTGTCATAATGATCCCGAAAAGGATTCCGATGATACTATATTTAAACGCCCTGAATATGGCTCTCATAATGACTATTTAAATATATAAGGAAACAGAAGATGCGTTGTAAACAATCCTCCAATGAAAAAACCAATGACTGCAATCAGTGAGGGCAACTGGAGGTTCGAAAGCCCCGAAATAGCATGCCCGGAGGTACAACCACCGGCATAACGCGTTCCAAACCCGATCAAAAACCCACCACCGAGGAATATGAATAACCCCCTCCCCGTGTGCAGATAATTCCAATTAAATATGGCTCCCGGTTCCAGGTGACCATCGAATGGTATATTCAATTTCTGCAGGTCCGCAATCGTTGCGGAAGACAATTTGAGTTCGTCAGGGGACTGCAGATAATGGACAGCAATATAGCCACCGATTATGGAACCCACCAGAAACCAAATATTCCATAGTTGCTTTTTCCAATTAAAATTAAAATAAGGGATCTGTTTGCCCAATCCAAGCATCGAACAGATATTTGAAAGGTTCTTGGAAAATCCGAATGATTTCCCAAAAAATAAAAGCACGGCCATAATTCCGGCAATCGCCGGGCCTGAAACATACCAAGGCCAGGGTTTACTTAAAAGTGAAATCATTTTTACTTTTTCTTAGTTGTGGTCCCCATCGGATGACCATTGAATATTAACAGCTAATGGCGAGAAATCGTTCAGGATCCGGTTTTAAACAAAGGCCTTGCAAAACACGAGCCTTGCATTTTAAGTCTTTGGTTTCAGAAGTTTTCTCTTCAGCAGATTACGGGTTTCCTGAAGAGATTCCAAATCTGTAAATGCATCTTTGGGTACCAGAAAAAAAGCCCTGCTGTTGAAATATAAATGGAAGAAAAAAGGTGTTTCCAGAAAACTACTGAAGTCGTTCCATGCCCAGGCCAGTGATCCCCTTTGCGTTTGTAATAATACTTCATTGTCATTAAAATCCATACTGAACCGGTCTTGGAAGGTATACGATTTCTTATAAACGCTCAGCGGCAGTATCGTCCAGAATGTCAACAGCAGAACAAACCACATGATAGAAAACAACAGAAACGACAATGGCTGGATCTTGTGCATGTAAAATAAAATGGCGCTGAGGATGGTGAAGAGGTTTACAATAATCAATAAAAATTTTATTTCCGGTCTGGAAAGAAAATGATGTCTCAGAGCGCTCATCACCTGTTTTTTTTCATATTCAAAATGTATGATCATTTTATCGGGTTAGTTGTTGTTCCGTCACGCTCCAGTTATAAAGTGTTTTGCCATCTTCTCCCACAAACTGAACCAGGCAGGTTCTTTCATTTTTTTTCCCGTGAACGGAAATTCTGGCATAGTTTCTTTTTTCGACCAGACTTCCCGAAACACGCGCCGGATTATTTATTTCAGCACCTCTCACTTTCGAGACACCACTTGTGAAAGGCGAAACGGTGATATCGTACAAATCATAATTGCCTTTTCTTTCATCTTTCACTATTTCGCTATGGTGGCGATCACCCGTCAAAAATAAAACACCCTTAATATGATTCTGATTTAAAAAATCCATCAGTTCATGATATTCATAACTATAATTATAAAATCCTTCATCCCTGCTCATAGGATTCAGGGTCTGGCTTCCGACTACAATGATTTTAAATGTTGCGAGGCTTTGAACCAATGCGTCTTCCAGCCAATGCAATTGTTTTTGTCCGAAAAAATGTTTCTCCGGGTTTGGTTTTCCACTCACGCTATCTGCCAATTCATCCGCGCTCCTGAAATAACGATCATCAGTTAAAAACAAATCCATATCGCTGTAGGATATCTGTGAATAGATTCCTTTTTGATCTTCTCCGTAAAATGGATTGCACCAATAATGCATGAATATCTCCCTGGAAACATCTTTTAATCCATAGGAGCTGCCTGAATTATCCGGTCCATAATCATGATCATCCCAAATAGCATATTGGGGCATGTTCTTCAAGAGATTCCTCAAAACAGGCTGTGCACGGTCCCTGGAAGCGCGGTACCAAAGTCCCCATGGGCTCTGCAGGTCCACCTCGCGGGTATACCAGTTATCTCCCAGCCAGAGAGCAAATGCTGCAGTATCCTTTGCCATGGTTTCAAAAATAATAGAATCGCCGCCATAGGGTTTACCCGGACGATCATATATTGGCTCATTGAAATAAGCGCAGCTTCCCGTAATAAAACTGAAATCAGGCGCCGGATTGCGCCATTGCCAAAGCTCCTTGGTATGGAAAGAGCCGACGGCAGAAGATTTTTGTTCATTTAATATAAACTGGTATTCATAGTCACTGTTGATATCCAGCCCACCAATGTCGAAACGGAGAGGATTGAATTCTCTACCCAACGTACCGTCATAGATTTTCTTCCGGGAGGTTTCAGGATGTCCCTGTTTCCAGTATATCAATGCTGCGGAGGTAATATCTGACGATACCTGCAGCCAAATGGACGCGGTTCTTAATTCAACCTGACCCAGCATCGGTCCGGATACGACAGATCCTGTTTTTAAGGGTTGAGCCTGGGCAAAGACGACAGGCATAAAATAGAAAATCAACCAGAGCTTTTTCATACCATACATTGGATTCACAATGTACTAAGAAGAGACTTGATTGCAGAAAATCGGGGAGCAGGAATTTTATTTCATATTCTTACACTTCGTGTAATGATTGTTCGCAGCCTGATACGGAGTTACATCACGGTTACATGAATATATCAGGGATAAAAGCATTGCCAGGGCAAGGATCTTTTTCATAATGCTGTTTGAGGTTATCAATAAACGTTTTCGGAGAGTACTAAATTGCAAATGATATCCCAATTTCCCTGCCAAACGGTGGGAGATTTTCCCGTTCCGGGAAGATGGTTGACAGTTGACAGTTGGCATTACGCGTTAAGCGTTAAGCGTTACGCGTTACGCGTTAGGCGTTAGGCTTAAAAAAAGATCCCCTCATAGAAATAAGGGGATCATGGTTAAGTAAACCGTCCAAAGTATCTTCAATTAGTTAGCTGCAGCCCATGCTGTTTCCACAGTTCAGGCATTTATAGCAGGTTCCGGAGCGGATCGTGATATGTCCGCAGGTGTTGCAGGCAGGCGCATCACTTTGCATGCTTTTAGCAGCCGCGTTTACCGCATTCATTCCGGAATCGGTATTCATTGTTTTTGACATCTGTTTAGGAAGCGGATTCGACAAAGAAACCGATGGTTTTGCCACAACTCTCACTTCACTCAATTCATGTGTTTTTTTTTCCGTTTCCATAACCGGATGATCCCAATCTGCGGTCCCTGTGTTCATTACTTCGGGTTTATCTAATACATGAACCAGGTCGTTTCTGCCCAGGTATTCATAAGCCATGGAACGGAAAATAAAGTCCACGATAGAAGTCGTGCTCTTGATGTTCGGATGGTCAACCATGCCAGATGGTTCAAACCGGGTAAAGACAAATTTTTCAACAAACTCTTCCAGGGGAACGCCGTATTGCAGCCCAATGGAGATCGCGATAGCAAAACAATTCAGCATACTGCGCATGGTAGCTCCTTCTTTGGCCATGTCTATAAAGATCTCGCCCAGCGAACCGTCGGTATATTCTCCGGTCCGGAGGAAAATAACCTGCCCGTTAATTTTTGCTTTCTGGGTAAATCCACGCCTTTTTGCGGGCAATGTTCTGCGTTCAACAATGGTGGCCAGCTCTCTTTTTAATTTGGTATCCGGAGAAGCCTGAACTCTTTTTTGCACTTCGATCAATAATTCCTGTACGGTCAGTTTACTCATATCCACGATATGAGGTTCCATAGCAGCCTGTGGTTCATTCGGAATCGTTGCTTTAACTTCTTCCGTATTTTCCGTTTTTTTCTTTTTGTCTGATTTATTACTGAGTGGTTGTGAAAGTTTTGATCCATCCCGGTAAAGGGCGCAGGCCTTCAGAGCCAGTTTCCAGCTAAGCAGGTAAGCGTCAGCGATTTCATCGATGGTCGCTTCATTCGGGAGGTTGATGGTTTTTGAAATGGCTCCGCTGATAAATGGCTGCACTGCACTCATCATGCGGATATGTCCATGAGCATGGATAAAGCGCTCGCCTATCTTACCGCATTTGTTTGCGCAATCGAAAACAGGGAGATGTTCGTTTTTTAATAGCGGTGCACCTTCTACTGTCATGGTACCGCAGATATAATCATTGGCTTCCGCGATCTGATCATCACTATATCCAAGCGCTTCTAGCAGACTCCATTCGAAATTATAATATTGTTCAGCGGAAAAACCTAAACGCTGCAGACATTCTTCACCCAGATTATATACATTGAATACAAATCCGATTTCAAATGCGGAAGCCACTGCATTGTCAAGTTTTTTGATTTCTTCAGCAAAAAATCCTTTTTCACTCAGGGTCTGGTGATTGATGTGCGGTGCCCCGGCAAAAGTTCCGGCACCCACAGCATACTTCACAATGGATTCAATTTCCTTTTCGGCATAACCCATATTTCTCAGAGCAGCAGGCACTGATTGATTGATGATTTTAAAATAACCCCCTCCGGAGAGTTTTTTGAATTTTACTAATGCGAAGTCCGGTTCTACGCCTGTAGTATCGCAATCCATTACGAGCCCGATCGTACCGGTGGGGGCGATCACAGTTGACTGTGCATTACGGTATCCGTATTTTTCTCCCAGCTGAACAGCATCGTCCCATGCTTTGGTAGCCGATTTTAGCAGGTAATCAGGGCAATATTTCGCCTTGATGCCCTGTGGTTTGATCTGCAGTGATTCATATTCATCGGCATCATAAGCGGCCAGGCGGTGATTGCGCATGACACGAAGCATCGCATCCCTGTTTTCCTCAAATTTTGGAAAAGGGCCCATCGTCCGCGCTATTTCTGCGCTTGTTTTATAGGAGATGCCCGTCATAATTGCACTGATGGCACCTGCGATACCTCTCGCCTCTTCACTGTCATAGGGGATTCCCATGACCATCAGCATAGAGCCCAGGTTTGCATACCCGAGGCCCAGCGTCCGATAATCATAAGACAATTGAGCCACTTCCTTTGAAGGAAACTGGGCCATCAGCACTGAAATTTCCAGCACCGCTGTCCACAAACGGCAAGTGTACTCAAATCCTTCGACATCGATAATATTGGTGGTTTCATCATAGAACCTGCGCAGGTTAACAGAGGCCAGATTACAGGCCGTGTTGTCCAGGAACATGTACTCGGAGCAAGGGTTGGAAGCCCGGATACGGCCACCATTGGGGCATGTATGCCACTCATTGATAGTGGTGTCGTATTGGGTACCCGGGTCAGCACAACGCCATGCAGCGTACGAAATCTGGTTCCAGACTTCTCTGGCAGGAATCTTTTTCATTACTCTTCCATCACTTCTTGCTTTCAATTCCCAGTCTTCCTCATTTTCCAGTTTCTCAAAAAATGAATTCGGAATTCTTACTGAATTATTTGAATTCTGTCCACTGACAGTCTTATATGCTTCTCCTTCATAGTCACTGGCGTATCCGGCAGAAATCAGCGCCGCTACCTTCTTTTCTTCTTCCTGTTTCCAGTTGATAAAATCCATGATTTCCGGATGATCCAGATCCAGGCATACCATTTTAGCCGCGCGACGCGTGGTGCCACCTGATTTGATGGCACCAGCCGCGCGATCGCCGATTTTGAGAAAGCTCATGAGGCCGCTGGAAGTGCCGCCACCACTAAGCTTTTCTCCTTCACCCCGTATGTTCGAGAAATTTGTTCCTACACCGGATCCGTATTTGAAAATGCGGGCTTCGCGAACCCAGAGGTCCATGATGCCCCCATCATTTACGAGATCATCTTCCACACTCAAAATAAAACAGGCGTGAGGTTGCGGACGCTCATAAGCAGAAGTGGATTTCTTTAGCTGGCCATCATTCTGATCAACGTAATAATGACCCTGTGGTTTTCCGGTAATGCCATAACTTTCATATAAGCCTGTATTGAACCATTGCGGACTATTCGGAACACAGGCCTGGTTGAGTATAGAATAAACTAATTCTTCATAAAATACATTCGCATCTTTTGCTGTTGCGAAATAACCATATTTCACGCCCCATGCTTTCCAGCAATTGGCCATTCGATGAGCAACCTGTTTTACTGAAGTTTCCCGGCCGAGGGTTCCGTCGGCCAGGGGAACACCCGCTTTACGGAAATATTTCTGTGCAAGGATATCCGTCGCAATCTGGCTCCATCCTTTGGGAACTTCACAGTTGTTCATCTCAAATACGATCTCTCCCGACGGATTTCGGATCACCGAACTACGATAATCGTATTCGAACTGATCAAAAACATTGATGTCGTCGCGGGTGTAACGCCGGTCGAAAAGCAAACCGTTCGCAGATTGCGTATGAGTAGCCATAAAATGGAAGTTCTTTACGTGGTTAGGAAAATCGTTAGCTTATTAACAAATCGTTAAGCAGGTGACGAAAGTATTTTTTGATTTTGAATTTTCCCATTGTAAATATTCACATTGGGAACAAATGATGTTAATAATGAAGGAAGTTCAAGCTGGTATTACATCAGCGTTTTATGCACATACTTTCAAAAATAAATTTTGGAAAAACCGAAGGAATCGTTTAACTATTATCCCGGTACGGGTTTCGGAAAGCGGGAAAGTTTTCGCACATTTGTAAGGTAATCAACCACATGAAGGACGAAATATATTCTGCTTTACTGCTTAAAAAAAAAATCCGGCGTAAATCCTTCGCCCTGCTTATCGACCCTGATAAAGTAGATCAGGCAAAGCTCCCGGCTCTGGTGAAGCTGGCTGAACAGGCCGGGGTGGATTACTTATTTGTAGGTGGAAGCCTGGTGGTAACCAATCACCTGGACCAGGTGGTTCTCCAAATTAAGTCCCTATGTAAAATTCCTATTATCCTTTTTCCGGGAACGCCTTCGCAGGTTTCGGCACATGCCGATGCGCTGCTTTATTTATCTCTGATATCCGGAAGAAATCCGGAACTACTGATTGGCCAGCACGTTATTTCTGCTCCCGCAGTTCGAAAGAGCCGGCTGGAAATTATATCCACCGGATATATGGTTATTGACGGAGGAGCTCCTACCACGGTTTCTTATATCAGTAACGCTCTTCCAATTCCGTCCGATAAAAATGAGATAGCGTTATGTACCGCTATGGCAGGTGAAATGCTGGGTATGAAGATGATTTATATGGACGCCGGCAGTGGAGCCCGCAGGCCCATCACCACCGAGATGATCGAAAGGGTCTCTGAAAATATCGAAATACCATTGCTCATCGGAGGTGGCATCCAAAATCCGGAAAAGGTTTACCACAATGCCAAAGCTGGGGCGGATATCATTGTTGTTGGAAATGCCATTGAAAAAGACGCCTCTCTGCTGGCCGAAATGGCGTCAGCGCTGCATTCTGTAAGCCCAAAGCCTAAAGCGTAAAACGTAAAGCTATTTTTAATGTAATTCCACATTCCATTTCCCCATTCACACTTCCCTACCCTTGCACATTTCCATATTGTTAAGCTTCAGCTGTTTCCCTTAAAAAATATCCCGGAATTTCAGAAAAAGCTGTTACTTTGTATGGTTAACAAGTCTAGTCATCCCATTTTTCATGAAATGAAAAAAAACTCACCCATATCAATCCTCACCGGAATGGTATTGCACGCCTTCAACAAGCGTGGGTTTTTTGTAGCGCCCGTATGCGTTATTTTTTCCGTTCGTCCCATTCCCTTTTGGGTACGACGTTGATATTTCCTATCCATAGTTTTCCGTATTCAGGATCTATGTCCGTAATCAGCCGGCTCATATAATTCAATGACCCCGTCATTGGTATTCATTTATCTCACGTATTATTTCAATGGAACAAGAACAAAAGTTCAAAATACTGATCGCAAATGCCTCCTACCAGGACTTTGCGCAAATCATTTGTGATGAAATGGAAGCCTCCGCTAAAGCCCGCGGAACCGGTATTGCTAAACGAAGCCCGGACTATATCAAGGATAAAATGCGGGAGGGTAAAGCCGTCATCGCTTTTACCGAAGAAGGTATCTGGGCGGGTTTCTGCTATATAGAAACCTGGAGCCATGGTGAATATGTTGCTAATTCCGGATTGATAGTAGCTCCCCCATTTCGTAAAAGCGGACTTGCAAAAAACATCAAGAAGAAGATATTCAACCTCAGCCAGAAATTATATCCGAATGCCAAACTCTTCGGCCTTACTACCGGACTGGCCGTCATGAAGATCAATTCCGACCTGGGTTACGAGCCCGTTACTTATTCGGAGCTTACCCAGGATGAAGCTTTCTGGGCAGGTTGTAAAAGCTGTGTGAATTACGAAATCCTCATGAGCAAGGAACGGAAAAACTGTATGTGTACAGCCATGCTCTATGATCCGAAAGAACACAAGCCCAAGGAAGAAGCTGCTCAGGACTTCAGGCAAAGAAGCAAGTTGTACGAGCGCTTTATGAAGATCAAACAATGGGGCATGCTGAAAAACCTCTTACGCAAGGAAAAAGTCGATATGATTCTGTCGGATCTCGGCCTGGCCCGTTTGAATATATTCAAAAAGGAAAAACTGGCTAAATAATACATTGATTGTGATGAATCCAGATAATAAAAAAGTTGTTTTAGCCTATAGTGGCGGCCTTGACACGACTTACTGCGCTATCTATCTCAAAAAAGTCAGAGGGCTGGAAGTACACGCACTTACAGTAAATACGGGTGGTTTCAGTTCGGAAGAAATGAATGCCATTGAAAAAAGGGCAAGGGACCTGGGAGTGACTTCTTTCAGGTCGGTGGATGTAACAGAAGAATACTATCAGAGTTGTATCCGCTTTCTGATTTATGGAAATGTACTTAAGAATGCAACCTACCCACTCAGTGTTAGCGCGGAAAGAATGGTGCAAGCCATTGCCGTGGCAAAATATGTGGAAGAAACCGGAGCAGCCTATGTGGCGCATGGAAGTACGGGTGCCGGGAATGACCAGGTTCGTTTTGATATGGTTTTTACCGGTATGGTCCCGGAGGCTACGATCCTTACGCCCATCAGGGATTTGAAGCTCAGCCGTGAACAGGAAATTCAGTTTCTTAAAGAAAACGGCGTGGAAATGAATTTTGAAAAAGCCAAATACAGCATCAACAAAGGGCTATGGGGAACTTCTGTGGGTGGCCGTGAAACACTGAATTCAAAGGATTATCTGCCGGAAAATGCATGGCCAACTCAACTTTCTGAAAAGGATCCAAAAAAAATTACGCTACAGTTTGAAAAGGGAGAACTGACAGCAGTCAATGATCAGATTTTTGAACACCCGGTTCGGGCCATACAATACCTGCAATCCGTTGCACAGCCATTTGCGATCGGAAGGGATATCCACGTGGGCGATACCATTATCGGCATCAAGGGCCGAGTCGGTTTTGAGGCGGCTGCACCCCTGATCATCATTAAAGCACACCATTTGCTGGAAAAACATGTATTAACCAAGTGGCAACTTTACTGGAAGGAACAACTGAGCAGCTGGTACGGGAACTGGTTACATGAAGGACAAATGTTGGATCCAACCATGCGTAACATTGAAAAATTCCTCGAAGATTCACAAGAGACCGTGTCGGGAAAAGTTTTTGTAACACTTGAACCTTACCGGTTCATCATAACAGGAATCGAAAGTCGGCACGACCTGATGAGCAGCCGTTTTGGTTCTTACGGCGAAATGAATAGCGGATGGACGGGTGAAGACGTTAAGGGGTTTGCAAAAATATTTGGCAATCAAACGGCGATCTTTCATAAAATCAACGATCCCGGAAACCAGATAAAATGAAAAAAATCAGGGTTGGGATAACGGGTGGAGCGGGCTATACCGGTGGTGAGTTGATTCGCATCCTGCTGAATCATCCGGGTGCTGAACTGGTTTTTGTGCAGAGCAAGAGCCACGCCGGTCAACTATTATCCGCTGTACACCAGGATCTGGAGGGG
>Ga0193753_10001617_pt1 | contig 19063 bp, 23 predicted proteins | sample H1c2metaG_FD_144925 | JGI IMG/M metagenome (GOLD analysis project Ga0193753, IMG submission 144925) | Soil microbial communities from a riparian zone of the East river system, Colorado, United States - H1c2 | ecosystem: Environmental > Terrestrial > Soil > Riparian zone | place: USA: East...
CAGGCAGGTCTAGTGAGTGGCGGACCGACCGGCTTGTACGCTTTAAATTGCTTACGGCTAATTCTCAATTTTATAGTGTACTGTGTTCTTTTGATTTTGTAAATTCAACAAATCCTTTTATCATTCCGAGTACACATTCGCATGGAGTTGGACCTCCCTCCCAAATGCCTTCGCAAGGTTTTTCAACCAACTCCCGTCGGTTCTTGTTAACCCATTTTTTTGCTTCATAGTATTCATCAGTGTCGTTTGAGGAAGTCTTTACTGAGACAATTTTGCCGTCTTGTATCGAAATGTGAAATGTATCGGTAACATTAAAATCGATAGCGAGCGCACCCATTAAATCATCTTTAACGGTGACAGGAAATATGACAACTGAATCACTCTTATTAAAATAATGAGTGCGATCTACTGTTTTGTAATTCGCACATTCAGCCCATTTTTGATAGTATAAAATTTCCGGCTGGGATTTCCTGGCGGAAGATAGTGTTGATTGTAATGAATCTCTATTGAAAGAATAGAAGGCATCAATGAATTTACTTGCAATAGCGACATTGCTAGTCAGCGTATCATTCTGATTAGCGGTCTTGCAGCTGACAAGCAAAAAAATGCAAATGCCAATGGCATACTTTTCTTTCATCAACAACTTGTTTTTAGATGGTTTTTTTATTTTAGTTACAAAAAGTAACGTCTTACACAAATAGGCTTATGAAGGCATTATCATCCCATACAACGGAAGATAATATTTCTATCAATGGAAACAAGTTGCAGCAACAAACAAAAAAAGCGATATGGCAAAAAATACAAAGGGACGACCTGAAAAAAATGCCCCATCCACCAGTTATCACGGGCGTATACGTGGCCGCGTTGGCACGGCCAGATTTTCTATTGGAGATGGATGCGGTAGCAGTGATCCCTGAATAATAAGATTTACAAGGCCATCGATTTTTCCTTTCGCTCCTGCCCGTAGTTTCCTTGTTTCCATGGAAGGTTTGTCAGAAAATATTTTCATCACTCTGGGCGTAGGTGCCGGGCGTCTTTACCTTATCTCCTGTCATACATCCAATCACCGTTGTCAACGGGAACATACTCTCCGCTCAATACTTTTTTTATTCGTGAGACTCTGTTCTGGTTGGCACCTTGATTCTTGATATAGTGAAGAGTATTTGGCGATCGGATCATTGCGACTAAACCTAAGTATTCATCCCATGTCAGATCCTTGAAGGATTTATTTATATAGGCGTTCGCTGCATTCTCGAATCCGTTGACCGCCTTGCCATTATGTTGTCCGAGATAGACATCATTAATGAATAACTTCAAGATGGTGTCTTTCGGGGTCATTATATCAAAGGCAAATCTTGCGACTAACGTTTGCTTGATCTTTTGAATCCCAGGTTTGAAATTTTCGAAATAATACATTTTCACTAGTCCTTGACTAATTGTTGTGACCCCAGTCCCAGGCGTAGAAATGTCGAATCCTTTATGATTGTAAAAATTTTGGTCTTGAACTTTCAATAGTGCTTGTTGTTGTTCATTCGTCAAATCATCCAACTCAAGTTTCATTCGTCCTGAATTCAATGCATCATTAACGATAGTAAGAGTATTTGCTCGTGCATTTAGAATCACTATACCATAATAAATCACAACAACGATTAAAATGAGTCCAATAAATGCTAAGACTTTCCTTACTATCTTTTTCATATTTTATTGATTCGCTGTTAATTCGCTTGCTATCAACATTTAGCTAAAAGCGGCTGCATTTGAAATTAAAAATCCCTCTGGATAGTTCAATTACTCTTCAATTGTTTTATATAAAGCATAGCTAAAATGTTGGTTGCCGACCATGATATTTCTGTCCTTGTCCAGAAAGAAAAGCACATCCTCGTCTGCTCTTAAAAATAATAAAGTTCCTTTTAATGAATGGGTAAGTTGATAAACACCTGCGTTCGGGTCTACTTTTGTTCCCTTAATTATCTGCCATGTACCTTTAAGAATATTGTCTGCGTGAAATTTAAACCCTTCCAACGAGTACGTGCCCGAGGTTGTATCGGAACCATTTTTATAAAGTGTAAGTCGCCATTTTATTTTTATACATTCAGGTATCGTTTGCTCATGTAACTGCTTTGCGAGTTCCTGACATGGCGTTCTGCCATCAAAATACCCAATAAGATTAGTCTGATTGTTGGCTAACTGTGGTGAAACAAAAGTTAATGAGAAACAACTGTACAGCAGAAGGAATGGAGAAGACATTTGTTTCATAATGTAAATCAGTTTGATTTAGAAATATCAGTCCTGTTTAAAACAAAAGCAAAGCTTGGGTCTCCTTTTATGAACTTCATATTACTATCCATAAGATGAAGAATATTATTATCCAGTTGAATGAATACAAGTTCTCGGGCATTCTTGTCGCCAGCGAGATGTAAGATATTATACCTTGTACCGTTTTTTATAATGGAAGTTGTCAATAATTTCCCGACCATGCTCATGCTTTTGCCGCCACCCAAAAAATTCATCGTATTTGGTTGAAAATCACCATAAGAAACAAGCAGTTTAAATGAGTTGTCCTTTCCGTTTTTGCCAAACATTTCTAGTTTCCATTTCATAAATACACAGGTATCAGCAAGAGGTATATTAAGAAGAGCATTCACTGATGGATTGCAAGGAGTGCTGCCTTCAAAAATACCAATCGCTAACCTGGTCTCGGATGAGCTGTTTTGTGACCATGAACTCACAGCATAGCAACACATAAGGACAATAGAAGAATAGTGTCTGACTGATTTCATATAAATGATTTTATCAAATTCTCACCCTCCCACAGTTCCTGTCTTGACTTTTCCAGATCGCTTGTAGCTGGCGAAAATCACTCCGCTTGCTGTAACAGAACTCTCTGCTAATGTAAATGCTGCAGGAATCGCACCCTTGTCAAACAACCTTTTTCCTTTACCAAGCGTCAACGGGTGAATTTTGACCCAGAGTTCGTCCACTAAATCATTCTTCAGTAGCAACTGAATGAGCTTACCACTGCCGTGAACTTGAATGTCAGAACCTTCCGTGTTTTTGAGCTTCTTGATGCCTGCCAGGTTTTTGAGGAATACTGAGTTTTTCCAATCTGACTTCTTCATGCTCTTGGACACAACGTATTTTGTGACGTCGTTGACGCCTGGCCATACATTTTCATGCGTTGGCCAGTAGTCAGCAAAAATATTAAACGTTTTTCTGCCCAAAAGAAGATCTGCGGGTTTTAGCTGTTTCTCTAAGGCCTTATCATAGACTTCGTCAAAATATGACGCAACCCAACCGCCATATTTGAAACCGCCTGATACATCCTCCTTCGGTGCACCAGGTGCTTGAATTACGCCGTCTAGCGTAACCATTGATAAAACAATTATTTTTCTCATGTTATTTGACCTCCTCTCATAATTTATTTTTATCCATTTATTGCAATACAAATCTCGGCAACAAATACGATGCCACTGCAGTGTGAATGCGACAATCATAGGGGCTGAATGCGAAAGGTATTGGTAGTAATGTTTGTTACTTGACCTTTGGTCCAGGTGGACTGTCTATCTACTTTGAAAAAAAGTAATAGCTAGCTCATTAATAAGTTTTGGTCTTTCGCGAAAAACGTTATGGGATGTATTGGGTAAAACACAGAATTGGCTCCCCTTAACCAGCTTGTACATTTCAATGCCGTGTTCAAGTGTTACCGCGTCTCTGTCCCCGAGAACTATCATGACAGGAATTTTAAGGTCCTCTAACAAGGTTGGAGAAAAATATATTTCCTTGTGCCACATTTTGTTTAAATCAATAAGCATCTTTCTCCAATCCCTTTGAGTCGGACAAAGGTTCAAATATTCTTTAATCGCTTCTTTATTCTTGCTTTCAAATTCCGGGCTTCTTAATTCCTTCTCCCAGTCTGAAGTGTCATTTTGAATAGAGGGATAACCACTTAGCTTGAAGTTGGCTCCAGAAGCCAATACTTTTTTTATTTTGTCTGGTCTATTGCTTCCCAGTATCAAACCCGTATTCCCCCCGTCGCTCCAACCCATTACGTAAGCACTGTCTAATTTTAACAAGTCGATCAGTTTAGAAATGTATTCGGCCATTAGCTCATAACTCATACTGTCTGCCAACTCCGATCTCCCCTGTCCTGGCGTGTCTGGTGCAATGACTCGGAAATGTTTTGAAAGTTCAGGAATACACAAAGCAAAATCCTCAATACTTCCCATTCCACCCTGAAGCAATATTAATGGCATACCCTTTCCATATTCTTCGTAATAAATCTTCTTGTTAAAAATTGAAATATACTTACCATTGTTTGATCCATACCTTACTTTCTGCTGTCCAATTGTTGGATTTGTCCACAGGAAAAGAATAAAAACCAAAATCAACCTTATCAACTTAGTCATGATCAGTGTTTACCTTTATTGATGAGTCCCGATTGTCTTTAGTTCTAACTCTCTCGCGGATTTTATCTATCGGGAGAGTTTCCGTGTCAGAGTGTGATTAGAAGTGAGCGGGGCCGCGGACCACAGATGCTAATTCGGATCGACATTGGAGATCAATTCGAACCAACAACAACAAACTTAATCTGACCTCGTCGGTCCTGATTTGAAATGTTTTGTTTTACATCATTCTTCCAGTACGCGGGATATCCGTGCTCATAACCTGCCACATGCACATCCGTTCCCTGCACAAATACGGAATTAGCCATTGAGAATGTACCCTCCTTCGTTAGTTCTGTGGCGACACCGTCTTTCCAGTACACAGCCTTGTCGACGCCCTGATCGATTATCAATCCAGATACGTATACATGTGCGTCAGTCACAAATACGGATGTCGCTGTCGCACTCACGTTCAGGTCAACGCGCTGTCCATTTTTCCAATAACAGGCAGTGATAGTTGAGGATGTGAGATCGTGAAGATATCCAGCCATATAGATGTCATTTTGATGAATGAAGATAGACATAGCATTGGAGTTCTCACTTTCTCTGAAAATCAATTGATCATTTTTCCAGCATTGTGCATTCTGATACGTCTTGGAATCGGGTTTTCCATCATGCCATACCGAACAACCGGATATGTACATGTCATCTCCAAGGAGGGTCAGGCCGGTTGGCCCAATGTTGTAGGCTGTGTCGATAATCGGTTGTTCTGTACTGTTTTTATTTATCACCCACCCTGTTAATCCTTCGTGCCAAACACCAAACAAATTGTTGTTACGCGAAGCAATCAATACGGGACTTCCGAAAGCTCTGTCGATGACGGTTTCAATACCGTCTTGCCAGATCAGCGCGGGCGGCGGTGAGCTGGCAACAATTTTCCAACCTCCAATCAGAACTGTCGATCCATCAACATACAGCGAGTTGACCTGTGAGTAAATACTGTCATGCGTCAAACCACCATAAGCACCATCCTTCCAATAGCTAGCCACGGCGCCTCCAGAGGATGTGCCCAGAAACCCGGCAAGATGAACGGTCTTCTCGGTCGAGCTGACTTGTTCCTCACTACAGCCAAAAAGAATGAGTGTAATCGCGATCAGAACGTAGCCCTTCATAACCTGCTTTGCTCCATAACTGCCTTGTCGTGAAAAAGATACTTTTCGACTGAATAAATATTCGGATGGTCTCCATTTTGGTATAGGAAGCCAAAGGCAAAAGTTTGAGTGGAGACGCCTGGATACCGCGGGATGAAACAAAGGAATGGCGGATATGTATTTTGTGGAGAACGTATAGAAAGCGGTTTAAAAAATTAACGGATAGGCTAATACATCCCTGCATTCTTCTTATCTTGGAAACAGAGCCCCATGCTCATAACCCCTAATACCTGTCCTTTCTATGTCGTCCTTGATTCAAAACTACGAATATGACATCTTCATAAGTTACCGTCATAAGGACAACAAATACGATGGCTGGGTGACTGGTTTGGTGATAACGATAAAGCATTTGAATGGCTGGACCGTGCGTACGTACAACGCGATCAAGGATTAATGGAAATCAAAAGCTCGCTCTTTACCAACCGGCTGACCCCCGATAAGCGCTATGCACAACTGATGAAAAAATTGAATTTGCCGTTGTGAATTATATATAGTATGCGGCAAACGGGAAATAGATTTTTTTGATAGTCGCTGTGGTTCAAAAACAAAACACATTAAGCCATGAGAGAAATAATGTTGATCCTCCATTTTGTTGGTCTTACGATGGGTTTGGGGACCAGTTTTGCCCACGCATTCTTGGGAATAGTGACTTCCAAAATGACGGCTGACGAGGCAACAAAATTCCGTTTACATTCTCTGGTGTTGAGTAAGATGGGAAATACTGGCATTGTTTTCTTGATTGTTTCAGGTCTTTATTTAATTACGCCTTACTGGAACGTACTTCCATCACTTCCACTATTAATTCTCAAGCTGGCCCTCGTAGTTATACTTGTTGTACTCATCGCGATGATCAATTTGTCCACGAAGAAGGCAGAAAAAGGTGATCCGGAAGTTCAATTAAAAAAAATGGAACAACTCGGTAAAATGACACTCCTGATTGGCTCAATTATCGTAGTTCTGGCTGTTTATATTTTTCATTAAGATAAAAGGGCTGAGACAGTGGAGATTTGACTCAGTTGATTGATGTGAAATTTGCCAGAACCTGTAAAATTCAGGAGTGGTGAGACGTCTTCTGAATTATTAATCAAATATTCGGGCATCTATTATATTTCGTCTCTTGACAATTATGTCGCTATCGAAAATGATGGTCATCGACTGTTCTCCAAAACTCAGGGGAGACGCCAGGAGCTACTGTCGATCACAGATAACAAGTTCGTGATAAAAGGAATTGAAGACATTGTTTATGAATTCAAGACGGATCAGCACGGAAACCTCGTGTTGACGATCGATGGTTTGCGTCCATTAGATTACAGGAAACTGAATTGAAATAATGCATTTTGAACGTCCAAACGTTTGACAAAAACCTCTGTGCGTATCGGAGTGGTCTGCCTAACGATCCGATCACTAACACTAGCCGGTACGTAGTTTTTCGGGTTTATTTTCGTTTTTCATAAAGTTGTTCATAACGTTTTTGGTTTTTAGGTGCTTAGTGAATCTCTCAAAAAGTGGCGTCAAATGCAATAAATCTAGCCACAGGCTGCAACACCGGCGGTTCGCCATTCAATAAATCACTAAATCCTCAGTAGTCCTGAAGTCTGCCCTTCTCCCAGGTATACTTCGAATTGCAGCAATCATTAGGCTCGCTTGCAACTGAAATCCATCTAAGTTTCTGGGGTTTTTCTTTGATCCCTATTTTGTATTTCATGTCCTTAGTTATTTTAGGATCAAGTTCTTTTAAACACTTCCTTTTTTATTCCACCGTTGCCAATTTTCATTCATTAGAAATTCTTTTAAGGTGGTGGCCTTAACAGACGGAAAATCTCCTTTTACTTTTTCCAGATCAGCCGTAAAGCCTTTTTCATTGAACCACTTGAACATTAGGTACATTTCTTTGTCCATTAACAGTTTTACAATAAATAGCGGCAACTTCTTGAATTTCACATTTATACCTAAAACTTCAGACATCGTTGCGGCTACTTGTTCGTTGGTCATTTCATCTCCAGCAATCTCAATTGTTTTGTTCAGGTAGTTGTCTGGATTAATAAAAGCATCAGTAGCGTATTTACCAATATCATCTGCGGCAATCATCTGATGCTTTTTACCGGATTTTATTGCGTCAAATAATTTCCCACCAAGTATTCCCTTGAATACCTGCGGGATATAATAGTTTTCCATAAACTTGACAGGCCTAAAAATAGTAGCCGGCAAACCAGTCCCTTTAATGTACTGTTCTATGACATGTTTTGTTTCGAAATGCGGTACGTCGGTGTCATCGTCTGCTCCGCAAACAGAATTGTAGATGAAATGAGAAATATTGCTTTTCAGTGCTGCATCAACCATGTTTTTACCGTACTGAATTTCGTTTTCACCTCCACATTCAAAATAATTCTGGACACTGAAAACTCCATCGCATCCTTTCAAGGCACGCGCAAGAAAGGAAGGGTCAGCCATGTCGCCTTTCACTACGGTCACACCCTTTAGCATCAAGCGTCGCGCTGAAATACTGTCTGGTGTTCTTGAAAGCGCCCTCACGGTTACATTATTATTCAGCAGATGTTGAACGACGGCGCCGCCCTGGCGTCCCGTTGCACCTGTAACTAAAACAGTCAAACCTGCATGGTTCATGTTGTAGCAGATTATTTGGAATTCGTGATTGACTCGGCCTCCTTTTTCAAATCACTTGCAAATTGCTCAAACGATGAGTCAAAGGATGGAATCATGCTGGAGTACAGTGGGAAGATGAGGCCTCCTAATTTTTCGGTCATTGAAAATGTGATGGTCCCCTTTGAGCTTGGGGTAATTGCATAAACGCGACTTCCTTGTCCGTCACCCCAGACTAATCTTTTTTCTACATCAACTTCCTTGACTCTCAATTTGAAGGTTCTCTTTGCATCCAGGGTTGATTTCAACATGATTTTTTCGCCCAATGCAATTTTACCTTTCAAGGAGATTATCGTTGAATTCCATCTTGGATAATCGGATGCATCGGTTAAGAGCGCCCAAACGATTGCAGCGTCAGCTTTAATTTCGATGCAAACCGCAGTTTCACGACTAAATGTCGTTTTCACCGTGGTAGCCTTACCCTGTCTTACTGGATCGTTCTGATCAGCGTTTCGATAAATGTTTGGATTCTTCATAGTTTTGTTATGCTCCTTTGACGAAGGAGCATAACAAAACGATAGGGTCAGCTGGCTTTATTTTCTAAATATTTTTCCATGACAAGCCGATTATGTTCTAAATGGTGCAGCTGCAATTCCGATGCTTTTGATTGAAAGGGGTCAATTTCTCGCAGAATGGACATTCGTAAGTCAAATAAATATTCCTTGTCCCCCTTTTCCGCTTTTTGCGCCATCTCAATCTTCATTATTTCCTGTTGCGAGTTCTGTTTCGGATTAAAAATACCATTCAGCTCCGAGCATTGGTGACAAATCCCCTCCTTATTAATTAGCGCACACCGCCCATCAAACAGGTTAATCATTTTCGTCCTGCCCTTATGCAAATAGTACTTAGTCATAACTTCGGTAGTATTGAGAATGGTGGAGATTTCAGAAACTTTAAATTCATATACGTCTTTTAAGAAGATACAAAGTTGCTGCTCCAGGGGCAGCGATTTTGAAATGCAAGTAAAGCAAAAGGCGATGTGTTCTTTTATCTCAAATTGCCCGTATGGTGAAGTCATCCGGATCTGCATTGCTTCCTCGAAGAATGCCTGGTTTGAGAGAGCAGCTTCTTTTGTTACATCAATTGTATTTTCCGTCCAACGTTTTTGCATTCTTAAATTGTCCTTGGCCAGATTAGAGGCAATGGCAAACAGCCACGTTTTTAATGTAGACTCCCCTCTGAAGGTGTCTAGTTTTTCGAGTGCTTTGACGTAGGTATCCTGGACAATGTCTTCTGCATCGGCTCTATTAGCCGTGATCCTTAAAATGTAGGATTTTAATTGTCCATTGAAGCGTTCAAATTCCTGGTTGAAAAGTTGGACTGTCATCTCCATTTCTTTAGCAATTGATTGTTGCGAGGGTGGCACGGCATTAGTGATAACATCCGAATATACACATTATCCTTCGGCAAAATCCTAAAGCAACAGACCTTTACATAATCCTTTCTGAGTTCGGATTCCAGGATTTAACAAGTTCGATAACCTGTTGTAATCTCAGTTGGTTACGATCCTTTTCCCGAGCTACCCATGTTATTCCCGTGTCACAATTTGGTAGATTGGGAGATCGCCATCATTTTTTGCCCTGAAAGTCATGAAATAAAAAATAACATGAGCCAAACCAGACGTTCCTTTCTTGGAGTGGTTACCGGCGCAGCGACTGCCGCGCTGATGCCGTTGACAGTTGACACGGCCGTTGCTCGGGCCGCCAAAGGATTGTCTATTTCGTGTAACTCGTACACATGGCTAACTTTTTATCGGCGAGCTGGTAAGGAATGGATGGGCAATCCTGACGAATCGATGACTGAGTATGCAGCCAGTGGCCTGCAAAACTACGAACCGGGTGTTACCGACGTCGAGGAGATACAGGCATTAGGGCCACTGCTCCGGCAATATGCGATCGGGATACCTTCGATGTATGCGAACAGCACCCTGCACCAGCCGGATACGGCACCGCAAAGCATCGAATTAGTAATGAAGATTGCTTTGGCCGCTAAGGCGTTGGGCACTCGCATCATTGTTACAAACCCAAGCCCTATACGGTGGGATAGTCCGGAAGACAAGGACGATGCGGCGTTAACCGTTCAAGCGGCGAACCTGGAAAAGCTTGGTTCATTGCTCAAGGCACAAGGTATGACCCTAGCGTATCACAATCACGACATCGAGCTGCGGCAGGGCGCGCGCGAATTTCATCACATGATGACGTCTACCGATCCGCGATATGTTTCCCTCTGCCTGGACGCGCATTGGGTATATCGTGGCATGGGCAATTCGCAAGTGGCCTTGATGGATGTTGTTCATTTGCATGGAAAGCGCATTGCCGAATTGCACCTGCGCCAGTCCACCGGTCATATCTGGTCCGAAGTGTTTGGAAAAGGAGACATCGACTATCAGCGGCTGGTGACCGAACTGGTTCGTCTAAAAGTGCGGCCGCACCTTGTGATGGAGCAATGCGTGGAAGAAAAAACAACCAATACAATAGACGTCGTGGCAGCGCACCGGCAGGGACTGAAGTACGTCAAGGAGGTGTTTGCGCCATTGGCCGTGTAGACCACTTGTTGAGCAGTGAATTGCTCAAAGCCCCGCTGATTTTCAAATGCGCATGAATACACAAAGCTATCTTCCAAGACCCGTGTCACGGGAAGCATCTTGTCGCTCATTTCTTTGCCGCTTGTAGTTGTTGATGATATGCGATATTTCGGGCATCCGTATTGCTGTCGATAAGCATCAATAACGTCATTAGGAGAACTGTTGTAACACCGATTGCTCTCCATAACGGCGCTTGGCTAAATATGATGAGGAGAGCGGCTACAATAATAATGGCAGGGAGCACCTTAAAAACCAGCGCTAAATCACGTTGCGATTTTGCCGTTCGTGTTATTTCATCCTGAACGAATGAATTAGCATCCTTCTTATACGCTGCTTCAAATTGAACGATGCGCGGCTTGTTGGCGAAGTACAATCCTGCACTTACCGCTACTAACAGTAAACCCGCAACAAATAATGGCCATACAAAGGACTTTGCCATAGGCGTTTTGCCCAATTGCCAAAATCCCAGCACAACCAAGAAAACCAGCAAGCTTGACAATCCTACCATTTTTGCTGAAAAGACTTCCGCTTTGGCCCAATCAGTACTTAGTTTTATGATTTCCATTTGCAATTCGCATTTACGATTCTAAGGTGAGTAATTGTAAATCCAATTTACTTGGTGTACGGCTCAATTGCTATTTGGTGTGTGGCTCAAAAATTGCAAGGGTTATTGATTGAATCCCATTATCCTGCTGAGGACGGTTTAGATCAGGTGAAATCCCGATCAAAAGGCTTTCTCCGTGGCCATGATCTTTTCTGGCACTTTTTACGTTTATTACAAGACGGGACATCGAGAGCCGTATATTGACAATTTGAAATTCGCACATGCTATCTATCAAAGTACTAGACGACGCAAACAAGGAGGACTATCCCATGCACTTCGCTTACAACGAGAAGCGGAAGTCGGCCACGTTGTCGTTTGCGGGGCGTTATTCCATTGTTGACATGGTCAATACGATCGACGATCTCCTTAGTCTTATGTCAGCGAAGGTCCAAATTGCGATGGAGGGTACTATCGGCGAACAGATGAAGCAGCGCATCCTGCATGGAGAGTCGATCTTTGTGGTGGATCGACAGACGAAGACACTTAAATGAGCAAAAAAGCCTGGGATAACTATTCTGCTTTTGAAACTCTGCCAATCCCAAACTGATCGCCGGCTTTCACAGCTTTGCTACCGTCAAAGTGTATTTCCACAACCTTTTCACTCATTACGGGATTGCCTTTTTCATCCTTCAGTGTAGCGATGATTTTCCGTGTTTTTACATCGATGATTTCACCAGTAGAAGGATATGCATGCTTTCCATCCAAGCTGAACGTAATCCATCCGGGCTGATCTCGCAATTCGACACTTTCTAATTGTTTGGGGGGCATTATCGTATTATCAAAAATATGCATCCGCTGATTGAAGCCATCACAGAGCCAGACCTCTTTTTCATCCGGCGTTAATCCAATGCCGTGGCTTGGGCAACCATGGCGCTTCACGGGCCCCTGTTGATACCCAACTACTTCAACATGATGAAGTTTTTGTCCCGTTTTTAAATCACCAATTTCAAATCCAAGTAATCCATTCACATTGACATAACACAGTGTTTGCGAACCATTAACCGTAAACGGCCTGACAGGTTGCGCAAAGGGACCCACTTGTTTAATCATTGTATGTGTACGAGCGTCCGATATACCTAGGGTATTTGTACGCAGACCAGCCAAATAAACGTTGACGCCATCCCCTCCGAAGAGGGTATTGTGAGCGCCGGAGTTTGTAAAAATCTGTTTGATTACATCGCCCGTTTTTGCATCCACTACCTTCCAATGCTCTTTCTCCAGCGTTGGTAGATAAATAACTTTCCCATCCGGGGATATGGAAAGGCGATCGCAACCCCCTTCATATTTTTTCTCCCATACAATTTTTTCCGTTGACAAATCGATACGCTGTAGTGCTTCAAGGGTAGTAACGTAAATACTATTGGTGGCTAAGCTTACCGCTATGCCTTTAACATTTGATGGAGTTCCATCTGCCTTTAGCCCACCGGTGGCAATCCTCTTCACTAGCTGGTAATTATCCGACAGGTCGTACACCAGAATTCCGTGTCCGCCATATTCGAGGTAGTCCCGTATACCTGGAGCCGCAACGTACAGGTAACGCTTGACCTGATCAGATTTACCAACTGGCGCGGCGTCTTTTGGTGACAATTGCGCCCAGGAAGGCGTTACCATAAGCGCAACTGCGAAAAGGACTATAAAGCGGATCTTGGATATTGCATTCATATTATCAAAGCTAAAAACTTTTCTTAGGCTTTGGTATACAATTTACGTAGTGATTTAAGTGATTAGTATTATCTTCATAAGGTGAATGTCAAACAAGGGACGTAAGTCCGAAAGGCAAGCACGGAGCAAAAATATGAAGAAGACTTAGAAAAATGCTCGGGCAGATTTCCGCCGTTAAGTACGTTGTTAGGCCGTTAAAAATAAGTCAATAATACGGTGATGAATAACCAAACATTCTCTGGCATCGAAGTTTTGGGGAACATGTCCTGGGGAACACATTTTTGCCAATTCTATGAGACTAAGCAGGACCTTCTTGAATTTTTAGTTCCCTATTTTCACGTCGGGTTGCAAAAGAATGAGTTTTGCCTATGGATAGCTTCCGATCCCATTGATGTTGAAGAAGCCGCGATTGCCTTAAAAAAAGCTGTACCAGACCTTGACCGTTATATTGCGGATCAAAAGATTGAAATCTTATCACATGAAACCTGGTATCTCAAAGGAGGCAAGTTTAATCCCAAGAGGGTATTCAAAGGATGGGATACAAAACTAAACCAGGCATTAGAAAAAGATTTTGCCGGAATGCGGATTAGCGGAAATGTAGGATGGATTGACCAAGGGCTAAGTAACGAATTCATTGAATATGAACGGGGGGTGGACCATTTCCTGGCTGAAAAACGTATCGTTGTGTTATGTACTTATCCGCTGCAAAAGTGCAATGCTTCGGATGTGCTGAATGTGGCTCATGTGCATGAATGTGCCATTACCAAACGAAAAGGGCAATGGGAAATTATTGAAGTACCAGCAGCTAAAAAGACCAAAGCGCAAATACAAAAGGAAAACGATGAGTTAGAGCAACGGGTTGCTGAACGAACTACACAGCTTGCAAGAGCCAATGAAGAATTGAAATATGAGATTGCTGAACGCAGGAAATATGAAGATGAATTACATTTAGCATACCAACGCTTATCCTACCACGTAGAAAACACACCACTTGCTGTAGTTGAGTTTGACAAAGACTTGTTTATTAAACGATGGTCGAAACGTGCCGAGGAAATTTTTGGTTGGAAGGCATCAGAAGCACTCGGAAAAAATGTATATGATCCTGACTTTCACATAATTTACAAAGAAGATATCTCAGCAGTTGACACAATTAACGAGGAACTAACGAAAGGAATTGTGAACAGGAATGTGAGCGTTAATCGTAATTACACTAAAGACCACAACATCATTTATAACGAATGGTATAATTCTGTTTTAAGAGATGAGCATGGGAATGTAATAACGATATTGTCTTTGGTGCACAACGTAACCGAACGAAAAAAAACAGAAGAAGAATTACTGCAACTCAATGGACAGCTTCGGAACCTTTCTTCCCATTTGCAGAATATGCAGGAAAATGAGCGTACCGCGATTGCAAGAGAAATACATGATGAATTAGGACAACAGCTTACCGCTTTAAAAATGGAAGTTGGATGGCTAAACAAAAAGCTGCCGGAAGATTCTTCGTTAAAAGAAAAAGGAAACGAAATCTTGTTTATCGTGAGCGAAATGCTAAAAACAGTAAAAAGGATTGCCAGCGATTTACGTCCGAATATTTTGGATGAACTGGGCTTAATAGCAGCGCTCGAATGGCAGGGGCAGGAAACTGAGAAGCATACAGGGATAAAATTCCAATTTCAAACGGCCCTGATTGACTTTGACTTCGAAAGAAATCTTTCAACGAATATTTTCAGAGTACATCAGGAAGCGCTTACCAACATTGTCCGGCATGCTGAAGCTACGCGGATTGAAACTACGGTTGAAAGAAAAGGCGGCTGGCTACTATTAACAATAAAAGACAACGGAAAGGGTTTTGATGTGGATGAAGAGAGAAATAAAAATTCTCTTGGATTGATTGGAATGAAGGAACGGGCGTTAATGCTGCATGGCGAACTTGTTATTGAAAGCGTAAAGCGTAAAGGCACGGTTATTACATTGAAAGTTCCGTTATTGAGAACCGATAAAAATAAATCATGAGATTTTTGATTGCAGACGATCATTCCCTTGTCCGTAAAGGATTGATACAATTGTTGCGTGAAGAATTTACGATGTCTGAAGTGAAGGAAGTTGCCAACGGCAATGCAGTGCTGGAAGCGGTGCGCGGGCAATTATGGGATGCTATCCTGCTCGATATTTCGATGCCGGGGCGAAATGGTATTGAAATCCTGAAACAACTAAGAACAAATGGAATCAAAACCCCGATACTGATAGTCAGTATGTACTCCGAAGAGAGTTATGCGATCAGGGCATTAAAAGCAGGGGCTTCCGGTTTTTTAAACAAAGAAAGTGCAAACGAAGAACTACTTGCTGCTGTTCACAAAATATTGTCCGGTCGTAAATACATTTCTTCCTCCATAGCCGATAAACTAGCAAGTACCTTAGGAGAGACAGGAGAAATACCGACACATGAACTCCTCTCAAACCGTGAAATGCAGGTGCTTCAACTCATTGCGTCCGGAAAAACCGTTTCTGAAATTGCTGAGGAAATCTCGCTTAGTGTAAATACAATCAGCACGTATCGGACACGCATTCTGGAAAAAATCTCTCTTCACAACAATGCGGAACTCACCCGTTATGCCATGGACCACCGACTGGTGTAATGTATTACAGATCATGACGTTGTAGTACAAACCATGACTCGATATCTACAGATACAACTACGTCGTGTATTTGGCCAGGTAGTTACATTAGATCAAAATATCTCCTTCGTACTTCGTTATAACAAGTTCAAACATTTTTATGGCTGTAGGAAGGGTAAGAAAGCTTCATCATGAAACGCAATGGAGTCTTGATGTGCAAAGTATTCGGGAGGAAGAACGAACGCGCATCGCCCGCGAAATTCATGATGAGCTCAGCCAATGGCTTGCGGCCTTAAAAATTGAGACATTCTTGATCAAGAAAGCGGTTCCAATTGAGGACATAGCTATTCAAGAAAAATTGTCTGCCATGGCCGCTCTTATCAACAAAACAGTAAAAGCGGTAAGGCGGATAGTAACTGAACTTAGACCAGGCATTTTGAATTACTTAGGATTGGTGGCAGCCGTTGAGTGGCAAGCAAAGGAATTTGAAAAGCGTACTGGCATACGCTCTCAAATTCTTTCAAGTGGCAACGACCTCAACCTCGAAATAAATCTATCAACAAATATTTTCCGAGTATACCAGGAGGCCCTTAACAACGTCGCACGTCATGCCAAGGCCACGAAGGTTGATACTTTTCTTGAGCATAACGATACCCACATCAGTCTCATCATTAAAGACAATGGTCGAGGCTTTGATTTCAATAAAGTAAAAACAGCTAGTTCCTTCGGACTGATTGGGATGAGGGAAAGGGCGCTGATGTTTCGAGGTGAACTACACATTGAAAGTAATAAGTCGACGGGGACTGTTATTACGCTGAAGGTTCCTCTCGTCGTTGAGTCTGAAAATCCTTTGCAATGAAATTCATCCTGTAGCAAGCATAGATAAACATTGAAAATATTACTGCTTCAAGACTCACGAGAGGATGCATATTTTAATTGAAAGAGAACTCACGTTCGGAGGTATCATTTTAATCTATTCTGCTGTTGTAGTATTTATTATCCCTGTTTCAACTTTTCCATCTCGGCAATTGTCTCTTCTAGTTTGTCGAATACACGTCCATACATCAAACGCACATCCCATTTGTAAATCTTATCTGAAAAATAGAACATCAGCAGGGTTGCCACTCCCGCGATGATCAGTGCAAATAATGGAACACTCCCAATAAATATTACGTCCGGGAATTTTTGATACATTTTCGAGGTTAGTACGCCTTTATTCCATGCTGACCACATAGTACTTATAGCAATCAGAAAATAGAGTGGGTAAGAAAAACGCAATATTTTCGCATGCTTCGAAAGGGCATCTTTAAGCCATCGTTCCAACGACTTGAGATAGTCAAGGCTGGTTGCTCCGTGATCCAGTGTTTTGATGCTTCGCCTTTGCCGTTCGCTGTACCATACCGTAAGAAGGAGCAGTATAGAAGCGGCAACTCCCTGCCAAATGACATCCAGGAAATAATATATAATGGGAAAAACAATTGACATGCTGACAATAGCAATTAAGTTGATCCTGTACATCCTTTTCATTTTATCAACCAGATCCTTTGATTTTCGGTTGTACAGGTCATTAATTTTTGGAGCGACTAAGCTCTTTTCATTCAAAAAACCTTCTTTCCAAATTGTTTCAATTGAATTTTTCATCGAGTATTTTTTTTAAACGTTCTTTAATTCTGTTCACGCGGACACCGATATTGTTCGCATTTGTACCAAGGATATCGGCAATTTCCTGATAAGATTTTTCTTCCAAATACAGGAGGATCAATGCCCTATCGACTTCTGACAAGTGCCTGATGGCAACGTACAATTGGTTCAGAGACTCATCTTCAAAGGCCCTGTTTTCAGTTATTATCACATCAGGTAAAACATCCGAAGTGAAATACTTTTGTCCATTACTTTTCCTTTTTTTGAGTAACGTTAGGCACACGTTGAGAGAAATACGATAAACCCATGTTGACCATTTGCATTGCTCGCGAAAATTATCTTTGCTTCTCCAAATTTGAAGGCAAACCTCCTGGTAGTAGTCCTCAAAATCTTCTTGCGAGTTGGTATATGCCTTACAGATCTTGATGATGATTGCTGCAATAGGTAAAATCGAGGTCTGGTAAAAATCTCTACTCACTTTGTTTGTTTTAGCATCCAACCAGTATGCTGTTCCATTTTCCCATAATGTCCTGAGCTCGCGTTCGGCAAGGAATCAGCACTATGAGTAAGATTACTTTCTTCATAATTCTGTCCTTTTTCCTATTTAGTGGCTAGATCTAAAGAACATTACACCTCCCTGAATTTTTTTAGGACGTTGGGTTGACAGGCCGCAGTCCGAGTCCATGGATCAACCTGGCATTTGCAATAAATTCGCGATTAAGGTGTGGTGGATCAGGATTGGTCGGCCGTGACAGCTTTCTTCACGAGGTCGTTTTCGAAGGTGACCGATTTCTTTGCCTTTCCGGTGCGATTGTATCTCAATGCGAGATCTTTCGTCTCGGCGCCTTTGATATGGATGAAGGTGGCCGTCCCGGCGATAGCGGAAGAATTTCTCACAATGCCGTCGGTGCTGTTGTCAACCACGATACCCGGAACATCCTTGTCCTTCAAGCCTTGCCTGCCTGAGAACGTGTCAACAGTGAAGTCCTGGATATTCTTCAACACGAGTGCGGATTGCCACATGGGTTCGGTCTCCTTTTCGTTCCATTCGACGGATACGTCGCGGAGCTGCAGACCCTTTACGTTTTCAATGCGAATTGCATCCGTAGCGCGCTTGTCTCTGGCATTTTCCACTTCCATGAAGAGACGTACATTCGACATCCGGATGTTTTCCAACGGCTGGCCTGCATGCCCCGTGAGCGTCGATGTGCCACGCGCTCTCACGCTGATGTTGTCAATGAAAATGTCGCGGATTTGGCCAAGAGCAGAGGCGTCGGTTCGTTTCTTCAAAACAAACTTACACATCTCGGAATCGCCCCACCAGTTCCAGTGACGGCGGCTTGTTTCGATGGTAAGATTGGAAAAGATCACGTCGCTGACCACTGCGCCGTCCTGCACATTGATACCGAATCCCTTGTTTGAATTTCGGATGACGCAGTTGCTGAAGATGACGTGCCGGATGTCCGCCTCCGTTTCCGTGCCGATCATCAGGGCCGTCGACGAAGAAGTGAGGACGCAGTTTGTCACGGTCACATTTTCTACAACGTTGGCCTTCTTGCCGTTCCTGGCGATGGCCTTCAGCACGATGGCGTCGTCGGCAGTGGTGATGATGCTGTCGGAGATGATCACGTTCTTTGAGGAACAGATGTCGATCCCGTCGGCGTTGACGCCTTTCTCGAGATCGGAATAAATGTATACAC
>Ga0193753_10001618_pt1 | contig 19063 bp, 15 predicted proteins | sample H1c2metaG_FD_144925 | JGI IMG/M metagenome (GOLD analysis project Ga0193753, IMG submission 144925) | Soil microbial communities from a riparian zone of the East river system, Colorado, United States - H1c2 | ecosystem: Environmental > Terrestrial > Soil > Riparian zone | place: USA: East...
AGCGCGTGATTCGAAGAAGAGCACGCCGTGGAAACGGTATAGACCGGCCCGTGAATTCCGAACTCGAGCGAAATGCGGCTCGCCCCCGCATTCGACATCGTGCGCGGAATCGTCAACGGCGCGATGCGCGAATTCTTCTCGCGATAGAGACGAATGTAGCCTTCTTCTTCGCTGAACTGGCCGCCAATACTGCTGCCGGTAATGATCGCGGAGCGATCGGCCAAATCTCCGGCGAAGACGAGGCCGCTCTGCGCCACGGCTTCGCGCGCCGCCACAGCGGCAAGCTGCGCGAAGCGTTCGAGAACGATCAGATCCTTTTCAGTGAAATGATCGAGCGGCACAAACGCGCTGGCCTGGGCGCCTCGGCCGGATTTGTAGGGAGGCGCGCCTGGATCACTCAGCGGCAGGATGCGGCAAACGCCCCCAGCGAGCCGTTCCCAGCATTCCGCCACGTTGTTGCCGAGCGCACAAACCAGCCCCTGGCCGGTAACTGCCACGCGGTTCAAACGGCGGGATCCTTCTGCTCGACAAGTTTCCGGACACCGTCCACGGTTTCGCCAATGGAGCGCATCGTCTGCACGCCCTCGTCCGGGATATTGATACCGAACTCGTTCTCGAGCGCGAATACGATGTTGATTCCATCCAGCGAATCGATTTTCAATTGTTCGAACGTGCTATCGAGCGTGATGGATTCCAGGGGAATTCGCTGGGTCTTGGCGATTACTTCCATGACCCTGGTTCCCAAATCGGCAGTGGCGGGCTGTTCGGACATGTGTCGAATTCATCATATTATCTTGTTGTTGTCCGGCTCCCCTACTGAAGCGGAATCAAGACAAACGCGCCGAATTGCGGAGCCGTGTGTACCGGCGGAGTCGGCACCACGCCATTGGGCGTAGCGATGGTCAGGCCGGTCATGGGTATCGAGATCGGCGTCCCGTCGTAGGTACCTGTGGCGACCGGCGGTCCGAAGTAATTTTGCGCATCGAGCACCTGGTAGCGCGTGCCGGAAGCGATGGCGCCCGTTACATCCACCGAAACCGCCGCGGCCAGATTCCAGTTGTAGATTGCAATGTTGGCCCGCCCAGTCTCGTATTTATTCGGTTGGACGAATGCCCAGGTACCAGTGGGCGCGTGCGTGCTAAACGAGCTATGTAAGTCGAAACCAGTCCAGCCTTGCCATCCACTTTGGAATGTGCCGCTCCCGTTGTAACTGAATATGCCGTTGCCGTAGTAGCTGTTGTTGTCCCAGACGTAACCCTGCGGCGTATTCGTCGTGGCGAAAGCCAACAAGTACTCATCGGTATAGATCGTGTTGTTTTGGAACACGACGGAGGCCCAGTCGGTAATCACCACTGGCTGGAATCCACCGATGAAGTAATTGCCCTTGATCACAATATCCTGGTTGGGGCCGGGCCAGCCCATTTCGTTGTAACCTCTCCCTATCTGAGGTGTGAAGTAGAAGTAATTGTTGAGCAACTGTACTCCGGAGACGCCATTCGTATTCACAAAAATGACGTCATCCGCCAGCGCCGAGTTGGTCGAGATGATTCCGTTATTGAACGAGATGTTACCTTGCACGATCAGATTCTTTTCAGAGGCCGCGCCGCTGCCATAGAATTGCAAGCCGTTGTCGAACTGGTCGAACACTATGTTATTCGCGATGTTCATCGTGCCGGTAGCATTCTGCACGTAGAAACCGTGACCGTGGCCCCGATCGCTCGCCTGGAAACCATTGAAGTAAATCACGTTGCCATAGGCTTCCGCTCCGATCGCTTCCTTCCACATGGAAATTCCCAGGCGGCTATCGTGAACCGTGTTGTTAATCAGCTTGCTGCCTGGCGCGAAGGTATCGACTGCGTCCAGAACCGCCGACTGGCCGGAAGGATATCCGGTGCGGTCGGTGACCGAGCTGGCGAATTCCAAACCCCAGAACCAAACGTACGCGCCTTGTGAAGGATGCGGATCCTGATCGCAGCAGCCGATCTGAAGCCAGCCATTGATAGTCGCTCGTTCGCCCGGAAATTGGCGAACGATAATGGGCGCTGCCGAAGTCCCGACCAGGCGGCTATAAAAGATTCCCTGACCATTGCCATACATGCCGCCGCGAATCCAAATAATATCGCCCGGAAGGACCGCCGCCGGCTGGTACAACGCGGTTTGCAGATCCCAGGGATTGTTGATGCTCCCATCCCCATTCGGAGAGCCTTGCGGAGAGACGTAGTGCTGTCCCGCGGGCGCGCCAATAACCAGTGTAATGGCGATTCCGGCCGGCGAGCCGTTGGCGCCAGCGGCGCTGACGACCACAGTGTCAGTATAAATTCCCGCTCCCAATCCTGCTATAGAAACACCGATGGACAAACTGGACGGAGCGGTGCCGGATGTTGCCGAGAGTGTCACCCAGGGTTGCGTCTTGGCCGCGGTCCAGTTCAACGTTCCTACGCCGGTGTTGGCGATAGTAACGACTTGAGCGGCCGGGTTAGCAGGCGTGCTGGCGGAGAACGTAAGCGCACTTTGCGAAACGCCCAGCGCCGCCGACAAAGACCTGACATTCAGTGTGACGTTTACAGTCTGCGGCGAGCCTGTCGCTCCCGCGGAGTTCACCACGATAGTGTCGGTATAGGTGCCCGGAGACAAGCCGGCTGTTACTGCGTTGACCGCTAAAATGGACGGCGCTGTACCGGAATTTGCGGAAAGCGTGAGCCATGGCTGCGTAGCGCTGGCATTCCAATTGAGCGTACCGCTCCCGCTGTTAGTAATCGTGACACTTTGTGACCCTGGGTTACCGCCGCCGGCGATTGCCGCGAAGCCGAGTATGTTCGAAGACAGATTCAGTGTAGTAGGCAGAATCTGTTTCGGCGGCCCGCCAAAGAACAAGCCACTGACCACCGCGTTCGACCCGGCGAGGCGAGTTACACGAACGATCACGCGCCCGGCAAGGTTCCAAACCAGATACTGGCCATTTTCGAAGCTATTGAGAGTGTGCGAATCGAGCACCACACCGGTCGCGCTATCTACTAAGTCCACGCGCTCGGAGCGCTGCGAACGATCGTAGTCGACCGCATAGAGCGCCAGTTGATGTGTGTTGCTGTCAATCAGGTTCACATCGAAACTGATTGAGTTGGCGGAATACCAGGTAGCCGCCACGCGGCTCAATCCGTCGGCTGTCTGCAGCGCCCGGCCGTCGTCAGTGGACCCTCCCCAGGTAAAGGTGCTCGCTCCGCTCACGCTCACTTGCGCGTACGAAGGAAGCGCGGGCGTCTCGCCCTGGAAGTCGTAGCCGTCTCTTCCATAAGAATAGGTCCAATTTCCTTGCGTGCCGCGGTCGAGCAGTTCAAACAGCGTGGAACCCACCGGCGATTGGCCGGCGGTATCGAAGAACAAACCGCTGACTACGGCGTTGAGCGGCCCCACTTGAGTGACCCGGACAACGACGTGTCCGGACACGTTCCAGACCAGGTATTGACCCGCTCCGAAGCCGGTCAAAGTCCGCGAATCGAGCACCAGGTTGGTTATGCCGTCCACAATGTCCACACGCTCGGAGCGCCCGGAGCCGTCGAAATCCGTGGCGTAGAGCGCGAATTGGTGCGTCAGGCCATCGGTAAAATTCAGATCGAAATTGAACGCACCGGCCGCATACCAAGTGGCCGCTACACGGTCGTTGCCGGTTGGCTGCTGAAGCGCGCGCGGATCGCTGCTCGTTCCGGCCCAGGTATAGATGAACGCTTCATTGACTGCGACCTGCGCATACGTCGGCGGTAATGGCGCGGCTCCGATGAAATCGTACCCTTCCCCTCCATAGACCGTCTTCCAACTTCCTTGCGTGCCTGTGTCGAGCCGTATGAAGGCCGCCGAGTTTCCGGCCGCAGCGCTAAGCGTCAACGTGACAGCGACGGTCTGCGGTGAACCATTCGCGCCGGCCGCGCCGATCATGACTATGTCATTGTAAGTGCCGGCCGCCAGACCGCTGGATGAGACCGTAAGTCCCAGCGTGGACGGCGCCGTTCCCGCTGTTGCCGACAGAGTCAGCCATGCTTGCGTTTTGCTGGCCGTCCAGTTAAGCGTGCCAACGCCAGTGTTGGCAATAGTCACGCTTTGCGGCGTAGGATTTGTGAAGCCTGCCGTGGCGGAGAAACTCAGGGCGTTCGAGGAGACGCTCAATCTCGGAATCGCCGCGGTCACGACTAAGGTCACGCCCACCGTTTGCGGCGACGATACTGCGCCGGGAGCGTTCACGGTTACTGTATCGGTGTAAGTGCCGGCTGAAAGACCAGTAGTCGAGACGGCGGCCGTAATAGCCGCTGGTCCGCTACCGGACGCCTGCGACAAGCTGAGCCACGATTGCGTCTTACTCGCGGTCCAGTTGAGAGTTCCCGTTCCGTTGTTCAAAATGTTCAGTGTTTGCGTGGCCGGATTTACGCCGCCGGTGATGCCCGGAAAGTTCAGCGTGGTGGGTGCAACGCCGAGCATGGCGGGAGTTGTGATCGTTAGAGTCACGGTGACTGTCTGCGGCGAGGAGCTTGCTCCGGGCGCCGCCACCGTGATGGTGTCGGTATACGTGCCGGCGGCAAGGCCGCTGGTCGAGACCGCCAATCCCAAACTTGCCGGTGTGGTTCCGAGCGCAGCGGAAAGCGTCAACCACGATTGCGTCTTCGCCGCTGTCCAGTTGAGAATGCCGGTACCGCCATTTGTGATTGCGATATTCTGGGCGCTCGGATTACTGCCTCCGGCAACTCCCGAAAAACTGATCGTGTTTGTCGCAAGGTTCAAGGCCGGCGGCAAGTTCTGCTGCGGCGCGCCGCCAAACAGCAGGCCGCTCACTACCGGGTTCGATCCGCCCAGAACGACGACGCGAATCGTGATGTGTCCGGCCAGGTTCCAGACCAGATACTGACCTGCCGAAAACGCGCTCATGCTGCGTGAATCGAGGACCACGCCCGAGGCGCTGTCGAGGATGTCCACGCGCTGCGACCGCCCCGAACTGTCGTAGTCCATCGCGTACAAGGCAAGCTGATGCGTCAGACCATCGGTAAGGTTGACGTCGAAGCTGAATGAGCCGGCGCCATACCAAGTGGCCGCGAACCGCCCCGTGCCGCTTGGCTGCACGAGCGCCCGTCCGTCCGTAGTGGAAGCCGCCCAGGTGTAACTGGAGGCCCCGTTGACCGCCACTTGCGCGTAAGAAGGAAGCGAAGGTGCCAGTGTCGCGAAGTCGTATCCATCCGCCCCGTACGCGGCTTTCCAATTGCCTTGCGTGCTCGTGTCCGACCGGAGGAACGCCGTGGAACCATTGGGCGCCTGGACGGGAGCATCGAAGAATAATCCGCTCACGAGCGCGTTCGGCCCAACCAGCGGAGTAAGTTGAACGGTCACGTGCCCGCTCAGGTTCCAGACCAGATATTGCCCGGCTGCGAAGCCGCTCATCGTGCGCGAGTCCGAAACCGATCCCGTGGCCGCGTCCACTATGTCGATACGCTGCGACCGGCCGGAGTTATCGTAGTCCATCGCATACAGTGCGAACTGATGCGTGTTGCCGTCGGTGAGGTTTACATCGAAACTGTAACCTCCGGCGGCATACCAGGTAGCTGCGACGCGGCTCGAGCCGCTCGGCTGCTGGAGCGCTCGTGGATCGGTCGTGGAAGTCGACCATGTGTAAGTCGATGCGCCGTTCACACTTACTTGCGCGTAAGAAGGAATCACTGGAGTTGCGCCCACGAAGTTATACCCGTCCGCGCCATATACATTCTTCCAGCTCCCCTGGATCGTCCCATCGAGACGCACATAGGTAGCCGAGGCCGGTCCGCCGGCGGCAGCGGCCACCGTGAGAGTAACGCCCACCGTTTGCGGCGCACCGTTGGCGCCCGGCGCGGCGATAGTAACAGTGTCCGTGTAACTCCCGGCGGCGAGGCCGCTGATGGATGCCGTTAAGCCGAGGCTCGATGGCGCGGTTCCTGAGGCGGCCGAAAGTGTCAGCCACGGCTGGGTCTTGCTCGCGCTCCAATTAAGAGTTCCTCCGCCTGCGTTCGCGATCGTAATGTTCTTCGCGGCGGGATTCGAGGCGCCGGCAGTGGCCGAAAAGCTGACAGGTGCGCCCGATACGCTCAGTACCGGCGAAGGCGGCGGCGCGGCCGCGACGTTCAGCGTCACGTTCACGCTTTGCGGTGAGCCGCTCGCTCCGGCAGCCGCAACCGTCACGGTGTCGGTATAAGTTCCGGCCGCGAGGCCGGTCGTAACGGCCCCGATCGTGAGCGTGGCCGGCGCCGTGCCCAACGTGGCAGAAAGCGTCAACCACGATTGGGTCTTACTCGCGGTCCAATTGAGCGTGCCTCCGCCGGTATTGGAAATGGTTACTGTCTGCGCCGCTGGATTGCTCCCGCCGGCTATGGCGGCGAAACTCAAACTGTTCCCGGATAAATGCAACGCTGGCGCCGGATCGCCGCCCGTGCTAGGCGCAATCTGAATCGCGTTGAGCAGCCCGACGCCCGTCACGCCGTGTACATTAATTTGTACGGCGCCGTTCGTCACCGTCACAGGAAATTGTTTGTCGAGGGCCATCCAGTATCCGGCTTGCGCCACGATATCGAAATTAGTCAGCGCCGCCGTGCCGTTGACGGCCACATTGAAAACCCGCGCGCCGGCACTCGCATACTGTATTTCCGCGAATTTCAGCGTGAGCTGATAATTACCGTTCGCGACCGGAATGTTGTAGCTGAAATCGCCGTAATATCCTTGCCGCCCCCAGCGATAGAGGGTAGGGTCGGCAGTGTTCCCGACCGGGTAGCCGGTATAGAGCTGTTGGCCGCCCGCAAAATATTGGTCGGCTTGCCAGACCGTGCCGTCCGACGCGGTGTAGCTCTCGCTGTTAGCACAGCGGATTCTGATGGTTTGTGCCGAGACGAGAGACGACCCGATGACCAGGGCGCAACAAAGCATTCTGGCGAGCATAGATTTCCTTAGCTAACTGCTTAGGTGCGAGCGGCAGGCGGCAAAGCTAGTATCGGTTCCGGACGTGGCGCACCGCAAGTGCCGGTACTCTCTATGTCGGTGCCGTACCGTGGGTTACCACATCCCTTCTCCGGTCTATCCCTGTACAATGTCCGGAGTTGCGAAGTAAGTTTGTGAGGTTTGCCGCCGGTTTAGGCATGGCTGCTGTGAGAGTGTATTCCAAAGACCGAACTGCCGATGAGGCTTTGCGCGACCTGATCCGTGGGAACGAGCGTTTCGCGAGAGGGCGGCCCTCCAGTCCGAGACGCCGGCCGGAAGATTTCAGCGCCCTTGCCGAGGGTCAATATCCCGAAGCGGTGATTCTCAGTTGCGCCGATTCCCGCGTCGCTCCTGAGATCTTGTTCGATGTTGGTGTCGGCGACATCTTCGTAGTGCGCGTGGCCGGGAACGTAATCGGCGGCGCCGGCGTGACGGTGAAAGGAAGCATCGAATACGCCATCGCCGAGTTGCATGTCCCGTTAGTTGTAGTCCTCGGACACAGCGGCTGTGGCGCGATAAAATCCGCGATCAAACACATCGACGCCAGGGATCCGCTGCCGGGCGCAATCGATGGCCTGGTCAAGCTCGTGAAGCCTGCTGTGCTGAAGAGCCGGGGAATGTCCGGCGATCCGCTCGAAAACGCGATCCGGAAGAATGTGGAGTTGGGCGTCGAACGGCTCCGCGGACTCGAGCCGATCCTCGCGCCGCGCGTCAAAGCCGGAACCTTGAAAATAACCGGCGGCATCTACGATCTCAAGACCGGCATTGTGCGGTTAATACTTAGGTAACAACACTAACCTCAAAGCCGCGGGACGGTTTCGTAGGCGGCCTCGAGGATATCGGACCAGTTGCTTCGGTCCAACGCCGCCCGGCGCCGCTCGCTCACCTGAGCTTTGAATGCCTCAAACGCGTCCAGCACCGCCGCCGCCGCCGGAACGGGCTGGATGATATCGTCCTGCATCCGGAGCCACGATGAAACCTCGCGCACCACTGAGCGCACCGTAAGTTCGTGCCGGCTTGGGTCAAAACCGTTCAAATCCGAAACAAACCGTTGATGCTGGTGGCCGCCCGGCACAAGCACGACCCAGTTATGAGTGGGGCCGGCATTACGCCGTTCGTGCCGCAAGGCAAGGGCAATCCCCAGCTCGAGCGGCATGTTGAACCGGGCAAGATTGCCGATGCCCTCGCCGGTGAAACGGGATAAATCATGGATGGAGTATTTGCAGTTCGCTAGCGTCTCCGTGATGCGATCGATACGCGTGTCGGCGCGTCCTTCCGAATCTCGCGCGCTGCGCGGAATGAAGCCGAAAGCAGCCACCGTAAACACGATGGCAAGGAACATCTCCTCAAATTCGACGTCGTAGGGACAATTGATGAAGACCGATTTCTCGTATTCTGGACGGCTTCCAGCCATTAGGGCCAGTTCACAAAGGCCGCGATGGAACGCTGGGTTCGAGAGTTTCGGCGAAACGCTTCAGCTCTCCCAGGCTCTCTTGCTGCGCGGCCCGCGCCGCTGCTCGCTGCTCCGTATTGACCGTCGCGAAGGGATGCTCGACAGCATGAATGATCTGGTCGGCGATCTGGTCATAATTTGCGGCGGACACGTCCAGCCGGACGGCAACACGATCACTAAGAAAATGAGGCAGGACAGCGTCTCCAATCAGCACCGGAAGCATGGGCTTGGTGCCGTTGGTATCCCATTCCACTCGCAGCGCGGAACGCCATTCGGACTTGAGCTTCGGATCGTTCTTGATTTCGCCGCCGACTAGAAAAACCAAAGCGTCGGCCTTGGCCAGCAGTTTCTCTAATTCGGCTTGCGCCTGTTCGCCACGGCTCAACTTAAGACTGTCAAGCCAAACCCCGACATGACGGTCTTCTAGGACTCGCGAGAGGCGCGCCGCGATATCGGCGTTCTCAAATCCGTGAGAGAGAAATATATGCATGTGCGTCCGCCCCGGAGTACACAACCATTATCCTCCCCGTTCGAAACGCATAAATAAAAAAGCCGGGCGCGGTAAGGAGGCGCCCGGCAAATCCGATCCGAGACGCTGGGAAGCTGTCTCTTGGATCGACTAGGTTGATACAACCAGGAGGTGATTACCCCAGGAGACCGCCGTGCCCAAGGCAGGCGATTTCCCAACCCGAAATCCGATATTTGGCGAACATTGGCGGCAGTACAAGATCCAGAATGTTCGGCTTGGCCGAGCGGAAGCAGCACGGCGCCGAGATGATCGGCACGTCGTCCTTATAACCGAGCAGCATCAAGTTGCCGGGCTCGACCGGCGCGAGAAAGCGCTCGATGTGCGCGCCCAAACGGATCATGGCGCGGCCGATTACGTCTTCCGGGCCGGCCGGAGCGGTGGTGGAGGCGATCATGATGCACGCCGGCTTGGTGCGCAGCAAATGCTGCAGCGAGCGGACCACTTGCTCCTCGTCCTCGACCGCCGCCAACGCATAGCGAAGTTTTCCGCCATAACGCTCGACGCGGGTCCGCACGATGTTTTCAAACAGCGTACGGGCGCGGTCGCCATGCACCGGATCGGTATAAAGGACACCGACACCCGGATCCTTTATCGGGCGCGCCTGAAGAATCGCGCCACGCTCGTTCAGAATCGAAAGAACCGTTTCCAGTTGCGCTTGCGCCACGGCGAACGGCGCGCTCTTAATGGTTGCCACGCGCTCGCCGGTGCGCACGAAACGGTAATTCAGAACCGTCGCAATCGCGATGCTGCTGGTGCAATTGATCTGGCGCAGAAGCTCGTCGTCCACCAGGGCGCAGGCATCCGCGGTGGCAATTAGGTTGGCGCGTCCACCCGCGGCCAACCGTATCTCCACCGAGCCGCAGCACATGGCTTCCGCAACCGCCATGACCGCCTCGTCCTCCCCGATCTCGCCTTCCTCTAGCTCCGTTACCCAAACCTGCTGCATGCCTTCTGTTTCCAGCAGCCGGATATCTTCATCGCTCAGGATGTGGCCTTTCGCCAGAAGTTTCCTGCCACCGGGTTTAAAGATGGTGCAACAAAGCACGCGACCCGCAGAACTTTGAACGTCAACTGTGAGTGCCCGCAATTTTTTCCTCCAAAGGGTTGGGCCGTACTAAGCGGCCGTGGTACTGAGTATACTGGTACTCCAAATAAAAAAGCTAGTAAAAAATGCCTTGAATGGAATTTTTTACCTGATTTTTAGGGAATATTGAGACTTTTTTAACTAGAGGACTATCGGAACGTGGGTTGATTTACGATAGGGAGCTTGATAAGTTTGTTCGTTCTAGTACTTATCTGAGAAGGGAAGTGCTTTTCTTCCCCGGAGGCGGGCCGCAAACGCTTCACGACGGCAATCTCGTCGCAATTCTGGAATTTCGAGCACCGTAGACAATCTTTCCATACCTTAAGCGGCAATTCGCCCCGCTCGACTTCGCTAAAACCGAGCTTGTGGAAAAATCCGGGTACATACGTGAAGGCAAAGATAGTTTCCAAGTCCTGCGCGCAGGCTTCCCGTTCCAGCGCTTCGACTAGCACGCGTCCCACCCCATGCTGTGTCATTTCGGGCTCGACGGCGAGCGAACGAACCTCAGCCGAAGTCGGAGTGTAGAAATGCAAGGCGGCGCAGCCGGCCAGCCGGCCGTCCTGGTAGGCGACTGAGAAATCGCGAATGTGCTCGGACATCTCGAATTCCGTGCGTGGCAGCATGATGCCTTTCGCGGCATACGAATTGATGAGCTGCAGTATGGCCGCAATGTCGCGCATGGACGCTTTGTGGACATCGAGAGCAATCGGTACGGTGATCATACGGCCTCGAGCGCCAAACGCGTCCCCAGATTCTCTCCTTCCAGAAGCCGTTGACAGATGCCGGCTTGCTGGCCCGGAGCCACAATCACTTCCGCCAAACCGCCTTCGAGCGACGTGAGCGCCGCCTCGAGTTTGGCCTGCATCCCGCCATGCGCCACCCCGGTTTCGACGAGCCGGCGCGCGGCAATGGGCGTGAGTTTCGCGAGCACCTGGCCGGCTTCATCCTGCACGCCCGCGACATCCGTCAGAAAAAGCAGTTTATCCGCGTGCCAGCCAAGCGCGCAGGAAACCGCCATCTGGTCCGCATTCACGTTATATATGTTGCCCGCGGCGTCGCCGGCGATGCAGGCCACGACCGGCAAGTATCCGGCGCCCAGCAGCAAGCGGAACAATGTCGCATCGGTGCGTTCGGGCCGGCCGACGAATTGAAGATTCGCATGGAGTTGCGCGGCGGTAGTGAGCGCTCCATCCACCCCGCATAGACCCACAGCGGGCTGTCCCGCCGCGGCAATAGCAGCCACCAGTTGCTTATTCACGCTGCCCGCAATCACTTTACTCACCGCATCAATCACGGCCTCGTCCGACACGCGCAGCCCGCCCACGAAACGGCTCTCGATCCCGCGCTCGGCCAGAAACTGGGTGACCTGCTTGCCTCCGCCGTGCACCACAACTAGTTCAACGTTTTTCGCGATCGCGGCCAGTTGCTTCGCCATGCTGGCGCGCTTCGAAGCATCGTCGAGCAAAGTGCCGCCGAGTTTGATCAGAACTCTCACAGCAACGCCTCAGTCTCCGGATAGCCGAGCAGCAGATTCATATTCTGGATGGCTTGTCCGGCGGCGCCCTTCACCAGGTTGTCCTCCGCCACCACGATGATCACGCGCTGGCTCTCCGGATCGAACACAAAGCCGATGTCGCAGAAGTTGGTGTAGTTCACCGCGTGCAAGTCCGGCACTTTACCCGGCGCATACAAACGAACGAACGGCTCGTCGGCGTAAAACTCTTCATAGATCGCGAGCAAGTCCACGGCTTTTTCAACCCGCTGCGTGCGAAGGTAGATCGTTTCGAGAATGCCGCGCTCGATCGGCAGCAAGTGCGCCGTGAAAGTCAGCTCACGCTCCCCGAGTCCCGAATTCTGCAGCACCTCGGGCACATGCCGGTGGTCCAGAATGCCATACGCGCTGAAGTTCCCGGCCACTTCGCAGAAACTGGTTTTGAGCGATGGCTTGCGGCCGGCTCCGCTGACCCCCGACTTGGCGTCGCAAATGATGCCCCGGCCCCGGTCGACCACCTGCGCATCTATTAAAGGACGAATCGCCAGGTTGGCCGCCGTCGGATAGCACCCCGGATTCGCCACCAGGCGCGCGCCGCGAATCTTCTCCCGATGAAACTCGGGTAGGCCGTAGGCGGCTTCCGCCAGCAGGTCGGGAGCCGTGTGGCGTTGTTTGTACCAGCGCGAATGCGTCTCCGCATCCCGCAATCGAAAAGCCCCGCTCAAGTCGATCACTTTGGCGCCCGTCGCGAGCACGCCGCGCGCCAGCTCCATCGACACTTCGGCCGGCGTCGCCAAAAAGACCAGGTCGAGCTTCTCCAGCTGGATCGCCTCGGGCGTGGCTGCTATCGTCTTGTGCGGTTTTTGGCCGAGTGGCGCGACCGTCTCCGCCTCGGCATCGGCCCGGTGCTCCAGCAGAAAAAGCTCGACTCCGGGATGCCGCGCGAGCAGGCGGACCAGTTCGGCTCCACTGTAGCCACGGAAGCCCACGACACCGACATTGTGTCGGGATGAGTAATTATTCACTCTAGTGAATAATTATACTATAGCTGCTCGGTGGTGGAGCGCGCCGCCAAATCGCCGATAATCGGCAGCCGCACTTCCCGTTCCTGCGCCGCGTTCACGAGCAGGTAAATCCAGCAGCAGAACAGTATCAGTTTCAGCGCCGCGACGAATACGTGCTCCACGCCCCAACCGGGCACGGCGAACATCAGAACCGGTATCGCGGAAGAAACCACCAGCCAGGCGACAAACAGATAGACGGCTTGGAAGGCATTGAAACGCACGTGCGTATCGCGGCGAAATCTCTGCGAAGCCAGAAACACGATGGCCGGGATCACGCCAAAGACGGGGATGTAGCAAAGGATGCAGGCGGCCCGGTCGCTGAGCCCATCGAGGAAATCGGAGTAGGGAGCCGCCGGGCGAGGTTGGGCCGCGCCGCAGCGGGCGCAAAACGCCGCGCCGCCCTGAACCTCCGCTCCGCAATTGGTACAAAACGCCACTACTTTTGACTACGCATAAGAATAACGCGTTGTTCCCAACAGAAACCCTACAATCATGTAGATGCTGAAACGATTCGCACTGCTTGCTGGCGCGGCGGCCGCTCTGGGGGCCCAGCAAAGTTGGTATCCCCACGAAGGCGGTCTGCTCAAATACCGCGTCGCCATCCGCTTCGGCGAAGAACCCGAAGACACGATGCCAAACGGCTGGAAATTCGGCCGTGTTTCCTCCGTCGCGACGGATTCGGCTGGCAACGTGTACGTCTTCCAGCGCGGCAAAAAGGCCGATCCCCTAATCGTCTTCACGCCCGACGGCAAGTATCTGCGTTCCTGGGGCAAAGGCATGTTCGGCAATCCGCACGGTCTGCGCATCGATCGGGACGACAACGTCTGGGTCACCGACAACGGCGACCACCAGGTGATGAAGTTTACGAACACCGGTAAATTGCTTCTGACGTTGGGTGTCAAAGGGAAAGCCGGAACCGACGACAAGACCTTCAACCGTCCGACGGATATTACCTTTGCCAAGAACGGCGACTTCTATGTCTCCGACGGCTACGGCAATTCGCGTGTCGTGAAGTTTTCGCGCGACGGCAAGTATCTGCTCACCTGGGGCAAGCCGGGCAAAGGTCCGGGCGAGTTTCAAGTTCCGCATTCGATAGCGGTGGATTCGAAGGGCACGGTCTATGTGAGCGATCGTGAGAACAATCGCATTCAGATCTTCGATGCGAATGGAAAATTCCTGCGGCAATGGACGCACCTCGGTGCCACGCAAAACATTTTCATCACGCCGCGGGACGACATGTGGATCATCACGCACCGCAATAACATCGAGAATCTGACTTACGATGCCCTCGCCGGCCGCATCATGCATATCGATCTCTCGAGCGGCAGGATTCTAGGAGCGATGGAAAGTCCGGGCCATTGGATCACCGTCGCAAAAAATGGAAATATATTTATCGGAAGTCTCACCGGCAATGTCTTCCGTTGGTATCCAGGATGGCTCGAACACGGACTGGGATCGACCGAAGGCCTGCGGCCCGCGAACTAGTGAGTAGAATTCTTCTCTTCCTGTTTCTCGCCATCGCCGGCATAACGGGCGCATGGGCTCAGACGACGGCCATCACGGACGTCACGGTCATTAACCCGCGCACGCGATCCGTGCTCCCGCATCGCACGGTCATCGTCGAGCGCGATCGCATCGTCGAAATCCGCCCCAACTCTCGAAGACCACTCGCTCCACGAACGAATCGCATCAGCGGAACAGGGAAATTCCTCATACCCGGGCTTTGGGACGCCCACGTGCACCTGACGAAAGCCGGCGCCCTATCGCTGCCGTTGTTTGTAGCGAACGGCGTGACAGGCGTGCGCGACATGGGCAGCGACTTTAAAGAAGTCGCCGTTTGGCGTTCCCAAATCGAAGCCGGCAAGCTCGTTGGCCCGCGCATCAAGACCTCCGGCCAGATGCTCGAATCACGTGCCAACGTGGAACGTATGAAGCGCGAAGGAACAATCGAGCCGGTCGACCGCCTGCGTATCGGTGTCGCGAATCCCTCTGACGGGCGTGCCGCTGTGGCGCGGCTGTCGCGCGAAGGAGTGGACCATATCAAGATGCGGACCACGCCCGATCTCGAAACTTTTCTGGCGGTCGGCGATGAGGCCAAACGGCAAGGTCTCCCGTTCGCCGCTCATGCGTTGGCCGCGCCGGAAGGACTGCTCGCAGCCAAACTGAGCAGCGTCGAGCATTTTTTTGCTTTTCCACCGCTGGGCGGACCACTCGAAGAACGCCGGGCTCTGTTTCAGAAGATCGCTCGCTCCGGCATGTTTATGTCGGACACGCGCGTGAATCTCGATGCCCTGCTCTCGCTGCCGTATAGCGAGGTAAAACGGCGCGTCGACGATACGGCCGGTAAGCTGGACCCGCGGCGCAAATACGTCTGCGGGTACTTAGTGGCCGACTGGCGTGAGCAAGCAGAGGAGTTGAAAGATCCGGACACGGTTGCCGCCTACGGTTCGTTCCGCAAGCAGTTGCCGGAGATCGAACGCAATCTTCGCGAAATGCACGAGGCCGGAATCAAGTTCCTCGCCAGCACCGATACCGGGGTCCTTCTGATGTACCCGGGCTTCAGTCTGCACGACGAATTGCGAAAGCTTGTCCGCGATCTCAATTTCACTCCAATGGAAGTCCTGCGGATCGCGACCTCGAACGTGGCCGCGTTCTACGGCGAAGAAGCGCACTACGGCACGATGGAAGTCGGCGAGGCCGCCGATCTTGTACTTTTAGACAGCGACCCTTTGGCCGATATTCAAAACACCAAAACAATACGCGGCGTCATGGCGCGCGGACGTTGGTTCAACCGCGCGGCGCTGGATACTTTGTTGCGGGGCGTAGAGCAGGTGTCCGGATCCGGCTGTCACGCGCTGCCCGCGTCATCGAATTAGTCTCCACCGCGTCCGACAATTGCGCGTACACGCCTTCAAACACCGACGCCCAGGAGAAACTCGAAACCGCCGCCCTTGCGTTAACTCCTAGCTGCCGGCGCAATTCCGCATCGCGCTGGAGCCCGAGAATCGCGGCCACGAATTCCTGTGGATTCGCCGTCTGAAATCCATTCACGCCGGGTTGAATAATATATTTTGGCCCGCCGCCCGCGGCAACGATAGGCGGAACTCCGGAGGCCATCGCTTCGAGGATGACGTTGCCAAACGTATCGGTCTCCGACGGAAAGGCAAACGCGTCCATACCGGCATAGGCGCGCGCGAGTTCCTTTCCCCGAAGGACGCCGGTGAGCTTGCAATTGCGCAGGTTGGTCTGCAGCCGCTCCCGCTCGCTGCCCTCGCCGACCACCAGAAAACGGCAGTCTTCCATCCCGGCTTCCGCGAGTCCACGCTGCACTTCGAGGAGCATCCGAACATTTTTTTCGGGCGAAAGACGGCCCACGTATCCGACGACGAAAGCGTTATCCGACCGATCGCGATGCTCGGGCGAGAACAGATTCGTATCGATGCCCCGCAGCATGAGATGCGTAGGCCGTCTGGTCCGCGCCGCGAGCATATCGACTAATTCCGGATTAGGTGCGAAGAGCACGCGGGCCAGCCGGTAAAACTGCACGGTCAGATCCAGACACCGCTCTTCGGCAAAGCCGCACGCCGCGCGCCGCATGCCCAGCGGAAGGAAGCGCAGCAGGTGTGCCAGGCGCCGCGCTGCGAATTCATGTAAGTTGGTGTGCCACGATGCGGCGAACGGCACGCCGAGTTGGAATGCCAGGGCCGCGCCCAGAATGCCGCAGTGTCCCGGTCCGGTGACGTGTATTACGTCGGGACGAAATCGCCTGAGCGCGCGGCGCAAGCGTCCGAAGTGGCGCGGGAATAAGACATCGAACGCCAGATTCGTATCCAGTTGCAATACGGCTCGGCTGTTCTTCAATTCAAACGTTTCGAAAGCGCCGTCCGACCACGCGCGTGTTTCCGGCCCGGCGTGAACCGAAAGAAACGGATAGCCCCTGTCACGCGCGAAGCGGGCGAACTCGCGGCTGGTAAGTGCCACTCCGTTTACTTCGTGAAAACTGTCGGTGAAAAATGCGACGCGAGGCGGATTCATAGTGCCAACTCCTGCCGCCGCGGAAATGCAAGGCGGAGCGTCTGCCGCATGCTGTAGCGCCGGATCGCATGCACCGCGCTCACGAAAAATTCAACGGCGCGCGGTACGCCGTTTGCGAAGAGCGTCGTGAGCGGCCGCACAACTCCGTCGTCGCACCGGTAAAAGACACGGTCGCTCCAGCGCCGCCAGCCGCGACCGTGACCCTCGTGATCCTGCAGGATTTCTTCGAGGCTCTGGACCACACGCAACGTGAAGGGCTCCCGATATTGGTCGGTGACGAGCACGTCCGTACGTCTGGCACGCACTTGCTCGACAAATTCCGAGAAGCTCGCGGCGTTCGTCAAATCGAGGACCGCGTTAGGCTCGAGGGCGTGCCGGTCGCCACCGGAAATAACGGGTTTCGCGAGCGCATGCGCCAGGCCAAACACTTCGCGATTTTCGGTCCAGGGCCGCAGGCCGTTCAACTCGAGCGCATGCAGGAACGGCGAATATTTACGCCCGAACTCCGCCGCCAGCTTAAGGTGCAGCTCGCGGCCGATGCCGCGCTCGTCCCAGCACGGATGGTTGAAGACGATCAGCGTGTCCTTCGTTTGGCTCAGCGATTCGAGCAGCGGCGCCACATCCGCCGATCCGCCGCGCTCAGTGAAATGCGCCAGCTCGTACATCCGCTCGCGCGCGGAAACGGCGGCCAGGTTATGTATCCCGAGATGGAAGAACGTAGGTCCATAGGGAACGGTCCATTCGACCGAAATCGGAAGATCCCGGCACTCATCGAGCACGCGCAGGCTCAAAGGCGCTTCAATATTGTCGTGATCGGTTAGCGAGACCAGCGCTTGAACACCGAAGCGCCGTTCGATATGGCCTCCTTCGAGCGCCCATGCTTCGTGCGGCGCCGCCGGCGGCGTCCACCAGGCACGCGAGAGATCGAGCGATGATCCATACACCGATTTGTAGCGGGCTTCGCCGCGCGCCAGGGCTGCCCGGATCGGACCAACCCGTTTCGCCAACCGCCCAATGAAGCTGAGCGTTTCACGCGAGTGCAGCGTGTGGCTGTGGAGCGATACCGCGGTCCGGAACCGGCTCGCGGCATTTCCGTTGCATTCAAAATGAAGTTTTGTGAGGTTCATTTTTATTCCTGTTCGAGCGTCAGCTTGAGAAAACTCTTCGGATGGAATTCGATTCTTGTGGGCAGAGCCGTTCGATCGCGCGAGCCGAGCCAGAGCTTGAATTCGGTTTGCCCGGAAATCGAGCAGGTGAGCGCAATCTCGTTCGAATGCGGATCAATTTGCGAACGTGTCCGCAGTCGATAGGCTTTGCCGTTGTGCGTATAGAGAGTAGTCGTCTCGGGCGAGTCCGTTAGTATCGCGCGGTGTACCGCAAACAGAAATGTCGGCAACACGCGGGCGGGATATTCTTCGAGTGCCGCCGCGGGCGGTAACGCAAGCCGGTCGAATTCGGCCGCCAAATCCAGGCAATTTTGCCAGGAATAATTTCTGGGTGCAGTGCGATGTTCTATCGCGAAAGCGCAACCGTCCGCGGTGGATCTTCCGCGCGCGACCGTCAGTGGCAGCGATTCGGGCGTGCTTTGAAACGCCTGGCGAGCCTCGCTGAAATTCTTTTCGCGGCTCGACGCCATGAAACTCACATAGGCGCTTTCGACAACGGCGCGATTCTCTTCCCGCACCGTCTCCCGCGTCGCGCCAAACCGGTTGAAGCCCTTAAGGCGTTCGGGCCATGAACCGGCGGCAAAATCGAGCCGCGTGACAGTCGCGCCGTCCACCGCGGTTTGTTCCACTCTGGTTTGTTCTACACGTAGATACGCCCCGCCGACGTTCTGCTTAGAGAAGACCGGAACGCACGCAACCATCAAAGTGGCGTTTACACGGTAACGGAGACACTGCGGCCGAGCGTCCAAACGGCGGGCGCCAGTGCCGAACCACACGGCTAGCGCGAGTTGGAAGGCCGATCTTCTGGTGCCAGACCAGAGCGTCCGCATGCACCAAGCATGCGCGGACGTGTTGAATTTTCGATATCCCGAGTGTTAACGATCAATGAAACATCATTGCTGAGAGATGTTTTGTTTTCTATCCGGTTAGTCCTTGCGCCTGCCGGAAGATGCCCTCAGGATGCCCATGCTGTAACTGCTTTGTATCAGGTCTGTCATTTTGCGAGTCCTGTTGACATCCGACCCGAATCCGAATTACACTCATGTCGGATGCCTTCCCGAAACGAACCTGAAAGGGCCGCCCTACTACAGGGGACCTTGGATCTACTGATTCTACGCACGCTCATCCTCGGATCGCGTCACGGGCAGGGAATTTCCCGGTCCATTCAGCAACAATCGGAGGACGTCTTTCTCGTGGACCATGGCTCGCTCTACTTGGCCTTGCAACGGCTGGAAACCAATAACTACGTTCGAGCGGAATGG
>Ga0193753_10001619_pt1 | contig 19051 bp, 12 predicted proteins | sample H1c2metaG_FD_144925 | JGI IMG/M metagenome (GOLD analysis project Ga0193753, IMG submission 144925) | Soil microbial communities from a riparian zone of the East river system, Colorado, United States - H1c2 | ecosystem: Environmental > Terrestrial > Soil > Riparian zone | place: USA: East...
TGTCCGTCCGAAGACCCGCATCGCGCGTAGATCCAAACCCAATCTCCAGCATGACTGTCTTCCACGGCGAACGACCAGTTGTTCGTAATCGACTCCGGCGTGAAATAGCGCACGCCGCCGGAAAAACTTTCCAGCACGTTGGTTTGCTGCGCCGGGCGAACTTCCGCGCGCATCTCGATCCATTGAATCGCGGTCGTCACGCGGATGCCGTGAACCGTGAAGCTATAAAGGCCGATGGTGCCCGAATCGTTCGTGCCGGCATGCAGCATCGAAATCTCCGGCTCAAAACATTTCGGCCGCACGCTGCCGCCCGGCGCGAGCGGCCCGACGCGATCGCGCAACACTCCGGGCACCGGCGCGCTGTGTGGAGAAAGATTCCCGCCGCAAGCGCCCGAGTCTTCCGCGCGTACGGTGTACCAAAATACTTTGCCGATGGCGTTGTTGGTGTTCGGCGAACCAGCGCCGTTGTCGAGGTAGCTGTTCTTCAGGTTCAGCACGTTGTGCGAAACGATGCCGATCAGGTTCGCCAAGTTGTTCGACTGCTTGGCCAGCAACTCGTTGGAGTTCGTCCAGCGATAGATCCAGTAGCGTTGAATCTTTTCCTCGGCCGGAGGTGAATTGCTGGCTTGCTGCCAGATCACGCGCAGATGGTGTTTGGGCGTGCCGCCGCTGAAGACATAGTCGTTCACCACCTCGACATCCGTTAGAGTGTGAGGCGGCAATTGATCGCACACCATCACGAGCGTGCCCGGCGAAAGATCGCCGTCGCGCCCCAACAGATCGCGCGCCGCGGCGAAGTAATAAAATCTCGAGCCATTCGTGAAATCCGTCGGAACGTAATTCGGCAACCCGCGATCGTCGGTGTCCACGATGAACATCGATTTCGGATCGGCGGCGAAGTTCCCCACGTCGGCCGCGGTGAATAGTTTGCTGGTGAGCAACGGCAGCTTGTTCAACCGGCGCACGGCGGCCGTGCTCGCGATCGCGCTGTTGATCACGTCGGGAGAGGGCGGCGTCACGTGCCAGTTGCGGCCCGGCGCTTCCGCGTATTCCTTGCGCACGCGAAACACATCGTAGCCATGCTGCAACAAGCCCAGCCGGCGCAGGCCGTCCGGCGTCGCCCAGCGCAGTTGGATGTTCAAATCCCCGCGCGCCGCCATCATCGGCACCTGCACGGGCGCGCCCGGCGAGGACAGCTTGGTGGGGGCGTTTGCCTGAACGGTCACGCGGCCAATGACCGCGACGTCCTGTTGCGTACCTTTGTTGAACTGGCGAATCTCGAACGTCGTCAGCCCCGGCGGAATCACGTCCGCATGCGCCACGACCAGCGACATCGCCACGGAAGGATGCGTGCGGGCCAGGAGCATTAGCCGTCCGTAATGCTGCTCGTCGCCCATCACGCCGCGAATGATCGCGGAGATTTTTTCCGCGCGCGTCAGGTTGGCGGGAACCAGCTTTCCAAACAGCGCATCGATATCGATTTCCAGCTTCGCCAAATCTTCTCCAATCGCCGCCGCGCGCTGGAGCAGCGGCTCGATGACGTGCGTGTCGCTTTGAGCCGAGACGATCGAGATGCGCTGGTAAGGTGAAGCAGAACTGGCGTCACCGGGCTTGGCATAGATCGCGAAGGTCTGGCCGTTGAGCAGAGACGTGTCGTTGCCCAGCCAAAGGACGTAGCCCCAATCGCGGTTGGCCGGCAGCTCGCGCCACGTGGTGCCCACGGTGTAAACCATCGGCCCGATATTTTCCTGTTGCGCGCGCGCGGGCAGGAGTGTGGCGAACAGCGCGAGCGCGACGCAGAGAACTCGCGCGATGTTTTTGGCCTCATTGCGTGAAATTGAAAATGCCTCGTTCATGCTGAGAGTGTGTGAAGGTGTTCGCATGTTATGGTTCCTTGGCATCCCATTCCTTGCCCTCGACATATTTCACGGCGGTTGAAGTATCCACGCAGATGCAGAACGGGCACGGGCCGAAGCATCCTTCCACGTGAGCGAGACCGATGAAGACCATGCCCTCCGGCTTTTTGGAACCAATCAAAGTGATGTCGCCACTGGCGCTTAAGATGCAGATCACCGTGCCGCCCACGCCGGCTTTAATCAGTCCACCGTAGCGGGGGCCTTCCACGAAATACCACGCACCCGCGCCCAGCGTGACGCGAACTTCGAAGAGACAGCCCACGCTCCAAATCGGGAACGTGCCTTCTGCGTAAACAAAAGCGCCGGTGAACGGCGGTTCGCCAAAAATTTCCTGCGGATTTATTTCCTGCAACAGGAAGGGGCTGACGGCGGAAACTGCCACGGTCAGCGGTTCTATTTTGCAGGCGCGTCCGAAGAACACGCCGCCGGCAATTTCGACGGACTGGCCGATGGACGCACGGACATTGGCGGCGATGTAGTTCTCCACTTCGCCAAACGCCACGGCAAAACCGATCTGTTTCACCACGAAGCCGCCGAACTGCAAAGGCCCGCGCGTCTGGAATTTCCCGCCCAGCCCGCGCGGCGAGCCGTCGTTGCCGATCACGAACTGCGCGACGACATCGCAGCGCAGTCCCGGACTAATCCAGTCGAGGTCCACGTCCTCCGCGCCGATGCGCACTTCGGTGGCGGGGCCGCCGGCGTAAGTGCAGCCCGCGACGGTGTTCTCGGAGTTGATCGATTTGATCTCGAGGAACGCGCTGAACGTCATCGACTCCGGCACCTTCCACTCGAACTTCGCGTCAATGCGCAGGTATTCGAGCGACTCACCGTTGATGACCGCGTGGCCGGAGATTTGGCCCGCACCCAAATACTGGCTCAGCGTCCCAAGGCCATCGTTGATCGTGTTGTCCACCTCGGCGAGCGATTGACTGATCAAGTCACGCATCACGCCGTTGACCTGCTGGAAGACGGAGTCGATGCCTTGCTTGAATTGCGCATCCACATCGAACAAGCGCTGCTTCATCGACGACTGCACGTCGGAAACGATCTTCGTGCCGAGGAACTCTTCTTTGAATTCCTTGCGTAGCTTGGCTTTCAATTCCTCTTTTCCGTAGTGCGTGAACGGATTGTCCACGGCGTAATTGAAGCCATTGAAGAACGTCTTCAGGTAAACCTGCGCCTTGGTCATGGCGCTGTTGATGGCCGTCTGCTGTGACTGAATCGTCTGTTGCAAATCCTGCTGCCACTCGCCCGCCGCGCCGAGCGGCCCGCGCAACCCGCCCACGACTTGTTTTAGGTCCGTCAGCCCGCCATTGATCTGGTTGATCGAAGGCTGGACCTCCGCCAGCGCATCGTTCAATCCCGGCTGGACCACGGCCCCGCCGAACTGCGACGCAAACATGTCCACCATTTCACCGACGAGGCTCACCATTTGCGGCGCTTTGGTGAGCACCTCAGAGACGGTGCCGATGGCGTTGGTCGTCTTGACGATCTTGTCGTCGATGTTGTCGAGCAATTGTCCGCCGCCCGCCACCGTGCTCGACAGGAAATAGATCTTGTTCGAAACCTGGTTGGCGAAATTGGTGATGACGATCTGCGCCTTCTGCGGGAACTGCGATTTGTTCGCGGCGGGTAACGCATCGTATTGAGCTTTGAGCGCGTCGTAAATCGGGTTGAGCAACGGATCGACCGCGGCATCGAACAGTTCATCCACCAGCTTCTCCGCGCTGGCCTCCAGCACCGTGTTCAGGCCCTCGATCCCGGCGTTCAACGCCGCGCTGGCCGCGCCGCCGACGGCATTGGAAATGGCGGAGAAGACGCCGAGCGCCTCGCCCAATTCATCCGTGAGGAAATTCGCGATACTGATCTTTGGCAGGCCGTCATACTTGATGCCGAAGTCGAGCGCCGCCGTCTTCGCATCCATGTAAGTGACTTCATGCGTCGCCTGGATGACGATGAAATCATTCGTGATGGTGATCTGGGACTTGAACGCGCGCAGCGTGTCGCTCCACACCAGCGGGTAATCCAAATCCACAATGTCCAGCCACAGTTTGACGGCGCGCGGATGATATTGCGGGGCCGGATGGTTCCGGTAATTCGCCAGCGTCAGCGGCGCGGGCGGCAAGCCGGCGTTATCGGGATCGAAATAGGCGGCGGTGAAATAATCTTTCGTCGAGGCATCCACCCATCCGTAGTTCAGGTTCCCGCTGCCCGCGCGCGGCCAGCCGCCCATCAAGTACACCGGCCGATTGTCGCCCGGCTGATCTTTGTGCGGACTGGTTTGCACCTGCATCTTCAGGTCCTCGAAGAACGGAATGTTCATCTTCCCCGCGAAGGTGATGAAGCCCAGCGGCACACGGGCGGCGTCGAACTTGTTGTAATACGCGTCGCCCACGGGATTGATGACGTATTCTTGCTGTTCGGCCCATTCATCACGAAGTTGCCCGGCAGTTGCAGGCGCGAGTCGATGCCATCCACACCTTGCGATTTAGGAATCAGCGTCCCGTTCGCGTTGAAGCCCAGCTTGCCGTGCAGCGGCTCATCGATGTGGCTCGCATAACCGCGCACGCCCAGCACGAGCCAGCCCGTGCCGGGATCGCACTCCTGCCCGGGGTTACTCACGAACTGCATCGAGAGCGCGTCGAAGTCCGCGGCCCAATACGCGAGCACGCTGGTGAGAGTGCCGCCTTGAATCTGCGCGTCGAGCAAACCGCCTGGGCAGGTAAATTTCATTTCCTCGAACGGAATCGTGAAGTCCGACGGGTAAGGAATTTTGAGCAAGCCTTCCGTGCGCGACTTGATGTTCTCGCTGTCGAGATACGCGAGGCTGTAATTGGAAAACGTGAAGCTGTAGCCGAGCAGCGTCAGGTTCGCCGGGAAGGTATTTCCCGTGGCGCTGTGAATGCCGGTCACGCCGCCGAGCCGCGCGTAATATTTCGAGTTACCGCGCAGCTTGTAATTCACGACCTGCCCGGCAATGGTGCTGCGGCCATCGCGGAAATTATCTCCGAGCACGCGCACATTCATGCCCGCGTAATCGGCGAAACCTTTGTAATAATTCGCGGTGAGCGGGCGCTCGATCTGCGTGCGGTTCGTCGCCGCCACGCCCGTGAAAAGAATCACGCCGGGTCCGTTGTCTTCCGAAGCCGTGTTATCGATGCCGCGCAGAAACGAGCCAGGCATGTGAAAAGCCACGTTGGTGGGAATGAGAACATTTTGCGCAAACGCATTGAGCGACGGGACGTAGCCCCACGAGAGCCGGTTCACGACGGCGGGTGATCCGAGATTCGCGTACAACGCCGTGCCCGCGCCGTCCGTCAGCAATCCACCATCACGCGTGAAATAAAGTTCTCCATTGGGCGGCTGCACACCGATCGAGTTCGTGGAGCCGACCCCGGAACATCCTTCGCACGCACTCACATAAGGCGTGAGCACCGGGCCGACGCCGGCGAGTTTGCTCCCTGAACCGGTGATCACCGAGTCGCTGGAGATCTGCATCACCCCGCCGTTGCTCCAATTGACTGACGTGTTGTAGGGGAAATGCGTGACGAAGTTGCCAGCCGTCTGGAACGCGACGTTCATGCTGAGCAACGCGGTGCCGTTCGCGTCCGCGGTTAGGATGGGATTGCTCGAAAGTTCATCTACGAAATTGAAATAGCGATCGTTGGATCGCTTCAAAGCCATGTTGGTTTCGTACAGGTTGCTGGTCGCCAATTGCAGTTGGGAGTAATCAAAGGCGCGGACGTGCAATACTTCGGCGCCCGTCGGCGTGAGCACGAAACGCGAGTTGCTCGACTGCCACTCCATTTGGCTCGCCACGATCCACAACGGCTTTGTTTCCTCCGTCGCCACGAGGTTGGCGGTGAAGACGAGATTGCTCTTGGGCGCGAGCGATGGGCCGAGATAGATGGAGTTGAACAAAAGATCGCTCTCCAACCGATGTTGAAAGACCGCTTCCGCGACGTTCGTGTTGTAACCAAAACCCGCTGGCATGATGAAATTCACGTTCGCCCGCGCGCCATTCTGATTGATCACGAGACCCGTGCGCTCGATGCGGAAATTGCCCACCATGCCATCCGTCGGTCCCGTCACGGTGATGTTGCCGCCGGTGAAAATGGCATCGCCGTTGATGCGCAGATTCACGGGCAACGGCGCGCCCGTGCCGTAATGATGGTTGGGACTGCCATTGATGGTGCCCGCACCTAGGCTCACGAAAAGGCTGGAAACAATGTGCGAACCAGGCGTTGCCAGCCCGACGGTGGGCGCGGTGTTCACGGAATTAAACGTCGTGTCGATGTCGCCGAAGAGAAGATTGCCGTTGAAGTGCAGGAACCGTTGCGGGCCGTTGGTCATGGAGCCGAGCGCGAGACCGGGCTGACCCAGCGTGTTCGTGTAAGTCATCCGCACGATTACGCGATACTGCGAATCCACGGAGTTCAACTGGCTGGCCGGGCGAATGCCGAGCACAAGCGTGTTGGTGCGCTCGCGCGGCTCCGGTGGCGTGCTCGCGGGCGTGGTGTAGTTGTTGACCGCCACGAGATAGTTCGAGAAGGAATTCACCAGCGGCACCAGCGCGTCTGTCGTGGCGTTGCGCAGTTCCACATCCAGCCGCACCGGGATATTCGCAGCCGACGCGCCGGCCATAAACTCATCGTACCGATGAAACGAAACCGCGTTGGTGATCTCAAAGGAATCGCTTCCCGCCATCGTGTCGATCAACCAGGAGCGTTCGACGCCGGAATCCAGAAACTCCGCAAAGCTGTTGAAGGAAGCATCGCCACTGACCGTGTTGGTGAAGTGATAAAAATGAAACGGTCCATTCGTGCCACGAAACAAAACCGCGCCGCCCACACGCGCCACTTCCACTTCGATTTTGTACTCCGTGAGGTGACTTAATCGCGCCGCGGGCCGCAGGGACGCGAAGTTGGTGACGTTCGTCTGACGCGAAGCCGCGACTGAAATGGTGTTGGTCGCGATGTAAGTCAGAGCAGCGTTGGTCGCGTTGTTGAAGTTGAAGATGGGAAATTGCGCGCCGTTCGTCGCGCGCAGGCGATAGGTGAACTGATACGACGCGTTGGTGGTGAACGGCTCGAAATTCTCCGCCGCCACGATCGTGTTCACCAGGAGCGACTCGCGGTTGAACGCCACATTATTGGTGAACGCGTCGGCGTCGATGACGTAGCCGGTGTAGTTCGTGAGCGAGACGCCGCCGAAACTTTCCGCGAAGGGAACGTTGGCACCCGTCACTTCGATATCGTCGAGATACAACCCTTCGGCCACGCCGGCGGCATCACTGATGAATTCGAATTCAAGCGTGTGACTCCCGCCCGCGTAAGCGTCGAGGCTGAGAGCCACTTCGGTCCACGTCGTCTGAGTAAGCGCGCTGTTGAAAGCGGCGTGTTGTCCATGGAAACGCGCCAGTTTTCGCCAGATCCGATGGCCGGCACCCAGCGCCAGAAACGCAAATTCGCGTAGGCGTAAGGCGTCAGATTGATCGTGCGGCTCATCGTCGCCGTCATCGAATTCTGATAAACCGGATTCACCGCCGAGCCGCCGAAGCCCACGCCCGCGCAATAACCCTTCATCAAACCCGAGTGGGGCGGGGTGCCGCCGAAGGCTGCGTTGACATCATTCCAATAGCCGGTAACGCCGGCGGCATTCGAGTCGCCCACAGTCCAGAAGATTCCGGGGAAACCTGGGAACAAACTTTCGAAGCCCTCGAACATCACCGTCGTTTGCGCCTGCGCACGCGAGCCCGCGGCACAAAGGGCCAGGCCAAGCAGGAGGAAAATCCGGCGTAACAGCTTGCTCCCCACCAATGGATGTCTCATAGCGTCCCTCTAAATGCGTTGCGGTAGAGAGCTGGGGAAACTCACCTTTAGGAACCGCTGACGGGCAAAGTCTGCCAAATACTTTTTGCCGCGCGCTAGAAAAAACGTTTCGGATGGCAGGTTTTATTTTGCACGAACAGAGGGCGCTCCGGTTGGAACCTTCGCGTTGATTCCAGCAGCAGAGTACCGGCTGATTTGCCAAGTTGGATTCAGCGACGCCGATTTTTTCGCGCCAAGATTATTCGCCACGCAAGATGATCTGGGACTTCAAGACGGGGGATCAAGTTCCGCCGAGTTACACCGTGAAACTCAAGCACAGTATTCATGTGGGCGAAGAGGTCACTTTTCCTTCGCAGAAACACACGACGGGAGCGGATGGCCGCTGGACGGCGCGCAACCTGCCTCCCGAGCTACCGAATCGAATTTCCATTACCGGCAGCCATTCCAATTTCATCGACGTCCGGGTGTCGCTGGACGACAAACCAGAGATCGAATCGGAACTGCGGGCCGGCACCTATCAGGCCAACCGCGGTCTCGAAGTTCGCGGGCGAGTCAATGAAGAGCAACAGCCGAAGTCACCGGCCAGAAATCCGATGCGGAGGACTTTCGGTCGCAGCCGATCGCCAGAGGCGAAATCACCGTCACCGTTCCGCCGGGCGCAAATCCCGCCGCGCCGATTCAGATCGGGGAAGTTTTGCTTAAGGCTGCAAATAAGTAATCCGAGCGCGCGAAACTCACATTCATGCCTGTCCCATGCTTCGGGCGCTTCCTTCTTTCGCGGGCTTGCCAGCGCAGGGTGGAATTCCTAAGTTCCGCGGCGCTTTGTGCTCTCAACATTCAACCAGAAATTCGCGATTTAACTCATGAGTGTTCTCATCGTTGGCTCCACCGCACTCGATTCCATCAAAACTCCGCATGCGGAAAATCCACGTCTGCTCGGCGGTTCGGCCAGCCATGCGGCGGTGGCGGCGAGCTTTTTTTCGCCAGTTAAACTCGTCGGCGTGGTGGGAAAAGATTTTCCGAAGAAGTACGTCACTCTCTACAAGCGGCACAAAATCGATCTGGAAGGTTTGCAGATCGAGGAAGGCAAAACGTTTCACTGGAGCGGCGAATACGAAGTGAACATGAACCACCGGCGAACGTTGCTGACCGAGTTGGGCGTGTTCGAGAATTTCACGCCGCACCTGCCGGAGAGTTACAAGAAGTCGCCCTTCGTCCTGCTCGCGAACATTGCCCCCGCGCTGCAGCATCACGTGCTTGATCAGATGCAGAAGCCGAAGTTCGTCGTCGCGGACACGATGGATCTATGGCTGAACATCGCGAAGGACGAGCTGGTGAAACTGATCCGGCGCGTGGACTGTTTCGTGTTGAACGATGGCGAGGCGCATCAATTGACCGAGAGCGACAACGTCTTCGCGGCGCTGAAGAAGATTCACAAGCTGGGGCCGCGATACGTGATTATCAAAAAGGGATCGCACGGCTCGATTCTTTCCGGCCCCGGCGGGTTTTTCATCTGCCCGGCGTATCCGCTGCCCAACGTCTGCGATCCGACCGGGGCAGGGGACAGCTTTGCCGGCGGCCTCATGGGGTATCTGGCGACAGCGCGCGGCAGCATCGACGGCAACATCCGGCGCGGGATGATTTACGGCGCCGTGACGGCGAGCTTTTGCTGCGAAGGTTTTGGTTTGAAAAAGACAACGACGATCAAACGCGTTGATATCGAGAAGCGCGTGAAGGAGTTGGAAAAGGCGACGCGGTTTTAAGGAAACCGGCAAGATGCCGGGGGCACGTTCAGGGCGGAAATCCGAAGGAGAGTTTCACCGCGGAATACTCGGGATGAACGGCGCCTTCGCGCGTGCGAATGATCAGTGGTGGTTCCGCCCACGTCCGCGTTCGCATCGGCTCGGGTAAACCCGTCGCGCGCATCATACCGAACAAACCGAGCAAGGGCCGTTCTCCCTCGCGCAATACAATGGGCCTCGAACGGACGATGCTCAGCGCGCTCGCTGTGGCGCTTTGCTTCACCCGCTCGTGCTGTTCGTCAGGCGTGACGGGAAAGACGCACGCAAAGAATCCGCCCGGCGCGAGATGCCGTGTGGCAGCGGCACAATAGTCGGAAATGTCTCCGCGCATTTCAAAACGGCAGGCGACCTTTTGCGGATGATCGCCTTCGACTCCACTGCCCAACGGAAAGTAAGGAGGGCTGCCTAGCACCAGATCGAATTGTTCCTCGGGCCGCAGTACGCCGCTCTCTCGAAAATCGCCCTGGCGAATTTCATATCGATCCAATAGGCCGTTCCACTCGGCCGACTTGCGCGCGAGGCGAACACTTTCCTCCTGCACTTCGACGGTGACGAATCGCACGCCGGGCAATCGCCACGCCGCGATCATTCCCACCGCGCCGACGCCGCTGCCCAGATCGAGAACGGCGCGCGCGGATGGACACCAACTGGTCCCGTACCACGCGGTGAGCACATCATCGGTGGAGAAGCGATGGCCGTTGGCGAGTTGGAACAAACGAAAGTAGCCGCTGATGGCGTCGAGGGTTTCGCCTGCCTCCACTGCTGGACCATGTCCGCGCGCGCCTGGCGGTATGGGGCCGGGCTTGGTCCAATTCTTGAAAGTCGGTTCGTCGTATCGCTGCACGTCGTGATGCCAAATTGAAATATTCCTGCGGCCAGCAGCAAGGAGATTACCGATTCCTCCGAAACGGTTTTGCAGATTGCCACACGCCGCGCGACACCATTACGCTCCGCGCCAACGCCTATGAACAAAGCCATTCGCCTCAAACTGTTCCTCATGATGGTGCTGGAGTTTTTCATCTGGGGTTCGTGGCTGCCGCTGATCTTCGGCTATCTGCCGAGCCTGGGCTTCACGCCGGGGCAACAGTCATGGATTCTGAATGCGTTTCCCATCGCGGCCATCGTCGGCATGTTTTTCAGCAACCAATTCGCGGACCGCAATTTCGCGGCGGAAAAATTTCTCGCCTTCAGCCACGTCGTGGGCGGGCTGGCGATCCTGGGTTGCGGCTTCACGAAAGAGTTCTGGCCTTTCTTCATGCTGATGTCCGTGCATTGCCTGCTCTACGTGCCGACAATTTCGATCACGAACTCGATCGCGTTCGCCGCGATGAAGGATGCGCAACAGGAATTCGGCATCGTCCGCATGGGCGGAACCATCGGGTGGATTCTGGCGGCGTGGCCGTTCACTTTCATCTTCGTCGATTGGGCGGCGGTGAAAGCGGTGAACCCGTCCGGCTTCGTGGAGTGGATTAGCGCGGCGCTGGCGCACCCGTTGACGGGCGATGCGGCGAAGGCGGCGACACGCTGGACGTTCGTGGTGTCCGGGATTGCATCGCTCGTACTGGCGGCGTTCAGCCTCACGTTGCCGCACACGCCGGCGAAAAAGACCAGCGAAGGCGCGCCCCAAAAGCTTGCCTGGCTGGAAGCGGTCAAGCTGCTCGCGCACCCGTTCGTGCTGGTCTTGTGGCTTGTGACCTTCGTGGATTCATTCGTTCACAACTCTTACTTCAATTGGACCGGATCATTTCTCGGCGCGAGTGTCGCATCCGGTGGCGTCGGCATTCCGAGCAATTGGATCATGCCCGTAATGAGCATCGGGCAAGTGGCGGAGATTCTTACGATGTTCATTCTCGGCGCCACACTCAAGAAGTTCGGCTGGCGAACGACGATGATCGTCGGAATTCTCGGCCATGCGGGGCGCTTCGCGGTGTACGCCTTTTTCCCGCAGCACGGGGAATTGATCATCCTCGTGCAAATCCTGCACGGCATCTGCTACGCGTTCTTCTTTGCCACCGTTTATATTTTCGTGGATGAATATTTTCCAAAAGACGTTCGCTCCAGCGCGCAGGGATTGTTCAACGTGATGATTCTCGGCGTGGGCGCGCTGGTGGCGAACACCGTTTGCCCGAAGCTCCTTCAGGAAACCTTTACGAACAAACTGACGGGCGTGACGGATTTTAGAGGCCTCTTCCTGCTGCCGCTTCGCTCGACTCCCGCCGCCGCCATCGCGCTGGCGCTCTTTTTTCATCCGCCCAAGCGCAAGACGGGTGAATCGCGCGACGCGGCAGCGGCGGTTCACTAAAAGGGATTCTGCGCCGGCTACTGCTTGAAGACTTCGGCGCCGGAAACGGTAAGGCCGGGGAAAACGGAAGACTTGAACCGTCTTCAACTCGGGATCCACGATCCAAAGCTCTTCGACCCCAGTGCGCGCGTAGATGTCGCGCTTCGCGCCGCGATCATATTTGGCGGTGCGAGGTGAAAGGATTTCCACCACGAAATCCGGCGCGCCATGCACGCCTTCTTCTTTGAGAATGCTTTTCCGATCGTTGGAAACAAACAACACATCGGGCTGATAAACGTTGAGGTCTGTCAGAAAGGTATCGAGCGGAGCAAAATAGATTTTGCCAATCGGCCGCTTCTCCAAATAGAGGAGGAAAATGCGCGCGAGATTCGTAAGAATCTCCTGATGAAACCAATTGGGCGGGGGCGACATGTGGAGATCGCCTTCGATGAGCTGATAATACGGCGGCCCATCGGGCAGTTCCCGGTAATCGTGCGCCGTCAGCGAGGCACTCTTGAGCATGCACGCACGCTACGCGTCGGGCCTTGGAGTGTCAACGCGACCAACTCCCCTTCACGCCTGCACAATTGCCAAGCGCCTTGTCGTACGCTTAAATTGCCAGCCCATGATTCGTTTAATTTCGGTCGTCGCCATCCTTTGTTGCGCGCTTAGTTTTGCGTGCGCCCAAAGTCCCGACGAACAGTACGTGCGCATTTATCAGCTTATCCAGGACGCGGATCGGTTAGGTGATTCCGGACAAGGGCGCGCGGCGGCGGCGAAGTACGTCGAGGCCCAGCAGGCGCTGAGTCGGTTTCGCGGCGTTTTTCCCGGTTGGAATGAGCGAGTGATCAACTACCGGCTCAATTACGTGGCCACGAAGCTGGCGCCGCTGACCTCGCAGATCGCCGCGCCCACCAAGCCGTCAGAAACAAACGCTCCTTCGGCGAGCATCACTCTCACGCCTGTGCCGCCGGTTCCGCCCCCCACGAATCTCGCGGCGGTGCCGATGCCCGCGATCCCGGCCCCTCCGATGTCCACGGAGTTCGACAATCAGATCAAAGCGTTGCAAGCGGAGATCGAACGGCTGCAGAACGAGACGCGCCATCTTTCGGCGAAACTCAAAGAGGCGCTGTCGGTGCAGCCTGCTGGCATCGACCCGCGCGAGATGGCGAAGGCAGAGGAGCGCGTTCGTTCGCTGCAAAAAGAAAATGAACTCTACAAGGTCCAACTGGCGCAGCGTCCAGCCGCGCCCGCTGTCTTGCCCGATCTTTCTTCGAAGATTGCCGAACAGACGGAGTTGATTGCGACCCTGCGCACCGAAAATGAAGTCTTGAAGAAGCAGGCCGGGGAGATGAATCAGAAGTACGACGCTCTCGCGGCGGTCGCAGCGCAGCCCAAACCCGATCCGCAGAAGGACGCCACGTTACAAAAACTTTCCACGGACAACACGACGTTACAGAAAGAAGTCGAACTGTGGAAACAAGTCGCGCGCAAAACGCCGCCGCCCGCCGAAGTCGTCAAAGTCATGCCGCCGGAAGCCCAGCGCGAATTGGAAGGTTTGCGCGCGCGTCTCCAGGTGTTCGAGGCGAAGCCTTTGCCGTTCACCGCGGAAGAATTGGCGTTGTTTTACAAACCGGAACCAGTGCTCGCCGGAGAAGTCGCAACCGCCGCGGCCAATATGGCGCCGATCGTGAACGTGGCGCATGCCGCGGAAGGGCCGCGTCGCAAAGCGACTCGCGGTGTTCCCACGGGCGCAGGTGCGTTGGTGCGCGCCGCGGAGCGGGCCTTTGCCACGCTGCACTACGCCGAGGCCGAGCAAAAGTACATGGAGGTCCTGCGGCAGGATGAGAACAACGTCACCATGCTGGGCAACTTGGCGTCGGCGCAATTGGAACATGGCAGCATTCCCGACGCGGAGAAGACGGCGCTTCGCGCGGTCGCGCTCGATCCCGATGATTACTTTAGCCTCTACGTGCTCGGCCGCATTCGCTTTCGCCAGGACCGGCTCGATGAGGCGCTCGATGTGTTGAGTCGATCGGCGAAGGCCAATCCCAATTACGCCGACACGCAAAATTATCTGGGCATTGTTTTGAGCGAGAAGGGGCAGCGCGTTCCGGCGGAAGCGGCGTTACGCAAAGCGATTCAACTTCAGCCTGAGAACGCGGTGGCGCACAACAATCTGGCGGTCGTTTACGCCACGCAGAAACCTCCGGCGCTCGCGCTGGCGCGCTGGCACTACCAGAAGGCGGTCGCGGGCGGGCATCCGAAAAATATCGAGCTGGAGAAAATGCTCGCGCAGCAACGGTAGCCCTTGGCCCGCCATGCTTCGCCAGGCGCAACACGAGATCGAAATCGCCACGAGCGGTCGTGGCTTCCATGACTTCACCCGTGAAGTGCGCAGGTTGCTGGGAGAAACGAAAATAAAAACGGGGCAGGTGACGCTGCACGTCCAGCACACCTCCGCTTCGCTCATCATCCAGGAAAATGCCGACCTTGGCGTGCGCCGCGACTTCGCCAAATTTTTCGCCCGCCTTGTCCCTGATGGTGATTCGATCTTCGAGCACACTGCGGAGGGCGATGACGACATGTCCGCGCACATTCGCAGCGCACTCACCGCTGTGAATGTCACGATTCCCATCGTGGATGGTGATCTGGCGCTCGGCACCTGGCAGGGCATTTACCTTTGGGAACATCGCACCCACGCGCACCGCCGCCGCATCGTCGCGCACTTCATTGGAGAATAAGTGAATCAGAAACGGCTTGAGCTGTTTACTTAGCCGGAACGACTCAGATGAATAAGGGATCGCGACCGTCTCGGTCGCAGCCATCGGCGTCTCGCCGATGGCATTGAGCACGCAAACCCGAACCAATTGGTGCGTTGGTTGTGCGCTCGGTCTGGTCGGCGGGACGCCGACCGGTGCGCGCGAGACGCGCGCTCTCCCAAAAGAATCTTGCCGTCGATGCCGTGGTCCGCGCCTTTCGTCTGCTCGACGGGACGCTTTTGAAAATAGCCCAGCCATTTATGGCTGGGTAAACACCATTCGAAACTATCTTCAGTCCCGTCAGGGACGACAGAATCAGTTGAAGGAGTCATTTCTTTCGTCCCTGCGGGACTTGGTCGCGTGTTAACGCATTTACCCAGCGCTAAAGCGCTGGGCTATTTTCATCCGTTTTCGATTCCGGCGGCGATGTGAGTGCTAGGAAACAGGCGCGTTCATAAAACTCAAGTATCCATACGGTTGAATTTGGTTCGTCGGCAAATGTGTTAAATCTGTAAGCAAACACTCCATCCCCAATCTTCACGCGCTTTTGCGGTAGCACTGGTTTGATAAAATTTTGCTCAAGAAATTCTCTTTCGGAAGGCGGCCGCTGACGAACCGAATCTTCTGATTGGCTGCGAACCTCGTAATTGTCGGGGAGCCTGTGTTTCTTTTCGTGGTAAAAGAGACCTTTCACGATCCGCGATGCAACGCGGTTCATTCTGTCCATGTTAGCGTAAAAGCCGAAGTGGTGCTTGATGAAGATGCCAGAGGGTGTTTTCAATTCGATTGGGGTGATCGACTGCGCAAAACCGTGAACCATACCGATGGCTTCAGGTCTGTCTAATGACCGCATGACAGAAGGGCGTAATCGTTTTGCGGCTGGATGTTCAGCGACATCCTCGCGGGCGTGCAGAACAAGGCGAAAATGCTCATCATCTTCAGACGTGTTGCTATGACATTGGTGACATGCCTCCACCGTGATCAGATTGCTCGGACGCGGTTTGGAAAAAAGGTTTTTAGGCGGAATGTGGTCCTTGGTAATTTTTCCAACAGTCCCACAATAGACGCACTGTCCGAACTTATTGTTGCATTCAGGCATCGTTCAAATGGTCACGCAGAATATCGAGGTTGTCGCCGTAGTAGAGCGTGCCCATGCGTTGGGTAGGAGTGTGGCGGAATACGATGCGCGTGGCAATCGCGCTGCGCCGTCCGCCCGAATAACTCTTTTGACGGGATGCCTGCTTGCTCGCACTGTTGGCCAATGCTTTTTCGGAAATTGTTCCTGCTGGGTGTGGGCATCAGCATCACCGCTTCGGCGCTGGCCGCATCAGATGCCGTGAGTTTCGGTTTCGCCGGCCCGGAAACTTTTCCCATCGATCAGGCCATTACGCAGCTTCGCTCGGCGGACATGGATGGCGACGGCCTGATGGATTTGATCGTGGTCAACAATGCGCGCGCCCGCATCAACATTCTCTATAATCAAACCGGCAAGACGAACCTCGCGGCCAAGCCGGTCTTCAAGCGCGAGTTGAACGAACTGCCGCCGGACTCGCGTTTCCGCATCGATTCAGTCGCGTCCGAGAAACGCATCGCTGCCTTCACGGTGGCCGACATCAACCACGACAAGCGGCCCGACCTGATTTACTACGGCGAGCCGAAGGAACTCGTAGCGCAATATAATCTCGGCACGAACGGCTGGAGCAGTCCCAAGCGCTGGCCGATCGAGGACGGCGTGTTGTCACCCAATGGATTGACCACCGGCGATCTGAATGGTGACGGGCTGCCCGACCTCGTGCTGCTGGGCGAGAACACGATTTATCTCCTCGCGCAACAGAAGGACGGAACGCTGGGCGAGCCGGAGAAAATTCCGTTCTCGGGTCTCGTGAAGTCGGTGCAGATTCTCGACATCAATGGCGACGGGCGCGAAGACATGCTGCTCGTCAATTGGGACACGCCGAATCCGTTTCGCTTCCGGTTGCAGGACAAGAATGGGCAGCTCGGCCCGGAAATCCATTTCTCCATGCCGCCTGTTCGTTCGTATTGGGCGGACGATCTGGATGGCGACGGGCGGACGGAAGTGATCACCATCGCGCAGAATTCGGGGCGCGCGGCGATTGCGAATTTCACCATTACAAACGCGGAGAAGCTCTCGCTCAATTTTGCCGTGGGGCAGTTTCAAATCCTGCCGCTGAACAAAACGACGAAGGCCAGGCGCGGCACGACGTGGGCTGATGTAAATGGGGATGCGCTGCCGGACCTGCTCGTGTCGGAACCGGAGAGCGGGCAGCTCACGATTTATTTGCAGCAGAAGGACGGCTCGCTCGCCACCGGCAAAACATTTTCCACGCTGGTCGGCGTGAGTGAAATGGCGGTGGGCGATTGGGACGCACCTGGCCAGCCGAGTCTGTTCCTCCTCAGCGGTGATGAGCGGGCCATCGGTGTGACGCGCTTCGAGACGGGCAAGGTTGCTTTCCCAACCATGTTGCCGATCGACGGCAAGCCGCTCGCGATGGCCTATGGCAAACCCTCGAAAGACGCGAAGCCCACGCTGGCGGTGATTCTTGATCAGGATGGGAAACGCTCTCTCTCGACGCGCACCGCAGATGGCAAAGCCAAAACGCAGAAGCTCTCGTCCGACTTCAAATCCAACCCGAGTTCGATGCTGTGGCACGACGTGAACCAGGACGGTTCTCTGGATCTCGTGGTGCTCATTCCTTACGAAAAGATCAAAGTGCTGATCAATCGCCCCGGCAAGGATTTTGAGGAAGTGGATGTGCAGGCGCCGGGTGGCGCGCTGGAGCAGCCGTGGATGACGAGCGCCGACATTGATGGAGATGGCAAGGCGGAGTTGCTGTTGCCGCAAAGAAACTTTCTGCGCGCTGTGCTGCTGAAGCCAAACAATGCCGACGCCACCAACGGCACGTGGTCCTTCGTCGTGAAAGATCAGATCAATGGGGCGGCGAACAATTCACGGCTCATCGGCGCCACCACTGTTCGCAATGGCAGCAACGCGGTGAACTCACTCTTCCTTTTCGACGCGGAGAAGAAAGCGGTGACGCTTTCCGAACGGAACACCAATGGCGCGTGGGAAATCGTGCGCAATATCGCCCTGCCGTTCACGGAGTTTACCGAATTGCAGCCGTTCAGCCTCGGCGCGACGCAAGCGAATGCCGTGGCCTTCAACGGGCTGAACGCGGTCGCGTGGCTGCCGCTCTCGGGAGAGACCTGGCAACTGACGGAACTCGATGGCTATGAGACGCCGATTCGCGACGGGCGGTTGAACGACGTGGTCAGCGGTGATTTGAACCAGGACGGGCGCAAGGATTTGGTCTTCCTGGAAACGGCGAAGAACTATCTCGACGTGGTCATCTTCAACAAGGATCGCAAGCTCGTGCCGGCAAACCGCTGGCCGGTGTTCGAGGAACGCAGCTTCCGCAGCCGCCGCGGCGATTCCAGCGAACCGCGCGAGGCGCTGATCGCGGACTTCACGGGCGATGGGAAGAATGATCTCGCGATCATTGTTCACGATCGCGTCCTTGTTTACACGCAGGAGTGATCAACTGCGTGTCGCGCTCTTGGGCATCGTTCGCATCGCGAGCGCCAACAGTCCCATGCAGAGGAGAGCGGTGCCCAGGAACAGCAACGCGGCCAGGTTGCTGCCGGTCTTATCTTTGATAAGCCCGACGATGTAGGGGCCGAAAAAGCCGCCGAGATTTCCAACCGAATTGATCAGGGCGATGCCACCTGCCGCAGCGGTGCCGCTGAGAAACGCAGTTGTCATGGCCCAGAACGGTCCGAGAGTGGACTTGATACCCGCGAAGGCAAGGGCCAGCGCCGCCATTGCCAGAAATGGATTCTTGAAATAGGCGCTGAGGCCGAAGCCGATCGCAGAGGCCATGGCCGCCACCGCCACGTGGATGCGACGTTCGCCGGTTTTGTCCGAGTGCCGCCCGACGAGCAGCATGACAATGGCTGCGATGCCGCGGTCGGGTTCATCAACGCCATCGACCGCGGCATCGCCGAGTCCAGAGAAGCTTTTGATGATCGACGGCAGCCACAATTCGTAGCCGTAGCCGCCGATGTTCATGAGAAAGTAGAGCAGGCACAAAAGCCAAACGCGACCGCTGGTGAAAACTTCGGAGAGCCGATGACGCTGTTCCAGTTCGGGCCGGGCCGCTTCCGCGTCGAGGCGTCCTTGCACCCAGGCCTTTTCTGAATCCGAGAGCCAGCGAGCGTTGTGCGGACGATTGGGGAGAATGAGTAGAACCACGAGTCCCATGAGCACGGCGGGAATGGCCTCCAAAAGAAAGAGCCATTGCCAGCCGGCAAGGCCGCCCATCCCGTCGAGTTCAAGCAAGGCACCCGAGATCGGTGAGCCCACGACACCGGCCGCCACGCCGCCAAGCGCGAACAGGGCGACGGTGCGCGCGCGTTCTTTCGCCGGATACCACTAGGTGCC
>Ga0193753_10001620_pt1 | contig 19045 bp, 19 predicted proteins | sample H1c2metaG_FD_144925 | JGI IMG/M metagenome (GOLD analysis project Ga0193753, IMG submission 144925) | Soil microbial communities from a riparian zone of the East river system, Colorado, United States - H1c2 | ecosystem: Environmental > Terrestrial > Soil > Riparian zone | place: USA: East...
AGGTCTCGGTGGCGCGCTCTTCGCGGCCGACCACGAGCAGATCGAGATCGATGATTCGCGGGCCCCATCGCTCGCGCGGCGGCTCGCGGCCGAGTTCGCGCTCGAGATTGCGCAGCGCGGCCAGCAATTCCTCCGGCGTCGACTGCGTGAGCAGGCCTGCCACCGCATTGACGAACGCCGGCTGCACCACGTCACCGAAAGGCCGCGTGCGATAGAGCGGCGAACCTGCGACGAGGCGGCTTCGTGGCAGGCGGCCGAGCGCCTGCACGGCGCGCCGCACCTGTGCTTCCGGGTCAGCGAGGTTGCTGCCCACGCCGACATAGGCCGGTAGCCAGCGTGCGTGAGTCACGACCTCGACCGAAGCGGCATTCATGAAGCCGCGGGTGCGCGCCCTCGACCGCGGCGCCGGCGACGCGGGCCGCGTCGACCGGCACCACTGCCACCGCCACCGCCGGCCGGCCGCTGCGGCGGCGCCAGCGCGTCGGCCATGCGGTCGCGATCGGTTTGCGAGACTTCCTGCACCTTCGTCCACCATTCCGCGAGCTCTTTCGAGGCCAGGCCCATATCGGCGCGCAGCAGCAGCAGATCGAAGCCGGCGCGAAAACGCGGCTGCTCCAGCATGCGCAGCGCGCGGCGACCGCGCGGCTGTTCGAGTCTGGGCTGGGCCGCAAACATTTCACGTACGCCGAGCGAGAAACGCTTGGGGATGGAGATGCGCCCTTGCGCGCCGCGCGCCGCGCGGTCCACCGCATCGACAATGGCGCCGATGTCGTGCCATTTCTCCTGCGGCTGTTTCTCGATGATCTCGGCGAACGGCCCATAGAGGAGCAACGCGAAAAGGAACGTCGGCGTCACGGGCTTGCCGGCGGCCACGCGCTGATCCTTTTCGATGAGCCTCGTGGTGCTGCAGCGAGACGGCGCCGTCCGGATGGCGATCGAGATAACTCGCCACCGTCGGCAGCAGCTCGGCGAGCAGGCCGTGACGCTGCAGCACCACGAGGCTCATCGCGCCATGGCCCGTCAGGAACAGCTTGAGCGTCTCGTCGAACAGCCGCGCCGGCGGCACGCTGCCTAACAACTCGCGCAACGAGCGGATCGCCGTGCCGGTTTCGCCGTCGAGCGAGAAGCCGAGCTTCGCCTCGAAGCGCGCCGCGCGCAGCATGCGAACCGGGTCCTCGCGATATCGCGTGACCGGGTCGCCGATCAGCTTCAGGCGCCGCGCGGCGATGTCTTCCATGCCGCTCGCGTAGTCCCAGATCGAGAAGTCGGCGATGTTGTAATACAGCGCGTTGGCGGTGAAATCGCGGCGCCACACGTCATCGTCGATGGTTCCGTAGGCGTTGTCGCGCAGGATGCGGCCGTGTTCATCGGTGACGCGATCTTCGTCGTCGTCATCGCCGGCCCCGGCATGTCGCGATTTGTCGCGTTCGCGCAGCGGCGAGTTGCGGTGGAACCCCGTCTGGTGCGGCCCGGCCTCGGCGAGCACCTGGCTCTCGTCGACTTCGTCCTCATCATCCAGGTCTTCGTCGTCGAGCAACTCGTCATCGACGTCATCGTCGAGATCCGCCGCGGCCGGCTCGGGGATTTCCTCACCGACCTCCGGCGCGCTCATGGCGCGGAACGTGGCAACTTCGATGATCTCCCGACCGAAGAACACGTGCGCCAGGCGGAAGCGCCGGCCGATGAGCCGGCAGTTGCGGAACGTGCGTTTCACTTCCTCCGGCAGCGCGCTCGTGGCGATGTCGAAATCTTTCGGCGTGATGCCGATCAGCAAATCGCGGACACATCCGCCCACGAGGAAGGCTTCGTAGCCTGCCTCACGCAGCCGATACAGCACGCGCAGCGCATTGGGAGAGATCGCGGCACGCGATATGGAATGTTCGGCACGGGGGATGATGCGTGCTTTCGGCCGGTTGGCCGGATCGAGGGGGGAAACGTCGTTCAAGTCTTCAAAGTTCCACTTGGCAGGGTAAAAGCGGCGCATATACTACCGCGCTCAATTCTGGACCCGCCTTTTCTGACGCTCCCATCGTCTAGAGGCCCAGGACATGGCCCTCTCAAGGCCGTAACACCGGTTCGAATCCGGTTGGGAGCGCCAATCAAATCAATGACTTGGGTCCGCCGCACCGCTCGAGGGCTAACAAATCATTGCCAGAACCGCCGCATTCGCCTTGATCCTGCTGCTGCAGGCGCTTCGCGCCGACGCGCATCCGGGCGCGCTCGATGGGAATGGCTGTCATTACGACAGCTCGACCGGCCGATATCACTGCCATCGCAAAGTGAAGCCGAACAAGGACGTGAACGCCCCCGTCAAGAAATCGCGCGAGAACCTCTGCCACGACAAGTCGTCGCCTAACTACAACACGCTGAAATTCTTCATCGCCTATCCGACGATGGAAGCCTGCCTGACGAGCGGCGGCCGCGCGCCGCAATAGACCAACGACTTTGGAAGCCCTGCTCGTCTCCACCGGCGTGGTCGCGCTGGCCGAGATCGGTGACAAGACCCAGTTGCTCGCGCTCATACTCGCGACGCGCTTCCGCAAGCCGGTACCGATCGTACTCGGCATTCTCGTCGCAACACTCGCCAACCATGCGTTTGCCGGCGCGGTCGGCAGCTGGCTGGTGAGCGTCATTGGCGCGCACACGATGCGCTGGATCCTCGGTGTTTCATTCCTCGCGATGGCCGCGTGGACGCTGGTTCCCGATTCTCCTCCGGACGAATCCGCATCGCCGCCGCGGTTCGGCATATTCCTGACCACGGCGATTGCGTTCTTTCTCGTCGAGATGGGCGACAAGACGCAGATCGCGACCGTGGCGCTCGCCGCGCAGTTTCACTCACTGCTGTGGGTGGTACTCGGCACCACCCTCGGGATGATGCTGGCGAACGTGCCGGTGGTGTATCTCGGCGATGCGCTGATCCGGCGAGTGCCGATGAAATGGGTACGAATCGTCGCCGCTTCGGCATTCGCCGTGCTCGGCGTGATCGCGCTCGCCTCAGGATGAGGCCCTCACACCGTCAGCAGCATGCCGGTATTCCCGGCGCCGCGCCGCGCCACGGCTAACAACCGGCGCTCGACGACCACGACGCGCGTGTGTTTCGCGCTGCCTATCAATCCGGATTCATCGAATACATTGATGTCGAATCGGTGCAACCGGCCGGCAACGCCGGCGTACGTAGCGACCGCGCGCACGGTTCCGCTCACAGTGGAATTCGCTGCGTGAGTGACGTTCATCGCGATGCCCGCCGACGACTGACCGTCGCGAAGGCTTTGTTTCATCAGGCGCATCGCCGCGAGCTCCATGAGCTCGGTCATGCGGGAGGTCGCAAGAACTGACGGGAAGGTGTCCTCGGGGGAAAGGCTGATAGCTTCCGCGGTGTCGGGGGAAGACATCCGCAGGCTTGCCTCGGCAGTTCTGGCCTTCAGGGTCATCGTCTGTACCTGCGTTGCGCGTCGATGGGGATGCAATTTAATGACAGTCGTCCGGCAAGTCGTTTAGGAGCGCTCCGGTTTCGGTCGTGATTCAAGTACGGGCTTTGATGTAGGCCGCTCCTTACCTTGTCCGACAGTCGCGCGTTTGACCCTCCTCCTAGAATCCCGTACCGCATGAGTTCATTCGTCTCGAGAGGTGCCGTTCTCGCCAGCGCGCGCCTGCTCAACCAGGTCCTGGCGCTACTCAGTCCATTGCTGCTGGTGCGCCTGCTCGATATTTCCGAATACGGCCGCTACCGGCAGTTCATGGCGACCGCCATGTTCATCACCTCGCTTGCCGGCTTTGCGCTCTCGGCCAACTTGAACTACCTCATCGCGCGCTCGCCGGAACGCCAGGCGGTCGACATCACCAACACCTGCCTGCTCATGCTCGCCGTGAGTGTCGCCAGTGCGCTGGTCGTGGTCCTCGCGCGCCAGTGGATCGTGCCGCCGGAGATCGAGAGCAGCTGGGCGCTGCTCGCGATGTACGTTTTCATGTTCCTCAATCTCGAAGTGCTGGTGTCGTACTGGCTGGCGCATCGGCAATCGGTGCAGGTGATGGGCTACACGCTCGCCATCACCGTGTGGCGCATCGCCACGTTGGTGGTCGCGACGATCTGGTTGCGCGACGTGGAATTGATCTTCGTGACCATCGTGTGTGCCGAGGCAGTCAAGAATCTCTGGATCTACGTCTGGCTGCGACGGCGCGGCCTGCTGGTGTTCCGTTGGGATTCCAGCGCCATGCGCGAGCAGGTGCGGCTGGTCGCACCGCTCGGCGCCGGCTCGGTGATGTACAAACTCAATGACTTCGGCAAAGTGGTGGTGGCCAACCAGCTGGGACCGGTGCCACTGGCTATCTACACCACCGCGGCGTACCAGGTGCCGCTCGTCAACATCGTGCAGGGCGCGCTGGCCGATGTGATCTTCCCCGACATGGTCAAGCGATCGACGCGTGATCCGGCGCTGGGCCTGCTGCTGTGGAAACGCGCACAGGTGCTGATCTTCGCCGCCATCTGCCCCGCCTGGGTGCTGCTCACCTACTGGGCCGAGCCGATCGTGCGGCTGCTGTTCACCGATGCGTACATCGCGGCCGTGCCGTACTTCCAGGTATTCCTGCTGCTCATGGTGCGGCAGTGCTTCCAATTCTCGACACCACTGCGCAGCGTCGCCGACAACGCCTCGTTCGCGCACGCCAACCTCATCGCGCTGCTCATCAACGCCGGACTCATCATCACGCTGATGCCGAAGTTCGGATTGTGGGGCCCGACGCTCGGACTCGTCATCGGCCAGACCTGGACTTCTATCTACCTCGGGAAGCGCGTGCTCACGCGCTACGGCCTGCCGCTGTCGGAACTGTGCCAGTGGAGCAAGCTCGGACTGGCGCTGGCCGCGTCGCTGGCGGCGATCGCCGCGCTGCACGCCTCACAGCTGTATCTGCCGCACACGCCCGCCGGCATGCTCGCGGGCCTCGCCCTCTTCGCGCTGGTCTACGCGCTCGCGGCACGCATCATCCTGCGCGAGGAATACGGCTACGTCATGCGGGCAATTCTGCGACGGAAGGCCGCATGAGCAAGCCCGCGTTGCTCATCGTGTCGTATCACTTCGCGCCGAGTCCGCTGGTGGGCGCGAAGCGATTCAGTTACCTGGCGCGCGAGTTTTCCCGATTGGGATTTGACGTGCACATCATCACCAATGACATCAGCGAGTCCGCGCACGGCAGGGAAGACGCCTCGCTACCCATCAGCGGCACCGTGCATCGCTGCACCGCGCCGTTCGAGGTTCCGCTCAAGGGCAATGGCTGGGCTCGGCGGTTGGCCAATGCCCTGCTGCGCCGGGTGCTCGCTCCCGTCGGCATGGACTACTTCTGGGCGCGCTCGGCCACGCGCAAGGCGCTCGAGGTCGCGCGACGGCTGCCGCGCGGCGTGGTGATCGCCACCTCGCCGCCGCATGCCGCGCTGATCGCCGGCGCGCGCATCGCGCGGCGGCTGCGATGGCCGCTGATCCTCGACTATCGCGACCCGTGGAGCGCCTACGACTGGCCGCGTTGGCACCGCGGCTGGCTCACGCAATGGCTGGGCGCGCGTATCGAAGGTCGCCTGATACGACGCAGCGCCGCGCGCGTGTTGAACACGCCCGACATGCGCGACTGGTTCGAGGATTCTTTTCCGCGCGTCGACGCGACCCGCAACTTCGTCGTGCCCAATGGCTTCGATGCGGTTCCTGCGAGCGTTGCGCCGCCAGCGACCGGCACACTCGAAATCGTGCACGCCGGTGAGATCTACGGCAGCCGCACGCTCGTGCCACTGCTCCGGGCCGTCGAGCAACTGGGCGAGCGGTATCCGCAGCGCCCGATCCACGTCACGACTTATGGAGCATTGCCCACCGCGGAATGGCAACGCATTCGCGAAGCCGGACTCGATCGGTTCATCGACGATCGCCCGCGCATTCCTTTCGCAGCACTGTTCGTCGAGCTTCAGCGTGCGCACGCGTTGCTCGCCGTGGTGAGCGATCATATGACTTATTCCACTCCTTATAAGATTTACGACTACATGGCGACCGGCCGCCCCATCCTCGGTCTGGCCCCCACCGGCGCCGCGTTGTTTGATTTGCTCACCGACAGCGGTGCCGGCGAGTGCGTCGAACCGCAGGACATCGGCGCCATCGAGCAAGCGCTGGAAAAGACCCTGTTTGGCGGGACCTCGTCGACGCGCGCCCGTATCGATCGCTTTCGCTGGTCGAATCTCGCGCACCAGTATCGGGCAGCCATTGAATCCGTGGCCGGCCCCGCCTTTGCCGACCCGCCGCACGACGAATCCGCGCCCCGCCTGCTCGATTTGTAGCTAGCCCGCGCTTGCGGATTTCATCGTCGTCGTTCATAAGGACGGTGGGGTCGAAAACTAACTATAAGAACCTCGAAGGGAGAAGTCGTGAGAAAAACCATGATCGCGCCGGCCATCGTGCTGGCGAGCTGCACCGTGGGCGCCGCCCAGGCACAGAGTCTGTTCGGGCCGCCACTCCAGTTTCCAACCGACCAGCAAACCATCGGGGTCGCGACGGGCGACATCAACAGCGACGGCCGCAAGGATGTCGTGGTCAGTGGATGCGCTTGCGGCGCGCAGGCAAACAGCAAGCTGTACATCTATCTTCAGCGGGCGGACGGATCGCTCAATCCCACGCCGGTGATCTACCTGCCGCAGAATTCCCCCGGTGGCGTCTCGATCGGCGATCTCACCGGCGACGGACGCAACGACCTGTTGTTGCGCTCCGGACTCGGGTTTGAAGTGGTGCCGCAGAATGCCGCCGGCACGCTCGACCCATCGACCTTCTATCCATCGAATTTTTCCGAGGTCGCGCGCATCGGCGATCTGAACGGTGACGGACGCCTCGATGCCATCGGGCTCGAATCGTCTCCCGACGGCCACGTCAACACCGAGGAAGCCGGCGTCCTGTACCAGAACGCCTCGGGAAGCTTCGATCCGCAGGTGCTGGTGCCGCTGCCGCACGGCTTCAACGACGACCTGGAGCTCGCCGACCTGAATGGCGACGGGCGCACCGACGTCATCGACGCGGACCCGTTCAACGAACCGGCGGTCGTGATTCTCTATCAGACCGCGACCGGCACGCTGTCCGCGCCCGTGGGGCTCAGCATCGCGCCGGGAGTGTTCGCAAATCAGCTGGGCGTGGGTGACGTCAACAACGATGGCCGCAAGGACATCGTCGCGACTTACGGAGGCTGGTTCAGCGACGCGCACGTGGCGGTGTTCTATCAGAATGCCGCCGGCGGATTCTCGGCGCCGTCCATCATCGATACGACCGGTGAACTCACCGCGGTCGAAATCGGTGACTTCAATGGCGATGGCCGTAAAGACGTGGCGCTGCTGCATCGAATCAGCGTCGGCATCCTGCTGCAGACCGCCACGGGCACGCTCGGCGCGGAGACGTCCATCGCGATTCCCGAAGCTGGCGGACACTATCAGCATGGTTTCGTCGCGAGCGACATCAACGGCGACAACGCCACCGATCTCGCGTATGCGCAGGTGGGTTCGCAAGGCGCACTCACCGTGCTCTACGGCACGATGCCCGCGGTTTCGAATCATCCCCCGGTCGCCAAGGCGGATTCCGCCACGCTGTCCTGCGACGACTCGGTGGTCATCGCGGTGCTCGCCAACGACAGCGACCCCGACGGCAATGCACTCAAGATCACCGCGATCTCGAAGCCCGCGAACGGCACCGCGAAGCTCACCGCCGATGGCAAGCGCATTCGCTACGAGCCGAAGCGCCGGTTCCGCGGTACCGATCGATTCACGTACACGATTTCCGATGGCAAGGGCGGCACCGCCTCCGCCACCGTGACCGTGGTCGTTCGCTGATGGCGCCTGGGCCCCGCGGCGTCGCCGATGGCGCCGCGGGGCACAAGCGTGCTGTCGTGCACAAATGCGGAGTGTTCACAGCGCGCAGCTGCGCGCATCGGCGCTACTCTCCGGTGCATGGCAAACGAAACCCTGCCCGGCGAACAGCCCGGCCAGCTCGAGGCGCTGCTCGAGCGCTGGCAAACGAGTCTCGACCTGCACGCCAAGTACGCGGCGTTCGATGAAGCACGCTACTGGCATGTACAGCCGTGGCCCAAACACGAGCGTCCGCAGCGCTGGATCATCCAGCTCGCGCGCAAGCGAATCCTCGCGCTGAAGCGCATCGTCGTTCAGCGTCAGGCCGAGGGCGATCGCGCCTTCATCGAAGGCATCGAGATCATGAGCTTTCTCGCGACGCTGGTCGGACTTACCTCGGTGGAAAGATTCATTCCACTCGCCACGCTCGAGACCGAGCGCCGCGACGTGCTCACTGCCAAACCCGAACAGGCCGCCGCAAAGTCGGCCGCGGATTCCAGCCGTTCGCGATCGCCACCCACCGTGCGCGAACGGGAGCCCACCTCGCGTACCGCGGAGAATCGCCGCGTGGTCGAGCAGCGCGAGCACGTCCAGCACAAGCGCACGGCCGAGACCACGCGTCAGATGCCCGCCCTGCCGAATTCGAAGGTGTATCGCATGCTCGCCGCGCAGCGCGCCGGCGTGCCGCTCAAGGTGCCCGCCGCACCGCCGGCGCCAAAACGCGAAGCACGCCGCGATGGCACCCGCCCGGCGACCGTGAAGCCGAAGAAAGCCCCTTCGACCGTGACCCAGAGCGAACACGTGGTGATCGCGGATGCCGTACGTTTGTTAGGCTGGGGCAAGCAGTGGCACGAGCTCGCGGAAATGATAGCGCGCCTCTCGGAACGCCCGAGCCCCTCGGAGATCCGCCGCATCCTGCGCACCTACCGCGACCAGATCGACGCTGTCGCCACCCGCCGTCGCGACTAGAGAAGCGCGAGATTACAAGCGCGTAATCTGCCGCGCGCGCCCCGACGGCGCGCCTTGCGCGAAGGCGCGCACCTCAGCAGAATCCGCGCCCATGATCAAGACGCAGAACCTGACCAAGAACTACGACGGCCTTCTGGCCGTCGACGATCTCACCTTCTCCGTCGAGCCCGGCGAAGTCCTCGGATTTCTCGGCCCGAATGGCGCCGGCAAATCCACCACGATGCGCATGCTCGCGGGGTTCATCACGCCCACCAGCGGCACCGGCAGCATCTGCGGCCACGACATCGCCACCGACAGCCTGGCCGCCAAGGCGGCCCTGGGCTATCTACCCGAGGGTGCGCCGCACTACGGTGAAATGACGGTGGGCGGTTTTCTCGATTTCATCGCTGATCTGCGCCGGCTGGAAGGCGCTCACCGCAAGACCCGCCTCGACTACGTCATTGGCCGACTGCAGCTCGAACCGGTCATCGCCCAGACCATCGAAACGCTGTCGAAAGGATTCAAGCGGCGCGTGGGTCTCGCGCAGGCCATCGTGCACGATCCCAAAGTGCTGATTCTCGATGAGCCCACCGACGGCCTCGATCCGCTGCAGAAACACGAAGTGCGCACTCTCATCGGCGAGATCGCGCGCGAGAAGACCATCGTCATTTCGACGCACATCCTCGAAGAGGTCGACGCCGTCTGCACGCGCGCCATCATCGTCGCGCGCGGCAAGCTGGTAGCCGATGGCACGCCCGCGGCCCTCAAGGCGCAAGCGCCCTCGGGCCGCCTCGAAGACGTGTTCCGCAAAGTCGCCGCCTGATCAAACCACCCGGAGCTTCCTTGAAAACCGTCGCAATCATCCTGCGTCGCGAGCTCGCCAGCTATTTCGCGACTCCCATCGCGTACGTGGTGCTCGTCATCTTCCTGGTCTTCGCGAATTTGTTCGCCTTCGCCCTGGGCGCGCTGTTCGAGCGCGGGCAGGCGGACCTCACGCCGTTCTTCACCTTCCTCCCCTGGCTCTATCTATTCCTGATCCCGGCCGTCTCCATGCGACTGTGGGCCGAGGAACGTCGCAACGGCAGCATCGAGCTGCTGCTGACGCAGCCGATCACGCTGTGGCAGGCGGTGCTCGGCAAGTTCTTCGCGGCGTGGTTGTTCATCGGCATCGCGCTGGTGCTCACCTTCCCCATCTGGATCACCGTCAACTACCTGGGCAACCCCGACAACGGCGCCATCGTCGCCGCCTATCTCGGCTCCTTCTTCGTCGCCGGCGGTTTCCTCGCGGTGGGCTCGTTCACGTCCACCATCACGCGGAATCAGCTGATCGCCTTCCTGATCGCCGCGCTCATCTGCTTCCTGCTGCTCATGGCGGGATACCCGGCGATCACCGACTGGTTCGAGACCTGGGCGCCGGCGTGGCTGGTGCGGGGCATCGCATCGCTGTCGTTCCTCACGCATTTCGAGAACATCGTCAAAGGCGTGCTCGACCTGCGTGACGTCCTCTACTACGCGCTGGTCTCGATCTTCTTCCTGCTCGCGAGCACCGTGGTGCTCGACGCGCGCAAGTCGAACTAGCTGGCACCGCGACGATGAAATCAAACATGTTCAAGAAATCCTCGCTCGGTTCCGGCGGCCTCGTGATCGTCGGCGTGCTGTTCATCGCCATCATGCTGCTGGCGAACCTGCTGTTGCGCGGCGCGAAGTTCGACTTGACCGCCGACAAGCTCTACACCATCTCCGACGGCACCGAGCACATCGTGCGCAGTCTCAAGGAGCCGGTGAACCTCTACCTGTTCTTCTCCGAGAAAACCGCGACGCCGATTGCGCAGGTGCGTAATCACGGCATCCGCGTGCGTGAGCTGCTCGAGGAACTCGTCGCGCTTTCCGATGGCAAGCTCACGCTCAAGGTCATCGATCCGCAACCGTTCTCCGAGGAAGAAGACCGCGCCCAGGAACTCGGCGTCACCTCCGTGCCCGTGGGCCCGAGCGGCGAAAAACTCTACTTGGGACTCGCGGCCACGAATTCCACCGACGGCAAGGAAAGCATCGCGTTCCTCGATCCGCAGTCCGAAGAGCAGCTCGAGTACGACGTCGCCAAGCTCATCCACAAGCTGTCGAACGCCAAGAAGCCGGTGGTCGGCTGGCTGTCAACGCTGCCCATGCAGGGCGATGTCGACATGCGGACCGGCCGGCCGGGTCAACCCTGGGTGGTGTACGGCCAGGTCGAGCAGCTCTACACGGTGCATAACCTCGAGCCCTCGCTCACCACCATCGGCAGCGACGTCGACGTACTGGTCATCGTGCATCCGAAGGAGCTGCCACCGGCGGCGCTCTACGCCATCGACCAGTTCGCGATGCGCGGCGGACACATCCTCGCGTTCGTCGACCCGAACGCGCAGGCGGACCAGGCCTCGGGCGATCCGAACAATCCGATGGCGCAGTTTGCCGCCGACAAATCCTCGCACCTCGAACCGCTGCTCGCGTCCTGGGGGCTCGAGTTCAAATCCGACCAGGTGGTCGCGGACCTGGAGCGCGGACTCACCGTCTCCATGCGCGAAGGTGAGCCGCCGTCCCAGCACATCGCCATCCTCGGCTTCGACGGTGGCAGCATGGCGAAGGACGTGATCACCACGCGTCTCGACTCCATCAACATGGCGACCGCGGGTAGTTTGAAGCCGCTCGCGGGGACGAAGCTCAAGGTCGAGCCGCTCATCAAGACCAGCAAGCAGGCGGGACTGCTGCCCGTTCAACGCATCACGATGATGAGCGACCCCGACAGCCTGCGCGACGGCTTCAAGCCATTAGGCGAGCTGACGGTTGCCGCGCGAGTCTCGGGTAACGCCGTGAGTGCCTTCGCGAACGGCCCGCCTGCCGGTGTAACCGCGGCACCGGATGCGCTGAAGGCTTCGGCGAAGCCGCTCAACGTCGTGGTCATTGCCGACACCGACCTGTTGTCCGACTTCATGTGGGTGCAACAGCGCAGTTTCTTCGGCCAGACGATTGCGCAACCCTTCGCGAACAACGGCGAGCTCGTCTGGAATGCGCTCGACAATCTCGGCGGCAGCGACGATCTCATCAGCATTCGCGGACGCGCGGCCTACTCCCGGCCCTTCGATCGCGTCGAGGCGTTGCGACGCAACGCCGACGCGCAGTTCCGCGCCAAGGAACAGCAGCTCGAAACCCAGCTTCAGCAGACCGAAGAGCAGTTGAACAAGCTGCAGTCGGCGCAGCCGAAAGGCAGCGAAGCGCTGCTCTCCCCCGAGGCGGCGCAGGCCATCGACCACTTCCAGGACGAGAAGCTGCGCATCCGCAAGGAGCTGCGCTCGACCAAGGCGCAGCTCGAGCAGGACATCAAATCGCTCGGCCTGCGAATGAAGCTCTACAACGTGCTGCTCGTGCCTTTGCTGGTGACCGCGCTCGGCCTGCTGGTGGCCTTGTGGCGCAAGCGCCGGCGTCATGCCATCGCCATGCTTCGCAAGAGTGGCGCGCCATGAATCAGAAACACTTCTTTCTGGCCGCCGGCGCCACCGCGCTGTTGCTCGGCTCGGGCATCTGGTTGTCCATGCACCGCTCCGGCGGGCAATCAAACCTCGACGGCGGCCGCGTGTTCGCCGACCTCAAGCCGGCGCTCGGCGAAGTCGACGAAATACGCTTCTCCAAGGGCGATGGCAGCCGCACTACACTGCACAAGAACGCCGATGGCTGGGTGGTCGTGGAACGGCAGTACCCGGCGGATGCGGCGCGCGTGCGCGAACTCGCGCTGGCCCTCGCCAACCTCAAGGTCATCGAACGCAAGACCAGCGACCCGGCCAACTACGCGAAGATCGGCGTCGAGAAGCCGGATTCACCCACGGCCGGCAGCACGCTGGTGGAAATCCAGGCGGGCAAGAAGACCTGGTCACTGATCGTCGGCAAGGGCGCCGACGGCCGCGCCGTGTACATCCGCAAGCCGGACGAGGCGGCGAGCAGCCTGGCGCAGCCCTTCATCGCGCCCGATCCGGACCAGAAGCGCTGGATCGATCGGCTCCTCACCGACATTCCCGGCGCGGAAGTGCACGACATCGCGGTCAGGATGGAGAACGGCCCCGCCTATCTATTGACGCGCGCGAAGCGTGCCGACCCCGCGCTCACGCTGAGCCCGATCCCGAAGGGTCGGTCGCCCGTGAGTGCCATGGCGCTCAACGGCCAGGCGGACGCACTGGGCGCGCTCAACTTCGATGATGTTCGTGCCGCGCCTGCGCCGGCGCCGGCGGACATCGCCACCTATCGCACTTTCGACGGACAGGTGATCGAGTTCGCAGGGCATCGCGATGGCGAGAAGACTTACGTCGCGATTGCCGCACACCGCGATCCAACGCTCGCGGCGCAGTTTCCGAATCCGGCCACGCCTGACAAGGCGGCAACGCCCGCGCCCGCCGAGCCGACCCCCGCCGATAAAACTGTCGAGAAACTCGTGGCGCGCGCCCACGGCCTGGAATTCGAGATTCCAGCTTACAAGTACGACGCGATCTTCAAGAAGCAGGAGGACCTGCTCGAGAAGCCACCCGCGAAAAAGAAACCCTAGGCGCCTCGTCAACGCGTACGCGCGATCAGGATCAGTGCGGCGCTGGCCAGCAGCAGCGTCGGAGTCCAGGCGAGTACCAGCGGACTGGCATCGAACACCAGCGCGCCACTCTCGAGCATGCGCTGCACGAGAAAGAACGACATCCCGATCAGCACGCCCAACAGCGTGCGCGCGCCGGAACCGGCGGAACGAAGGCTGCCGAAGACGAACGGAACCGCCAGCAACGCGGCAAACAGGATCGCGGTGGTGCGCGCAATGCGCGACCAGAACGCGAATTCCTGTTCAGTCGCATTGAGATCGTTCTGTTTCAGGTGCTGGATCAGTTTCCACAGCACGCGCGTTTCCAGCTGGCTCGGCGTCGAGACGGTGAGCGCGAGGAAATCGCCGCCCACGGTCGATTGAAACACCCGGTTGTCCTCGTGCAGCGATTCGACGCGCTCGCCGCCGAAAGTGGTGCTCGCATAGTGCGACAACTTCCATTTTCCGTCGGGCTCGACGGTCGCCGTGGAGGCACTGGCGATCGATTTGAGCTCGTGGTCGTCGGTCAGTTCGAAGATGAGCATGCCGCCGAACTCGCCGCCGGCAGACTGCTGGGCAACGTTGATCAGGAGATTGCCATCGCGCACCCATGGACCGGCGCGACCGGCGAACGTGATGGTGGAAAACTTCGCCAGCAGCTTTTGCTGTTTGGCCATGGCCTGCAACGGCGGCGCCAGGAACTCGCCGCACACGATCGCGAACAGCAGCAGCAGCACCGCCGCCATGGTCACCGAGCCGGCAATGCGCCATACGGAGATTCCGGCGGCGCGCATGACGGTGAGCTCGCTGCCGCGCGCGAGTGTACCCAGACCGAGCAGCGCGCCGATCAGCACGCCGATGGGCATGAACTCGTAGACCTGCTGCGGCATGTTGGCGAGCGTGAACCAGAAGGCGTCGAGCGCGGTGTACGTGCCGGTGCCGATGTCGTCCTGCTGGCCTATGAACAGGAACAGCGCACCGAGCATCAGCAGCACCGTCAACACGATGAACACGCCGCCCAGCACCGCGCGAATCACATAGCGATCGAGCAGGTTCACGCGGGCCCACCATCGGGCAAGGCTCCGCGCACGGCCGCACGTGCCATGTTTCGTCGATAACGCAGGCGCGCCAGCCAGCGCGGCACGGTCAGAAGTCCGGCGGCGAACAGCGCCACTGCGGCGTGCACCCACCACAGGCCGAGCCATTCGGGCATGACGCCGCGCGCGATCCACACGCGGCCGGCGCTCGCCAGGTTGAGATAGAGGAAGAAGATGAGAATCGCGAAACCCACGCGCGCGTAGCGTCCCTGGCGTGGCCGCAACCGCGCCAGCGGCACCGCGATCAAAGCCATGACCACGGCCATGATGGGCAGCGCGATGCGCCAGTGAAATTCGGCGCGCTCCGCGAGTCCGCGCGATGCGGCCAGAGCGCCGGTGGGAACCCCTTCGAGCGCCACGACGCCATCGGATAGCGCGGGCAATCGCACCGGGATCGTGTTCTCGGCAAAGCGGACGATACGGAAACGCCGCTCGCCGGGAATGCCCTCGTAGCGTTCACCGTCGTACAGCGTGATGACCTGCAGGTCACCGCCCTCGGAATAGGTATGCGTGGCGCGTTGCGCGAGCGCGATCTCCAACTGGTTGCCGCGGCTTCGCTGTACGAACACGCGGCGCAGGGTGCCGTCAGGGTCCGCCGATTGCGCATACACCACGGTGCTGCCCCCGCCAAAGGTGCTGAATTTTCCGGCACCGATGGGCGCGAACTGCCCGGCGCGCAGTGCCTCGCTGCGCAGGTCGAGCATGCGGGCGGTGGCGGAGGGAGAAATCTGCAACGAAAGTGCCGCGAGTAGCCCGGCGAGCACCACCGTGAAGCCCAGAACCGGCAGCAATACCGGGCGCGAGCCGGCGCCGCAGGCCTGCGCGGCCGTCATTTCGCTGTCGTGATAGAGGCGCCCGAGCGCCAGCACGATGCCCAACAGGAGGGCGACGGGTACTACCAGGACGAGATTCTGTATGGCGCCGAGCAGGATGAGTTCGAAGACGACGCGCCGCGGATACTGTCGCTCGGCCGCGCGCTCTAACACTCCCGCGACCTGATTCGTGAGCATTATCACGAGTAATACGCCAGAAACTGACAGCCAGCTGACGACGACTTCGCGCAGGATGTAGCGTTCGAGAATCCGCAGCAACAGGCCACCTGATTAGACTTGAGTTACACTTCGCGACCTTAAAACACTCCACCCTCCGCAACAATGCGAGCGTGAACATGCAGTTCGATATCTGGACGAAGGGGCTCGTCGAGCTCACCGTCGATTGTGTTGCTGTTGGCGTCCACGATGACGGCGAGCTGTCGGCCGAAGCCCGGGCGCTCGACCTCCGCGGGCGGGAAAAACTCTCGCGACTCGTGAAGCGCGGCGACTTTACCGCCAAGCTCGGCGAAACCTGGCTGGTCACCGATCTGGAAGGAATCAGCGCCGAACGCGTGCTGCTGGTCGGCATGGGACCCAAGGCACCTTCGTCGAAAGAAGAGATCACCCGCAAAGCCTGGCGGCGCGCGGTTTCCGCCGCCATCAACGCCGCGAGCCGCACGCGCATCGCGTCGCTCGCGCTGGCCCTGCCCCGACCCGCGGCCAAGATCCTCTCCGACGAACGACTCGGCCGTGCCGTGGCGGAGCTGACGGGCCACACGCTCTATCGCGTCAATGACCTCAAGAGCGCCAAGAAACCTCGTCCGCCTGCGCTGTCGCGCGTCGTGGTGGTGGCGCCGGCCAAGGCGGAGCAGGCCCTGAAGAAAGGCTTCTCGCAGGGTGAAGCACTCGCCGCGGGCGCGGCACTCATGCGCAATCTGGCCAACCTGCCCAGCAATGTCTGCACACCGACCTACCTCGGCAAGGCTGCGTTGGACCTCGCCAAGTCCTACAAGTCCCTGCGGGTGAAGGTGCTCGGCCTGCCCGAAATCAAGCGCGAAAAAATGGGCTGCTTCCTGGCCGTCACCCAGGGCAGCGAAGAGCCGCCGCGATTCCTGGTCATGGAGCATCGTCATCCGCGCGCCAAAGGCGCCCCGGTGGTGCTGGTGGGCAAGGGCGTCACATTCGACACCGGCGGCATCTCTCTCAAAGACCCACCGCTCATGGACGAAATGAAGTTCGACATGAGTGGCGCGGCCTGCGTTATCGGCACGATGAAAGCCGTGGCCGAGCTCAACCTGCCGCTCAATGTCGTCGGCCTCGTGGCCACCTGCGAAAACATGCCCGACGGTCGCGCCATCAAGCCGGGCGACATCGTCACGAGCGCCGCCGGCCTTACCGTCGAGATCCTCAACACCGACGCCGAGGGCCGCTTGATCCTCTGCGACGCTCTGCACTACGCACGGCGCTTCAAGCCCGACGTGGTGGTCGACATGGCGACGCTCACGGGCGCCATTGTCGTGGCGCTCGGCACCCACCATACCGGCGTGTTCTCGAACAATGACGCGCTCGCGCGCGAGTTCGTCGATTGCGGTGCCGTGGTCGACGACCGCGCGTGGCACATGCCGCTCACCGAAGAATATGGCGACCAGCTCAAGAGCAATTTTGCCGACATGGCAAACGTTGCCGGCCGCGACGGCGGTTCCATCACCGCGGCCGCATTCCTCGGAAAGTTCACGCAGGGTCTCACCTGGGCGCATCTCGACATCGCCGGCACCGCCTACCAGGGCGGCGCCGCCAAGGGCAGCACCGGCCGCCCGAGCGCGATGCTGCTCGAGTTCCTGCTGCGTCGCGCGGCAGCGCGCTGATTCAAGGTGCCGCCGCCCCGCGTTGATTTCTACGTGAGCGAAGCCGCGGGTGCCGATGCGCGCCTGCGTCTCGCCTGTCGGGTTGCGGAAAAGGCCTACCTCGGCAAACAGACTGTAGTCGTGCTCGGCGGCGACGCCGAGGCGCTGCGCCGTTTCGACGAAATGCTCTGGACCTTCGGCGATGGCAGCTTCGTGCCGCACGACACCGTTTCCGCCGAAGGTGCCGCCTGCGAGGCACCTGTCGCACTAACTACCGGCGCTCTGCCCTCGGGCCACGCCGACGTGCTCATCAATCTCGGCGACACCGTACCGGCCTTCTACGAGAAGTTCACGCGCGTGGCGGAGTTTCTCGACGCCCGGCCCGAGGTGCGCGCCGCGGGGCGCGAACGGTTTAAGGCCTACCGCGCCAGATCCATCGAGCCGCAGACGCACAACGTCTCCCCCGGGGCCTGAGCACTCCTCGTTTGCCGGGTGCTTGACTTGCACCGCCTTCCCAGATTAGTCTGTTTTGCAGACTACTCTGCACATGGGAGATACCATGGAATCCTCCGAAGCCCGCGAACACTTGAGCGCCGTCGATCGCATCGTCGCCGCCACCGACCGCGAGGTGCGCCTGCCTCCTGCGCTGCTCATCGTCGTCGGCGTGGTGTGCGCCATCATCAATGGGGTGCGCCAGGCGCGCGGAATCGGCATCGACGTACCGGCCGATCAGTACATCCAGCTGCCGCTGATCGCGCTCATCGTGCTGGTCGGCCTCGTCGAGTCGCGCCGTGCGCAGCGCGCGCGACGCGAGAGCCTCATTGCGGGCTACGCCGGCGCTGCCCTGTTCTGCGCGTTCATCGTCACGATGACGCTCAATATCACGGCGCAACACCGGCTGATTTCCGACACCGGCATGAGCGTGGTGTGGTCCGCCACCTTCAGCATGGCATTGCTGTTCGCGGGGATGATGGGCAGCCGTCTGCTGCTCGCCGCCGGCGCCGCCATGCTGGCGTGCACGGCGTTGGCCACCTACTTCGACACCTGGCTGTCGGGAACACTCGCGATCGGTTGGCTGCTCGGCTTCCTGGTTCCCGGTCTGGTACTTGCTCGCGGAGTTTCCAATGGACGAGGTCCTGCTCTCTAAGATCCGGTTGGCGGTCATCGGTCAGCTCGTCAATGCCCGCTGGGTCACCTTCAGCGAGCTCGCGCAGCAGATCGATGCGACCAACGGCAACCTCAGCGCTCATATCGCCAAGCTGGTCGAGTCCGGCTACGTGAAGGAGGAAAAGCGCTTTGAGGGACGCCGGCCGCAGAGCCGCTATTCCCTGACCAAGTCAGGTCGCGCGGCGCTGCTCGATCACGTCACCGCGCTGCAGACTCTGGCCGCAGGCCAGTAGGCAAAGGCCCAACCTGCGGCGCCGCGATCCGTATAATTCGCGGCCTCATGGACAAGGCATATCAGCCGCAAGATATAGAGCGGCGCATCTACGAACGTTGGGAATCCTCGGGCGCCTTCGCGCCGCAGGGCAATGGCCCTGCCTACTGCATCATGCTGCCGCCGCCGAACGTCACCGGCACGCTGCACATGGGGCACGCATTCCAGCACACGCTCATGGACACGCTCACCCGCTGGCATCGCATGCGCGGCGACGCTGCGTTGTGGCAGCCGGGCACCGATCACGCCGGCATCGCGACGCAGATGGTCGTCGAGCGGCAGCTCGGCGCGGAAGGCAAGCATCGCCTCGACCTCGGCCGCGAACAATTCCTCGAGCGCGTGTGGAAGTGGAAGGCCGAGTCCGGAAATACGATCACGCGGCAGATGCGCCGCCTCGGCACCTCGGTCGACTGGTCGCGCGACAAGTTCACCATGGACCCGGACCTCTCGCGCGTGGTCAACGAAG
>Ga0193753_10001621_pt1 | contig 19044 bp, 41 predicted proteins | sample H1c2metaG_FD_144925 | JGI IMG/M metagenome (GOLD analysis project Ga0193753, IMG submission 144925) | Soil microbial communities from a riparian zone of the East river system, Colorado, United States - H1c2 | ecosystem: Environmental > Terrestrial > Soil > Riparian zone | place: USA: East...
GCCGGCGGCATTGGTGATCCTGAAGAAGGTTGCCGTCGCCGTCGCGTCAGCCGACGTGTCCGACGTGATCGACGCGGCGGTAGCGACCCCTGACGAGGCTGCCCCGAACGCGGTAGTGCTGAACGTCAAAGTGCCGAGTAGCGTCGCGCCACCGAGCCCTGCATTGACATCGGCCGGGACACTGCCACTGTAGAGTTTCAGCAGTCCAGGAGGCGTACCGGCGTCAACGAGGTCAACGACAGCATCGGCAGCAACGCTGCGAGCGGACGTGGTGATACTGGGTGCGAGCGCCATCGGTTAGCCCTCCTCGCCCGGCAGCAACGCCTGAGTACGCTGACGCTCTAGCCACTGCGCGCACTCGGCAGGGGTGAGATGACTCGGCGGAGACTCGCCCTCTTCAGGAATACGCGGCGGCTTCGGACCGCCGGCCGCCAGATCAGCGTCATGTTTGTATCGCCGCAAGACCTCGATACCCTCGGGAGTTGAAGTCAAGTCGATGGCACCACTGGCGTGCAGAAGGATCTGGTAGTGATCGTCGGGCTTCTGCTTCACGCGCGGGTGCGCTGGATAACTGACCGATCCGTCTGCCATGCTCTGATCCTCCTGCTAGGCCGCCTGAGCGGCTTCGTTGGTACGTGCGTAACTCAGGGTGCAGCGGCACCGGCTGAGACAGGTTCGCGATCCGACTGGCACCAGCGATCCGATGGGGACGAGGCCGCGCGCAGACTGAGCGCGGCAGCCGCTACACGTCTCGCCGCTGTGAATGACGTTGCGCTCCCAGGCGTAGCCCCGCTGTCGTTGGCCGGCGTTCCTGGTCTTCTCGTACGTGATCCGGCTAGCCTGCCCGTACATGGCTGCTCGGCTCACGATGGTTCGGTTGAGCGGCTGGCGCCCCGACGCGATGTCTTCGGCCATACCCCGCATGTACTGGTACTGGGATTTGATCTCGTTGCCTACGCTGCCGTAGCGCGAGAAGGTCATCTGCTCGGCCCCGCCATGCGCGATCACGGCGGTAGCCACGTGCGCCTGCTTGATCGTTGCCATCGCCTCGGCCTGGAACGTGGCAAGGCTTTTCGTGCCGTCGAGCATCGCCTGAGCGGACGCTGCCAAGCGGGCGCTCGCCTGATCGGCAACCTGATCCACGACGGCCCTCACGCTCCGTTCGGAGATGTAGCGGCCGGAGCCGTCACGGAAGCGGCCTGACGTGTCATCCCAACGGAGATCAACCATCAGTCCAGACGCTCCAAGATGAATGGATCGGCAACGTGTATGTCATGGCGCGCTGAGGCTCTGAGGGCCAGATTGATACGAGCAATCGCATCAAGCCCCGTTCTTGGACTCAGCGTCGAGTAGAGCGATCCGAGCGCGATCATATGCCCGCATCCGACCGCGCCATAGTCGGGCAGCACGGTGACACTCAGGTCGTGGCAGATGGAGTACAACCCCCCGCGATAGGCAAGCAAGAATTCCCAGCCGTCTGACTGATCGTTGATCTTCAATCCGTCGTGCTCGACGATGGCCGTTCGGAGCGCCGGCATCAGATGCTTGACGAGGTAGGCGAACGTCGAGAGTGTGTCAGGGTGCTCGGGAACCTGGAGCGCGTATTCGATGATCTGGATTGCGCGCGATGGCCCAGTCACGCCGAAGAGCATGCCGTCACGACGCACGATCTTCCGCTCGTACTCACTTCGCGGGAACCGCTCACAGCCGGCGCTTGCCGCGCTGTCCGCGCCGAGCCAAACGCTTGCGCCGTCCACTAAGCCCACCACACAGGTCATGCCCGTTTCGCCCGGAGCAGATCAACCCCGCGCTGACCAGCGGCATCGCGTACCATCGCTTCCACGGTCACCATATCGACGGCTGACACCGCGCTCAGAGCATCCAGGGCAGCATCGTCAAGCCCCTGGAGCGGCGGCCCGAGTTGCTGCCGTCTCTTGCGCGCCTGAGCGGCCGTCAAACGACGCTGGGCGGCGTTCAGGTCACTCATCCTCGTCCGCTTCCTGCATGACAAACCGCGACATCGTCGCGTACCCCATACGCCGCAGCAGCAGGATCTGCTCACCGTCGAGCGTCGTATGGAGGCTGGCGTAGCGATGCGTCAAACGCAAGAGCCATCCTTGCACTCGTTCGGGCAACCGCGCGACAACCTGCGCGCTGCGGAGATTGAGCCAAGATGTCGACCGTGCCGCCCGATCCATGTCCTCAATCATTTCCACAGCCAATCGATTGTGGGCATCAAGAGCCTTCTGGATCTCGGCGAATACGCGATCCTCGCCATACTCCACGCTGCTCATGCATCGCCTCCGAATCCGTTGTCGGGCTGCGCCGGCCGTGCTGCCGCCAACTCTTGCTGTTGCTCGAACGCGGCTTCGGCTTCTGCGGCGGCGGCGTCCACGAGTTCCGTTGCCGCTTCCTCGGTGATCCCGAGCGTGTCGGTCAGCACGAACGACATGGGGATGCCGGCCGCCGACAACGCCTGTGCGGCCTGGGCGAGCGTGCGCTTCTCTTCGCTTTCGTCCATGCTGTTGACGGGCAGGATCGGCTGATCCTCGAAGTCGTGCTCGAACGCGCCCGACTCGTACGTCCCACCGAGGTCCGCGAAGATGCCGGCCGCCGCGCCCATCGTGAGCGCCATCATGTCGGCCTGCTTCAGACTGGCCAGCACGTTCGAGCGCGCCTCTTCGACCTGATCCTGAAAGGCCCGCATCTTGTAGGTGATGGCCTTGCCCGACAGGTCGCCACCCGACAGTTCGCTGATCTCCAGATACGCAATCGCAGGCATGAGCCGCTTCAAGTGCGCCCCGTGCTCCTGAAGGATCGCGAGCGCCCCTGGGTAGTCGATATCGGCCACGACCGACTGCAACTCCTGGTTGCCGCCGAGTCGCCAGAACGACCGCTTGCCGACCATGACGCTGCCATCTGACTGCTTCCCTGGCGCACCGTCTGATGAAGCAGCCCCGACCTGGGGCGGGGGGATCGGGCGTCCAAAACCGTCAACACCGACCGACTTCAGTACCCACGCGCCCTCAGCATCGACGTAGACCATACTGTGCAGATTCGTCGCCGAGAGGTCGGCTTCGATGATCGCTTCGAGCGCGAGCTGCACGGCTCCGATGGCGCGTCCATCATCGATCTCGCGGAACGGCGTCCGAACGAGCGGCACGAAGTCGATACCCAGATCGATCAGTGGGAACTCGTCATAGACCGATCCGAGGTCTTCGACCCGACGCTCGGAGGCATCGCCATCGGTCTGCCAGATGCGGCAGGACTGAAGATCCTTGCTCCAGACCTCGGTGTGCGTCCAGTTGCGTCGGCCGGCCTGCAACTGGACGCACTGCGGGATATCGAGTCGCGCCATCGTCACGAAGTCGCGTACGTCCACCGTGTAGTCAGTGACGTATTGCGGCTCGATCAACTCGAAGAACACGCGGCCGACATCCATGTCGGCGACAACCTTGACCCACGCTTCCCCGTACAACGCCGTCCAGCGGGCATGTTTGCGCTTGGCTCGCGGCCAGTTCGACCACTGATGCACCTGATCTATCGCTGCCTTGATCGGGTCCGATTCTTCGACCTTCTGGCGCTCGACCTGGCTCGTGATGCCGGCTGTCAGCGGGGTCGTGACGATCAGGGGCTCAGGGTAGATTTTCGACCCGAGCACGTCAACAACGGCCGAGATAGGGTTCCTGATCGCCTTGATCTGCGGGGTTGCGACCGTCGCCGAGTAGTTGCCGGCGCGGAGATCGTCGTAAAAGCCGTTCTGGAGATAGCCGCTCTTCAGCAGATCGTACAGCGCACGATGCGGCAGTTCTTGGAGTTTTGTGCGCGCAGCCACATGGCTCCGGTAGTTGACCGCTGAGCCGTTCGCAGCGCCGACTGACGAGCCGAAGAACCGCATTAGCGAACTGAGGACGCTCATGCGGCGCGCCCCTGCCGAGCAACAAACCCGGCTGAGATGTACGGTTCCTTGTAGAGGATCAACTGCGCGATGGCGTCCCGCTGATCGAGAAACTCAGACTCCTCGAAGAGTTCCGATTCGAGTGTCACGAGCCAGCGGGCATCCGTCGTGGGAGCCGGTAGGATGACCGACCTGTTTGCTACCCAGACGCCAGCGTTGCCGAACCGCTCGTCCTTGCTCGACGTGGGGTTGAACGCGCGCAGCCCACTGCGGAGTCGATCAGTGCCGGCTGCCATCAACGTCTGGTAGGCGCCGATTCCTGATGCCCGATCCTCGATGATGACCTCGTGCAACTTGCCATCCTCATCCCACCGAACAGCGTCCTGCTCGATCCGCTCCACGAGGTTCGGCATCAGCAGCCGCTCTCGCCAGACGTGGCGAATCCGCATCCGATAATCAGGCAGCAACTCGCCAACCACGCAAGCTGAAAAAGCGTTGGTATCCTTGTCCTTCGATGCCGTGTCGTAGGACAGGAATCGAGCGATCACGGATCGGTTCATCGCCTCGTCAGCCAGGTCGTAGCGGTCCTGGCACCACTCGCGAAGCCACGTGATCGCGCCACTACTCGCGATGAAGTCGCAGCCGAACTCCTCAGCGAATGCCTGCACCGTCATGGTTGCGCGGGTGTTGGCTTCCCACGCTGCGTCGTACTTCGGGCAATCCGAGAAGAGGACGGTGTGACGGGACCACGCGCCGCCCTCGAAGCCCATCCACGTGCGTGCGAACAGGTTCGTTCGTCCGTGCGGTGTCGAGAGCAGTGTGAGTTGGCCGCCCGGCGCGAGCGTCGGGAGGATGCCCTGTAGGATCAGCGCGTCGTAGGCGAGGTACGCGGCCTCATCGAGATAGACCCGCGACGCGGGATAGCCGCGCCCGGTGGACGGGTTGGCAGGCAGCGAGATGATCTCCGAGCCGTTCGCAAAGACCAGTTTGCTCTGCGTCTCGGACACGAGCTTGATGGGAGGGTTGAGGCCGGCGATGGCGACCTTGACGTACTGGATGAGCAGCCCGGCGAGTTCCTGGTTCCTGCTCACGAACAGCGTCCGGTCGTGGGAGTTGTGGAGCGCGTAGTACAGGGCTTCGAGCGCGATGGCCGTGGACAGTCCTGTCTGACGGGCTTTGAGTACGATCCTGAGCGGACTGGTGTCATCGAGCAGCGCGACCTGGAACGGGTACGGGGTCCATCGCTCGATGCCTGAGCCGGGACGCACGATGACGGCGTTGGCCTCGGCCCACTCGCGCGGGGAGAGGCGGGGGATTGCCCGTTGCTTACCTTGCGCCTCCTGGCGACGGCGGGCGGCAGCCGCTAGAGGCAACGCCTCAAGGACGGCTGCGCCGTTAGCGGCCACCGGCAGCCCTTGCTGCGATGTTCTCGGCATCCGCGATCAACTCATCAGCCGTGCAGCCAAGATCCGCAGCGAGGCGTTCGGCTTCGTGGCGGATCGTGATGTCCACTCGCTTGCCCCATCGTTGCGGGAACCGACGCTCAGCCATCCAGGCCCGAGACTGCCAGTTCATCGGTCCACGCCGGATCTCTTGCATCAGCATGATCTCGGCAGCGGCTGACGCCTTTTTGACCACGTTGCAAAACTCGGCGTGGATGGACCCTTCCTCCTGCTCGCCAAGTTGCTCCCATCGCCACCATGTTGCCCGGTGAATGCCCAGAAAATCGGCAACCGTCTCCTTGAAGTGCCCTTCGGCCAGAAGGTTACCGATGGTCTCTAGCATCTCGGGTGTCAGGAGATGCTCAGCCTTACTCGGACGGCCGATGCGAGCCGGGATCATCTGCTCAGCCATCGCTACGGCAGTGGCCCGATCAGCGGTTCAAGGACGCGATTCATAGTCGGATCGCGCAGATCGCTGAGACAACGAAGGCTGTCTGAAGATCGAATCGACCGAATAGGAAGCCGGCCCAGACGCAGATCAACACGACAAGCGCAATGAGCCAGCCTACTCCGCTCCCAGTCACTCGTTCCCAAGTCATGCTGCCTCCTGGTGGGGGGTATAATGTAGACACGCAAATGCCTCCGCGCTGCTCGTAACAGCCGGAGGCGTGAGACACCGAAGACGCTTGAGGAGACTTCGATGCCTATCGGGATTTATACCCGTCCACCTGTCCAAGATCGATTCTGGAGCAAGGTCGATCAGGCCGGACCGGTCCCTACCCACTGTCCCCATCTTGGTCCGTGCTGGATATGGACCGGCGCTCGGCACCATGACGGGCGTGGGAAGTTCGGCCTCGATGGACGAACGCGCTACGCACATGTTGTTGCGTACATCCTGACGGAAGGCCATGAGCCTCCCGCCGAAACGCCAGAGATTACCCACCTGTGCGACGGGGGCGACATCGGTTGTGTCCGACCATCGCACCTGAAAGCAGACACCCACGCCAGCAATCAACATGGCATGAAATCTCGGTATCGAGCCGCAAGAGGCACGAGAAACGGCGCGGCCAAGTTGACGGCGGAAAACGTTCTGGAGATCCGCCAGCGTTACGCTGAAGGCAACATCTCTCAATCCGCGTTGGGGGCTGAGTACGGCATAACTCAGACTGCCGTTGGCCTCATCACGCGGGGGGATCGATGGGCGCACGTCTAGCCCTCCACGAACAGGGCGACGATGTAGCAGACGCCGCTGAATCCGACCGCCATGTGCTGACCCCCAGAAACGACAAAAGCCCATCCCGCTCCCAATGTGGAAGCAGAACAGGCTTTCCCTGCGGTTTTGGTTGGCGACGACCTTGCGTCGACGCACGTCTTCAGTTCGCGTCTAGTTTAGCACGCTGACAGGTGTAAGGGGGCGCTGCTTGCTCCACGACTCGGTATGGCCGCATGTGCAGGTGACGGTGGTGACGCCGGATCGGTGATCCGACCTGGTGATCCGAGCGGCGCCGATGGCCTCCACGATGTCATGCTCCACGACGAACACCTTCTGCCGGCAGACCTCGCAGCGTCGGATCATCAAGGCGCTCACTCGTCCGGGATCCCTTCCAACTCCATCACCACGTCAGAGCCGCCCGAAGATCTCCACATCTCCAGAGCACGCTTCAACTGTTCCACCATCGAGATCACCTCGCCATCGACGGTCGTACCACTTGGTCAATTCGACGTTCGACAGTCCCTCTGGGGGGTCGTCCTGTCGAAATCCTGGGCGACGCTCATCGGGGATCGACCGGACTAGGATGGACGGTTTCTTCGAGCCAACGAAGGCGCAGGAAATCAGCAATCCGAAAGCAGCAAAGAGCATCCCTACAGCCAGCAGCAGCGATACCCACGCGGCGGATGTGCTAAATCGGGCGAGAATTGGAACTGCTTGACTCAGCCCCGTAGCTCCGAAAGCAAGTCCAGCAGCAATGAGCGCTCGTTCGACCCGCTTGAACGATTCATCCATCGAACCAGATCCCCTCCCTACGCCTCCCCCGCGCCGCGCGCCTGATGCTCGGCTGCTGTGCGGTAGCAGCCATCCTGACGGCACATCGCATGTGTCCCCGGTGCACAGCCGGCGTGGCATTCCTCGTTGAACGGATGATCGGCCGTCTCGGGCGCCGGCCCTGCGGCTGCGCGGTCGTCAACCCCAAACGGTTTTACGATGCGGCGACACCAGCAATACAGCGGTCGATCCTTCGTCAAACAACCGAGTAGGCCGTGCATCGCCATCGGATGACCGCACTCGCACATCTCACTCATCGCCCGCTCCCCCGTGCTGCGCCGGCGCGGCGGCGATCATCAGGTCTTCGAGCATTTCGTGGGCGTCGCACCCGCTGGCTCCCCAGCAGTAGCACGTAATGAGATTGTCCTTCAGCGCCTCCGAAAGGTAGTGAGCCGCCTCGGAGACTGCCTTCTGAGCCGCGTCGCGCTGCGCGGTGGACTCGGCCAGGGCGGCGGTCAGGCGCTCGACCGTGCCCCGCTCCACGTAGTCGTAGGTCGGCTCCGATGCGCCGCCCACGGTGTTGCGGTTACTCACGGTGCATCCTCCTCGACGATGGCCGGCGCGGCGAGGGTGCCGTCCACGTACTCAGGCTCCCACGACATAACGGACATCCCCAGCCATGTGCCCGTCTCGACGGTCTGCGCGATCCGCATAGCGCCGCATCCGCACGGATCGCCCGCCTTGACACCGCCGGCCCAGACGTGCCCGGTGTCCGAACCCGTGTTCCCCATCCTGCACGTCATCTCAGACCTCCATGTGTTCGAGCAGGACGACCGCGCGGGGGTTGAGCGGATCGCGCTCGCCGAATCGGCAGGTGACCTCATCGACGGTGCGGTCGTTCATCTCCAAGCCCGTGAACAAGCCGTCTTCGAGGCACTTGATCCCGTTCGATGCGTCGATGCGACGGCCATTGCCGGGGTAGAGCGTGATGGTCAATCGGTAGGGCGGCAGCGGGGGGTCGCCGTGCAATTTTGTCCACAGCCACGCGACCCGTGAGACGTGCTCCGCGTACTCTCTGGCCTCCTGCGTCTTGACCCGTCGCCCCCGCACATTCGCATACAAGTTATTTGTCGAAGGAGGGAAGCCCACCGTAATCTGAAGGGTCGAGTTGACGGTACTCACTCGACATGCTTCCAACGCTGGTACAGCACGATCCCCGACACCAATTGGTGAGACACGCCGAACTCTGCCGCGATGTCTTGGCGGCGTTCGCCAGCCATTACTCGTAGGCGAATCTCGCGAACATGGGCATCGGTCAACTTGGCATTCTCGTACTGATCGCCGTGGCGCCGAGATTCGGGGTAGAGGTTCACACGACTACGTCCACCGTAGGCATGGCGACCCTTTGTCCGCATCTCCGAATTGTTTTGAGCTACGGTGCCTGCGTACAGATGCGATGGCCGCACACAACCGATAGCACCGCCATCGCAACGATGCAAGATGCAGGGAACATCATCCGATGGCTCATGCCCCGTTGTGATGATGTAGGCGACAACATGCGCCTTACGATCCCGACCGTTGAACCAAAAGGAACCGTAACCGCGCCCATCTGTCCCCCCTGTCCACAGCCAACACGGTCCAAGTTCAGGACAGTGAGGCGGGATCGGCCCCTGCCGATCAACCTTTGGCCAGAAGCGATCTTCAACTGGGCGAACGCGCCGGGTATAAATACCTCTGGGCATCGAAGTACTCCTTCGGTGTCTCGCGCGCCGGGGTGTTACCAGCACCGCCGGCGCATTTGCGTGCCTCAATTTTACCATTTTCAGCCCCCGGACCGTGGCGTACAGCGCGTTGGTCGATGGCGGAAACGGAACCACGACGCTCAGCGCATCCGCTGACTGGGGGGTAGTCCGTGGAGCCATCCGGGGCGGTTTCGACGGCTGACGGGCCTCCTGGGGCCGTTCAGCGGCATTCTGGGTCTTGGCCGAGCGCCGCGCTGTGCTCACGACACCGGCTCCGCTTCGATCTGCATCAGCGCCACCCACGGGCAGGACTTGGCGTGACCGCGTTCGGGCCACGAGCCGCAGAACACGAAGCGGTCGCGAAGAGGATCGTTGGCGTCCATCCGCGTCGGCTCCTGATGCGCCGTGGTGGTCGTGAGTTCCCAGATGGCTTTCTTCTGCTTCTCGCAGGTATGAGCCAGCAGTTCCGCCTCGCAGGCTTTGTTGGAGTACGCCAGCAGGATGCCAATGCCGATCACGAACATGGGAATGCCGACGATCCACTCCATCACTCCCCCTCGCCGAGCAGCGCGGGCCGCGCTGCGGCTTCGACATCGGTCAATCCATCGAAGTCCCGACCCATGCCATCCCTCGACCAGACAGTGCCACCGTCAGCAGGATCGCCGATCAATTCGATGCCCATAGCCAGCAGCGTGCGAGTGTGCTGGTTGACCTCGCCGGTCACGTACGTCATGCGTCCATCGGCGTAGCGACGCGCCCAAAATTGCAGATCCACGACAATGGCCCTGAGCGTCGCGCAGTTCGCACACGTCGGCAACGCATCCCCGCAGCTCGGCAGCCCGGCGGCTCCGGCTGGCTGGTGGTCGTTGGCGTTGGTCATGCTGACACCCCCTGAGCCGGTTCGCGCGGGACACGCCCCGTCCCGCCACACGCATGGCAGAGATGGGTATCCATCACCCAGCGGTCGAACTGCGCCTCCGCACGGTCGGCTTTCTCCTGACGACGCCGATCCCTGGCGCCCGTTATCCACGCATGGATTGAGGCGATCACCGCTGCGGCCGTGGCGCCGCCGATGAGCGCGGCGACGTTGGGATACGCTGCAATCCACTCGCTCATCACCCCTCCTGCCTCACGAATGGCGTCATCGCCAGCACCGTCGAGTGCGCCTGACACGCGATCCTGTCCCCCTCGGCCAACGATTCCGAACAGAAACAGCAGAGCCACCGCGAGGCGTCGGCCTGCCGCCAGGTGGTCGGGCCGACGACGACGAGCCTCGGGTCGGTGGACGGGTGCCAGCGGTGGGCGGTCATGCCGGCTCTAGCTCGGTCGAGGCGAGCAACGCCTGAGCCACTCGCGAGATGAGGCTGATCCGCACCGGCTCATCGAACTCCACGAGATACGGATGTCCCCCGTCGTCTTCAAACACGCCGACGACCTCGCCGCGCTCTCCGTCGAGTTGCGGCGGGTGTCGATCCAGGTGCTTCGTGAACGACCCGTACGCATGAATCGGCGTGATGAACCACGGCTGCGTGCACTCCGCGCTCAGCCTGACCCGCACCCGGTCCCCGACCTTGAACTCCCGCTGCACCGACTCGCGGAACCACGTCGGCGCAGTCTCATCCTCGATCATGCAGACCTCCCGATGAGTTCGAGTTGCACGGGCGCCGCCGGCTGGGCGGTGGACTCTTGGGCCATCAGTCCTGTTCCAACACGCCGGGCTTGAAGGAGGACCGCGAATTCAGCCAGCGGAGCGCCGCGAGCCAGCCGTCCGCGAAGTCATCACGGGAGCACTTTGGCCGCTCGCGCTCGCGGTACGCCTGCTCCAAGGCGCGCCCGGAGTGAGAGGCGAGGTCTGTTTCCTTCGGGAACCATTTCGGATCGCTCATGCGCTCATCCTCCCGTCAGTCGCCCGACGCAACGTGCTGGACACGTACAGCGATGACCTGTCAAACCCGATGAAGTCGCGCCCCAATCGCCCGACCAGACTTGTGGTCCCGCTGCCGACGAATGGGTCCAAGACCGTGTCGCCAGGGAAGGACAGCAACAGCGCAAGCCGTCGCGGTATCTCGTACGGGAACGGCGCCGGGTGGCCCTCGAACGCTTGCGTCTCGCCCATCTGTCGCCAGACGCCATTCGTCCAATCGAGCCAGTCCTGATGACTGAGCGTCGGCCCGAACGGCATGGGGTCGGGCGTCTCGCGCTTCCACTCGCCCTTACTGAACAGCGCGATCATCTCCGCGCCGGCGTAGATGTGCGGCGCGGCAGCCGAGTCCATCGAGCCGCGAGCTGTTGACTGGCCGAGTTGATCGTCAAACCAGACGATGGTCGAGCGGTACTCCCAGCCGGCGGCGTCGGCCATCTGGCAGGCGAGCGCGTAGGACGGGCGAAACCCGCCTTTGCTTACGTCGAGCGGCACGTTGAGCGCGAGCCGCCCGTTGGGAGCCGTTACGCGGTATGCCTCCACAAGCCAGTCGTGCATGAACGCTGGCCAGTCGCCGGCTGCCACGTCGCCGCCTCCGGCGTACGGGCGCCCTACGCCGTACGGCGGGCTGGTGATGATGAGTTGGACGCTGTTGTCAGCCAGAGGCATCGAGCGGGCGTCGGCAACCTCGACGCGGACGTTGCGCGGAACGAACAGCGGATCGGGAGACGGCGCGGATAGCGCGGCCTCAACGGCAATGACCGTCTTCCGGTCCTTCGCTTTCTCCAGTGTCTCGCGCTTGCTCAACCCATCCCGTGCCGCTTCATCTAGCAGCGAAATAGCGTCATCTTTGGGGAGGTCAACGACGACGAGATGATGGGTCCAACTCACATCTGATGACCGGTCATCAGATTGAAACTTCGCGGCGACTTGCCCGGCCTGACGAACCGTGTTGTAGGTGTGGCCGGTGGCATCGTGAATGGCATCCCGAGACGCCTGAGACGCCATGTCCCCGTACCGTCGAGTGCCGTAGTTCCACCAATCTCCGAGCCACCAGTTGACGGACCGCTCCATGCGCTGTAGCGTCTCGCCAACCTTCAACCATTGGCCGATATTCAGGTTTTCGGGCAGCGTATAGCTCGTCTCGGTCAGGACACCCGGCAATCCCTGCGGTTCGATGTCCATCTCGGGGTACCAGTCGAGCGGGTGAGAGTCGTCGTCTGGATCAGGAAGTGGCAGGCGCAGCATGTCGGTTGCCATCAGTAGTCCTCACTCCAGATCGCACAACACGAGGAACAATCCCATTCCTTCGGGGCCAGGAACGTGGGCTGTATCTGGTCGCTCCCGCACGCTCGGCACGCCTTTGGATAGCGGGCCTGCGTCTCTTTAATCATCTCGGCATAGCTCCGCTCAGAACGGGAGTCCTTCGAGTCCGTCATCGTCATCGTCCGATCCCTTCTGAGCCGGTGCCGGCCGCTGCTGTGGTGCCGCCGTGGCGTCCTGTTCGCGACTGCTCATAAACTGAACTTCATTGGCGAGGACTTCGAGTCCCGAGCGAATGCCGCCCTGCTGATCGGTCCACGGTCGGGCCTCCAGGCGCCCCTCGACATAGACCCGCGAGCCTTTCTTGAGGTACTGACTCAGCGACTCGGCGCGCGTTCCGGTCACGGTCACTCGCACCCACTCGGTCTTGTCCTGGTACTCGCCTTCCGGCGTTCGGGTCCGATAGTTCGAGGCTACGTTGAAGCGGAGGAGCGGGGCGCCACTGGCCGAATAGCGCATGTCTGGGTCGTTTCCCAGGTTGCCGATGAGCGTTGCCTTGAGCATGTCTCTCCCCTACGCCGCAAGCCGACGCAGCACTAATCCGTAGCCTTCGGCGCGCATCTGGTCGAGCGCCATCAGAATCTCGTCAAGCGCCCAATCGGGAGGCAGACATGTCATGCGGAACCCCCGCCCAACGACCGTCTCGATGCATTCAACCCCGAGAAGACGGAGTCGACTCGCGTACGCCCGGAGCGCCTCAGAGTCGTCCACTCCGCTCGTCCCGACCACGTCGCCAAGCTCGCAATAGCGAACGACCGAGCCGTCCGCATCCAAGAGCGCGGCCAGTAGCATCAACTGGCGACGGCTCAGGTATTGACCATTCGGCGGCGTCCCCTTCATCGGAACGCCGCGCACAGGACGCTGGCGAGGCTGCGACGGGGATCGGTCAATGTCAGGTCGATGACCTCGCCCGTCTCGGTGACGATGCGCCGAAGGCTCGGCGTGATCCGCTCAGGACGGGGATCACTGCCTGCTTCCACGTCGCCCGATTGAGCAGTCGCTTGTTCTTCATTCACCATGACCGTTCTCCTGTTGGCGCCGTGCAGCCAATGTCACAGCGGTAGGCGAGGGGTCGCCAGCGTCGTTCAGCGCGCTGACAATGCGGGTCTTGAATCGGGCCAGATGGCTGGCCATGAGCGGGTTGACGGTGAGTCGCAGACCACCATCAGCACCGCGCCCAGCGACTCCCAGAGGTTCGATGTAGGACTCGAAGTTCCTGTCGTTCATCGTCGGCCGCATCTCTTCGAGGGCTCGCGCCCAGATCGCCCGGTCGTCGTCGGTCGCAGGCGTCAACTTCGACGTTGGGCCTGGTGGTGGTGGCGCGTGGCCGTTCTTCGAGGCGTCGTCTTCCTCATCCCGATCTCGCTTCGTGTAGGCCGCCGTCCGAGCCTTGTCGATCTCGCTGACGCCCTTGCCAGCCATGTAGTGGACCGACTCTTTGAGTCGCTCAAGCCCCAGGTCGGCTACGGCCTCTTCGAGCAGTCTGGCCTGGGTCGGGTTGAGCGTCGGCGGGCGCTTCTTGCCGTGACACTGGCGCCACCAGTCCACGACCTCTCGTGCCTCATCGCTTAGACCTCGAAGAATCGTTGCCTGATCGAGCGTTGCCGCCGTGGCGCGTTGAGCGCCAGCCACAACAACAACCTCCGGAACAGAGGTATGTGTTGTTGTCGTTCTATCTGGGTCGTTCTCTATGGGTCGTTCTTCCTTAATAGATGCAACGTCAGATTGAGGGGGGGTATACGCCACGTTGCGGGGGGTGCTACGCCACGTTGCGGGGGCCGCAATCTGAAGTTGCGGGGGGTCAACCTCAGATTGCGGGGTGCGGCGGCAGTCTGCGGGCACCTGGACGTTCATAATCAGGCGGTAGTGGGACGCCAAACGGGCTCCGCTATGCTCGCTGTAGCGCTCGATAATGTCGATGTATCCGGCCTTCGCGAGGTCGCGCAGAGCCTTCGATACGGCCTGTCGGCTGACGCCCAAGCGGGTCGCGAGCGTCCGCTGATCGGGTCGGCACATGCCCGTCTTTGAGTCGGCATAGGTGCCGAGCACGCCGAGCATACGCTGAGCAGATGCGCCAACCCGCGTGTCGTCGAAGACGCACGCGGGAATGATCGACATCCGTCCGCTACCCTGATTCATGGGTAGGCTCAGAACCCGTACAGCTTCCAAGATCGCTTCCCTGCTCTCACTGGTTTCCTACGCCGACTGCTGCGCTTCTGTACGCTCTGCGATCCACCCCTTGAGGCGCAGGACCGTGACAGCGAGCGTGCGGTTATCGAGCGATTCGGGCTTGGTCTGATCGAGCCGAATCGCGTGCTTGTGGCGCAGTTCGATGGCTGTTGCCGCCACGTCGCGATACTCCTCGTCCAGGTCGAGGCGCTGGATGGGCGTCAGTCGCAGCGGCGGGTTGCCCTGGTTCACGACGCCTGCGCCTTCGCGCTCTTTGCCTCTCGGATCATGTCCGCGAGATGCTGGACGGACTCGATCAACGCTGCGCGGTCCATCTTCGACGTGTCGATGTCGGCCAGTACGAGTCCGAGTTTTCGACCGGCATCTAGTCCACGTTTGAGGTCTGCTTCTAGGTCGGCCTTCGTCTTCATCGGCTTCGGTGGATCGTGCCGTGCTGGCGGCGCATCCTTCGCCCACGCATCAAGCCCGACCCCGAGCATCCGAGCGCAACGCTTCAGAGCATCCGTATCGGCACCCTTGTAGTCGTTGCCCATCGAAAGCGCCTGACCCGTCTTCTTGCGGTTGACGGGTTGCCAGCCCCGATCAATCTTGACCGTTGTCTGGCGCTCGTAGTCGTCATCGTTCATCGCATCCATGACGAAACGCGCCGTCAACTTGCCGAGCACCCAGACCTCGTCAGCCTCCTGGTCGTAGCCATGTTCGAGCGGCTCCCAGTCCCAGCCCATCGGCCCGAGTGCATGGTTCAGGTGGGTGATGATCTGCTCGCCGCTGTAGTAGTCGGCACCCGTATGCGGGTGCTTCAATATCTGCCCCGGCGACTGGGTGAGACGCTCCTTTTCGGTCCGCGCCATGATGCCTCCTAAACTCCACTGTGTAGGAGATTATAGCAATAACCGCTACCTGATCTCCACTGTGTTAGAGTTGTTCGTGTAGGAATACGTCGAGTACCTTCGGAGGCGTGAAAGATCCTGTGACCACCAACACGGCTGCCCATGAACTTCAGGTGTCGCGGTCGGCAGTCTTGAAGGCAATCGGTGATGATCGTCTCGCCGCTGAGAAAGTTGGCCGCGACTATCTGATCGAACGCGATGAGCTGGAGCGGTATCGGCGCGAGCGAAAGCTCACCGGCCCCCGGAAGCAGCGCCCCACCCAGCCGCCCTCCGTCTGACGGCCCCCGGCCTGCCCTGCGGCGGCTCATGCGATGAAACCCAACTGCCTGCTGTCAGCGATGGCGGCGCGGCCTGCCGCCGTGATCCCGTACCAGTGGGTCACCGCATGGCGTCCCTGGGACGGCAGCAACTCCACGAGCCCGTCGCGCACGAGGGCGGCCCACGTCGCGTGGTGGATGCGGTCAACGTCCCACTGATTCGGCGCCGGCTTCGTCAGAATCGCCCGACAGAATCCCCGCCCCCATGTGAACGCCATGAACGCACGCCGGCCGCTGCTCATGGCCGCGAGGACGTGTTGCTGCGCGCTCGTGGTCACGACTGCGGCTCCACCAGCATCAACTCGCTCATGTCGTCGAGCAGTTCATCGACGGTGAGCAGCGAGGCGCACGACTGTTCGAGTTGCAGGCAACTCATGTAATGGCTCTCGTGAGCGCGAGCCCATTCGGGCGTCATCTTCTCGACGGGCATGTAGTAGTCCGTCAGCGGCTCGAACGACTCTCCCGAAAACTCCTCAACGCGCGAGTAATCCTTCAGCGCCCGAAACAGCACTCGCTCAGTGTCGAAGGCGATCACCGCGACGTTGATGCGCTCGCCTCTTGCCATGTCTGGATAGAATCGAAGCACGCGATACCAGGACGCCATCAGTTCCCCCGATCCCCGGCCCATCGGCCTGCGCCCCTCGTGCTGGCGTGTCGTGGCGCGGTCATGAGAACTTCTCCGCGAACGGCGGCCATGAGCACGCCTCCAGATGGCTCGGGGATGGGCCGGCAAGCAGGGCGGCGCAGTAGAAGCAGCGACCGTAGGAATCAGTCGGGCAGCCGCGCGCGACTATCCGCTCGGCCATGCAGTGCCCACACATGCCAGGGCCGCCGCAGCGAGCCTTAGCGCCTTGCGGGAGCGGTTTGACCCACCCGTGTTTACTCACGCTCCCCCCTCCCCGTCGACCACGCGCACGGCGGGCTCGGCGTCCCCGAGCGGCGTTTCCGCGATGACCGTCTTGGCTGCGTCTTTGACGGCCTGACGATGCTCATGGCACACAGCGACCTGGCAGGGGAGTTCGACCCCCGGCCAGACCATCGCCCGCCGAATCTCCGGGGTTATCGGCTCATCGGTTCGGCGCGGGATCAGCACGAATGAACTGACAGCGGGCCGCGAGCAATCGGGCAGCGAGCAGGTGGTCATGGCTGGAGCTTCGCTATCTCTTGCGTCAGCAGCATCATGCTGACGAGCAACGGGCCGACAAATACGGCCCGGCTGCTCCGATCCGAGCACCACACAGTTCCGCTGAGCGTCACGATGACGCAGACGCCGTGAACCACGAGCCAGACACTCATCCGATCACTCCCCACGCACCCCGCTCGTCGTGCTCCAGCCCCTCGGCGGCGGTCATGATGGCTGCCATGTGACGCGAGCACAGCGGTAGCAAAAGAGTTCGTGTTCGAGATACTTCGTCAGCGTCCACTCGTAGTCAGGAGGTTGTGGAGTGGACATGCACCCAAGTTCGTCTTCTCCACACTCAGGGCAGAGGGGCCAACCATCTGGCCGAGTTTCGACGGCTGCTCCCGGCATGTTGAATCCTCCCCGCCCGAGGCAGGATGGGCATCGCATCGTTGAGCGAACGCACCCGAGTGCGGTCCCGTCATCAACCCATCCAAGACCGCGACACGGCAGGCAGCATGTCCCCGAAGAAGACGACACGACATGCATTCCGTAGCGCTTGCAGAGTTCTGTGATCGCGGCGTGAATGCCCTGCTTCTTGTTGACGGTGCTTCTAATGCCGACAACCTCAAAGCGGGAACCGACGATGCCGGCCGCTCTCGCAGCCTTGATGGATTGAAAGATGGGGTCGCGGTCCATGAAGGGCCGACCCTCGGCGGCGGGCGCCGGCTGGCGGCTCATTGCGGCGCTCCGGTGGCGGGGGCAGGGATGCGGCCGGGTAACCGCCCTCGGTCCATCGGGCGCAGCGTCTCCAGTCCGAGCGCATCGAAGAACTGATGCTCGGTCGGCGTGGCGATCTGGCCGCCTCCACGGTAGACCTTGAACCCGTTCTTGATCTCCAGGCCCGGCGCGAGCAACCCGCCCTGATGGCGCGGGGTCACGAGCGCCTTGTTGAAGTCGGCCGGACCCGTCGAGACGGTGAGCCATGCGCCCCAGGTGTCGCGGTCGCGGCAGGCGCGGATGTCCACCCGCATGCCGCGAAACAGGGCGCGTTTGAGATCCTGCCCCCAGGACTGTTGCCCCTTGACGTTGAGGCGCTTCTCGATGTGGCCGCGCTCGACCATCCAGTCGAGGCGCTCTGTCAACAGATCGCGCGAGTCATCGGTCGGCTGGTCGAACATATCCAGCACCGGCGTGACGATGGGCTCGCACAGGAGGTCGATGTCGCCGACCGTCTCTGATCGGCGACGGATCGAACCTGCGATCTCGACGCGGTAGCAGTAGGGAAGCAGCGCGTTGCCTAGCATCTCGGCGATCACCTCGGCATCGGCGAGCGGGATGCGTTCATTCGTGCTACTCACATCCCCTCCCCATCAGCCCTGACGTTGGCATCGCTCGACGCGAACGCAGCCTGCCGGGCCTCGGCGGTCCCGACCCACCAGAGGCGATTGACGATCAGCGCCTCGGCGATCTCTTCGATGGTCTGGCGGTCGGTTTCGCCGGCCCACGCGCCGGCCGACTCGTCCTTCGGGTCGCGGGTCAGCATCCAGAGGCACAGATCGTTGAGCCCGGAGAATGGCACGCGGACGAGCGACGCCGGCCGGTCGATGTTGGTCAGCGAAGAGACGATCATCATGTCCTCACGATCTCAGCCATGCCGGCCAGAATCCGCGCGCATCGCTCCAGCGTCTCGGCCCCGTAGTCCGGCAGCGGGTCGCGCGCGTACACGCTGGCCTCGACGCCCGAGGCTGCGGCAGGCTCGCGGGTCGTGGTGGTACGTTCAAGCGACTGCTGCATCGTCGGCCTCCCGAACGTGTTCCACGACTCCGTGGGAGTCAGGTTGACCCCATATCCGAGTACGGTTGATCGCCAGTTTCTCGGCGACGATGGTTTTCAGATCGACGCCCAATTCGTAGGCGAGCCCGACCGCAAGGAACACGACATCTGCCAACTCGGACGTGTTCGTCGGATCGGCGACCAACTCCAGCACTTCGCGTCGTAGATGCTCGACAACGGACGCTGGCGTGGCCCTGGGGAACGTCACGGCCTGCCAGTCGTTGACCTCGCGGATCACGCTGTCGAGCGTTGGAACCGCCACCCGCCATCGAATGTCCATGACGCCGGCCTCACGCAGGCGGTCGGCGCAGTTCGGGCACACGGGGCGATTGCCAACGACGTAGAGCGTCGCGCCGAACGGCGGGAGTAGCGCGTTGCGGA
>Ga0193753_10001622_pt1 | contig 19034 bp, 20 predicted proteins | sample H1c2metaG_FD_144925 | JGI IMG/M metagenome (GOLD analysis project Ga0193753, IMG submission 144925) | Soil microbial communities from a riparian zone of the East river system, Colorado, United States - H1c2 | ecosystem: Environmental > Terrestrial > Soil > Riparian zone | place: USA: East...
AGCGCGCCCTGGTCGAGACGCTCGCCCCGCTTTGCCGCTCGCTCGACGTGGCGCCGACGCCCGAGGTGCGCCAGCTGCGCGATGTCCTCCACCTGTGCACGCCGGTGCGCGGCCAGCTGGCCCGGCCGCTTCACCTGCTCCAGCTGGCCGAGGCGCTGCACCCGACCCCGGCGGTGGGCGGCTGGCCGACCGCGCCGTCGCTGGCGTGGATCGCGAGCCACGAGCAGGCGCCGCGCGGCTGGTATGCCGGCCCGGTCGGCTGGTTCGACGGCAACGGCGACGGCGAGCTGGCCGTGGCCATCCGCTCGGGGCTGGTCGCTGGATCGCGCGTCTACGCCTGGGCCGGGGCCGGGATCGTGGCGGAGTCGGACCCGGACGAGGAGTACGCCGAGACCGGGCTCAAGCAGCGCGCGCTGCTCGACGTGATCGGAGTGGAGGCGGAGGCGCGGGTGTGAACCTGCCGTGGGCCGAGCTGCTCCTGGGCGGCCTGCGCGACGCGGGCGCCGGCGACCTGATCGTGAGCCCCGGGTCGCGGTCGACGCCGCTGGTGCTGGCCGCCGCCCGGCTCGGACTCGCCTGCCACGTGATCATCGACGAGCGAGTGGCGGGATTCTTCGCGCTGGGGCGGGCGCGGGTGACCGGGCGGCCGAGCGTGCTGGTCTGCACCTCGGGCACCGCCGCCGCCCACTACCTCCCGGCAGTGATCGAGGCGGCGATGGCGCGGGTGCCGCTCGTGATCGTGACCGCCGATCGGCCGCCCGAGCTGCGCGACTGCGGCGCGCCGCAGACGATCGATCAGGCGCACCTGTTCGGGCGATTCGCGCGCGGGTTCTGCGACCTCGGCGTCCCCGAGGCGGTGGTCGGCGCGCTGCGCGGGGTCCGGCGACGAGCCGCGCAGATGGCCGCGCTGAGCGGCTGGCCCGATCCAGGCCCGGTCCACATCAACGCGCCGGCCCGCGTGCCGCTCGAGCCAGCCGCGGAGCCGGGCACCGACGAGCGCCGGATGATCGATCTGGCGGCGGCCGTAGCGGCCGAGCCGCTCACGCGCACGCGCACGCCGCCACGCCGCGCCGACGAGGCCGCGATCGCCGAGCTGGTGGAGGCGTGTCGCCAGGCCAGGCGTGGGCTGCTGGTGGCGGGGCCGGCGGACCTGGTGGGGTCGGCTGGTGCGGCGGAGGTGATGGGCGCGGCGGGGGTGACGGGCGCGGCGGGGGTGGCCGATTCCAGCGACTCCAGCGATTCCAGCGACTCGATCGCCGCGCTCGCCCGGGCGACCGGCTTCCCGCTCCTGGCCGAGGCGACCAGCCAGCTGCGCTGGACCGGCTCGGCCCCGCCGGCCGGGCTGTGCGACGCGGTCGACCTGGTCGTGCGCGGCGGGCGGCGCGGGGCGGCCGCGCTGGCGCCGGATCTGATCGTGGAGCTGGGCGCGCCGCCCACGTCGGGGGCATGGTCGCGCTACGTGGCCGAGCACCGCGGCTGCCGCCGGATCGTGATCGCGCCGCACGGCTGGCTCGATCCGCACAGCGGCGCGTCGCTTCTGGTGCAGGCCGACGTCGGCGACACCGCGGCGCGGGTGGCGTCCCGGCTGGGCGCGGCCCACGCCAGCGGCGGCCGCGAGGAGTGGCGCGAGGCCTGGCGCGACGCGAACCGACGAGCCCGCGAGTGCCTGGAGCGCGCCATGGGCGAGGCAGCGACCGGCGAGGCGACCCGCGGCCAGGCGGCCGGCGGCGAGACGACCCGCGGCCACGCAGCAAGCGGCGAGGCGACCCGCGGCCACGCGGCGACCGACGAGGCGACCCGCGGCCACGCGGCGACCGACGAGGCGACCAGCCACGCAGCGACCGACGCGGCGACCGGCGAGCACGCCGCGGTCCGCGCCGCGGTCGACGCGCTCCCCGACGGCGCGCTGCTCGTGCTCGGCAACAGCCTGCCGGTGCGCGTGGCCGACGCGGCCTGCCCGGCCTCGGCGCGGCGCATTGGGGTCCTCCACCAGCGCGGCGCGTGCGGGATCGACGGGCTCATCGCCGGCGCGGCCGGCGCGGCGAGCGCGGCTGGTCGGCCCACCGCGCTGATCCTCGGCGACGTGAGCTTCGCCCACGACCTCGGCGGGCTGGCCGCGGCGCGGGTCGCCGGCGCGCCGCTGGCGGTGGTCGTCATCGACAACGCGGGCGGGCGCATCTTCGAGCACCTGCCGGTCGCGAGCGCGCCGGGCGGGGCCGAGGCGCTGGAGCGCTTCTACCTGACCGCGCCGCAGATCGATCTCGGCGCGGCCGCCGCCGCGTTCGGGGTGGCGTACCGGCGCGCGACCGACCCGACCGGGCTCACCGAGGCGGTTCGCGCGGCGCTCGCCTCCCCCGGCGCCACGCTGATCCACGCGCCGGTCGCCCCGCACAGCGCGCGCGACGTCGAGCGCGCCGCCCTCGCCCTGCTCGCGGAGGCCGCGTGACCGCCGCCGCCGCCAGCCCGCCGCGCTTCGCGCTCCACGGCTTCACCGGCCGCGCCGACGCCTGGGACCACATCACCGACGGCGGCGGAGCGACCACGACCGGGCTCTCGCTCATCGGCCACGCCCCCGGGCTGCCGGTGCCGCCCGGCTGGACGTTCGAGCGCGAGGTCGACCGGATCGCCGCGCTGCTGCCGGCCGACCCGATCCACCTGGCTGGCTACTCGATGGGCGGGCGGGTCGCGCTGGCCGTCGCCGCGCGCTTCCCGGCGCGGGTCTCGCGCCTCACCATCGTCTCGGCCCACCCGGGGCTCGACGAGGCCCGGGCGGCCGCCCGGCGGAGCGCCGACCAGCGCTGGTGCTCGCTGCTCGAGGACGGCGGCATCGCCGCGTTCGCCGCGGCGTGGGAGGATCAGCCGATGTGGCGCAGCCAGCTGGCCCTGCCGGCCGAGGTGCTCGAGCAACAGCGGCGCGCCCGGCTGTCGCACGATCCGATCCAGCTGGCCGCGGCGGTCCGCGCGCTCGGCCTGGGCGCGATGCCGGACCTGCGGCCGCGCCTGGCCGGGCTGCCGATGGCGGTCGACTGGGCGGCCGGTTCCCTCGACGAGACGTATGCCGAGCTGGCCCGGTGGGCGGCGGCCGAGATCCCGCGCGGCCGCGCCATCATCATCCCGGACGCGGGACACAACCTCCTCCTCGAGCGTCCCGACCAGCTCTCGCGCGCGCTCGACGGTGCGCGAGGCGAGCCGGGCTTCGGGTCGCGCGGTGAGAGATAGAAGAGACGTGCTGCCCGCTCCTCGCTCGCCGCGCGCGTGGCTCCTGGCAGCGCGGCCGGCCACGCTGCCGGCGGCGATCGCCCCGGTCGCGGTCGGCGTCGCGTGCGCGCATGCCGCCGGCGGGTTCCGGGCCGGCCCGGCCGCCGCCGCGGCGCTCGGCGCGCTCCTGCTCCAGGTCGCGGCCAACTTCGCCAACGACGTCTTCGACTTCGAGAAGGGCGCGGACCGCGAGGACCGGATCGGGCCGCCGCGCGCGGTGCAGTCCGGGCTGCTCTCGCCGCGCGCGATGCGGTGGGGCCTCGTCGCGGTGCTGGCCGCGGCGCTCGCGATCGGCATCTACCTGACCGCGGTGGCCGGCTGGCCGGTCGTCGCGCTCGGGCTGGCGGCGATCGCGGCCGCGGTTGCCTACACCGGCGGGCCCTACCCGCTCGGCTACCACGGCCTCGGCGACGCGCTGGTGCTCCTCTTCTTCGGCTTCGTCGCGGTGTGCGGGACGGTGTTCGTCCAGGTCGGCGCGGTGCCCTGGCTGGCCGTGGCCGCGTCGGTGCCGGTCGGCGCGCTCGCCACGGCGATCCTGGTGGTCAACAACCTGCGCGACCGCGCCGGCGACGCGGTGGCCGGCAAGCGCACCCTGGCGGTGCGGCTGGGCGCGCGCGGCGCGCGGTACGAGTACGCGCTCCTGGTCGCCGCGGCCTACGCGGTGCCGCTGGCGAGCGCGGTCCTCCACCGCGACATCGCGCTGGCGGCGCCGGTCGTGACGGCGCCGTGGGCCCTGCGCCTGGTGTCCGAGATCGGGCAGCGCGACGGCGCCTCCCTCAACCCGTGCCTCCCCGCCACCGCTCGGCTCCTCCTCGCCCACTCGATCCTGTGGGCGATGGGGATCGCGATCGCCGGGGTCCGGGGATGAGCGCCGGCGCGGTCGAGGTGGCCAGGGCCGAGGTCCTGCGCGCCGGCGACCGCGCGGTCATCCTCCGCCTGCGCGACCGCGGCGGGCGGAGCGGCTGGGGCGAGGGATCGCCGCTGGTCGGTCGCTCGCCCGAGAGCGCCGACGCGTGCGCCGCGGCGCTCGAGCGCGCGCTGGCCGGCCCGCGGCTCGAGCTGGCCCCGACCGCCGCGGCCGCCGCGGCGACCGCGAGCGAGCGCATCGGCGGCGCGACCCCGGCGGCGCGCTTCGCCCTCGAGACCGCGCTCGTGGATCTCGCCGCCCAGGCGATCGGATGCTCGGTCGCCGAGCTCCTCGCGCGCGACCTGACCGGCGAGCCGGCCGGCGAACCCGCCCATCAGCTCGCATGCTCCGCCGTGGTGCCGCCGACCGGCGCCGGTCCCGAGGTGCCGGCCGCCATCACCACCTGGAAGGTGAAGATCGGCGAGCTCGATCGCCTCGAGCAGGACCTGGCCGATCTGCGCCGCATCCCGCGCGGCGTCCACCTCCGCCTCGACGTCAACCGGCGCTGGAGCCGGGCCGAGTGCGAGCAGCACCTGCCGCGGCTGGCCGAGCTGGGGCCGGACTGGGTCGAGGAGCCGACCACCGCCGCCGATCTGGTCGCGCTCGGCGCCGGCTCGCCGGTCGTCCTCGCCCTCGACGAGAGCCTGGTCGACGAGGTGGACGCGTCGCGCCTCGCGCTCGAGCGCGGCCTGGTCCGCGTGCTGGTCCTCAAGCCGGCGCTGCTCGGCGGCCTCGCCGCCGCCCGGGCCTGGGCCGAGCGCGCTCGGGCCGCCGGCGCCGTGCCGGTGGTCAGCCACCTGTTCGACGGGCCCATCGCGCTGGCCGCCTGCGCCGAGCTCGCGCTCGCCCTGGCCCGCCCGGGCGATCCCGCGGCCGGGCTCGGCCCCCATCGCGGCCTCGCCGCCGTGCCCGGCGCGCGCATCGCCCAGCTGGTCGCCGGCGGCGCGAGCCTGGCATCGCACCGGCCGGGTCTCGGCATCGACGAGGCCGCGGTCCTCGCCGCCTGCGCCCCCCACGGCGCGCCCCGGCCGCCGCGATGACCGACGCGATGACCGCCGGGCGCACCGCCCTCGTCGCCGGCGGCGAGGCTCACACGTTCGCCGCGCTCGCCCGCCTGGCCGCGCGCCGCGCCGCCGAGCTCCCTCCGCTCGAGCGCGGGCGCCCGTTCGCGATCCGCCCCGCCCTCACCCTGCGCGACGTCTCCGCGCTGCTGGCCGCGGCGATGCGCGGGGCGCCGGTCGCGCTCCTGCCGGCGCTGCCCGATGCCGAGGCCGCCGCGCTCCGCGCCGCGCTCCCCGCGCGCGTGCCGGACCAGGTCGCCGCGCTGGTCTACACGTCCGGATCGACCGGGCGCCGACGGTGCGCGATGCTCGATCGCGCCGCCTTCGCCGCCAGCGCCGAGGCGGGCGCGTCGGTGCTGGGCTGGCGCGACGACGACCGCTGGCTGGCCTGCTTGCCGCTGTCTCACATCGGCGGCCTGTCGGTCCTGACCCGCTGCCTGTGGGCGCGGCGCGCCGCGGTGCTGGCCGATCCGTCGCCGCGCTTCGAGCCGGCCGCGGTCGCCGGCCAGATCGCGCGCGACCGCGTCACCCTGGCGTCGCTGGTGCCGACCATGCTGATCCGCCTGCTCGACCTCGAGCCGGCCTGGCGCCCGCCCGATCACCTGCGCGCCATTCTGCTCGGCGGGGCGCCCGCCTCGGCCGCGCTCCTGGCCCGCGCCGCCGGCCGCGGCCTCACCGTGCACACCACCTACGGGATGACCGAGACCTGCTCGCACGTCGCGATCGACGGACGCACCCTGCCCGGCATCGAGCTGTCGCTGATCGACGACCGCATCGCCGTGCGCGGCCCGGTGCTCCTGCGCGGCTTCGCCCCGCCCGACGACGACGTCCCCGCGGTCGATCGCGACGGCTGGCTGGTCACCGCCGATCGCGGCGCGTTCGACCAGGCCGGCCACCTGCGCGTGATCGGCCGCGCCGACGACGTCATCGTGTCCGGCGGTGAGAAGATCGATCCATCCGCGGTCGAGGCGGTGCTCGAGTCGGTGCCCGGCATCGCCGCGGCGGTCGTCTTCGCGGTCCCCGATCCGGCCTGGGGCCAGCTGGTCGCCGCCGCCCTGGTCGCCGGCCCCGGTCGTCGGCCGGACGCCGAGCTCGCCGCCGCCCTCGCCGCCGCCCTCGCGGATCGACTCGCGCGCCACGAGCGACCGCGCCAGATCGCGTGGCTCGCCGAGCTGCCGCTCGGTCCGACCGGCAAGGTCGACCGCGCGGAGACCGCCCGCCGCGCCACCGCCGAGCTCAATCCATCAGCGCCTCGAGCACCCGCCGCGCCGCCGCCGCCGCGGCCTCGCCGGTCATGAGCGAGCCGGCCGCGCGCATCCCCTCGGCGGCCAGAGCGCGCAGCTGATCGATCTCGTCGGCGCCCGGATCGAGCCGCGGCATGCGGAACGGCACCGAGACGCCGCCCTCCGCCACCCAGCGCGCGCGCAGCGACAGCGCGCCCGGCTGGTAGGTCACACCGACGGCGACGCCGCCCGGCGCCGACACCTCGCCGGCCAGCTGGGTGAGCCCGGTGATCCACGACAGCGCCCCCGATACCTCGACCGGCGCGGTCTCGGCGCGCGCGACCCGCGCCTCCACGCGACCGAGCCCGGGCATGAGCGCGCTCGGCGCCACCGCGACCACCGCGTCCTCCACGATCAGCCGCTCGACCGCGATCGGCCGCCGCTCTCGCCGCTCCCGCCGGGCCAGGTCGACCAGCGCCCGCGCCGACAGCTCGAGCCGCAGGCCTCGCACGGTGACCCGCCGCAGGTCGCGGTCGAACAGCACCGCGCCCCAGCCGGCCAGGTCGGCGTCGATCGACCCCACCTGCAGCGCCAGCCCGCCCTCCGCGCGGCGGGCGACCACGCCCTCGAGCACGAGCTGCCCGCGCCACAGGCCGAGCGACGACGACTCGATCTCGACCTCCGCGCCGAGCGCGCTCGCGAGTCGATCGCGCGCGCGGCCCTCCACCACCCCGCCGAGGACAGCGCCGCCGATCGAGAGCAGGAGCGCGTACGCCACCGCCAGCCCGACACCCAGTCGAACGAGCCGCCTGCCGCGCGCCATGGTCCGTTGTATCCCGCCCCGCCGCACATCACCAGCTGCCGTCGAGAACCCTCACTGCACCCCTCCCGCCCACAGGCCGCTCGGGCCCGACCCGCTCTGCTATCATGGCGGGCATGGACTGGCAGTCGGCGCCGGAGGTGGACCCGGACGCGCCGTTCCTCGGCAAGTACCGGCTGCTGGCCCGGCTGGGCACCGGCGGCATGGCCGAGGTGCTGCTCGCCCGCCTCGACGGACCGGCCGGCTTCAGCAAGTACTTCGCGATCAAGCGGATGCGCCCGGAGCTGACCACCCACCGCGAGTTCGTCGACCTGTTCCTGGAGGAGGCGCGGACCGCGTCGCTGCTCCGGCACCCGAACATCTGCCAGGTGAACGAGCTCTCCACCGCGGGCGGCGACTACTTCATGGTCCTCGAGTTCCTCGAGGGCGTCCCGGTCTCGAGCCTGCTGGTCAAGGCGCTGTCGCACCCGACCGCGCTGCCGATCCCGTTCCTGGTCGGCATCGCGCAGCAGGCGTGCGAGGGGCTGCACTACGCGCACGACGTGGCCGACGAGCGCGGCCAGCCGTACCAGATCATCCACCGCGACATCTCGCCGCCCAACCTGCTGGTGACCATCGACGGCGTGGTCAAGGTGCTCGACTTCGGCATCTCCAAATCGCGCGATTCGCTGGTCAAGACGCTGACCGGACAGATCCGCGGCAAGTTCTCGTACATGTCGCCGGAGCAGCTGCGCGGCGAGAAGCTCGACCGCCGCTCCGACGTCTTCTCGCTCGGCATCGTCCTGTTCGAGCTCCTGACCGGGCGGCGCCTGTTCCGCCGGAAGAGCCGCCTCGAGGTGTTCAAGGCGGTGGTCAAGGAGCCGATCCCGACCGCGTCCGAGTGGCGCTCGGATCTGCCGCCCAACCTGGTCTCGGTGCTCGAGCACGCGCTCGCCCGCGACCGCAACCGCCGCTTCGACAGCGCGCGCGCGTTCGGCGAGGCGCTGGCCGCGTCGATCCGCGGGCTGGGTGGCCCGATGTCGGTGCACGCGATCGGCGCCGGCGTGCAGGCCGAGTTCCAGGGAGAGCTCGAGTCGCGCCGCCAGCTCCTGGCCACGCCGCCCGGCGTGGCGATCGCGATGGGCCCGCTCACGCCGCTGCCGGGTGACGTCGCGCCGACCCAGCCGACCACCCGCCTGCGCGGTCCGTTCACCCGACCGCGCGATCCGGGCGCGAGCGCCAGCATCGGCAGCGGCAGCGGCGCAAACGGCGACGGCGCGAGCGGCGACGGCGCGAGCGAGGACACCGGCGCGGACACCCTGCTCTGGTCTCATCCCGAGGTGACCGCGGTCGACGCCGACGGCGACCTCGGCCCCGAAGTCGACCGCGCGCCGGACCAGAAGCGGCGTCGCTGAGCGACCGGCAATCGGCGTCCGCGGCGCGGCACCGGCCCGCGGTCTGGGATAGGATGGAAGGGTCCGATGTCCTATCTGTCCGTCGTCCGCATCTACGCCACCACCCAGGATCCCGACTTCGACTCGCCCTGGCAGGCTCAGGTGCCGCAGTCGAGCACCGGCTCCGGCGTGGTCATCGCGCCCGGTCGCATCCTGACCGGCGCCCACGTCGTCGCCAACAGCACCTTCGTCCAGGTGCAGAAGATCTCCGATCCCGACAAGGCGGTCGCCCGCGTCATCGGCGTCTGCCACGACTGCGACCTCGCCCTCATCGGCGTCGACGACCGCCACTTCCTCGAGGGCATCGAGCCGGCCAAGGTGGGCGAGCTGCCCGACCTGCGCGACCGGGTCGCGGTGGTCGGCTTCCCGGTCGGCGGTGAGGAAGTTTCCATCACCGAGGGTGTGGTGTCGCGCATCGAGGTCCAGCGCTACAGCCACAGCCAGCGCCACCTGCTCGCGGTGACGGTCGACGCCGCGATCAACAAGGGCAACAGCGGCGGCCCGGTCTTCAAGGCCGGCGCGGTGGTCGGCATCGCCTTCCAGAAGCTGGAGAACGCCGAGAACATCGGCGAGATGGTGCCGGCCCCGATCATCCGCCACTTCCTGGCCTCGATCGAGAAGAACCCGGATCTGCGCATCCCCGCCCTCGGCGTCACCACCCAGGGGATCGAGAACCGCTCGCTGCGCAAGCGAGTCGGGCTGGCCGACGGCGAGGGGGGCGTCCTGGTCCTGTCGGTCGACTACGGCGGGTCGTGCTGGGGCGTGATCGAGCCGGGCGACGCCATCCTCGAGATCTCCGGTCACAAGATCTCGGTGAACTCGACGGTGAAGTTCCGCGGCCGCTACCGCACCCGCTACGACGTCATGCTCGGCTGGAGCGTGGTCGGCGATCCGATCGACGTGGTGGTCCTGCGCAAGGGGGCGCGGCGCAAGCTGACCGTCCTGCTCGCGCCGCCGGCCCAGCTGGTGCCGCGCAGCCAGTACGACCGCTCGCCGACCTACTACATCTGCGGCGGCCTGGTCTTCCAGGTGCTGTCGCGCGACTTCCTCGGCACCTGGGACAACTGGTGGGACAAGGCGCCCAAGGAGTTCCTCCACCTCTACTACTCCGGCAACCGCACGCCGGAGCGGCAGGAGGTGGTCATCCTGACCCAGGTGCTCGCCGACGAGATCAACGTCGGCTACGAGCACCTGTACAGCGAGTCGGTCATGGCGGTGAACGGGCGCATGCCGCGCGACATGATCGACTTCGTCCGCGAGCTGGAGTCGAGCCGCGGCCTCATCGAGATCAAGACGTCGAGCGACGGCGTCATCGTGCTCGACAGCGACGTCGCGCGCGCCGCCACCCAGCGCATCCTCAACCGCTACCGCATCGCGCGCGATCGCTCGCCGGACCTCGACGGCTTCCGGCCGGTGCTGGCCGCCGCCGAGGGCTGAGCGCCGCCGCGTCTCATCGGGGGGCGTGGAGCCCCACCGTGTTCCCCTCGCTGTCGCGGACCAGCGCGATGCAGCCGGCATCGCCGACCTCGGTCCTGCCCAGGAGCACCTGTCCGCCGGCGCCGGCCGCCCGCTCGAGGCAGGCGTCGATCTTGCCCGTCGCGTTCAGGTAGACCAGGCTGCCGTCGCCGCTCGGCCGGCGGTGCTCCTGCCGGGTGAGCGCGCCGATCGCGTCGGCAGCGCTGGCCCGGGCGAAGATCGCCATCGGCGTCCCGGCGAATGTCTCCCGCTTCAGCTTCTCGCCCAGCAGCGCCTCGTAGAAGCGCGTGGCGCGGTCGAGGTCGTCGACCGGGATCTCGAACCAGTTGATCGCGTTGGCCATGTCCGTCGTCTCCGTTTCGGCGCGGCTGGATCGCAGCGCTGTCCCAGGTATGCCTGGTCGAATTGACAGCCTTGTGTCAGGTTTGTTTGGTGCGACGCCAGGCCCGCCTGTTCGCCATCACCGAGTACCTGCGCGGGCGCCGCTCCGGGGTCACCGCCCAGGCGCTGGCCGACCGGTTCGAGGTGACCCTGCGGACCATCTACCGCGACCTCGATGCGCTGCGCGAGGCGTCGCTGCCGGTCCGCGCCGACCGCGGCCGCGGCGGCGGCTACGCCCTGGAGAAGCACTACACCCTGCCGCCGGTGAACCTGACCGCGCGCGAGGCCGCCCTCCTCCTCTCCGTGGGTGGCTGGGCGATCCAGATGCGGCTGGTCCCGTTCGCCGAGACCCTGGCCGGCGCGCTCGACAAGGTGCGCGGCGCGCTCTCGGGCTCGGCCCAGCGCGAGCTGGCCGACGTCGCCAGGCAGCTCCACTTCGTCGGCGTGCCCGCCCTGCCCTCCCCGCCGGCGATCCGCGCGCCGATCGAGGAGGCCTGGTTCGAGCGACAGCCGGTGTTCATCCGCTACCGCAGCGCCAGCGGCGAGGTCACCGACCGCCAGGTGCGGATCGTGTCGGTGCTGATGGAGCGCACCGTCACCGTCCTCGAGTGCGACGATCTGACCCGGGGCGAGCGGCGCCGCTTCCGCCTCGACCGGATCGAGCGCGCCGCCGCCGCGCCGCGCTGGCCGCCGCTGCGGCAGAGTCGGGCTCAGGCTCATCGCCCGCGCGATCCATGAACCGCGCGCGGTGAACCTCGTCGGGTACGGCTGATGCATCGAGATCCATCGAAACGATCGCACCAGCGATTCGATGAGGAGGAGTCCATGTTGAAGCAACTCACGATCGGAGCCGCGCTCGCGTGCGCGGTCGGCTGCGCGACGGCGCCGGAGACCCGGGTCGAGCAAAAAGGCCTGGAGCAGCGCGCCAGCGCCGCGCTCACCACGATGAAGGCGCGCGACGCGCGCCTGGACGAGATCCTGAGCCGGTCGGCCGGCTACGCGGTCTTCCCGGAGATCGGCAAGGGCGGCGCCATCGTCGGGGGCGCCTACGGGCACGGTGTCGTCTACCAGCACGGTCGCCCGGTCGGCTACGTGGAGCTGAGTCAGGCCTCGATCGGCGCGCAGCTCGGCGGCCAGACCTTCGCCGAGCTCATCGTGCTGCGCGACCACAAGGCGCTCGAGCGGCTGAAGAGCGACAACCTCGACCTCGGCGCCGACATCTCGGCGGTCGCGCTCACCACCGGCGCCGCCGGCTCCGCCCAGTTCGAGAAGGGCGTGGCGGTCTACGTCATGCCGCGCGGCGGCCTGATGGTCGACCTCTCGGTCAACGGCCAGAAGATCGACTACCGGCGCAAGCCAGCCGGCTGAGCCGGCACCGCCCATGCGACAGGCGCTCGCTGTCCCATGGGCGGTCGCGCGGATCGCGTAGAGATCACGTGCGCTTGCGAGTGGAACGGACGTTGCTCATCCCGGGGCCATGCACGAGCCACGACCCCGCGATCGATCGAGAACGACCCGCCCGACCGCCGCCGTCCTGACCGCGGCGCTGGCCCTCATGGCAACCGCCAGCTGCGGCGCGACGCTCCAGGAGCTCCGCGCGACCCCGCCGGCGATCAAGAAGGTGGACCGGGACGCGGCCTGCGTCTTCGCCCGCATCCAGCGCGCCGCGATGGAGGAACAGACCTGCGACCTCTGCGCCCAGCTGGTCTGGACCGGCAACTGGGACCCGACCCTCGGCGAGGGCATCGTCCAGGCCCACATCACCTACTACGAGTACTGGCCGATCATGTTCACGGTGCGCGCCGACGGCGCCGCCACCGCGATCGAGAAGCGAGTCCCCGACCACTACCTGGACCGCTACGGCGAGATCGCCGAGCGCATCTTCCGGCGCACCGACCTGTCGCGCTGCCCGGCGGCGACCACTGCCGCGGTCGCCGCCGCCTCTCCGTGATGATGGCGCGCGGTGGGGCGCCGGCGCGCTCACCAGAGACGAGCGGGCGGGCGGGCGCGCCGGGCCGCGGCGGGGCGAACTGCCCCATCCGGCACCGTCGGCAGGAACCGCGGCGGCCTGCGGGCGTGGGTGGCCTGCTCGTAGGCGTAGGCGAGCGCGACCAGGTTCGGCTCGTCCCAGCGCCCTCCGAACAGCGAGACGCCGACGGGCAGCTCGCCGACGAAGCCCATGGGGACCGAGATGTTCGGGTAGCCCGCCACCGCGGCCGGGCCCGACGAGCCGAACAGGAAGGCGTCCCCCTCGCCCAGCGTGGTCACCCAGGCCGGGCTGTTGGTCGGCGCGGCGATCGCGTCGAGGTCGAACGCGGCCATCGTCTCGTCGATGCTGCGCTGCGCGGCGTCGGTCGCCGCGGTGCGCTGGGCCTGGTAGTCGGGGTCGTCGAGCGATCCGCTCAGCTCTTCGGCCAGCTCGAAGATCTCCTGCCCGAAGAACTCGAGCTCGGTGTCGGCATGCTCCAGGTCGAACGCGATGAGGCCGGCCAGATCGGCCGGGTGCGGGCCGGGCGTGGCAGCCAGGTACGCGTTGACGTCGTGCTTGAACTCGTTCAGGAGGGCGGGAAACTCGTTGTCGCCGACGATGTCCTGGAACGGCAGGCTGACCTCGACCGGCTCGGCGCCGGCATCGCGCAGCGCGGCGACGAACTGCTCGAACACCGCGTCGGTCTCGGGGGTGGCGCCGCCGGTGACCTCTCGCCAGACGCCGATCCGCGCGCCGGCCAGCGCGTCCGGGTCGAGGAAGGCGGTGTAGTCCGGCGCGATGTGCCCGGCGCTCTCGCCGGTGGCCGGATCGTCCGGATCGACCCCCGCCACCACCGACAGGAGGACGGCCGCGTCGGTCACGCTGCGCGCCATCGGCCCGGCGGTGTCCTGCTCGGCCGAGATCGGCACCACGCCGGTGCGGCTGACCAGGCCGAGGGTCGGCTTGATCCCGACGATCCCGTTGGCGCCGGACGGACAGACGATCGAGCCGTCGGTCTCGGTGCCGATCGCGACGGTGGCCAGGTTGGCCGAGATCGCCGCGCCGGAGCCGCTGCTCGATCCACACGGGTTGCGGTCGAGGACGTACGGGTTGCTGGTCTGCCCGCCGACCGCGCTCCACCCGCTCGACGACAGGAACGAGCGGAAGTTGGCCCACTCGGACAGGTTGGTCTTGCCGAGCACCACCGCCCCGGCCGCGCGCAGCCTTCGCACCAGGAACGCGTCGCGCGCGCGCCGGGCCGCGAGCAGCGCCTCGGAGCCGGCGGTGGTCGCGACCACCCGGGTATCGACGTTGTCCTTGAGCAGGACCGGGATCCCGTCCATCGGCCCGCGCGCGCCGTGGAAGTGGCGCCGCAGGTCGCTCAGCAGCGCCTCGAGCAGCGCGGTCGGGCTGGTCGCGATCACCGCGTTCACCGCCGGATCCACGACGGCGATCCGGCCCAGGTAGAAGAGGGTCAGCTGGAGCGAGCTGATCCGGCCCTGGTCCATCGCCTCCTGCAGGTCCGGGATCGTCGAGTGCTCGAGATCGACGCCGCGCAGCGACACATCGCGCGAGCCGACCCGCTCGGCGGCGCCGATCGCGGGGGAACCGGCGCCGAGCATGGCAGCGGCTGCGACGAGGAGGGCCTCGTGGCCTGGAATCCGCATGAATGACCTCCGACGGTTGGTGGGTCCACCGGAGACGTAGGCCGGCCAGGTCGGCTCTTCAAGCGATGTTCTCGCTCCCGCCGGGGATCGACGAGAAAACCCGATCGGGCGCCGGAGAATTGTATTGCGCCCGACCGGCATCCAACCGATCAAAGGAAATGACCGACGTCACCAGGACGGTTTTTGGCATCTATTACCCGGAGACGCGGCAGATCGTCGAGGCGCTGTGGGACGAGCGCCCGCACGGCTGGTACGAGCGCAACTACACCGGGCGGCAGGACGCGATGCACCGCGGCTGCCTGGAGCGCTGGCGGGCGTGGGTCGGCGAGGCCGGCGTGCGGCTCGGGGACGGCTACCCGTTCGAGTGCCCGACCGCGGGCGCCAGCGAGGGCATCCACGCGCTCCTCGCGCTCCACCTGGCCCGCGGAGGACGGCGCATCCACGTGTTCGCGGGCGAGTACGAGGGCTACGCGGTCATCGCCGCGGCGCTCGGGATCGAGGTCGTCGTCCACGCCCGCGACGGCTGGGCCGGGTCGCTCGATCGCGCGGCGCACCCGGGCGACCAGCTGTGGATCTCGCAGCCGTCGGCGATCGACGGAAATCCATGGAGCGACTTCGGGCCGCTGGTCGAGCACCTGACCGGACGCGCGCCGGGCGTGCAGATCGTCGTCGACCTGACCTACGTCGGCGCCATGGCCGAGGACGCGCGCATCGACCTCACGTCGCCCAGCGTCGCCGCGGTGCTGTGGAGCCTGAGCAAGCCGTTCGGGGTCTACTACCACCGCGTCGGCGGCCTGGTCGCGCGCGCCGAGGTGCCGACCCTGCGCGGCCATCACTGGTTCAAGAACCTGTTCTCGGTCCAGCTCGGCGAGCGGCTGATGGCCGCCCACCCAGCCCGCGAGCTGCCGTCGCGCTACCGCGATCAGCAGCGCGAGGCGCTCGCCCGGACCCGCGCGGCCGGGCTGGTGGCGGACGCCGCGCGGCCGAGCGACGTCATCATGCTCGCCCACGTGCCGGACGCCGCCGCGTCGCCCGAGCACGCCGCCTACGTCCGCGGCGCCGGCCTGCGGTTCTGCCTCAGCCCGCTCATGGACAGGATGATCAACCGATGAAGGACCTCATCCCCCTGCGCACCTCCGACGACGTGATCGACTTCGTGCGCGGCCTTTGGCGGACCGAGATCTTCCAGAAGAGCCCCTACATCGACGAGTGGGTGCAGCGGATGGCGCGCCACCCGGCCGTGTTCGCCGACATGAGCGACGTCGACCTCGAGCATCCCCACTTCGCGACCTGGTTCGGCATGACCTACCGGCGCCGCTACGCCGATCCGACCATCTCCGACCTCTACTACCTGCACGAGCTCGTCCACTCGTGCCTGCTCACCTACGAGCCGTCGCTGCGCTTCACCGCCTGGTACCGCAAGATGACCAGCATCGAGCTGGCCGCCTCGCTCGAGACCGAGTGCTACGTCTACCTGGGCGCGCCCGGGCTGCGCGAGATCTCGTTCAAGGACGAGATCTGGGCCGACCGCTACCTCGGCGGCCAGAGCCGGCTCGGCGACAGCCTGCGCGACGTGGTCCGCCAGGATCGCTTCCAGGCCATGCAGCATCCAGATCCGATGGACTACTGCGAGCAGCAGATCGCCGCCTACGCCCGACAGAACTTCGAGTGGGCCAACGGCTGGAAGGTGGAGGCCGAGCCGGGCCGCCCTGCCTACCGGGAGGTCGAGGAGCACATGGCCGGCTTCCGCGCCGGAGTCATCTCGCTCGACGGCCACATCGAGTGGCTGTGGAGATCCGGCGAGATCCCGTTCCCGACCCAGGCCGAGCTGTTCGCCCCGGTCTACTGGAAGAACAAGATCTCCGTCCGCCTCCGAGCCCACGCCCCCGCCGCGCCAGCCCCGTCCCCCTGACGATCAGGGCTGGCCTGGTCGATCCATCGACGCCTGGCCTCAAGCGCGGCGGTCGAGTGCTGTCAGGATCGCCGGCGTGAGACGACGCGACGCGATCAAGTCTCTGGCCCTGGCATCCCTGGCACCGGTCGCCTGCCGGCGAGCCAGCCACGCAGGAGATCCGATGAGCAAGAGCGCCCCGCAGCCCCATCAGCCCCACGCCGCCGCCGGCTCGGTCGCGCGAATCGAGCCGCGCTACGTGCCGCGCCCCGCCCGGTTCATCAGGATGGAGGAGGTGGGCGACTGGCGGCTCAAGGTCTACGGCCTCGCCATGCCCGGCCTCGCGGCGCGGCCGGAGCTGGTCGATGCGACCATGAAGCTGGCCGCCGATCATCTCCCGCGCCCGGCGGTCACCGACGACCGCTACGGGGTCGGCTTCGTCATCGCCCACGACGCGATGGTCAGCTCGATCGCGATCGTCTACTGGTGGCAGGGCGGCAACGAGCTCCACCAGCGCTCCTTCGTCGGCCCCAAGGACGACCCGCACGCGATGACCAAGATCAAGGAGCAGGCGGCCGGCTGCGTGTTCGAGCTCGGCATCATCGACTTCGAGCGCCGCGCCTGGATCGATGACGTCCTCACCGACGCCAGGGGCCAGGACGTCGACCGCTACCTGTCCCGCCGCTTCAACGCCGACGTTTGAGCGCGAACAGGTACAATCCAGGTCATGGGGTGGACGAAGGGGTCGAGGGTCGCGTCGCTTTCGCTGTTGCTGTTGCTGTCCCTGTCCGCCTGCAGGGGCAGGAAGAAGAGCGAGGCCGAGCCGAAACCGCCGGCCCCGGCCGCCTGCGCGGCAAACGCGGATTGCCCCGAGCACTGGGTCTGCCTCGCGAGCCGCTGCACCGACCCCGGCTCCACTGCCATCTACAGCGACCCGTCCAACGCGGTCACGCCGGAGAAGGTCGAGCGCGAGGTCGAGCAGGTCGGCGAGAAGCACCAGCGAGACATCGACCAGGCGGTCGAGGGAGCCCAGTAGCCCGGGCCCCGATCAGTCCTCCACCAGCACCTTGAGTCGAGCCAGCGCCCGGTCCCACCGGGCCGAGACCAGATCCAGGTAGCGCCGCGCGTCGTCGAGCGGCGCGGGCTTGAGCTCCCACAACCGCTCGCGACCGCGGCGGACCCCGTGGACGAGCCCGGCCGACGACAGCACGTTGAGGTGCTTCGTGATCGCCTGCCGGGTCACCGCCTCGCCATCCGTGATCCGCGCGATCGACAGCGGCCCGTCGCTGGACAGCCTGGCGACGATCCGCAGCCGGGTCTCGTCGCCGAGCGCGGCGAACACCGGAGCACCCTTGCGAAGGCTCGCCGCGACGCTACGCCCCTGCAACATGACGCTCGATGTTGCGAAGCTGCTCGGCCCAGCCCTTCGCGTTCATCTCGAACGCCTTGGCCCGCCGCGAGGCCGGGATGCGGTCGAACCCCGACTCACTCACGATCAGCTCCGTGCCGCCCTGAGCGGGCTCGAGCCGGATCTCCACCAGGGTGGTCGACTCCGCCGAGTAGTCCACATCCGGTTCGATCGCAAAGGGATGCCACCGGAACGAGAACAGCCGCTCCGGCTCCATCCGCTCGATCTGCAGCTCCATCGTCAGGTGCTCGAAGCCCTTGTGAGTGATCCGCCCGTGAACCGTCGCCCCGGGAGCGAACTCCTCGCGGAACTCCGCCTCGAACCAGGTCCCGAACTCGCGAGAGCTCGAGATCGCCTGCCACACCCGCGAGGGCGCGGCCCGCAGGGTGATTCGCTTCTCGATCCGATCCGTTTCACTGGCTGGATTCGTCGTCGTGGTCATGCAACCTCCTGGCTGCACATTAACCCGGACCGGCCAGCACGCAACCGAAAGGTTGCCTTTTCGGCGGTGGTCGATTCAGCCGCTCACTTCAGCCGGTCACTTCAGGGTGAGGAGCGGCTCCTGGGCGTCGACGGACTGGCCGGGGCGGGCGTGAACGGTCTCGACCAGGCCGCCTCGGTCGGCCCGGATCTCGTTCTCCATCTTCATGGCCTCGAGGACGGCGACGCCCTGGCCGGCGGCGACTTCGTCTCCGGCGGTGACGAGCAGCTTGACGACCTTGCCGGCGATCGGGGCCAGGATGATCTCGCCGCTGGCGACCTGGCGGGAGGCGTGGCCCGAGGCCTGGAAGAGGCGGCGGCGGCGGGCGTCCACCAGCTCCACCTTCGACTCGATGCCGGCGTAGAGGATCGCGTCTCCCTGGGGGCGGCGATCGAGGTCCACCACGAGGGAGTGGCCGTCGCAGAGGAGTGACCAGGTGCCGGGGCGGATCTCGACAGCGTCGATGTCCCGGGCTGGCTGGCCGTCGAGGGAGACCTGCCAGCCTCCCTCGGCGGATGGCTCGACGACGACCGTCACTTCTCGGCCTTCGATCGTCGCGCTGATCTCGCGGCGCATGGCGGGGCAGTATATCGGCCCGGGCCTGGTTGCGCCGGGGTGGGGGGCGGAAAGCGCCGGCTGGTGAGGGCGGCTAGACTGACTCGATGGCTGGCGTCAGGGGGCGTTTGCTCGTCGCCGCGGTCGGGCTCGCGGTGGCCGCCGGGGTGGTGGTGAGCGTGGTCTCGCCGGCGGGGCGCGCGGCGCTGGTGTCGGGGGTCTCGTGGCTGAAGGGGGCTGGCGCGGTCGGGCTCGCGATCGCGGTGGGGGCGGCCGTGGTCGGGATTCCGCTCGGGGTCCCCACGCTGTGGTTTGCCGCGCTGATCGGGTACCTGTACGGGCCGATCGCGGGGCCTCCGATCGCGCTCGCCGCGGCGCTTGGCGGCGCCACCGGTGCGTTCGGAGTGGGTCGGCGGCTGCTTCGCTCGCGGGTCGCGCGGCTGGTCGCCCGGCGGCGGCGGTGGCGGGCGGTGGTGGATGCTCTCGGTGATGGGGGCGCCGGTC
>Ga0193753_10001623_pt1 | contig 19031 bp, 10 predicted proteins | sample H1c2metaG_FD_144925 | JGI IMG/M metagenome (GOLD analysis project Ga0193753, IMG submission 144925) | Soil microbial communities from a riparian zone of the East river system, Colorado, United States - H1c2 | ecosystem: Environmental > Terrestrial > Soil > Riparian zone | place: USA: East...
AACAAGGTCAAACCAATGCTGATCTTCAAATGCAAATTCAATCCTTCTTTCATTAGACAGCGCCTGCTCAAATTGTGCAACATTGGTAACTGTAGCCGTCGTATAAGATGCCAGGCCGGCGCGTGGACGGACTGCGTTGATCAAGTCGAGGCTGCTTTGTGAATAGCCCTGTGCCTCTGCCAGCATCATCAGGATGTCGGGATACCGTAACACCGGCCAATCGCTTTCCCCATCGTCGGCAGTGGTAACGGGGAAGAGGTATTTGGTTACGTACCATTTGTCTCCGGTTACTTTCAGAATGTTTGGTTTCCGTAAATCATCATTTGTTGCCGTATCAAGATCGGCAGTCGGGTAATTCAATCCATCCCCGTCGCCATTAATGATAGTTGAACCGGTGCCGAGTGGCGCAAACGTGTTACCAAATGGAGAACCCAGTCCCAGTCCGCCGGCTTTGAACCGTACGGCAAACAGGATCTCGTCGTTCATTTCATTGGTAATATCAAACACTTTGGCATATGTAGGCTGAAGATGATACCCACTATTCGTGATCACATCCTGCAGCAATGTGGCTGCTTCGGTCTTACGATTCAACGTGAGATATGCCTTAGCCAGCAACCCTTCTGCAGCCCAGTGATTGGCACGGCCCAGATCGGCCGGCGCCATTTGAGAAAATTTCAATGTATTCATCGAACCGGCAGCCGTCTTCAGGTCCGCTTCGATCAGTTTGTAAATATCGGCTACGCTTGACCGCTCCAGCTTTTTTGCATCATCCGGCGTTACACTTTGATATATCAGGAACACACCGCCGTACAAACGAACCAGGTTAAAATAGTTGTATGCACGGATAAACATTGCTTCACCGGCCAGCTGTTTGCGGTCAGCATCCTCAATCGGAAGATCGATCGAATTATAGGTCAGGGCACCGGCAGCCGGATCGTATGTTACTCCCAGCTTTTCCAGGATGATATTTGCATTGCGGATCGTATTGTATGAACTCAACCAATACTGGTAAATGGCTGTTTGCGTAGTGGACGGTATAAACATATCCAGGTCGCTCAGATCACGGTTATTGGAAGCCGTGCTGCCCGGCGAACCCATTTTTGAGTTATCAGAGCGTAGTTCAGTCAACTCCCATTCGTAGTTGAGCGGTTTCTGCATGTTGTTATAGGCGCCTGTCAACGCTGCCTTGACCTCTTCATAATTGGAATAGTACGTACCTGTATTCAGATTTGATTCAGGGTACAGATCGATTGTCTTCTTACACGAAAACAAACCAGCGGAACAAAGCAGCAATAAATAATTTCTGATTTTCATAATTCGTTTTTTTGCCGGTTAAAAGTTTACATCTATGCCGAAAAGAATGGTTTTAGGCATTGGGTAGCCACCGCGCTGATAACCATCTACACCCGGTGTGGCATAAGGGCCTGACGTAAACCGGGCTTCTGTATTGATGCCTCTATACCCCGCCGGCGAATGGAAATACAGGTTTTGCCCGGAGAAATATGCGCGTAGAGAGGATACATGCAGGAGACCCGATATTCTCTGCGGCAATGTATATCCAACGATCACTTCACGCAAGCAGTAATAAGAAGCATCTTCCACTACATAATCAGTCAGCATCCAGTTAAAGCCAATCGTTGAATAGGGCGTTTTACCATCACCCGGAAACATGGGACTGAGCCAACGGTTGGTATTGTAATTTCGATTATAACGTTTTGTTTCATTATAGTTAGGGTCGCCATTTATCAGTTCCCCACCCTGGCTCCCCTGGAACATAAAGCTCAGGTCGAAATCTTTATAGCTAACATTGTTTGAAATACCCCATGTAAAATCGGGATAGGGACTACCAATTACAGTCCGATCGTCCGGATCGATCTTATGATCGCCGTTTACATCCACCAGTTTCAAACCTCCCGGTATAAACATGTTGCTTAACCCGGTGGTAAGACCAGCAGCCTGCGCATCGCTGATCTGCTGTTGGGAAAGCCATACGCCATCCGTTTTATATCCATAGAATTGAACAAAGGGCGCCCCAACTTTATTCATGTAGAGCTCTGTTCTTTCCCCTTGATTCAACACAAAGGCTTCGTTTCCGTACGACAACAATTTATTTTTATTATGTGAGATATTGGCGGAAGTAGACCATTTGAAATTCTTTGTCCGGATATTGTTACTCGTCACCTCGAACTCCACGCCGCGGTTTTGCAGGCGGCCGATATTGTTCCAGGTCAGCGGCACGCCGATAAAACCGAGGGCGCTTTGTTTTAGCAACAGGCTTTCTGTCTTTGATTGATACACATCCAGGGAGAAACTAATCGCATTCTTGAACAGTGATACATCCACCCCGCTGTTGAACTGGCGTGTGGTTTCCCAGGTAATGTTGGCATTAGGACTAATCACCGTCGATGGAGCCTGTCCATTCACCACTGCTCCCGTGCCGGGCCCAAGAGGATAGTTGGAGGGATACAGCAGGTCAAGCCAGGCATAGTTTACAATACGGTTGTTGCCGCTTTCGCCATAGCTCGCGCGAAATTTCAGGTTGTTCAGCCAACTGATATGGTCCATGAATTTTTCCTGCGACAATACCCAGCCAACCGATACCGAAGGGAAATAACCCCATTTGTGCCCTGGGGCAAATTTCGAACTGCCATCCGCACGGATACTTGTCGTCAGCAGGTATTTATCATTGTAACTATACATGATCCGGCCAAGATAGGAAACCAGCCCTTCGCGTTCCTTGGTGTTGAAGGTTCCTTGCAGGTTGCCATTCGCATCTATCGAAGCCTGTTCAATCAACCCGGCAGTACTCGCTGTTTGAATATTGTCGCTGGGAAAATTGTCGCCCACGGTCTGCTCGGCAATTGTTCTTGTTTTTTGAGCCGTAAAGCCGGCCAGCAGATTGATTGAATGTTTTTTGATAGTTCGGACATAAGTCAGTGTATTTTCCGAGAGCAGATCAATCAGTGTTTGATTGTTCCACTGCCCGCGGTTCACATCCCCATCCCGATTGGAATTCCGTTTCGCAAAATCGAGGGCCTTGCTGTAATTGATATAGATACTGGCGGCGGATTTGAAATCGAGCCCGGGCAGGATATTGACAGTGATATCACCATTGGACTGTAAGCGGTATTCATTGGCAGTAATGGTTCTTGTTTCCATTACCGATTTTGGTGTGTTATTGGCAGTATTGAATGGATCGAGTGTGGACGCGCTATTGTAGAACGTCCCATCGGGCAGAAAGCCACTGTACAATCTTCCATTGAAATGACGCGCCTGCACAAAATCGCCGGCTTTAATGCTCGCCCAGGTAGGATTTTGACCAACGAACGCGGCGGTCGCATCATCATAATACACCGGGAGGAACGACTGAAAGCGAACGAAATCGATAAACCCTACCGAGGGACGCTCCCGTTTATTATAAGAAGGATTGATATTGAACGACGCCTTTACGCGCTTGCCCAGCGTAAGATCCACTCGTGAGCGGAGGCTGTACCGGTCGTATTCACTATGGTACATCAATCCTTCATCGCGTTGGTAAGCGCCGGATATAAAGTATTTCGCTGTTTTGGAACCACCCGATACATTCAGCGTAAGGTTACGGGCAGTAGCGCTGCGCAATGCCTGGTCCTGCCAGTCGGTAGGATGGCCCACAATCGTATTCTCTACGATGTACGCTGCACGTTCGTTGTTGGCGAGAACTGCCGTTCCGGTAGGAGGCGGAATGCTGGGATCTTTTGCTTTTAAAGCCGCCTCATAGTATAGCATATTCGTGTACTCGCTCGTCGTCATCATGGGGTAACGCTCATATGCCGTTTTAGACCCGTTTGAAAATTTTACATTGTACCTGGGTTTTTCTGCCTTACCGCTCTTGGTCGTAACAATGATCACACCATTGGCGCCACGCGAACCATAGATGGCGGCCGATGCCGCGTCTTTCAGCACTTCCACCGACTCCACATCTGTCATATTTACAAAGGCAAGACCATCGGGTATCGGGTGCCCATCCACTACTACCAGCGGGCTGGCATCCGAACTTATAGAACTCAATCCACGAATACGGATCTTAGGATCCGCGCCGGCTTCGGAAGTGATATTCTGTATCTGAACACCGGCTATCTTACCTTGCAAGGCCTGGTCGAGCCTCGAAACCGGCGTTTCATCCAGTCTTTCATTTTTATATTTTGAGATAGCACCTGTAAGGTGCGATTTCTTCTGCGTACCATAACCGATCACCACCACTTCATTCATATCCTGTGCTACAGGCACCAATTTCACATCGATGGCGGCTTTGTCATCGAGCAGTATGGTTTGCGCGGTAAACCCAACATAACTGAACACCAGGGCCGTGGCCTTACTATCAACGGCAATGGAATAGCTGCCATCCTCTTTGCTGGTAGCTCCGCTTCTTTGCTTATCGGCAAGAATGTTCACGCCAATCATCGGCTCACCCGTTACCTGGTTGGTGACCTTGCCGGTAATGGTTTTCTTCTGGGCAATGGCAACGCTTCCCAGCAGCAGCAGCACAATACACAAGCAATAGTTCTTTTTCATCCGTTCGGTTTTAAAAATTTATAAAAGACAGATGGGATACATACCATGTATTCCAGTAGTCAGTTTTATATCAGTAAAGCAGGTTTATGAGCAAGCGATCTCTATTTTCTCCTGCTATTTTTTTCATTTTATCGATACAACTCTTACAGTCGAGATGTTGTTCCGCCTTCACCAAAAGGTTATAGCCCTCATCAAATTCAAACGGCTTGATCTGTTTACCGTCCCATTCTTTTTCACGGGTGATATATGGCTTCACCGAGTCAAAACCCTTGCGCAGTGATTTCCCCGAAGGGCTGGTATAACTCCACCAGTCAATACCGATCGATTCTGACATTTTTGCAATGGTAAAAAAGGCATCCATGGCAAACACGGTATAATGAAGGGAAATAGTCCGCTCCAGTTCTTTCGGAAACCTGCCATCATTGTCCATTTGTTTATCCAGCCTTTCCTGTGCATTCAATGATATTTTCTTTGCCTGCCCGGTATCGCCAATGAAGAGGGCCAATGACAAGCGCAAGGCATCATACCACGCACCGTGATTATTGGGGGCGTCCATTTCATCCTGGCCAACGGGGCTGGTTTGCATCCATTGCAGGAAATCTGCAAACCATTTTTTCATGCCTTGCTGGTCGGTTGCTGCCCATGATTTGGAAGCACCGATCAGGCCGATTGCATCGACCAGTTTTATAAAGTGACGCGCGTCGATCATACCCGCGCCTCTCCCATTGTTCACGCCTTTGATGGCCTGTGCATAATTCAGGTTGGGGTTCATTCTTGTGCCGGGATCCAGGAACCACGTTCGAAGCAATGTAGTGGCATGGGCCGCATATTTTTCATCTCCCGAAAAATAATAGGCCAATGAAAGCGTCTCCAAATCCCTGCAGAGAGCCGGCATGTATTCTTTGTCTTTGTAATCCTTTACTTCTGGGTTCGTCTGTCCATCTTTTCGTATGTAAGGAAGCCCGCCGGGTTTGGAAGGATCCGGCCAGAAATAGGGAGCCAGGCTCATATAATCGTGCTTATCTCCACTCGGCGGGGTATTCGTTTTCTCGATCACGCTCACCGGTGCTGATCGAAGCGCCTTATCGGCCTCTTTCAATAAGGCTTTATATGCAGGCTCGAGCCTGGCGCTTTCTGCGGATATGGCACGGCGGTTTTTGTCAAGCAGCCTGGCATCCAGTGAAAATACCAGGGGATCATTCACCATCGCTGTCTGCTGCATCAACAGGCCCATCACCATCATTCCTGTAACTATTTTTTTGTTCATATTATTCCTATTGCTTGATGATCGGCACGGTTGTTTTTAAGTCGATGCCATTCCCTCTTGCGGTCACGAAATAAATGCCGCTGTTCAAAGACGCGATATTCAGGTTTGATTCGATAAATCCGGCCGGCAGGTAGATATTCTTCTTCATCACGGGTATGCCGGCGCTGGTGTAAAGTGTGATATCCACCAGGCCTGGTTCTACGGAGAATATGCGTACGGTCAGTGTACTGTTATTCGGTGCAAAGGCATAGATGCGTTGCTCGCTGGTCCCACTCAATGGAGTTACGGTCAGTTTACCGTTGGTGAAGGTTACATTATAGTTGTTGGTAGCGCCGCCGGTCAACGTGATTGGATAGTTACCAGGTAAGGCCGCAGGCGTTGCGGTCACGCTGGCCACAACCGGTGTAGTAAGATTGGCAGCGGTCTCATTCAATACAAAACCACTATAAGTGATCGTGAAGGGCGGGTTGGGCTGGCCTTCCACGCGTGTCGTGTCCCTGACTTTTATCGCCAGTGTCGCCTTTGCTATCGTAACGGTGCGCACCACGTCTGTTGCAGGGAAATAGCCGGCATTACCAGCCTGCGATGCAGTGATTGTTGCAGTTCCCGCGCCGATGATATGAATATTATTACCAATGATGGTGGCCGCAGCGGTATTACTACTCGTCAATACCAGGGGTATGGTGGTATTGCTGCTGGTAGCATTGGTTGCGAAATCAGGATTGCCATAGGTCTTAGCTACCGGGGCAGGGAAATTGATCGTTTGTACCGTTCGCGCCTGAATGGTCAATATACCATCCACATAGCTGATATCATAGTTCGATGAAGTAGCGCCACTGACCGTGATAGGATAAGCGCCGGCGCCCGATGCAGTAACAGCCGTAGTACTCAATACAGGAGGCGTAGTGAGATTGGCCGATGTTTCATTCAATACTAAACCGACATAAGTGGCCGTGAGCGTGGGGTTGGGCTGTCCTTCAAACTTCAATTGGCTATCGGCGGTGATCACCAACGCCGCCTTATCCACCGTCAGGGACTGTGTTATATTGGCAACGGGGTAGAATCCATCGCTCGCCTGTGTGGCAGTGATATCGGTAACGCCTGCACCGGTGATATGGATATTACCACCTACGATGGTGGCTACATCCGTATTGCTGCTGCTATAAATGATCGGTTGGGTGCTGTTAAGACTGGTAGCGCCTCCATTGAAATCGGCATTGCCATATATTTTATTTGCCAGGGCATTAAATACAAACGGATCGGTTTGAGGTACCGCACCGATGCTGAAGGAACCGAAATTGCTGACGGTGGCGCTTACGGAATTGCTGGTATTGTCTGCCGTTCCTCCCGGTAATCCCCATATACCGCCGTTGTTATAGATAAGACCAATATCAGTGTTGGCGAGCGTAGCGAATGTTGATCCCTCCAGGCCGTTGGTCCAGTTAAATTGTACATCTGCGCTACCGCTTCCGCTTGGCCGGTTGATCTGCCATACAACATCCGTCACTCCCTGTTTTTGTGTGGCGGTGAACGCCGTACCGGCCAGGGCGCCATCAACTGTGATGCCTTCGAAAATGGATATATCGTATTCACCGTTTGCAGTCGGTGTGATCACGACAGGAAGATAATTCGAAGGGGTACCCACCGGCAGAGTAGTAGCAGCGGCAATATTGGCCAGTTGCAGGTGTGATTGCTTGTTGGCGGCAAGATCGTAACCGGTGGCGATATAATTTGAAGCGCTGAAATTTCCATTCAACATACCCGTAGAAAGGATACGCACGGTATCCCGCGGGCGCAGGTTCATCTTGGCATTGATACTGAGATGATCGGTGATATAAAGACTGCGGTTATTGGTAACCGGTGCATTGATCTCTACAAACCCGGTGTTGATGTGTACATCATCCGAACCGGTAGTAACCCCGTATGGCCAGGTAGTAGGTGCATCGATGATATAGCTGGTGCCTGATTCAAAACTTTGCGCACCGGCCAGTGAAGCCGAACCCGATGCCGGATCAAAACCATTTGCATTGGCGGTCTGCAACACGGTGCCATTGCTGCTAACGCTTGCCGTTACACCGGCTGCGGTCGCAGTGGCGCGTTGTGAAATATAAACACTATCGCCCGTTGACGTTACGGATGTAATAATAGTATTGACAGGAATGCCGGCGCCGGCCAGTAACTGGCCACGCTGTGATGCTGTGATCGTCGTATTGCCGGTCATCAGGTACGACCCCGTAGTTGTTTTAATGGTAGCTGCAACTGCGTCTTGTTTTGCTCTTGTTTTGAAAGTTCCGGCCCCTGTAATTCTATTCGTCCCGAAACTTAATTTGCCATATACGGTTGCCGCATTATCTATTCCCAGGGGAATCCCCAGTGTTACAATTGAATTGCAGGGGCCGGAACAACCCGATACATTGATCGAGCCACTGCCATTGATGGCTTGAGTGCTGGCATCACCGGCCATCACGATCTCATTGGATCCTCCTGCCGGTGCATTCATAATACCATCTACCTGTAAGTTGTCTGTTACTACAGTTTGACCGCTGCTGTGCGTAGTAAACGTACTGCCTGCTGTAACGGTCAGGTTACCGATCCGGGCAATTGGCCCTTCGGTAACCAATGTGGAATTATTCTCGACAATGATATCGCCGAAGGCACGACGGTTGAAGAATGAACCGGTCCCAACGTTGGCGCGTTGATGCCACACACTGCCCGGTTGCATGTCGATTGGAGTAAAAGTTGAATTGCTTGCCATCGGGCTATTACCGCCTTCATAATAGAGATGGGCACCGGATTCGAAGATTACCCATTTCTCATATCCCTGCGAATTGTTACCAAAAGCATAAGAAGAAGCCCCGGTAATATTGGTATGCAAGGCTGCACCAGTCTTGAAAACCATTTTCCCCGTACCAGTAGTAAGACAACCGATCCTGGCTTGCTGAGGCGTGTTAATGATCAATTGGCCACTTACCCGGCCGGAACAGGTAATACCTGTCATGTCTATCCGAAAACTGCCGGCGGTACTGGTGACCTGCATTTTTGCACCAGCATCAATGATAAGATCCTCGGTAGCCGGATCGGCATCCCCCGTCATTGTAATAGCTGTGGTGCCGCTGGCAGGCCTTTCCAGTCTAATATCCGCGTTATTCGTGAATATCATGCGGGCACAGGTAATTCCCGAGTTGGCACTTACGATTGACGTACCGGTTACGGAAGTAAGCCCTCCGAGATTACTGCCATCAAAAACCAGTATATCCGCAGAAGTGGAAGAGGTTCTCGCAGAACCCGTGCCGTTAAGCACCGTATTCCAGTTAGACAGGGTACTGATATTACTATTCGTAGCCCCGCTACCGCTTCCCACCCAATAATAAGTGGTTTGCCCATAGGCATGTATTCCCGCGAGTAACCAACAAGCAAATAGAATTCGTTTCATATAGCAGCTTTGTGTTTTGATTGTTTTATATCTGTCCGGACCTGGTATCTCTCATCATTTTTTCCTTTGGTGAATAAATAAACCTGATGCATAGCCAAGCTATCGGTACCAGTAACGCAGCAACTATGAATAACAATTGATAACCTTCGCGCGTTATCGCCGGCACAAGCAATGTAAGAATGATGGTGCCCAATACCGCCGATGTACCTCCCATCCCGGATACCGTTCCCACATTCTTCCCATGGAAATAATCCGAAGGCAGGGTCTGCAGGTTATTGATCAGAAATTGGAACCCAAAAAGCGAAGAACTGATCAGCACCAATGCCAGCCAGATGTTTTCCTTTAATTCATTCATGAAAAAAGCGATGGCCGCCAGTGACACCAGCATGAAAACGCTCCCGATCGTGGCAGCCCGTTTACGGGCCGTGGCCGCATCTACTCCTTTACGTACTAACCAGGATGAGTAATAACCTCCCAACAATCCGCCGATCGCTGCAAATAAATAGGGTACCCAGGCAAACGCTCCTACTTTTTTCAAGTCGAAATCAAATTGATCTTTCAGGAAGGTCGGGAGCCAGGTGACGAACATCCACCATACCGGGTCTATGAAGAAGCGCGACATAATGATGCCCCAGGTATTCTTAAAAGAAAGCAGCTGCGACCAGCTGTATATTTTTACTTCACGAATTTCATCCATCCTGTCATCTTTCATAATATGATCGCGTTCTTCTTCCGTAAGCCAGGGATGTTTATCCGGAGTATTTTTATTAATGAGCAACCAGGGAATGATCCACAACAATCCCAGTACGGCAATACTGACAAACGTAACACGCCAGCCAAAAGCGTAATACATGGTAGCAATTACCGGCGCGGCCACTACGCTCCCTAATGAAGCGCCGGCACCGAAAATCCCCTGTGCAATGGCGCGTTCCTTCTTTGGGAACCATTCCGCATTGCTTTTAGTGGCGCCCGGCCAATTACCCGCTTCACTGATGCCGAGCATGGCGCGGAATATGCTGAATGAAGAGAGTGACCGGGCCAGCGCATGCAACGCAATTGAAATACTCCAGCCCACGATGGATATTACCATCCCAAGTCTTGTCCCGATAGCATCCATCATTTTCCCGGTAAGCGTTTGTCCTGCCGCATAGGCGATCATAAAAAAGGTAGTGATCAACGCAAGGGCCTCCTTGCTCTCGGCTTCACTAATGCCGAATTCCTTATAGATGAACGGCCACATGAAATTGATAGCACTGCGGTCAATATAATTAATGACCGTTGCTACGCCAATCAGGCCAATGATCCACCAGCGCAAACCTTTTACCTTCATATTGCTTAATTAGTAAGTGGGATATTCGCTATGCCGCTTGCCGCTCCTGTTACCGTATTGTTACCATAAACCTTATTGCCCGTAGTAGTTCCGTTACTCCCGCTCAATTGTACATTGAATCCATATCCGCTTGCATTCACCGTACAGGTATTGTTCTTAAATACATTGTTGTTGCCCCAACCGTTCACGGCGCAATGAACCTGGTAACCATCCTTGAAAATAGCGCCGCCCGGGTTTGTTGCCGTATTGGAATCAATGAGATAATCATTGCCTTTCACATCCATCCAGCTGTCACCGCTGTTTGCCCCCGTAACGCCGGTTGCGTCAAAAAGGTTGCCTGCGATGATGCCTCCTGTCGTTCCTTCCTTTACATCGATACATTCTGCAGCTACCAGCGGACCGATCCGGTTATTCAAAATGGAATTGGAGTCGCAAAGGTCAGGGTTGCCATTGGTATAGGTGGCCCAGTTATTCTTAGCCGAACCGATATAAATCCCCTCGCCAAAGTCGGGGGTCTTCAAACCAGTTTGCGTTACTTCTACTCTTTGAATGGTGTTGACTGAACTCTTCTTTCGAAGATGTATCCCCTCCTCTCCAATATTAAAGACCATAATGCTATCGATAACGCTTTTTCGCGAGCCGTCGATCATCAATCCCTTTAACCCGTTGGTGAGTGTAATGCCTTTGATGATCCAGTAACTGGATTGCAGGTACAACACATACCCGGTTTGGATGCTTTCGGCATTCAAGATCGCATTCCGGCTACCCCGCAACGTGATTGGATGGGCAGTCGTCCCGTTCTTATCCGGATCGATTACAAACCTTCCCTTATAGCTGCCATCTGCCAGGATGATATCATCTCCAGGCTTTGCGTCCGAGAGCGCCGCCTTCAACTCTGTTGCCGTATGTACCCGCACCGTGCGCAAGGCCACAGTACTAACAGGCGGCGTGGTTGGTGGTTCGATCACGGGGTCGGGCATTGTAGAGCCACCATGACTACAACTGCAGATCATCGCACCCAGCAATATGGACCATACGCGTTGCATTGGCCTATTCGGGATTTGTGTTGACAAAATCTTCACGCATCGGGCTGAATACATCGATCAATATGCCTGTCTCCAGGCACTTTGCGCCATGTATCACATTCGACGGAATATAATATGCATCACCAGTCGACAATATTTTTTTCTCATCGCCGATCTGCACTTCAAAAATGCCGCTCTCTACATGCGTGATCTGTGAATGATAATGCTGGTGCAGCGGGCCAAAGCCTTCTTTGTCAAAATGCACTTTTACGACCATCAGCTTTTCATCATAAGCCATGATCTTACGTTTTACGCCTTCCCCGGTTTTCTCCCAGGGAATGTCTTTGTTCTCGATAAAAACTTTCATGGATTCAGTTGTTCCCATACTCGTTGTTTGAATTATTTAAATATGTTAGTGCAATGGCTGATTGTCATACGTTACATAAAATGGCCCGGTCCAGTTAATCCCTTTTGCCGAATGGGTGACTGTTGCGCTCACGTTGTTGTTGCATTGAGCAATCAGCAGTTTTTTATTATCCACGGTGATCGTTGCTATAGTAAACTCTTCATCCTGCTGTAATAGTTGAATAGAACTGATAGAAGAATGAGAATTGGTTGAGAATTCAGCAACGGGATCAAAGTCGCCATGTATTTCCACCACGTTGACAATGGAAAGATCTTTACCGGTGCGACGGAAGATCAATGCCGGTTCGTGTCGCAGGTTGAAATCCGGGTCATTCGCCCCGGTGCGCGTCAGGAAAATGGAAGCCTTGTTCTGCACGAGGGAAGAGATGGAATAATAAGTCCGGTTATTTAAGAAAGTTAATTGCGCCAGCGTGTCATTCACCGTGGCCTCGGCTTCCTTCCATAAAAACTGGTAGCCGTTCTTTTTACCCATCGCTTCCTGGCTATTGGCAGCGGCTTTATATTTAAATGAGGTACTGATCAATTGCCCATCGAACTGGAAAGGCAGATCGTATTGGTGTTCCTGGGAAGACCGGGTAAGAAAAATGTCCGTCAGCAGTTTTTTCCCATTGGGCAGGCGCAACAAATACAGGGTCCTTTGCAGCTGTACGCCATCGTATGCATGATCTTCTTTAGCGGCTATTACCTGTAGGGCAGGATTGCTGATGGCACTGAACAATTTCTCTGAATGATATTTTTCACTTGCCGGCTCATTCGCGTCAAACTGGCTTCTTTCATCTACTACTATGGTAGAATGAGCGATGGTCTGACTGGCATAGGTCTTATTTTCCGCGAGATACCTTCCTCCCCATTTTTGTTCTACCCCGACAAAACGTACCGACCCATAGTCGGTCAGTATTTCGTGCCCTTTGTCATACAGGGAAATATTGAGTTTATCAAAATGCCCATGTGAAAGGCCGTGGGAGGTGTATTTATAGATAACGGTAGTGAGGTCGTCATTACTTCCGGAGCGAAGAAAGCTCACTCCACCTTCATCTCCTTTAACACCATCCATATATTCGACCGTCTTGTATGGATAACCTGCCGGAATATTTTTGGTGGTTGCCAATGCAGCAGCCAGTGAGGCGCCGCCTTTATTGAGCAATACATGACCCTGTTTTTTGGCTACTACCAGCAGGCCCTTGTCCTGCCCCTTATACATTTCCCATGCAATATCGATCGCGGTTACCAGTTCATTACTGGTATAGTCTTTTTCTTTCATCGCATCGTTGATCGGAAAGAAAGCTCCGTCGGTATTGGTTTGTTGTAAACCGGCGAGGAGTGCCTTCCGCAATATTTCGCCCCTGTAATTGAAAATACCGAGCTCCGGCCGCGCATGTTGCAATGCGTTCGCAAAAAGATAAAATGGCAAGATGGCGTATCTCACATAGTAGGGCCCTTCGGTATAATAGCCATCCGGGGAAAACAACCCATTCATCTGCGCCAGGAAACCGCTCTTGCCGGATTTATCGGAACCATAGAGAGCCATATCCACATAATCTTTGTTATTGGTGGCGAGGCCTACAATACCCACACCGGCACAGGCCCATACGCCATGATTATGGATCAGGTTGAACCAACTCTTCAAGTCCTTTGTAATAAAATCCACTTCGGGCTTAAAGGCGCCGGCTTCGATTGTCTTCCTGTCGGCTGGCGACAGTGAATTATAAATAAGGTCATAGGCCATGCCCGTGTACACGAGCCAGTTCGCATCATTGAGGGCCTGCCAGAACAGGTGACCGGGTGAACTGCTGGTAGCCTGTGGATGCATCTTCAACGTTGGGTTCAACGTGGCATATTTCAAAAACAGGGTACGGACCATTTCCGCGTAACGCGGGTTGCCGGTAAGATTATAGAGAATGCCGGCATTAAACATCAATGTATAGTTCGCTTTGTGTTGATCGTGCGTATAACCACCGGCGGGGTCTTTCGGTACGGGTACATCCACGTCTTTTCCCAACCAGGCGTCTACCTCTTTCCTGATCTCTCCGTATGATGTTCTTAATACCGGGAACCGGGCGAGATCCTTTTTAACGGCATTCGATTCAGCCTGGTTAAAAAAAGTAACAGGATGCTGCGCCTGCAGGCACACAGGAAACAATAGAGCAACAATTGATTTTAGCAAGCGCACGTTTTATATTTATACCTGGCGGTGTTCTAAAGGCAATTAGTAATTACTAACGAATGAGTCCGATATATTCCAGGCGCTATGATTTATATGGCAAAAAAACAAGCCTACGTAACAAATGATCTCGTCAATAGCAAAACCCGGGGGCATTTCACTATGCGAAATAGCTCCCTCCGTTGATCTCCACACTTTCCCCATTAATAAAGGAAGCACCCTCTCCCGCCAGGTACACCACCAGGTTGCCCACTTCTTTCGGGTCGCCTTCACGACGCAGCGGTGTAGCCGCGGCAACATTGCTACGTATTTCCGGTTTGGTGAACGTATTGTGGAAGCTGGTATTGATCATACCCGGCGATACGCAATTCACGCGGATGCCTTTCGGGCCAAGCTCCTTAGCTAAGCCGCGTGTGAGCGTAAGAACGCCGCCCTTAGCAGTGGCATAAGCTAATGCACCGCCTCCTCCGCCATCACGGGCAGCTTGCGAAGAGAAGTTAACGATAGCGCCGCCTTCTGTCATATGTGGCACCACGGCCCGGGTGGAGAGATAGGCCGATTTAAGATTTACATTGATCACCGAGTCCCAGAATGCTTCGTCCAGGTCGGCAAGCGGCTTACGCCCCATCAGGCCGCCGGCTACGTTTACCAGTACATGGATTACCGGGCCGAATGCATTTATGCAGGCATCAACCAATTGCTGCACATCGGAAGCTTTGGTCATGTCGGCCTGAACACTGATGGCTTCACCGCCGGCCTCTTTGATCAGGCGAATGGTCTCATCCGCCATATCCTTACTCCCAAAATAATTGACACAAACTTTATAGCCTGCAGCGGCTAACTGAACGGAGACGGCGCGACCGATATCACGGCTGCCGCCTGTAACGAGGGCAATTTTTTTACTCATATAAGCAAATCGTCATTTAGTGAATTCATTCGGGAATAAATAGGCTGCTGAAATGTGCAGCCCAATTCCCCATGTAATATTAGCGGGAAATAAAGACGCCTGATTTTTTGACCTGTTTGAAGATTTCCAATAATTCTTAATTCTGCAACTAATAATGAGGTGAAATGAGCATTAAATAGACAATATCTAAAAAAATAGAACCGGTAACGTTACCGGAACCGTTACCGGTATTTCCGTAATCATCTTTATCCTAGCTTTAGCGCCAGATGCCCATGCCATATGAACAAGCCTCCTACTATTAAAGACATCGCGCGGCAATTGAATGTTTCCATATCTACCGTCTCCCGCGCCATGCGGAACGCGCCGGATGTGAATGTAGAAACCAGGCAGGCCGTGATGGCTCTTTCCCAAAAACTCAACTACCAGCCCAACAGGCTTGCACTAAGCCTCCGCCAAAGACAAACGCATACTATCGGAGTCATTGTCCCTAACCTTGACTATATGTTATCAACCATGATCAAAGGTATTGATGAAGTAGCGCTCGAGGCAGGTTATACGGTGATGGTATGCCAGAGCAATGAATCATTTGGCCGCGAGATCGTCAATACGCGCCGGCTATTGGATAGCCTGGTAGATGGTTTTATTATTTCGGTGTCGAGTGAAACGAAAGTGTTCGATCATTTCAGAAAGATCCAGGAAAATCAAATGCCGATGGTCGTCTTTGACCGGACCACGCCTTTTCTGAAAGCGCCGGGCGTGCGTATAGATAACGAAGATGGAGGCTTCCAGGCCACCGAACACCTGATCGAACAGGGATATAAGCGAATCGCCATTCTTGCCGGACCAAAAAATCTCGGCATCAGCAACCAGCGCCTCGAAGGCTATTGTAAGGCGTTGAAGAAATACAAGATGAAACCAGTTAATGACCTGATCATCTATTGTGATTTTAACCAGGACTATGCTTACCTCGCTACGCAGGAGTTGTTGAACATGAAGAAAAGACCCGATGCCATCTTTACCATCAGCGACCGTATGGCCATCGGTGCCATGCTGGCCATTAAAGAAAAAGGACTGCGGATGCCACAGGATATCGGGTTGGTGGGTTTTAATAATGAACCTGTCGTAAGCCTGCTAACGCCGGGAATCTCCAGCGTGGATCAGCCTGCATTTGAACTAGGTAAAGCAGCGGCCAAACTGTTTATTGAGACCATGCATAATAATGGAGACATGAGTGGCGTGGATGAGGTATTAAAACCCAAACTCATTGTCCGCGAATCGTCCTTACGTATCCCAATTAAAAATACACGTAAAAAATAGCCGCTATGAAAAGATTGTTCCCGTTATTCTTTCTTGCTGTTACCTGCCTGGCTTCGCATGCCCGTACCATTATCGTTGGTAACGCCGATGAATTGAAAAAAGCAAATGGCGAAGCCAGGCCTGGCGACATCATTGTGCTTAAAAATGGCCGTTGGAACGATATTATCATGAAACTGGATTGTCATGGTACCGTTGAGCAACCCATTACATTCAAGGCAGAGACGCCGGGGAAAGTGATCATTGCCGGTCATTCGCAATTGAAATTCGGAGGTGACTATATCACCGTTGACGGGCTACTGTTTACCGAAGGCTATGCCGGAGATGATGCGGTGGTTGATTTTCGGATCAATAACGACAAACTCGCCAATCATTGCCGCCTTACCAATAGCGTGATCAACGATTTCAATAATCCCCAACGCATGCAGGAGAATTATTGGATATCCCTATACGGAAAGAACAATCGCGTCGATCATTGCAGTTTCCGGGATAAAAAGAATATGGGTGTGATGATAGCGGTGATCCTGGATGATGATCGCAGTCGTTCGAATTTTCATTCACTCGATCATAACTATTTTGGCCATCGTCCGCCGTTGGCATCCAATAGCGGCGAGATCATCCGCGTGGGTGTATCCCAGCATTGCGAGTTCAACTCGAATACGCAGATCATTGATAATTTCTTCGAGCATTGCGATGGTGAGACCGAGATCGTGTCGATCAAGTCCTGCAGCAATGTGATTCGTAATAATGTGTTCAAAGAATGCCAGGGAGGCGTGGTATTGCGTCACGGCAATTTCAATACTGTCGAGAACAATGTGTTTTTGGGAAATGGAAAGGCCGGCACAGGCGGTGTACGGATCATTAACAAGGGTCAATGGGTGGTTAATAACCTTTTTTATAACTGCCGGGGTATCGATTTTCGTTCACCCCTTTCCGTTATGAATGGCGTTCCCAACTCTCCGGCTTTCCGTTATGTACCCGTAACCGATGCCGTGGTGGCAAATAACACATTCTACAATTGCTCTTCTATTTCATTCTGTGAAGGGAGCGATACAGAACGCAGTGTCCCGCCAAGCAATGTGTTTCTCGTAAAGAATATATTTTATAATAAGAGCGATAGCGTGATCTATCGGGCATTCGATGATATTGGTGGGTTTGCCTTTGCCGGTAATGAAGTAAGCAGATCTATCCCCCAGGGCTTGACCAGCGGCTTCAATAAACTCGAACTGGGTATTCAAAAAAATGGAAACCAGCCCATCCCTGTATCCGCTTCTACCAAATCAACCGCTTTGCCTGACTCATTGCAAGAGGCCGCTAAAAAAAGACTGGGACATGTATTGCCCCCTGCGGCTGGGTTTACCAATCTTGCACTGCTCCACCAATTGGAGGCGAATGCCTATGGGCAGACCGGCGCTACCTGGTTTCCTAAAAAAGAACTGATACCGGCATCGCCCGCTTTAACAATTCCCTGTGCAAATGCAACAGATGTACACAATGCATTGAGTCAAAACCGGCCGATGATCATTCAACTTACGGCCCGGGAATATTCTCTCGATAAACCATTTACTATTTCCAGCAGGGTAATTTTTACATCCGCTTCAAAAAGTCCCGTTCATATCAGTTCAGGCAATCAGCTGGCCGTATTCCTTATAAAAGGCAATGGGCATCTGACGTTGTCGGGTCTCGCTATCGATGGCAGTAATGTACAGGCGCAACACTTCATATGTAATGATAGCAGCGGAAGTTCGAACCACTTTAATCTTGTTGTTAGCAACTGCAATCTGAGCAAGCTTGACCGGGCGAAGGGTTGTTTGGACATTTATCATTGCTATAAATACATGGTGGCCGATAGTTTGATCATACGGAACAGCCAGTTTGCGGACAATAAATGCAACGGATTCATGATGGACGACGAGAAAGATAATAAAGGTTACTACAATGCAGAGAAGATCGTTATCGACAACAATAAGTTCTCCGGGGTCAATGGCGTATTGCTGAGCGTGTACCGCGGCGGTAATGATGAAAGTACTATGGGCCCTAATCTGTCATTCCGTAACAACAAGGTTAGCGATTGTAATACAGCGAATGGAGAGTCCCTGGTACAACTGGTAGGCGTACAGGCAACGCAGATCGCGGCCAATAAGTTCTCAAAGTGCAATACCGGTCATAGCCTGGTGACATACGCGGATACTGTGCGGGCAAGGCATACATTTGAAAATAATATGTTGGAGCAGTGTGGCGGTATTACAGCCGATGGTTTCGTTACCTCAAGCAACAATACCGTACGTGATCAGGTAAGTCAGGAAAGTCAAAAGTAAAAAGTCAAAAGTCAAAAAGGCGTGATAGGCGAAGTGTTACCTCGTAATAGAAAATGCAGGGCTCAAAAGATTAATTGAGCGACGGGCATCAAGATTTCCATAACGAGAGATCTTTCCGACTATCACGCCTTTTTGACTTTTTAATTTTGAATTTTTACTTAACCTGCCGCGAAGCCTTCGTAAAATCCAGGTACCGGTATTTCCCCATTATAGTCTCCTGTACTTCCATTGTATAAACTCCCCCCTCGAAGGGAGCCGTTGCCGTGATCGTTTTCTTTTTCACTGGCAAAGATGACGAC
>Ga0193753_10001624_pt1 | contig 18998 bp, 20 predicted proteins | sample H1c2metaG_FD_144925 | JGI IMG/M metagenome (GOLD analysis project Ga0193753, IMG submission 144925) | Soil microbial communities from a riparian zone of the East river system, Colorado, United States - H1c2 | ecosystem: Environmental > Terrestrial > Soil > Riparian zone | place: USA: East...
TGCCAGGAAAGCGCCGATAGGTGCCAGTGACAAACCAAGACCCAGCACAAGATGACAAAGCGGTGTAAACCTTTTGGTATAGCTATAAAACAATATCACAAATAAAGCTACCGGGGAAAGATAAAAACAAATCGGATTGATGAACCAGCAGGTGATCATGAAGATCGCACAACAAATGATCACAAAACGTAGTGCATTATTTGGCGCAATAATGCCACGGGGAATCTCCCGAATGGCTGTTCTGGGATTCCGGGCATCGAAGTTTCTGTCCAGATACCGGTTAAAAGCCATCGCGGCACTTCTTGCCGATACCATACAAATCAATACCAATACAAAACGAATCAATAATGGGCCGGGACCGGGAGACCCGCTTTCATGAATAATTTTCGTACCGAACATACCCAGAAAAAATCCGATCATCGCGAAGGGCAATGCAAATAAAGTGTGTGAAAATTTGACCAGGCTCAAATAATTTCTAAAACGGGACATATTAGACTTTGTATAGTGAATATTAAACGACCGCTCTTACCAGCTCCCATAAAACCATTCCGGCAGCAACTGAAACATTGAGCGAATGTTTCATTCCGAACTGCGGAATTTCAATACAACCATCACAGTATTCCAATACTTCCTCACTTACTCCCTGCACTTCATTTCCAAAAATCAATACTATCTTCTCTCCTGATTTCAAAGAAAACTGCTGAAGGGGCACACTTTCTGACACCTGTTCAACGGCCAGGATCAGATAGCCGGCCGTCTTAAGAAATTTTAAGGCATCCACCGTTTTTTCCACATATTTCCACACAACCGTTTCCGTAGCACCAAGGGCTGTTTTGTGTATATCCCGGTGGGGAGGTTGCGGGGTGTAACCGCAGAGATAAATAGCTTCTGCCAGAAAGGCATCAGCCGTCCTGAAAACACTTCCTACATTATGCATGCTCCTGATATTTTCCAAAAGCAGGACTACAGGTAGTTTTTCCGCCTCCCGAATTTCAGTTCTGCTCTTGCGATGAAGTTCGTCCATCCGAAGTTTTCGCATATTGCAAAGTTAAGTTTAAAGGCGATTCATTTGTGCAGGGTTCAAGGGCCTGGCCGGTAACCGTATTATACAAATGATCTTTGCGTCTGTTGTTAAAACGGCTATGGACGGGTCTTTTTAAGTTGTTCACAACGTGCGAAACCCTGTAATTTTTGTGAATCGCTTTCTTACATTTGTCGCATCCGGCACGAAAAGCAGCTGTTCGACAGTAACGGATCCTTCGCATGTCCAAAATTTCTACAGACACTCCTTTGATGCAGCAACACCGGGCGATTAAACAAAAATACCCGGATGCCCTTCTGTTATTCCGCGTGGGAGATTTTTATGAAACATTCGGAGAAGACGCCATTCACGCTTCCCGAATTTTAGGTATTACCCTGACTAAGAGGAATAATGGATCAGCATCTTCCAGTGAACTGGCTGGTTTTCCTCATCATGCACTGGATACATATCTGCATAAACTGGTGAAAGGTGGCTTCCGGGTTGCCATCTGCGATCAACTTGAAGACCCCAAATTCGCAAAGGGTATTGTGAAACGAGGAATAACAGAAATGGTCACTCCGGGAACGGCTACACAGGATAAACTTCTGGAACACCAGAGCAATAATTTCCTGGCAGCCATTCAATTTGGCGAATCCATTCAGGGCATTGCCTTCCTGGATATTTCCACAGGAGAATTTTTTACAACTCAAGGTAATGCAGACTATATCGATCAGCTGCTTCAAACGCTTCAACCCGCAGAAGTGATTTTCCAGAGAAATCATCAGAAAATATTCAAGGAGAGCTATGGCGACCGGTTCTATACCTATTCACTTGAAAGCTGGGTATTTGATGAAGCATATGCTAAGGAAATTTTACTTAGGCATTTTCAGACACATTCTCTAAAAGGTTTTGGAATTGAAGCGATTCCACAGGGCATTATCGCCGCAGGTGCGATCATTCACTATCTGAAAGATACGGAGCATCCGAACCTGCAACATATCACTACGATACAAAGGCTCGAAAGAGAGAATTATTTATGGATGGATCAGTTTACAGTTCGCAACCTTGAGCTACTGCCAAACACGGATCATTCATTTTCATTATTGCGTTCGCTGGACAATACTGTATCTCCAATGGGCGCCCGGATGATGAAACGATGGATGCTCATGCCATTAAAGGACCTGATTCCCATCAGAGAAAGGCTTGATTTGGTTGAATATTTCATCCGGGAGCCTGATTTGCGGACGAAGCTCATTCATCATATTAAACTCTGCGGAGACATCGAAAGAATGCTCTCCCGGATTCCTTCAAAAAAAATTAGTCCCAGGGAAGTATTACAACTTGGACGCAGCCTCCATGAAATATTCCGTATTCAGCAATTAAGCATTGACAGCCCTGATCCTTATTTAAAAAGACTGGCAGCCGTTTTAAATCCCTGTTTGCCTATGGCCGATCAGATTCTGGCTGAGTTGGTCGATAACCCGCCCGCACTTGTGTCTAAGGGAAATCTGGTAAGGCCGGGTGTGGACGCCGAGCTTGATATGCTTCGCAATATTGCGTCTAATGGAAAACAATACCTCGCTGAACTACAACAAAAAGAATCATTATCAACGGGCATTTCATCTTTAAAAATCAGTTTTAATAATGTATTTGGTTACTATCTTGAAGTAACCAATTCCCATAAACATAAAGTACCGGAAACATGGATCCGCAAACAAACCCTGACCAATGCAGAAAGATATATTACACCTGAATTGAAGGAATATGAAGAAAAAATCGTTGGTGCAGAAGAAAAAATTCAAACGATTGAGTCCGCCATCTACGATAAACTCATGTTCACACTACGGGAATACATTTCACCAATACAAATAAATTGTACCGCCCTGGCGACAATGGATTGCCTGCTCTGCTTTGCTGGCAACGCCCTGCGTTCAAATTATAAAAAACCGGTAATAGTTGAAGAACCAATACTCGAACTAACAGAAAGTCGTCACCCGGTAATTGAAAAGAACCTTCCACCGGGCGATGAATATATTGCCAATGATGTGATGCTGGATCCTTCGGGTCAACAGATTATTATTCTGACTGGTCCTAACATGAGCGGCAAATCAGCCCTTCTTCGCCAGGTGGCGCTTATTACGCTCATGAGTCATATGGGTAGTTTTGTTCCGGCATCACAAGCTAAAATACCGCTTACAGATAAAATATTCACACGCGTCGGTGCTTCTGATAATGTAAGTGGCGGTGAATCTACGTTTTTAGTGGAAATGAATGAAACAGCCAGCATTCTGAATAATATTACCGCTCGAAGCCTGATCATACTGGATGAAATCGGAAGGGGGACATCGACATATGATGGCATATCCATCGCCTGGAGTATTGCAGAATTTCTGCATCAATCTGCCCACAAACCCAAAACGCTTTTCGCAACACACTATCACGAATTGAATGAATTGGAAAATCTATTCCACGGTATTAAAAATTATCATATTACAAGTCGTGAGCTCGGAAATAAAATTATCTTCCTGCGCAAACTCGCCCCCGGAGGATCAACACATAGTTTTGGCATTCACGTGGCAAAAATGGCCGGTATGCCTGTCTCCCTGATCGATCGCGCATACCAAATACTGAAACAGCTCGAGGAAAGTCGTGGTGGCGAAAGCACGACTCTAAAGGATAACGTAAAAAAAATATCTGCACCAAAAATGCAACTCTCCATTTTTGACGCCCATACCGAAACCTTTGAACTGATCAGAAAAATGCTCAATGATCTGGATATTAACCGGCTGACCCCGGTAGAAGCCTTGCTTAAATTAAATGAGATAAAAGGGCTACTACAATAAATCTTAAATATAACCCAGCCACCACTTTGTATGCGTGGATTTGTAATTGTCGTACCATTTGCAGAATGGAAACAAAATCAGTATGACAGCCAGCCATAACAGGTAGACACCTGCGAGACCAAAGCCAAATTGATCAGGCCGAAAATAAAATGGAACTCGCTGTGGAGCAATGTCTTTGTTGGTATAACCCTGGACAAAGAATAGTACAACGGTAAGGCTGTGTATGAGGTAAATATGGAGGATATAAAAGAAAAAGGGAACCCGCCCAAATACCTTAACGAAAGCAAAAGAATTGCTCGAAACCCTGTCAAGAAATCCAAGCACAATCATTGCAACTCCGATTGTAAGCGCGATATAATCCAGTGACGGCGGATATTTACTCAGGTTGATGAATGAAAGCCATGATAACAATTGGGTTTTTTGTATATCCCAGTGTGCCGGATCACCATAATGGTTGTACGAACGAAAGATAAAAAAAGCAAGAAAAAATACAGATCCTGCAATAAACAGTATTTTCCTTCTTCTCTTCGGAGAAAAGCTGATTGTAAATATTTTGCCCATGCCATAACCCAGCAACATGATACCTGTCCATGGCAAAAATGGATAAATCAACAGGAAAATATGATTTGGTGCAAACTTTATCGCTTCGAAATTTCCATGGTGTATCAGGTCCCAGAGGATACCCACCTGACCATTCCTGTCGACTTCGCCCTGATCCAGTAAGTTGTGAAAACAAATTATTGACAGTCCGCAAATTAGAATCACGTTAACAGGAAGCCATACCATCAATCCTAAAATCACCATACTGATGCCGATGGCCCAGATTACCTGCAGAATTAACACATGATACAAGGGATCAAACGTCCAACCGAGTGTAACAATGGCAACTTCAATGAATATTAACCACAAACCTCTTTTTAACAGGAATATACTTTGATCTTTTGTCGTTTTTTTCTGTCCTGATAAGAAAGCCGAAATCCCTGCAAGAAAAACAAATGCAGGAGCACAGAAATGGGTAATCCATCTGGTAAAAAATAATAACGGTGTAGTGGTCAATAAATTGGTCGGGCTGTCAATCGACGCAGTCTGATGAAAATAATCCCGGACATGATCCAGGGCCATGATGATCATAACGGCTCCTCTCAAAATATCAATCGAATAAATCCTGTGGGTTAAAACGGCAGGTTTTGGCATGGCTGTCTAAAGTCTACAAGATAGAATGAACCATTTCAAATTAAAAAACTTATAAATAACAGAGCCTCATTTCAGTAAAATATTCCAGGGCTGGGAATAAAAGGGTTCAAAAATATTACTATAACACAATGAATATCAAATTATTATGACTATGGCACCCGGTTTGGCTATGTAGGGAGTAACCAATTTTTATGAAAACAATTTTACTCTCTTTCGCTCTGATCTTCGCCAGCACATTAAGCTTTGCTGGTTGTGTCCCGGCTGGTGATCAAACCACCTACGGTACAGGTAATGTATGGATCGGATATGTATATGGTGGGATCGCATTCAATAGCTATAAAGGTTATGTGAATGAAGGTGTCGCAGCAAGCCCCGGTTTTGATGAAAGTTTCGGAGGAGCCAGCGTAAATTATGCAACCAATGGATGTTCTATATTAACAGATACATTCAGTGTACGTTATAAACTAACCAGCACTTTTGCTGATGGCGACTATATTTTCACCGTCGGTGGAGATGACGGATATCGATTTAGTCTGGATGGTGGTGCGACCTGGTCAGTGAATATGTGGAATACACAAAGTTATGTGGCAACTTCTTATACCGTGCATTTGAACGGTACATATAACATGGTTGTTGAATATTTTGAGAATTTCATTGATAACCGTATTTCATTTGATGTAGTAAAAGCTTGTACAGGAAGTGGTAACCCCGCTGTATATGGATCGAATAATCAGTGGATCGGTTATGTTTATACCGGAACGAACTTTAATTCATATAAAGGGTACGTTGGCGAAGGGTCATCCTTGTCACCCAATTTTGACGAAAGTTTTGGTGGTGATAATGTTACTTATGGTACAAGTGATTGTTCAATTAATACAAATCAGTTCAGTGTTCGTTACAGATTAAAAAGTAACCTGCCGAACGGTACGTATACTTTTATAGTTGGCGGAGATGACGGATACCGTCTGAGCCTGGATGGTGGCAGCACTTATGTAGTAAACAATTGGGGTGATCACGGGTATACAACGACAACCTATACGGCGATACTGGCTGGTAATTATAATATAGTTCTCGAATATTATGAAAATGGCGGCGGTAACCGCATCAGTTTCAATATGTCTGGCGGTGCTACATTGGCCATGACACTCAAAAATTTCAAAGGAGTATTTGATGATCATCGGGTTGATCTGAGTTGGGCAACGATGATGGAATCAGGCGTTGATTATTACGTAATACAACGCAGCGGAGATGGAATGAATTTTCTTGATATCGATCAAATTGAATCGAAAATGACCATCACCACAAGCGATTTTCAGTTAAATTACCAATACGCAGATGCACACCCATTGACGGGAACTTCATTTTATCGTGTTAAAGTGATTGGGAAAGACGGAGCAATCAATCAGACTCCGGTAGTACAGATCAATAACAGCGTAATTATCGGAACAAGAATTTATCCAACGGTAATTCAGAGCAATACATTATTTGTTGAATCGGATAAAAATCTCCGTGAAGTTAAAATGGAATTTTTTGACCTTTCCGGAAATAAGATCAGCGAAACGAATTGGTCATCATTAAACGGGCGTCAGGCTGTACATGTTTCAAAAGCAGGTAACCTTCCGACCGGAACCTATGTTGCCAGACTGACGGCAAACGGCCAAAATGTAAAAAGCCAGTTGGTAATCGTTCAAAACTTTTAAGGCGGATTGAAATGAAATGTTAACATTTGAGCAAAATCCGTACTGTGAAAAAGTTTTAAATATGAATTGGAAGTCCAAGTGAATATAGGTGTAAATTTGTTGCTGAGAGCCCGTTTTTGGTCCAAGATCCATCTGATCCCTTCGAAGATTTGTACTAAAACACACATAAAAAGATCCAGCGTAGTGACTGGATTTTTTTATGCGCATAACTAGACAAGTGTTTTAAGTTTGCTGACAACTTCTTCTACTTCTTTTCTGGTATTATGTCTGCAGAAGGAGAACCGGACTGTTGACCTGTCTGAACCGGGATAAATAGCACGGATAACATGCGATCCCTGCTGTGCACCGCTGGTGCAGGCACTCCCTCCCGAAGCACAAATGTGATTGATATCCAGGTTGAACAATAACATTTCTGCTTTTTCTGATTTTGGAAAACTAACACTTAGTATTGTATATAGACTTTGCCCGAATGCGTCACCATTGAATTCAACTCCGGGAATTTCTTTTATCAGCGTATCAGCCATATATTTTCTAAGGTCATTGATATATTTGCTTTCTTCCTCCAGCCTTACAGATGCCAGTTCAAGGGCCTTTGCAAATCCAACAATACCATATACATTTTCAGTACCTGCGCGCATATTTCTTTCCTGTGCGCCACCATGTATACTCGGTTTTACTTTAAGCAGTTCATTGATATATAAAAAGCCCACCCCTTTTGGGCCGTGGAATTTATGCGCCGCTCCGGTGATAAAATGTATATGCAATTTTTTCAGGTCAAATGCAAAATGACCCAGCGTCTGAACGGTATCAGAATGAAAAATAGCACCATATGATTTGCATATTTCAGCGACCCTGTGAATATCAAGCAGGTTGCCCGTTTCGTTGTTTACATGCATCAAAGAGACCAGGGTTTTTTCTCCGTGTTCCGCTAACAGTTTGTCAAGGTGATCAAGATCCACGTGACCGTTTGGTAAAATATTGAGGAGATGAACCGTCGCTTCGCCTTTTTCCTGATAATAAGCGACAGTATGAAGCGTTGCATGGTGTTCGAGGGGTGAAGTAATAATATGCCGGCAATTCAGGTCCTGCACAGCAGCACGTATAGCTGCATTGCTGCTTTCGGTTCCTCCACTCGTAAAAAATATTTCCGATGGATTTGCATGAATCAATTTCGCAACCTTCTTCCGGGCCTGTTCAATGGCCATCCGGCTTTCTCTTCCATATGAATAAATGGATGATGGGTTGCCAAATTTTTCGGTCAGAAAAGGCATCATGGCCTCCAGTACTAAGGGATCCAGCGACGTTGTAGCTGCATTATCAAAATAAATTCTTTCCATTAATCAAAAAAATTTAAGAGTCTAAATAAACTCCTGTATATCTTTCATGAGGCGCCTGGCGATATTATTCGCGGTCGTTTCAAAATTGCTTTCCGCATAAATGCGGATGATTGGTTCTGTATTGGACGTGCGGAGATGCACCCAATCCTCATCAAATTCTATTTTCAAACCGTCTTCTGTATTGGCTGGGTGATTTTTATATTTTGTTTTTATCTGGTCAAAAATTTTATTCACATTTATCCCTTTTTCCAATTCAATTTTATTTTTTGAGATGAAATAGTCCGGATATTTCGACCTGAACGAACGCATTCCATTTTTATGCCGGGCCAGTGCGCTCAGGAATAATCCGATTCCAATCAGCGCATCCCGTCCATAGTGAAGGTCCGGTACGATAATACCCCCATTCCCTTCACCCCCAATTACCGCATTTACTTCTTTCATCTTGCTCACCACATTCACTTCTCCAACCGCAGATGGGAAATACTGGCCTCCATGTTTCAAGGTTATTTCCTTCAGTGCTTTGGTACTGCTCATATTACTCACTGTATTTCCTGATCTCTCGGAAAGGACATAGTCAGCAACGGCAACAAGGGTAAATTCTTCACCAAACATTGACCCATCCTCGCATACAAAACAAAGCCTGTCAACATCCGGGTCAACTGCTATGCCCAAATCGGCTCCGGATTTTTTTACTTCGGCGCTGAGCGCTGATAGATTCTCGGGAAGGGGTTCGGGATTATGTGCAAATCTGCCATTTACCTCTTCATTGAGAATCCGGATATTTTCCACACCAAGAGCCCTCAGTAAAGGCGGAATAAACAAAGATCCTGTTGAATTGATCGTATCAATGACCACTTTAAAATGTTTGGCACGAATGGCCGGAAGATCAATCAGGGGATAGTCTACTACCGCTTGTATATGTTTATATTGATAACTGTTATCCACAAAATAACTGCCCAGCTTGTCCACAGTAGCAAATACAAAACTATCACTGACGGCCTTTTCCAATATCCATTTGCCGTCTTGCGAACTTATAAATTCGCCCGCGCTGTTGAGAAGTTTGAGCGCATTCCAGTCCTGCGCGTTGTGACTCGCAGTTATAATAATACCTCCGGCCGCCTTCTCCCCGACAACGGCCATTTCAACCGTAGGTGTAGTAGATAGTCCCAGATCATGAACATCCAACCCCAGTCCCGTTAATGTACTGACAACCAGATTTCGTACCATTTCCCCACTGATACGGCCATCTCTGCCGATAATAATTTTTTTGGAATGGGATACGGACTCTTTTATCCAGGTACCATATGCTGCTGAAAAACGAACGATGTCCAGAGGAGTAAGATTCTCATTTGGCTTACCACCAATCGTTCCCCGGATACCTGAAATACTCTTAATTAATGACACGCAGAATGAGGTTTAATAGAGTGCAAAAATACGTCATTAAGCCTAAAGCTTAAAGCGTAAAGCGTAAAGCCAGATTTTAAATACGGGAATGGAACAGTAGAAGTTGGAAACCTATTGTTGGGATACGCATACCCTTTAAAAGGTCAACACTCAGGCTTTTTTGATGAGCTCAATAAACTCATCAAAAAGATAACGGCTGTCGTGTGGACCGGGCGTTGCTTCCGGATGATATTGAACTGAGAATACAGGCTTGTTTTTCAATCGAATCCCTTCTATCGAATCATCATTCAGGTTTATATGAGTCACTTCCACTTCAGCGTTTTTCCTTACAGAGACCGGATCCACACCAAATCCGTGATTTTGTGTAGTGATCTCGCATTTGCCGGTTACCAGGTTTTTCACCGGATGATTCAGGCCCCGATGTCCATGATGCATCTTAAATGTAGGAATCCCTTTGGCCAAAGCAAGTAGTTGATGTCCCAAACAAATACCGAACAGTGGCTTTTCTTCTTTCAGTATATTTTTTACAGTTTCTACCGCATAATCCATAGCTGCCGGATCGCCCGGTCCGTTTGAAAGAAAATATCCCGATGGTCTGAATTGTTTCAGGGTGTTAAGATCTGTTTTAGCAGGAAACACTTTTACAAATGCACCGCGGTCGATCATGCATTGTACAATATTTTTCTTGACCCCATAATCCAGTACAGCTATTCGGACCGGCGATTCCGGATCCCCGGCTTCATAGGTTTTTGTTGTTGAAACAGCAGAAGCAAGCTCAAGTCCATCCATCAGAGGCACCGCCGTTAACATTTTTTTCAGTTCATTTACATCCGTTATCTCCGAAGAAATAATACAATTCATTGCGCCGCGCAGACGAACATGGGTAACGAGCGCCCGGGTATCAACACCTTCAATGCAAACAATCTGGTTAGCCTTCAGATAATCATCCAGCGATCCCTTAGCCTGAATACGCGAAAATTGTTCTTCCAGATTTCGGCCGATCAGTCCACGGATTTTTACGCTGTCTGATTCTACATCGGCATCTTTCACGCCATAATTCCCTATATGAACACTGTTCATAATCAGCACCTGTCCAAAATAACTTGGATCTGTAAATACTTCCTGATATCCGGTCATACCTGTATTGAAACAGATTTCTCCGGATGTCGTCCCGTTTTTACCGAACGCCTGACCATGGTAAAAAGTTCCATCCGCCAGAACAAGAATTGCAGGACGGTGTGTAGCTGTAGCCATATTTGGAAATATTTTGCAAAGAAAACGAATATAAGTGTGAGAGTATGGGAGTATGGGAGTATGGGAGTGATGATTTTGTTAACATTCTATCCCACATTAATTCGCTCGCCATAAACACTCTCCTGTATCTTGTCGCATTATTGTTGTTTTTAGGCAAAAAAAAAAGCAGCCCTCATTGTTGGGACCGCTTTCATAATTTTATTACAGAGCACAAATTTATTCAGCTGTTTTATCTGTTTTAGATTCTGCTTTTGCAGTATTCTCCGTTGACACGGGTTCGGCTTTCTTTTTCCCACCTGCACGACGGGTCCTTTTCGATGTTTCCTTTGCTTCGCCTTTACCTTTGCCGTATATTTCGTTGAAATCTACCAACTCAATCATCGCTGTTTCCGCAGCATCTCCTGTTCTTGTACCCAGCTTAATGATTCGGGTATAACCACCGGGGCGGCCCGCAACCTTTGTAGCGATATTCCCAAAAAGTTCAGTAATTGCTTCTTTATCCTGCAGATAACTGAATACAACCCTTCTTTGATGGGTCGTATTTTCCTTTGATTTGGTAATCAGCGGTTCAATATAAGTTCTGAGTACTTTTGCTTTGGCCAGCGTAGTAACGATCCTTTTATGCTGGATCAATTGGGCTGCCAGATTGCTAAGCAGTGCTCTCCGATGGGAAGAGGTTCTGCCAAGATTGTTGATTTTGTCTCCGTGACGCATGACGTTTTTTTTAGACCCTGTACCGTGTCAGGAATTACAGGATTATTTTCAAATTGAATTACTACTCATCATCTAATTTCAGCTTACTCAGATCCATTCCGAAATGCAGGCCTCTTTCATGTAAAACCTGTTCAATCTCAGCCAATGATTTCTGGCCGAAGTTGCGGAATTTCATGAGATCTTCCTGTTCATAAGTGACCAGTTCGCTCAAACTGTTGATCTTTGCCGCTTTCAGACAATTAAATGCTCTTACCGAAAGGTCCAGATCTTCCAACGGTGTCTTCAGTACTTTACGTAACTGCAGGGTTTGTTCGTCAACCAGGTCTTCTTTCTTTTCTTCCTTATTGTCGAAAGTGATGTTTTCGTCTGTGATAATCATCAAATGCTGAATCAGGATTCGGGATGCCTGTTTAACTGCTTCTTCAGGATGAATGGTCCCATCAGTTGAGACTTCCATCAGCAGTTTTTCAAAATCCGTTCTCTGTTCCACGCGGGTATTTTCAATTGAATACCGTACGTTTTTGATTGGCGTAAATATGGCATCCGTAGGAATGTACCCAAATAGAGCATCCTTAGGCTTATTATCTTCAGCAGGTACATAACCGCGGCCCTTACCGATGGTGATCTCAATATCCACCCGTGCTGATGCATCCATGGTACAAATTAACAATCCCGGATTCATCACTTCAAAACTTGGCAATGCCTCACCAATGGTTGCAGCAGTGAATTCAGTTTTATTTTTAAGACTCAGCGTAATTTTCTCCTGGGCCACTTCATGGTCCACTTTCTTTTTGAAACGAACCTGTTTAAGATTCAGAATGATTTCAACCACGTCTTCTGTAACACCTTTTAAAGTGGCGAATTCATGATCGGCACCCTCGATTTTAACACCGATGATAGCGTATCCTTCCAAAGAATTAAGCAATACCCTGCGAAGAGCATTACCTATGGTCACACCGTAACCTGGTTCCAAAGGCTTGAATTCGAATTGTGCTTCGAAATCGGTTGCTTTTTGGAGTATGATTTTGTCTGGTTTCTGGAAATTTAAAATGGCCATATTTAAATTTTCGATTTACGAATGATGAATGCTTGCGTTTATTTACTATACAATTCCACGATCAGTTGTTCTTTGATGTTCTCCGGAATGCTTTCTCTCTCCGGATAAGAAATAAATGTTCCTTTCATTTCATTTTCATTCCAGTCAAGCCAGTTGATCCTGTTATTTTTACCCTTGGCAGCACTGGTGATACCAGCATTTGCCTGGGATGTTTCTTTTAAACCAATCACGTCTCCTGGTTTTAACTGGAAAGAAGGAACATTCACCACTTCACCGTTCACCGTTATATGTTTGTGAGAAACCAACTGACGTGCACCCGGACGGGAAATAGCAATTCCCAAACGATAGACAGTATTGTCCAGTCTGGATTCAAGAAGGCGGATCAGGTTTTCACCTGTTACACCCTTTTTCCTGGAAGCTTCATCGAATGTCTTCCGGAATTGCCGTTCAAGCACACCATACGTGTATTTCGCTTTCTGTTTTTCCTTTAACTGGATCGCATATTCTCCCAGCGTTTTGCGCTTTTTAGTTGCACCATGCTGACCAGGAGGATTGCTTGTTTTAGTTAACCACTTACCATTCCCTAAAATCGGCTCACCGAATCTCCGGGAAATTTTTGTCTTGGGACCTGTGTAACGTGCCATAATATGTGTTAGATTTTTGAGTACCCGGACAGGATTATGAAAAATCTTAAAATTGAATGCTGCCCAGCTTGATTAAAATATATGATTTTGAAAATCTGAAAATTTGAGGAAATATTTATAATACCTCAAAATCAAAAATCTTCAAATTTTTAAACTCTTCTCTTCTTTGGGGGACGACACCCGTTATGCGGTAAAGGCGTTACGTCTTTTATCATTACCACTTCGATTCCATTATTTGCCAGGGAACGGATCGCACTTTCTCTTCCGGATCCCGGGCCCTTCACAAAAACATCGACTCTTTTCAGACCGGCATCCAAAGCTGTTTTTGCTGCATCGGCGGAAGCCATTTGCGCAGCATAAGGTGTGTTTTTCTTGGAACCTTTGAAACCCATTTTACCAGCACTGCTCCAGGAAATGAGCTGACCGTTTTTGTTGGTAATACTAATGATGATGTTGTTGAAACTGGCAGAAATATGCGCGTCCCCGTATGCATCTACCTTAACCACTCTTTTTTTCGCAGCCGCTTTTGCGCTGGTAACTTGTTGTGCTTTTGCCATTGTTCAAAATAGATAATCTGGTTATCAATAATTTCCCGCTTTTGACGGGATCGAATCAATCCTCCTCGTGCACCCGTATCCGGTATTGATTCTAGAACGTGCTATATAGATTCATCCGTCTGATGACAGAAAAATGTATTACTTCTTGGGAGCCTTCTTCTTACCGGCTACTGTTCTGCGTTTTCCTTTACGTGTACGGCTATTTGTACGTGTACGCTGACCACGAACAGGTAATCCTTTTCGGTGACGAACACCCCGGTAGCAGGCAATATCCAAAAGACGTTTGATACTCATCTGAACCTCAGAACGCAAAGCACCTTCTACTTTCAGCTCATTGGTGATTATATTCCGGATCGCATTCAATTCATCATCATTCCACTGGGAAACTTTCTTATCGAAATTGATTCCTGCTTTGGAAAGAATGTACTTGGCTGTAGAAGGTCCTATTCCGAAGATATAGGTAAGCCCGATTTCACCTCTTTTGTTTTTTGGTAAGTCTACTCCGGCAATACGCGCCATCTTTTATTTTTTAATTTAATACTCAATGAGTCATCGACAGTTTATCCCTGGCGTTGTTTAAAACGGGGATTCTTCTTGTTAATGATATATAATTTTCCTTTTCGGCGCACGATCTTACAATCAACACTGCGCTTTTTAATGGATGCCCTTACTTTCATACAAATCTTTTAACCGTTTACTAATTTCTTTTCCTGCGTTAAGCATTACGCGTTTCGCGTTAGGCCTGATTTATTTATACCGGAAAATGATCCTGCCTCTTGTAAGATCATACGGACTCATTTCCACTCCCACTTTATCACCCGGCAATATTCTTATATAATGCATCCTCATTTTTCCTGAAATGGTGGCCAGGATTTCATGCCCATTTTCCAGCTTCACCTTAAACATGGCATTGGATAGTGCTTCGACAATTGATCCATCCTGTTTAATAAGCGCTTGTTTAGCCATAGATTTTGGGAGCGCAAAGATAATATTACTCAGCCAAAGAATAAAATTTCACTGAATAAATATCCGTTTAAGGGTAAACGGGCCAAAAGTAGAGCGGAAAAGGCCAAAATAGTGGGGTTTCAGACCCGGCTAAGGTCCACTTTTGTCATCTGACGGTAGAAATTCTGGAGTTCATGCACCCCGATCAAATGATGCATAAACCGCCGGTCTTCCCGATACCAGATATCCAATTCGTTAAATTGGTCCGGTGCAGGTATCATTAACCGGAAGGGACCGCGCATATATTTTACCGATTTATCCTCGTTAACAACCTTCTCAAATCCCAATTTTGTCATCTGCCTGTCGTCCAAAGGGATGGAATAGAGGTCATTAGGGTCAAACCAGGCGTCCTGATCCCCATTATGTACACAAATCTGTCTGTCTTCATGGTTTATATCAGTGACCTCTCCTTCAAAACGTTGTCCGCTGAAATCTGCCTGTATGAGGTCGCCTGCCTTTAAATCCTGAAATCTGATCATATGCCCTTATTTTGAGGGTATGAATATAAAAAAATTATGTGAATCTGTTTCATCAGGGGATTTGAAGCAAATTTCAGAGTCCCCGGCCGATGCTTTCCCTCCAGGGCCATGGAACCACCAAAATAATGACTACCAGTGCCAAAAGAAAAAACCAGAAAGCTCTTTTATATTTCAAAGGGTCGGTTATTTGCTTCTTCACCATAGCCCTGCCCAGGGTGATCAGTATGGTCGCTACAACCATCCCGGATGGATGTTCGACCCAGTAAAACCGGTAAAAAGTATTTTTCATAAGAATAACCCCTTCAGGTAGTCCACTGCTCAGGATCCCATACGTGCCAAATAATAAAAGAATCAGTCCTATTAATAGTGTGGTGTGTGCAAAAATCATTGTAAACAGCCAAAGCTTGGTATCTCCTTCCCGAAGCTCCCGTTTTTTAATCCAGCCTATGAAACTTTGCACGATGGAAAGAACGAGTAAGATGAGTATAACCCAACGTAGTATGCTGTGAATCTGCAACAGAACGGGAAACATAATGGTAGTTTGGTATGAAATTAAAGCATTTACATATCTGAAAGCAAAAGCGGGAAGGAATGATTTAAATTCGCGGATGCCATGCCATAAATATCCACTCTATTTTTTATTGATGATGGTATTGACTAATACCGCCTGCAAAAACAAAAAAAATGATTCTGAGACACCGGCTTCCGCAGTAGAAACTAACCCGTTTTATAAAAGCCTCAATGATAGCATAAATAAATTTCCGGCAGAAGCTTCCCTTTATTTACGAAGAGCCGAACGTCTCACACAGGAAAATGCCCATGAACTGGCTTATGATGATTTTCAGAAAGCCTGGACGTTACAGCCATTGATTGAAAACGCCTTGCCGTTTGCTGCAAATCTTGCCATATTGGGTAAACATGCTGACAGAATCGCGTTACTCGAAAAAGTAAACCAGCTGAATAATTCAAATCCACAAGTGCGGAGGTTATTGGCAGAAGCCTATGCAGGATTTGGAAAACCTGAGCAGGCATTGCTCATTTATAACGATATGATAGCAAAGGATTCCCTAGATCCCGAAACATTATATGAAAAAGCGCTGTTGCTGGAGCAATTAAAAGATACGTCGCAAGCCATCGCCGCTTTACAAAAGGCCTACTCAATACAAAGCGTAGACACGTACGGCCTGGAACTTGCCCATTTATACGCTGAACAAAAAAATCCCAAGGCACTTGATATTTGCAATTTTATTCTGAAACAGGATTCGGCGTTTATATTAATAGATCCGTTCTTTATAAAGGGAATCTATTTTGCAAACATGAAATTATATCCAAAAGCCATAGCACAATTTGATTCATGCATTCTCAGGGACTGGAAAACAACCGATGCATATCTCGAGAAAGGAAGGGCTTATTTCCATATGGGAAATTTTAATGAGGCTTTGAAGACTTTTAACATGGCTATTACCGTTTCCAATACAGATCCGGATGCTTATTTCTGGGTGGGAAGATGTTATGAGGCGCAACATAAGAAAGTGGATGCTATGAATAATTACCGGAAGGCCATTTCACTGGATCAGAATTTTATTGAGGCAAAACAAAGGATGGACCTCCTCGACCGCGGATTTGTTCATCCTTCACACTAACAGTACATTTGTTTGAGTCATAGCAAAATAGCACTACATGCCACTGATCGCACCTTCACTTCTTGCGTCTGACTTTCTGCATCTGGAAGATGCCTGCAAAATGATTAATGAAAGCGAGGCCGATTGGCTGCATTTGGATGTAATGGATGGAAGATTTGTACCCAATATAAGTTTCGGTATTCCTGTTATTGAACATATCCGAAAAGCAACAAAAAAAGTCTGCGACGTGCACCTTATGATCGAAGAGCCTGAAAAACTGACCCCCGCCTTTAAAAAGGCAGGGGCTGACATTTTGATCGTTCACCTTGAAACATGCAGGAACCTGCACAGTAACATTCAACAAATACGTTCTTTGGGCATGAAACCCGCTGTGGCCATTAATCCTCATTCGCCGGTTGAATTACTAAAAGATATTTTAGAAGACCTGTTCCATGTACTCGTCATGTCAGTAAATCCCGGTTTCGGAGGTCAATCATTCATTCCTCATTCATTGGAAAAAGTAAGGGAGTTGAAAAAAATGATTACCAGGACCGGAAAAGACATTCTCATTGAGGTTGACGGTGGTATCACTCTTGAAAATGCACCTTACCTGGTAGAAGCCGGCGCAGATGTGCTGGTTGCAGGCAGCAGCATTTTTCAGGCCAAGGATCCAAAAGAAATCATCCGGCTGCTGAAGCGGATCGCATGAGGAAACAATTGTTCATATTTTTATTGTTATTCCCGTTTATACCTCTGCTTGCCCAAAAATCAGGTGCGACCATCTCCGGAAAAATTTTAGATGAGAATGAAAACCCTTTGCCTGGGGTATCAATCGTTTTATTAGGCAGGGAAACCGGTTTGGCAAGTAATGATTCCGGCACTTTTAGAATGCACGTCCCCGCCGATAAAGCATTTGCACTTGTTTTTTCTTATACCGGCTATAAAAGTCTTCAGCAGAATTTTATCATGAATGATAAGGAAGAGGAGCATATTATTATCCGGATGGAACAATCAGAATCGAAACTGGATAGTATTACAGTTACCGACGATCGGGATCGGAAAGAAGCAGGTCTTATTCGTATCAATCCTAAAGATGCCATCAATATACCCACACCCATAGGCGGTATTGAAAGTCTTATCAAAGTGTATGTTGGCTCAAACAATGAACTGACGTCCCAATATTCTGTTCGGGGAGGTAACTATGATGAAAACCTGATCTATATAAATGATTTCGAAATTTTCAGGCCTTACCTGGTGAGCAATGCGCAACAGGAAGGATTGAGTTTCATCAACCCGGAAATGACACGTAATGTGAATTTCTATAACGGGGGTTTCCAGGCCAAGTATGGCGATAAAATTTCTTCCGTGCTGGACATACAGTATAAAAAACCTGTGGAATTTGGAGGCTCGGCTTATATCGGCTTATTGGAACAGGGCCTTGAACTGGAAGGCACTTCTAAAAACAAAAAATTCAGCTACATTATAGGTGCACGGAACAGAAGCTTTACGAACCTGTTGAGTTCCCAGGAAACCAAAGGAAATTACATTCCTTCATCGGCAGATGCACAGGGATTGTTCACCTACCAAATTAATAAAAAAAATTCCCTTGAATTATTTGCCGTGTATTCGCAGACATCCTTTAACCTGATCCCTTTATCCGCACAATTAAGTACCGCTGTATTTTCTCCATATTTTTCAGCTAACCTCGGAATTGATATATTCTTTAGTGGCCAGGAAAAAGATAAATATAAAACCGGCCTGGTGGGGCTCACATGGAACCAGCAGGTAAATACAAACCTGAAATTGAAATGGATGATTTCCAGTTTCAGTGACAATGAAAGTCAGAACTATGATATTACGGGCGATTATTTATTCGGCGAAAGGGATTTTGATAAAACCAGCACAGACTTTGGAAAAATCGTAAACCCGCTGGGAATTGGAAGCAATCAAAACTTTGCACGCGATAATTTGAACATTCACTTATATAGTCTTACACACAAGGGATTTTTAAATAAAGGAAATCAATATTTACAATGGGGAGTATCGGCTGAATTGCAAACCATCCAGGATCAGCTGCATGAATGGAGTTATGAAGATTCCGTTGGATATTCCCTGCCTCTCATTCCCGGTTCCCTGGATCTGAACAATGTAGTAAATGGAAATAATA
>Ga0193753_10001625_pt1 | contig 18995 bp, 10 predicted proteins | sample H1c2metaG_FD_144925 | JGI IMG/M metagenome (GOLD analysis project Ga0193753, IMG submission 144925) | Soil microbial communities from a riparian zone of the East river system, Colorado, United States - H1c2 | ecosystem: Environmental > Terrestrial > Soil > Riparian zone | place: USA: East...
CACCGATGAGGCTTGCGAAGAAATCGTCGTTCAGGCTCAAAGGTGTCACTCTTTTCTGGCCTGTTGGGTCGAGACAAACCGATTCGAGGATAGGCGGTCCGAATGTCTCCAATTGGAGACGAAAGTGTTTACTGAACCATTCTGATGGCGTTTGGGGTTCCTTTTCGCCCAGACCGCCGAGAGCGAAGTGGGGAACATGATTGTAGCTCTTTAACTGGAGCGTGCCTGGCGGAACTTCGGCTACTTGGTTTCTGCCCATGTTGTGATTTCCTCGTTCGTTGCTGGTTTGGTTGGAACACCAGACTCGCTACGCAGGATGTTGAGAACACGTTCAGATTCGGCCCACAAAGCACGATGTTGCTTCAGCTTCAATAGCTGACGCTCGCGCTCCTGGTCTTTACGGAATCTTGCTGATGGATCATTCATTGTTGTCCTTGGTCACAAGCCGCTTCCAAAGATGGTTGCTTTGAACAAGACGGAGCCACCTTCGGAAGCGCCAATGTAGATGGTGACCTGCACCTTCAGTTCTCCATCAGAATAGCAAAGTGACGGCGTGGAGTACAGAACAAACTTCCTTTGCCATACGAATTCGTTGTCACGTCAGGAAGCCACCACCAAGTTTGATGGCGATGGCTCCCTTTGGTATGTCCTTGCCGTTTACAGCGTCTCTGTGACCTCCGTGCCACCGAGAGTCCCGGATGACGCTCCAACGAAGCGCAGAGCCTCTGCTGGCGTTCTAAAGTCTGGTAGGTTTCCCAGCGGAGCCATGCTGACACTGGTGCCACCCACCGGCCTCGCTGAACTCAAAGATTGGGTGACCGGGTTGACACTAAAACCCACATCTTGCTTACAGGCGGTGGCAGCGACCCTATCACCACTCTCTATTACTACTTTCGTATCCAAAATGTTAAAAAAAGTGTCAACCCCCTCACCCTCCACGCCCCTTCGAGGAGTAGTGGCATGGTTTTCTTCAACCGGAGGCGGCTGAATTCTCCAACGTGTCTTCCCGTGGAGAATCCTCTTGGTAACACGTTCAGGGAAATCTTTGGCAAGACGCCCCAGATAAGCCCCACACGCGCTGCTGTAGCCAAAGAGCAGCTTTGCCTCTCTCGCCACACTGCTTGAATCTCGGGTCAGGCTTCGTTCCAACTCACTCGACGTGTATTCCATCACACGTCGTTCCAACCGGAAGATCTCGGTGTCGATCAATTCCAATACCTTCGTCTGAGGCGCGTGTTCATCCAGAGCAGTCAATAGTTCTGGGTGATGGTAGTGCCTGATGCCAAACCGTGGACAACGTAGCTCGGCCGGTATCTGCCAGCCTTGCAGGAAATGCACGAAGGCCGGAAGCTCCGCCATCAGAGCTTTCCAGAAGCGTTCCTTTTCTTCGGTCGTTTCCGTGGCCATCGGTAGAGCTTTGTAACCAATCTTCAACAACATGATTTTGTCTGCGATGTCGTCGGCAATCGGTGGTAACACCAACAACCTTTCGGTGTCGTCGTTCAGGCTGACGGATGTTCGCCAGAGAGGCGTGAGGCCAACTCCGTCTCTGTGCTTCCCATGACACTGATGCGTTTGGTTCACGGCCACTTGCTTCAACGCGGCCCCAAAGTGACGACGTGATTTGATGTCCGTGAACTCGGCGTCATCCTCAATCATCAAATGTTCAGCCTGGAACAGGTCAGCGTTGAACGTCGTCTTGCCAGCCATGCAGAGATATGGCTTGGCACTACGGCCGCCAAACAACTGAGTGATGATTCCTTGGAACAGTGATTTGCAGGAGCATCTTGGGCCTGCCATGGCCAATACCTGCCCTGGCGCCCACCGTTGCTCGCGGTAGCATTCCAAGCCCTTCTTGAGCCAGCCATAGACGTAAGGACGCTGATCCTTCTGCTCGTCAATGAACATGCCATCCAGAATTGATTGCAGCAGTGGAAAGGCACCCGGACGCGGTTGAATCATCGTTGGTGATTCTGTCACGAGCACCTGGCTCCCATTGATGACGTAAAGACCAGCCTTGTGACCGGCCAGCCTTCCGGCATATGCGACGTTTTGAGACATCTGAATGTCCAACAGGCATTTGTCCACGTCTGACAATGCAGATTGGTTTTCACTTTTACCTGCATAACCGTAGTCACGCAGGAATCTCTTCGCAGAGGACTCGTTGACCCGAATGAATTTGGCAGCTTTGTCTTGGAACAAGTAATCCGGCCCGTAGTAATACACTGGTGGCAGAGGCAAGGCTGCGATTACTAGCGCCATACAACCTCCTCTTTCAAGTAAATGAGCTTCTGTAGCTTGCCATCCCGTTCAGCACCAGGTAAGCGCACGGGCTGGCTTGGTGTGAAAAGTTTTGGGTCACAGCGAAGCTCTGGCAACACGAGCTTCAACTGCTCAATGATGCTGTCGCTAGGATACTCAAACCATGCATGAAGCGATTTGCCTGCTGTATCCACGATGGCGGACAGCTTCATCTGGATCTCGGCTTCCATCCATTTGAAAACCGCACCAACTTGATCGCGGCTGAGTTCATCAGATTCCACCACCAAGAACTTCTTTTTCGCCACGCTATCATTGGAGCGTGACGTCGAGCCCGGTTTGAATGTTGATGGACAAATGAATTGCGCGGGTGCCAGCCAGATTTCCAACCAATCCGTTACGGTTTTGAAGTTCAGACTGTGGGCCGGGCCGGAATCATACTTATTGCCAATCCACAGCACGTCTTCATCCCCGAAACACTCAAGGAGTAAACGCCAATGTTCCCTCGGGTTGTCGGTCAATGTTACAGGCGAGGTTGAAATGATGCGTTCATAAGGCCACGCATACTTTTTCAGAATGGTGGCGCTGGCATTCGCCGCACGTTTACGAAGGTTCTCTTTCCTTGCCGCCTCCGCTTTCGCCACCTTCAACTGTGCCGGTGTCAATTGTGGGAGTGAATCCGGACAATGTTGGGCGATTTCTGTGCGCAACCACTTGTTTGTCTCACCGAGAGCGTCAGCGCAACTCGCGTGGAAGCAAAACAGTGTTGGAACACCATTAAGGTATAGCTTGCAGTCCTTGCGACCGTCTCCATGACTGTGAAAATCCTTACCTGGACATTCACAAAACCCTTCCGTGGCAGAGATCCATTTCACTTCGCCGACTACGCTGGTGATGATTTCGTGAGCGTTCATGCTTCACCTCCTTCCTGCATCCGATGCCAGGCTTCCCATTGCTCTTTGGTGCGGTAAGTGCCGGAAGGAAACAGCTTATGTTCGCCGGCTGGCAGCACTTTTTTGATAGCCGTGAACGTCTTGTCCTCGACTTTGGTGCGTCCGATTTTCAACTGCGCGGGTTTGCCTTTCAAACTTTTCACAAAGGCCAGGCATTTCTCGTCCTCACGGAGCTTACGGTCGAGCCAGCTCTCAAGGTCTTTCGTGAGTGAACTCTTTTTGTGAAAGTTAAAGCTGTAAGTGCGGTTGATGATGAAAGGATAACCGCTTGGCTTCTTCTCCTGCGTTTCCCACACCCACTGGATGTGCATTTTTGGGCCGTAGCCGCAATCTATTTCTCCTAATTCAACAATATCCACGAGGACCGTGTTGTGCGTCTTTTTTGATGGCTGGACGCTCGCCTGAACTGTAGTGTTGGTCATTGACCGTTCTCCATGCAACTCCAACAAGCCGGGCAGAGTTGCATCCAGTTTGCCCACGGACATTGCTCCTGCCTCTGAAAGGCTGGGCGAACTACGCGTTCGCACGAGAGTTACTCCGTCTTGTTCTTTCCAAATCCTATCTCGGTGCAGTTATGGGTACCAGACGAAAAGAGGCGGCAGGAGAGACCATACTCGAAAAAAAGAGATCGCAGGAGAAAAACTCATTTGTAGAACCCGGCCAAATACTTCTCCATCGAGCTATTTGAAGCGTGAACTTCCAACAGCAAGCCCTTAATCCATCGCTTGCCTGAGGATTCCCAGTCGAAGTGTGGTGCTATCTTTTGGATTTCAGCACCTACGTTGTAGAACTCTTGACCGGTTGCGCCACTGGATTTGTTTTCATACCACTTCATGAACTGATCTGGAGTGAAGGAATCGCTATCCAGCAGGGCCAGTGTGAACAGGCCGCGCTTCTGCACGGTCGAAAGCCCACACGCTTTACCATCAATCAGGACGGCCAAGTCCTGAGTGATTACAACATGGTTTGGAACTTCCTGGATCGACCCGCACGCCAGACGCAGGAAGCGGACGAGCGCGACGAACCACCTCTCAAAAGCCCGTTGTGCTTCCTCGATTTCCCAAAGATAATCCGTCGAAGGATTAACAAGCCCCGAGCTGATTACGCCCTGAGCGTCGAACGCTGCCAAGTAAGCTTGGGCCAATGCAATGCTGGCGGTAGGCACCGAATTGCCAGCCTTTGCTGTCGCGCAGACATCCTGGACCAAATCGTCGAAGTCCCTGATGAACATGGTGGATGTGGTTACCGTTACGAGCGCACCGTATTGCGTGGGTGCTTTGATTGGTTCCGGCTGTTGGTTGCCGTTCGACGCTTTGGTTTCTTTCGAGAGGGCGGATGGATTCTTCTCCAACCATTCCCGCTGGCGATTGCGGTCATCGGTTGTCCGCTGGGCCAGCATGTCGCCGAAAGTTTTGACGTGAGGCAGAATTGCTTTGGCTTGGTCTTCGGTTTCGATCTTCAGTTCAACGGCATCGAGCTGATATACGGAAATGTTCTTCCACAAGACATTGGACCAAGAGTTGCGCACGCTGTTTGCGGCCACTTGTAGTTCGGTCGTGATTCTGAGCCAACCCGAGGCTGATACGGGCGGCGGCACAGCTTCGTTGGTAGCGCGATTGGTTTTGGATTTTGGCATGATGTAAAAAAAGAAGCGTCGGGCATTGCTACCCGACGCCTCTGTGTTCGGATTAAGCGAGGTTAAGCGCCTTCAGCTTATCCTCGAGTTTCTTCAGGAGAGACTTCATCCCCGTAGTCTTTCCCGTGTCCAATTGCTTGCGTGCCTCGGCGACGAGAGTGAGCACCGGCTGCAACTTGTCCCGGAGAGGCACATACTCAGTCGGCGGTTTAACTTTCTTCTTCGGCGCGTTGGGCTTCGCACCCCGCTTCATGCAGATAAGCGTTGTGATAAGCAACGCCGTGAGAGGCTTCTTCTTAGCTTTCTTCACGACGTGTTTCCATGTCGCCTTCCACTCATCCGGTTTAATGTTCAAGACTGCGAACGGACGAAGTTGGAACTCGTTCTGCGGGAGCGTCCCTCCTTCCGGAGAGCGCACTGCCATCACCTCAGCTACAAACATGTGGCGGTAGGCACTTGCAGGACTCATCAGCAGCTTATCGGAAAGGTATTTGGGATACGTTCCGTATTCACGGTAGAGCCTGGATTTGTTAATCGCATTGAGGGCGTCACCGAGTTCAAAGAAAGACTTATTTCCTTTGGTGATGGCGACCTCATGTTTCTCCAACTCCAGTTTCTCAGCAGCGTTGAGCTTGCTTGTGTCCGTTTTGGTTTGAGCCGGTGCCGAATCTTTTTCAGATTCTGCTGCCTTCGCTTCTTCACTGATGACCACGGCTAATTGTTTAAGCTTCTTCATGCGCCTCTTAGTTCGTGGTTGTGGTGATGAACGCTTCAACGCTCTCAACGGGAATCCGCAAGTGACGAAGGGCTTTGGAACTTTTAAGAAGACCCCTTGCCACCAAACGATACACAGTTTTTGAACTTACGTTGAGGACCTGACTTACTTCGCCCACCGTGTAAACACGGGGACGATTATCATGGAACACTGTCTGTGTTTTCATGTCGCTGAACGCAAATCGTCTGGCCGGATTCAAACTACGAACCCAATTATCACAACTGTGACCACACGACCGCTGCGTAAGACGGCATTTCGCTGAGAGGAGTGGTGAATGGGCATGGCGCTAGCGCATGCAATTTCACCAGGAGCTTGGAACAGAAGAGACTGCTAATGTGGGGATTGATCGAGTGATTCACCGCTCATCTGCCGCGACTACCGCAGACAGCGATAAACCACTTTCAAAATCTGGCTCGGCTAACGGGCGCTAAACGCATCCAGCGCATCGACGTTGCCAAGTAAAACTTACGGCGAGAACAATCTCTTTCAAATTGTTTACAGGCATTCGGTGCTTACGATCTCGTTAGAGACTCGACCAGCACCGGCTCGAATCTGACGTGTCGCTCTCTCGTGTTGTGGCGTCAGCTCCAACAGCACGAGGAAATCTTTCATTTTTACCAGAACCATTTTCGGTCAACTTCAAAATTCCAAAGAACACAACTTTCTCAGTCGAAAGCGTCGTGGTTGTAAACCGTGCCGACGATTTGTCAAATGCTGTTTGTCGCGCCTCCATTTACGACGTAAGCGTGAAGGTCACCGATTTCGCCATCTCAACCGAATGTTTGTCCCGCAGGTGTGCGTAAGTTTTCATCGCCAATGCGCCTCCATCTTTGTGCCCAAGCCACCGCGAGACGGTAGGAATATCTACGCCGCTTTCGATACAACGCGTTGCAAACAAATGGCGCAGATCATGATGAGTAAACCGTGGGATGTTTTTTTCTTTGCAGGCGCGAGTAATCGTGCCTTGGCACTCGTGGACGCGCATGACCAAATCGGTCGGCTGGGTGGTTGTTCCCTTTGCTTTCAACCGTGTCAAAAGTTGGCGCATATCTGGAATCATTGGAACACGCCGCACGTCGCCGTTCTTTGTGCCGTCCTCGATGTCCCCGCGCACGACTATTTGACCGCGTTCAAAATCACAATCTTGCCAAGTTACATTCGCAGCCTCACCCTTTCGCAGTCCGCTGTAGGCGAGAAACTCGATCAATTCTGCTGCTGCCAGTCCCGGCCCAAAAGGGACGCGCCGAACCTCCATCAACAGTTCATAAAACTGCTCTTGTGACGGCAACGTAAGTTGCTTCGGTCGAACTGGCTTCCTACCGATGCCGAGTGCTGGATTGGTGTAGCGCGCTCCATTTTTTACGGCAATTTTCAGAATCAATCGCAGGGTGCCGGTCGTGTTGTTGAACGTGCTCGCGGCCTTGCATGTGTCTTTGAATCTCCCAGCCCATTCCTCGCACTGCTTTTCAGTCAGCTTGCGCACGTCCATTGCTGGCAATTCGGGCCAGGACTTCAAGATGCGGGCGATGCACTCCTCACGATACGTAAGTGTCCGTGGTTTAATTTCAGGATCACGCCGCAGAGCCAAGCGATATTCAGCCACAAGGTCTGCTACGGTGGCCTTGCCGCCTGTGACACGCGTTGAGCTTTCCATCTTCCCGCGCTCCTTCTTTTCCAAATCAGCCAGTTTAAGTTTTGCCACGGTCAAGACCTTCGTCTTGAGGCTTTGGCGAATCAGCTTGCCGCCAACCCGGACGCGTGCGAAATACGTGCCCGATGGTTCGTAGCGAATCAGATTGGCGTAACTGGTATTCTTCCAAGGCGACTCGGAAGGCAACGATGCTTGCTCAAGGCGTTTCATCCGAGCAGTATCAAAAAGCAGTAGCAGATCAGTCAATCGTGAAGTTTCAAATCATCGATAAAAGCCCTATTTTATAGGCGGACGGAAGGGTGGCTGAGTGGTTTAAGGCACCTGACTCGAAATCAGGCCTAGGAGCAATCCTAGCGTGGGTTCAAATCCCACCCCTTCCGCCAATAAAACCAATCGCGCAAATCTTCACCTTCACTTCCCTCGCAAAGCACCACCCGTCCTCTGCGTCCTTTCGCTGCTCTTCTGCGTACGATCGCGCCCGCCGCGTTGGGTTTGGCACATTCCATCCATTTGGAAACGCACGCCGCCGTGCATTCCGATCAAGTCACGGCGCGGCCAGGCGAAAGAAGCGCGGACTGTTGTTCGTGGGAACGGAAATATGGATCACTCGCGTCTGCGGGGCCGCGGCGATGTTCGTCAGCGGCGACCACGTTGCGGCGTCGAGCGCGTCCTTGAATTGAATGGTGAAGGTGCGGTTCGACAGCGCGGTGAACTCGAAATTCACCGTCCCGTTGGCCGCATCGATGTGCTCCACGCGCAATCCGCTTTGCGGGTCGAAGGGATTCGTTCCCGCGAGAAATTCCTGGTAGTTCGTGTGGCCATCGCCGTCGGCATCATTGTTCGCGTCTGGCTGATCCGGGTCGGTTCCCGTGTCGATTTCCCATCCATCAGGAATGCCGTCGCCGTCACGATCGGGTTCGGCGTTTTTCCCGCCGGGCGTGGGCAAGGCCGCGAGCCAGTTAATTGGATCATCGCCGTACTCGCTGGAAAGTTTTCGCTGGAGCGAAGGTCCGCTGCCATCGGCGGCGGGAGGCCACGGCGCCTTGTCGTTGTAGCGGATCGAATCAGCAACGATGTACGGAACAATTCCATTCGTCTCGTCGCCAGGCTTGAGCAGCGACAACCGTTCGCCGCTGTCTTGCAACGAGCCGGTAAAAGGGCCGAAGATTTGCACGTTCGTCGGCACACCGTATTTGGCGCGGAAGTCCGCCGGGTTGGTCGCCACGAGCAACGCATAGCCATTTCGTGGAATGACTGCATTCGTGGGGAACGTAAAGTTGGCGCCGTCCACCTTCCACCCGTTCGTCGTGAGCCGGGCATAGAGCAACAGGTCCGCATCCGCCCGGCGATTGTGCAGTTCGATGAACTCATCGCCGCCCGGCACGGGATGATAGTGAATCTCGTTGATGACAATGTCGCTGACGAGCGGCCCGGCATTGGTCGCGCCAAACGTGTCGGTTTTTTGCGCCGGAAATTGTTCCTCGCCCACGCTGTTGATGTAACGCCCGAAGCTGTTGCCACGTTTCGAAGCGCCGAACGCGAAGCCGTGCGAGTAACCCGTGAGGTTCGTGTTCGCGTCGCCAGAGAACAGGTAAACTTCATCGCCGAGTGAACTGAGACTGAAGCTGCCGTTCGTGCCGGGGGTCGGATTGAAGTCCGCTTCGCTGAAAGCCACGTAGCCGTGACCGGCAATCAATGTTCCATTCGGAATGCGAAATTTTTTGGGTGTCGCCGGATCGTCAGTGAGAAACCATCCGCCGACGTCCACGTTGGCCGCGGTCGGATTGTGCAGTTCAATCTGGTCGCCGGGAACAGGATCGAAGTTCGAGTATGGGAGCGTGAGTATTTCGTTGATGACAATGGGCGCGATCAAAGGCGCCGGGTCGTCCGCACCGGGCGACCCGCCGACCAGAGTGCTCGCGCGCCATCTGGCGCCGTCATCTGGCGCCTGGGAGATTTCCGGATTCACCTGCACGAGCGAGAAGCCAAAGTCATCGGCGGTCACTGGCCACGGCGCCACGTCGTCATAGGTCACGGAAAAAATCCCGGCGCCAAACGCGTGAGAGAGCGCGATGGATTCTCCGCCATTGTCGATGCGACCTGTGTAAACGCCGTGGAAATTCACGCCCGGATACGTGGAGGCGAACGCCGCCGGGTTCCGCACCAGCACAAAAAACTGGCCCGGCGCGAGCGAAGTTCCGTTTGTGAAGGTGAACGCGATGCCGCTGAATTGCAGGCCGGAAAGATTCAACGTGTTCGTGCCCGTGTTCTTTAACTCGAGAAACTCGAACTCGTCGCTGTTCGTCGGGGCCACGTCGGGTGGGTGATACATGAGTTCGGTGAGAGCGAGCCGGGACAAATCCTGCGGCGGATAAAATATGGTTTCGACCAGCGCGCTCCAGGCCGTGCCATGCAGCACGCGCGCCCGCATCAGCGTGGGCATGTTGATCGCCAACGGGGCGGAGAAGGCCTGCGCGCCGCCAGCAACCGCCCCACTCTCAGCGACACGCGGATCACTGCCGTCGATGGTGAAGTAAATCGTGCCGCTGACATTCGTGTGCGTGATGACGAGCGCAAAGCCATTCGAGATGCTGCCGCCGAATTGGTTGAATTCCGGCGCGCCCAGGTTCGGATAAAGCAAGTTGGCGCGGAGCGTGGCGATATTGGAGTCGTTCAACGTGGCGAAGAAATTCGTCCACAGCTTCTGCAACTCCGGCACCCACCACTCATCACGTGTGAAAGTTTGGCCCGTGGCGGGATTCCCTCCGATGGTAGTCTCTCGCGCGTCGCCCCAGCGCGCTGATTCGCCGACGATGGCGTTGGTGATGACGTTCGCGAGCGCGGCGAAACGCGCCACGTTGTTGCTGGGCGTGAGCGCGCCGTTGTTGAAAAGATGTTTGTGGACGCGATCGCCGAAGCGCACGCGGAATTCCGGCCAGGCGCGCAGCTGCGAGTAAATTCGCGCGGGAGAATCTACCTGGTTGCCGCTCGCGCCGACATTCACGCGGTCGCGGCGCACGAGGCGATCCAGGCTCAATTCCTGGTCCCACGTGAGGAACGTCCATTTCGTCGCCGGCAAGCCGTTGGTTGGATTGGCACGCCGGTGCGCTGCGTACCAGTTGTGATGCGGCCAATCTTCCGTCTCGATGAAAATGTGCAGCAGCATGTAATCGATGAGGCTGTCGAGATCGACGAGTTGCGCGACGGCCTGGTAAGCGGCGGGGCTGGCGATGCCTGCGTTGACCACGGCAAGCATCGAGTTCCAATCGTCTTTGTTTCCGTCAGCAACCGCGGCGTTGAACACCGTGTCATCGCCAACGAGCACGTCCCAATCGAATTCATTCCCGCCGACGTGTTGCGTCATGAAAGTGGAATCGAGCCGTTCGCTTGGGTTGTAAATTCCCCAGTAGAGACCGTTGATGTAGAGGTGGACCCAATCGCTGCGCGCCGCGAGCCAGCCCATGTCGCGATGAGACACCTTGGCAAATACATCGCGCAAATAGGTGCTCGTCTCGGGGCGATAGCGCAGGCCGATGAGCCCACCGCCACCGGGAATCGCAGTCGTATCGGAGTAACGCGAGGGCCAGCCATCGACGAATCCCGCCGCGCGCAAAATGATGTTGTCGAACTGATCGACCGCGCCGGGAAACCAATCGTATTCGAGCTTGCTCGCGCCGTATCCGCTCTTGAAGAGCAGCCGAAACGAGTGCTTGGGCGTGCGCCCGTTGTCGCGGCTGGCGTTGCCCTGCATGCGCAGCGCGCCGTTCGCGGCGAACGCCGTCGTGCCATTCACGCCCGCCGGAAGAATCAGTTCCATGCTCGCGGCACGTTCCCAATCCTGGCCCGCGTCAAAATCATGCGTGCTCGTGGCGTGCGTGTAGATGCCGCGGCTCGCACCCCACAGACCATCGTGTTCGGTCACGATGCTGAGCACGGGGATGGAACGCAGATCGTTACTAAGCGTCGCGCCGTAAAACGGATGGTTCACGATATTCGGATCCATTTCGTAGTCGGCCGGGTAACTGCCTTGCGCCCAAACCGCCGGGTAGCCCGGAATGTTGTTGGACTGCCGCAACACGTCGCGCAGGAAAACGTAAGTGTGCGTGTCGATACCGCTGGGAACCCAACCCGGCACGAACGCCTGCGCGCGAATGAAGCTGTGACCGGTGATGTTGATGGGCGATGAAAAGACGAAGCCGTTGGTCAGCGAGGGCGGGCTGCCATTGGTCGTGAATCGAATCTCCGCTCCGGCCGTCGCGCAGGTGATCGAGAGCGAAAACGGTGTTTCATAAAAACCGCGGTCCACGCTGAACTTTGTGTCGGCCACGACATCCAGGTATCCCAATTCGTTCCGAAAAGACGGTGTCGCGGGACTGAAGAAACGATTCGTGATCGTTGTCGCGAAGGTCGCGAGCAACTGCGGTTCGAGAAAGAAATCGGAATTCGTGACGTGAAGGTTCAGACCATGCACGGCGAGCACGTTGTTGCCGGCGACGAGCAGCGTGGCCGCCGCGGGCAGGAAGATGTCTTCGCTGAGGACTGACGCGTGAGCCGCCGTGGCTGGAGAGGTCCAGTCGAGCGTCTCGGGCGCATTCCGCCGCGCGATCTCCGTGCCGTTGAGATAGGCGACGAAGCCGTCGTTGTACTTGACGCGCAGGCTCAATGAATTGAACGCGGCGGGGTTGGCGACATTGAACGGAACACGCGCATAGACCGACGCATTCGTTTCGAACATCGGCGCGAGATTGCCGGAAACGGACGACGAGGTGAGCGGCGCAAGTTGCAGCGCGTTGAGAAACACGCCGTGGGACGTGCCGCCGTTGCGACGGCCTTCGATCGTCAGCACGCCCGCGACCGATGAATGAACGGGTCCGCCGAAGGTACTATCCGTGTCGCGCGCGGGCGGCACAGTGCCATCGAAGATGTAACCGTTGGTGATGATGTGAGTGACGCCGCTCGCCGTTTCGATCCAGTCCGAAACTCTCTGGCCGTTGCTGTCATCGTCGAACGACCAAATCGTCAGTTGATAATCCGCGTTGAGAGCGAGGCCCGTGATCTGCAGGCGCGCGCCGTCACCATTCACCTGGCCGTTGACGAAGATGAAGTCATCGTAAATCTGATCCAGTGTGAGCAGTCCGCCCTGGACCGGTGTGGCGCGATCTCGGTCGTCCAGCACGCCGGCGCCGAGCGAAGACAATTGGAGGCTGACGCTGCCGAACGTGCTCGGGTTCGCGTTCAAAGTCATCGTGCTAAATCCCGCCTCGGTGTTGGCTGCGCCGGCTTCGCCTCCTGTGCGCGTATTAAAATCGACGTTGAGAATCGGCGTGCCAGCCGTCGTGCCGGAATTGTAGCTCAAGGGTGTAACGGCGTTGCTCCAACTGGAGGCATCGAAGAGCGTCGTCGTCCACGAAGCGCCCAGGGCGTTGTTCACTGGCACGAGCCACCGCGCCGCCACGCCGGCCGCCAGCAATGTCGTCGCCGGCGCATTGGAAGAGCCGATGCCGAAGGAAATGTTCCGATGCTGTTGTGGGTAATTGAACTCGCTCACGACGACGCCATTCAGATCCACGAGAGCCAGATACCCACCGTCGTTTTGCAACTGAAAGTTCATGTGCAGTTCCGCGCCATTCGTACGGTTTTTGCCGGAGGCGAACACCACGAGAAATCCGCCCGCCGAAAAGTTCGTGGGCGGAAAAGTCCACTTCGTGAGGTTCGTGGGCGTGTCGGTGAGATGCCAGCCGCCGAGATTCACCGTCGCGAGAGAGTTGTTGAACAGTTCGATCCAGTCCGGCGAATCGTCGTCCTGATCGTGGAGCAAGCCATCGTTCTCCGCCACGAATTCGCTGATGACCACGCTGGCGTGGTTCCGCGGCAAAAAAACGCCCAACGCCACGACGGTGAAAAGAACGAGCAGACTTCGCATAAAAACGGAAAGAGGCGCACGCCGCATCACGGCACTTCCACCACGCGATAAAAGCGCGTGCCCGTGTCCGGCGTCGGGATGATGATTTCCAAAGCATTCCCATTCGTAGTGAACACGGCCTCAGGCACATCGAACCATGCCGTGTCAGCCACATTGGTTTTCTGTTCGACGCGATGCGCGGCCGTCGCGCTGATGACGTTAAGTGTTAGGTGCAACGTGTTGGTGGCCGTGGCTTGGATGCTTCGCACCAGCAAATCGCGCCGTGTTACTTGGAGAGCGTTGATGAACAGATTGTTGGCAGCCGTCGCCGAGGCGCTGCGGCGGCCCTGGATCAGAATTCTTCCCTGCGCGTCAGCCACCGCCGGGAAGGTGAACTGATATTGCGCGTTGTTCGTGGGCAAGTTCACGGAGCCATTGAACGTGTAGTCGTCCTTGACCAGGTTGCCGTTCACGAGCCAGTCGGAGATGCGGTTGCCGCCGCTGACGGAATCGAACGACCAGATGGAAACGGCGTAGCTTTGGTTTGGATCGAGAAAGTTAACCGCAAGATTCAATCCCTGGTCCGCGGCGGTGTCGGCGGCGAAGACGAAATCCGTCAGTAATTTTTCCTCGGTGAAATCCACGATGTTGCTCGGCACGGTGCGCTTGCGCGTTTGCAGGCTGCACCCGATGCCTTCCAACGTGACCTCCGCGCCGCCGTAAGTGCGCGTGAACGGACCGGCGCCGTTGGCAATGTCCAATGTGAAGGACGAAAAATCCGTTTGCGTGTCCACTGTGCTTTCCTGGCCCACGTTGTTGAAGTCGATGAGCAGGTTCGTCGTGCTCAGGCGCAACGTGACGGTGAGCGTGGCAACCTGGCTGGTGGCGCTGCCAAGAGCATTGCCCACGATGACGTCGTAGTTGCCCGCATCGGCAAACGCGACGTTCGGGATGACGAGCGTGGCGTTGGTTTCAGCCGGCAAGTTCGCGCCGCCTTTGCGCCATTGAGGGAACAGCGGACTCGCGCCATTGGCGGCGAATGAAAACGTCACCGGGCCGCGCGTGAAAACAGATTGGCTCGCCGGATCCAAAGTAATGGTGGGAGGAAGATCGCTCGTGGGCGCGGGGATTCCGCTGGTGCGAATCTGCTCCACTTCGGTGAACGAAAGCGCGCGGCTCCAGACCGCAATTTCATCCACTGCGCCACTGAAAAAGTTCGTTCCGCCCGCGCTGCGCAACACCGCGCCGATCGTCGTGGTGTCCACCGGGAAAGCGCCGCGCGTGTATTCGAAGGCCGTCTCATCCAGCGCGCCGTCGATGTAAAGCCGTCCTTCGCCATTCGACTCTGTCCACACGACGTGGTGCCAGGCGCCGTCGAGCGCGGTGCGAGTCGAGTGTTTGTCCAGCAACGCGACGCCGGCCGGGTTGCGGACCAAAACACGGATCGTCCCATTGGCGCCGGTGCTGTGCGTGCCCAGGGAGAAAACTGAATTCTGGCTGTTGCTGGAAGTCTCGGCGAAGAAACGGCGGTCGCTCTGCCCGGCGCCGTTCCCATTCACCCACATCGCCAGCGTGTAGGCCGGCAGATTGTAAGATGGAAAACCTCCCTCGCGATAACCGAACTGGTCGATGCCGTTGAAGGGCACGGCGCTGTTCACCGGGCCGGGCGTCAGATCGAAGAAGACGCCGTTGAAGACGATCTTGAAATCATTGTGGCTGTAAACATCAGCCAGGGTTGTGCGCCCCAGCGTGTCTTCGAATTGATCGTCCAAAGGCCAATAGGAAGCCAGCCCCTGCGGCACGTTCGGCGCCGGATCGGGAAGCACGAGCAGCGTGGCCGCGCTGCTGAAGTTCGTGCCGTAAAGGTTCGTGACGCGCAGCGTGTAGTCGCCGGAATCAGCCGGGGCGAGATTGGAGAGCGTGAGGGAAGCGGCGTTGGCGCCGGGGATTTCCACTGCGCCTTTGAGCCATTGAAAGTCCAGAGGCGGAGCGCCATTCGCCGCACCGCTGAACGTGACGCGATCGCCGACATGGTTCGTGCTGCCGGCGGGTTGCGAGGTGAGCACGGGTTGCGGCGCGGCGACCTCAATCTGCAGGCCGTTGAAGAACACGCCGAAGTTCGGGACGGGCGGGTTCGCGGCATCGACGCTCGCGGGATTGCGCCGGCCACTGACGATCACCTGGCCAGCGATGTCGGCCAGCGCGATGAACGCGAAGTTGTATTGCGCGTTGTTCGTGGGCAGCACCGTGCCATTGAACGCGTAGTTGCTGATGACGAGATTGCCATTCGCACTCCAGTCGGACGCGCGATTGCCGCCGCTGCTATTATCGTAAGACCAAATGGTAAAGCGATAGAAAGAGCTGGGCGTGAGTCCCGCGATGGTGATGTCGAGCCCGCCGTTCGCGTTGTCGCGCGAGAAAGCGAAATCGCGCAACAACGCGCCGTTCGAGAAGGCGCCGCCATCCACCGGCACGCCCCGTCCGCGATCCTCGTGGGTGGCGCTGGCGCCCGTGCCGCTCCCCATGACACTCGCCAGCGTCACGGAAATCGGCCCGTAGCTCCTGGTGACGGGAGTGCTTTGCGCGCCTGTCCCGCCCATGATGAAGCTGCTGAAACCCGGCTGCGTGGCGGCTGGCGTGTCCGCCGTGCGGAGGTTCACATCCAAGCTCAAAACAATTTGGCCGTGGACCTGGCTGGCTGCGGCGAGAACAGTCAAAGCAATCGCGCGAAGATGGTTCATGCAGTTCATAACGTTTGGGATCGCGGGAGGTATAGCAGCGGGCTTTCGGCGCAACAAGAACGCTTCCCTTCATTCCCCAGGAATTCTGGTGTTCACCGTAATAAAAGCCGGACGCGGCCGAGTGAGATTCAAAACCAACGGCAGGAAGAAAGCGAAGTGCTGCTGGAAGAGTTCACGCGGCGGTATCCCTTTGTTCCCTCTTCGTTTTCTTTGTTTCCTTCTGTCCCAACTGAATCGTTGTTATGCCTGCTGCCTATCGGGAATTCGACGTCCTTTTTCCCCTAAGGAACATTGTGAGAATAGCCCAGCGTTTCAACGCTGGGTGGTGCGGTTCAAAAAGTATCGAGTCCTGGAGGGACGGCAGAAAATCAGTTTCAAAGTTGGCCTTCTGCCGTCCCTCCGGGACAGACATCGGTCTGAATTTCCGAAAGGCATTGGCCCTAAGCTAAGCCAGAATTCCCTTCACGACGTGGCCAGCCACATCCGTGAGCCGGAAGTCGCGGCCCTGATAACGATACGTGAGCCGCTTGTGATCGATGCCGCACAGATAAAGCATCGTGGCGTGCAGATCGTTCACATGAACTTTTTGATCGTCGTCGATGAAGCGATAACCCAGTTCATCCGTTGAACCCCACGTCGTGCCGCCTTTGATGCCGCCGCCCGCGAGGAAAATGGAAAACGCATTGATGTGATGATCGCGTCCGCTGCCCTGGCCCATGGGCGTGCGGCCAAATTCTCCACCCCAGATGATCAAGGTATCCTCCAGCAGTCCGCGCTGTTTCAAATCCTTGATGAGCGCGGCACTGGGCCGATCGCAAGCTTCGGCGGCTTTCGGCATTTCCTTTTCAATATCGCCATGATGGTCCCACGCGCGGTGATAAAGCTGGATGAACCGCACGCCGCGCTCGGCCAGCCGGCGCGCGAGCAGACAGTTCGACGCGAATGAACCATCGCCCGGTTCCTTCACACCGTACATCTCCAGCGTCTCCTTGGATTCCTTCTGAAACTCCGTCAGCTCGGGAACGGAACTCTGCATTCGAAACGCCAACTCGTATTGCGCGATGCGTGTTTGGATTTCAGGATCGAGCTTTTCTTCGGCGAGGATGCCGTTCAGGCGCTGCACCTCTTCGACGACTTGCCGTTGCGTGCTCTGGCACACGCCTTCGGGATTGCCGACGTAATGCACCGCGTCGCCCTTGGACTGAAATTGAATGCCTTGAAATTTGCTCGGCAGAAAACCGGCGGACCATTGCCGCGCTGAAACCGGTTGCGCGCCGGATTTCCCCTGCGACGTGAGCACCACGTAGCCCGGCAAATTATCCGTCTCCGCGCCGAGTCCGTAGAGCAGCCAAGAACCCATACTGGGCCGGCCCTTGATGATCGAACCCGTGTTCATGAACGCGTGCGCCGGGTCATGGTTGATCTGCTCCGTGTGCATCGAGCGAATGATGCAAATGTCGTCCGCCAGCTCCGCGATGTGCGGAAACAACCCGGAGATCTCCTGGCCCGACTTGCCGTATTTCTTGAAATCCACAAACGGCCCGCGCGCTTTCAATTCCGTATTCTGCAACTGCGCGAGCTGCTGCCCTTTCGTGAACGATTCCGGGAAAGGCTTGCCGTGCAGTTCCTTCAACTTCGGTTTGTAATCAAACGTCTCCAGGTGCGAAGGCCCGCCCGCCATGCACAGATGGATCACGCGCTTGGCCTTCTGCGGGAAGTGCAGCGGGTTGATGATACCCGGCTTGGCTTGCCCAGTGAGCGCTTCAACCGCGCGCGCGACTGGGCCGTTAAACAACGATGCCAGGGCAACGCTGCCGAGACCGTAGGCCGAGCGAGTCAGGAACGTGCGGCGATTGATGGAGAGGGCGAATTGCTGTTCGTCGAAAGGATTCATGTCATCAATACACCGTAATCGTTTCGTGCAGGTTCAAAATCACCCGGCACACACTCGTCCACGCGCCCAGTTCCATGGCATCCGCATTTTCCACCGTGGGGGCCAGGCCGACCTTTTGAATCTTCACCGACTCATCGGTGTCGCTCTTCAGGTGCTCGCGTTGCGTCGCGAGAAATATTTTCATCGACGCAAGTTCTTTTGGTTTGATGGCACGCCCCAGCGTCCGCTGATACGCCGCTTGCAGCCGCTCATCGTCGGACTTCGCGGATGACTTCAACACCTTTTGCGCCAGCACGCGCGCGGCTTCGACGAAGGTCGGATCATTCAACAGCGTCAGCGCCTGCTGCGGCGTGTTCGAGACTGTGCGAATCGCCGTACATTCTTCGCGCGAAGGCGCATCGAAGTTCGCCAGCATCGGCTGCAAAAACGTGCGCTGCCAGTGCGAGTAAACGCCCCGGCGATATTGGCGGTCGTCTTTGTCCGCGTGGTAATCGCGATCGGGGAACTGCAGGTTCACGTAATAATCACTGGGTTGATAAGGGTGCGAACTGGGTCCGCCAATTTCGCTGTTGAGCAGGCCAGCTACCGCGAGCGCATTGTCGCGCACGAACTCAGCGTCGAGTCGCCGCGGGTTTTGCGACGCGAGCAAGCGATTGTTCGGATCGGTGTCGCGCAACTCAGGGCGCAGCTTCGAGTCCTGACGATACGTGGACGACGTGACGATGAGCCGCACGATGTGTTTCACGTCCCAGCCTTTTTCGCGAAATTCCACCGCGAGCCAATCGAGCAATTCAGGATGGCTCGGCGGCTCGCCTTGCAGCCCGAGATCATCGACAGGATTTGCCAGGCTCGCGCCGAAGAGCTGTTTCCAGAAACGATTCACGACCGTTCGCGCCGTGAGCGGGTTGTCCGCGGACACGAGCCACTGCGCGAGATCGAGACGCGTCAGACGGTTCGTTCCCTCGCGCTTCGGCTGCGGCAGGAAGTGCGGCGGCGTCGGCTCCACGATTTCGCCATCTTCGCTTTGCCAATTTCCGCGCGGCAGCACGCGCATCGTCTCCGGTTTCCAAGCGACGGTGATGACGGTGGGAGATTTCCCGTCGCGACATTCCAGAATATCGCGGTGAAGTTTTTTGTATTCGGCGAACGCGTTCGTGTTCGGGGCGGCACTGGCGAGCCACGCG
>Ga0193753_10001626_pt1 | contig 18993 bp, 17 predicted proteins | sample H1c2metaG_FD_144925 | JGI IMG/M metagenome (GOLD analysis project Ga0193753, IMG submission 144925) | Soil microbial communities from a riparian zone of the East river system, Colorado, United States - H1c2 | ecosystem: Environmental > Terrestrial > Soil > Riparian zone | place: USA: East...
GGCGCGGCGTTCTGGCAGGTGCTCGTCGCGATCGCGCTCGTCGTCAGTTACTTCTCGGGCCCGATGCTGAACTTCGGGGACTTCTCACGCTACTGCAAGACGTATACGGACGTGAAGGTCGGCAACTTCTGGGGTTTACCGGTCAACTTCTTGTTCTTCTCGATCGTCACCGTGATCACGACGGCCGGCACGCTGCCCGTGTTCGGCAAGTTCGTGCACGACCCGATCGAGACAGTCGGCTTGATCGACTCGACGTTTGCAGCAGTCGTCGGCGCGTTCACGTTCATCACCGCGACGATCGGCATCAACATCGTCGCGAACTTCGTTTCCGCCGCGTTCGACTTCTCGAACATCGCACCGCGGCGCATCAGCTGGCGCGCCGGCGGCATGTTGGCCGCGTGTGGCGCCATCTTCATCACGCCCTGGAACCTGTTCAACTCGCCGGCGGTCATCCACTACACTCTCGACGTGCTGGCATCGTTCATCGGCCCGCTGTTCGGCATCCTCGTGATCGACTTCTATCTGGTGAAGAAGCAGAAAGTCGTGATTGACGACCTGTACAGCGAGAGCCCGACCGGCGCCTATTACTTCGACAAAGGCGTGAACTGGCTTGCGATCAAGGCGCTCGTGCCGGGCGTGGTCGTCGGTCTGGTGATGAGCTTTTTGCCGGGCTTCATGGAACACCCGGGCCCATTCAAGGACCTGGCAAACTTCGCTTGGTTCATCGGAGTCGTGGTGGGCGGAGTCACGTATCGTATTATCGCCGTGAAGGCGCCGCAGCCAGCGGCGTTGAAGGTCGCCGGAGGAGCAGCCGAATGAAACCATGGGCGCTTCGTAGTATGCGTATCGTCTCGGGCGATGCGCTGGTCTCAGGATTCGTGCTCGTCGGCGGGGATGGGCGAATCGAAGGCGTCGCGACGAGCGCGCCTCCGAGTTACGCAGTCGTCGACGCCGGGTCGTACGTGGTCTCGCCGGGTTTAGTCGACTGTCACGTCCATGTGAACGAGCCTGGTCGCACGGAGTGGGAGGGCTACGAGACGGCGACGCGGGCTGCGGCTGCAGGCGGTGTGACGAGCCTCGTCGACATGCCGCTCAACTGCATTCCGGTCACGACCACCGCAGCCGCGTTCGAGACCAAGCTCGCGGCGTGTCGCGACAAGTGTTACGTCGACGTCGGTTTCTGGGGAGGCGTCATCCCGGGCAATGCGCCGGAGCTCCCTGCGCTCGCCCAAGCCGGTGTGCTCGGCTGCAAGGCGTTCATGGTGCACTCGGGCATCGACGAGTTTCCGAACGCCACGCGCGAGGATCTGCGAACGGCGATGCCGATCCTACGCGCGAGCGGTCTGCCGCTACTCGCCCACGCCGAGCTCGACTTAGGCGCGGACATTCACGAGCACGATCCGCGCGTGTACCAGGGCTATCTGGAGTCGCGGCCGAAGTCGTGGGAAGACGCCGCGATCTCACAGCTCATCGAGCTGTCGCGCGAGACCGGTTGCCATGTTCACGTCGTGCATCTATCGGCGGCGACGTCGATCCCCGCGATCCGCGCGGCGAAAGCGGAGGGGCTCTCGATCAGTGTCGAGACTTGTCCGCATTACTTGTGTCTCGAAGCGGAGCAGATCCCCGATGGCGCGACGCAGTACAAGTGTGCGCCGCCGATCCGCGAGCACGAAAACCGCGAAGCTCTCTGGCGAGGATTGCTCGAGGGCGTGATCGACTTCGTGATCACCGATCACAGCCCGTGCACCCCTCAGCTCAAACAGTTCGAGCGCGGACACTTCCACGATGCCTGGGGTGGGATCGCGTCGTTGCAGCTCGGGTTGTCGACCTTGTGGACTCACGCGCGCGAACGAGGTGCATCGCTCGCGCAGCTCGCGAAGTGGACGAGCGCGAACCCTGCGAAGTTCGCGGGCTTGTCGTCGCGTAAAGGGCAGATCGCAGCTGGCTACGACGCCGACCTCGTCGTCTGGGACCCGGATGAGAAGTTCGTCGTGCGCGAGCAAGGCTTGTTCTTCAAGCATCGCGTCTCGCCGTACCTCGGCATGGATCTGACAGGAGTCGTGCACCAAACGTTCCTGCGCGGGCTCGAGGTGTTCGACGGGAAGAAGCATCCGGCGGGCGCGACCGGGAAGATGTTGCTCGGGCGTGACGCTCCCAGCGGGGCCTCGTCCTCGTAGCCGTCCTCGTGCACATCCTCGTAGCGTCCTCGTGCACGTCCTCGTAGCCGTGCGCGTGCGCGTCCTCGTAGCCGTGCGCGCACGAAACTCCGAGCCCACTCGCATAGTTGTCGAACTGACATTTTTAGGCGGTGTGACATGCGCGTACCTAGCCGGCTCAGGTCGGCTGGACGCGCGTACCCAGCGTGTGCATGTAACAGGTAAGGAGCACAGTCATGTTCGTAACGCTCCAAATCGTCAGCGTGCTACTCGCATCCGTTGCGATGGCACTCGCGGCCGCCCACGCGCTCGAACTACCCGGTAAGCTGCGGCTCGACCGCGAGCACTACAACGCGACGCAGTCGATCTACTACCCGACCTTCACGATCACGGGTCTGGTCGGCGAGGCGGGTGGCTTGGGCTCGACGTTGCTGCTCGCGCTCGTAACGCCGGCTCAATCGGCTTCGCTCGGTTGGACCGTCGCTGCGTTCGTCGCGCTCGCGGCCATGCACGGCGCATACTGGACGATCACGCATCCCGCAAATCAGTTTTGGCTGGTGCGCGCGACGGCGCAGAGCATCGCGCCGGTCGGCTTTTTCGCGACCCACCCGTTGCCACGGCCGCCGATGGCTGCAGCGGGTTGGTCGCGTTTGCGCTCGCGCTGGGAGTACTCCCACCTCCTTCGCGCGGTACTCGGCGGGATCAGCCTGCTCGCGCTCGTGGTCGGCCTAGCGATCGACTAGGAACGGCCTCTAGATCGCTAAGAAGTCGACGCAGTCCATGCAGCCGTCACCGTTGTTGCAGGTGAAGCAGTCTGGATTGAAGATGAACATGTCGAAGATGTCGAAGCAGAACAGCTGAAGGTCCTTGCATGGACCGGTGGCGCCGCCGCCACTGGCGTCTGGATCGAGCAGGTCTGGCACACCGCCGCTGCCAGCTGCACCGCTCGAGCCACTCGCTCCCGCCGCCGAGCCTCCGCCACCACTCATTCCGGCAGTAGCGCTGGTGCCGGCGACACTCATGCCTGCAGCGCCACCCGCACCTGCGCTCGCGCCGCTCGAACCGGAGCTGCCGCTCGCACCCGCCGCAGCGCCGCCGGCACCTGCAGCCGCGCTCATTCCGGCGACTGACGCCCGGCCTGCCGTCACCGTAGCGGTCGAACCGGCCACGCTCGGCGCAGTCGTACCGGCGGTGAGAGCCGGGCTACCGCTGCCACCTGGCGCGCGTCCGGCGGCCCCCAACGTGCCCGCCGCGCTTCCAGACATGGGGTTTTCCGTGGTGCTGGGGGAATCACCACAGCCGATGCAGCCCAGGCCGAGCGCGACGAGCGCGATAAGTAGCGATGACTGCAATCGAATCGACATGGGCATGGCAGCTCCTCAGCAAGCGCGGTTACGTCCAGCGCGCGTTGCCTGAGTGCCTCCCCCTCGACGATTCAGCTACCGAAACCGAAGCCGCACACCATCGAGGTAATTCTTTCAACGCTACGGGTAACGAGCACCGCCCCACAGCATGCGCATCGTACACTCCGGGGATGACGGCTTCGGTCGCTCCGCGGATCACCGCCAAACCAGAGCTCGTAGTCATGGATTCCGAGCCAGGCGCGTTCTGGTTCGGCGCGTGGCGAAACATCAACCTGTTGGTTTGGCTACAGGGGGCCACGCTCGACGCCGTGTCACGACTCGACCGCACGAATCTCGAGCGTACTCAGGCCCACCCCGAAAAGCTGACGACGGTGCACATCGTTACGGCGATCGCCGGGCCTCCGGACCCCGACGCACGCGATGCATTCAACACGATGCACTTGCAGTGGGGCCACACGGTCGGTTGCGCCGCGGTCGTGATCGAGCGCAGCGGTTTCGTCGGGGTCGCCGTGCGCAGCGTCATCACGGGCATGGTACTGCTCGCCCCGAAGCACTACCGCGTCAAGGTGTTCGACTCGATCGAACCAGCCGCGCCCTGGTTGGTCGAGCAGCATGCACGCTCGACATCCGTGCAAACCACCGAAACCGAGTTGCGGTCGGTCCTACGAGCCGCTCGAGCCGCCGCCAAGTAGCGCAGCGCCGCAGCTGACAGCTGCGGACGTGACGCCTAGCTCCGACTCGCACCAGCCGCGAGTGCGCTCAGACCGTGGCGCTGCGCTGGATCGAGACCGTGTGCGAGCGAATGACGCTGGTTCACGACGGCCAGGATCTGATCCACGCGCTCGGCATCGAGCACTTCGGCAGCAGTAGGCGCTCGCGTCGTGAAGTTCAACGGACAGTGCGTGACCTCACCAGTGCCGATGCGCAGCCGCACGGCCGCTACTGGGACAAAGCCTGCTGGATAACGTAGCGCGTACCCTTGCGTGCGACACACGAGTGGTCGAGCGCCGTAGACCGCGCAACTGCCGTCGTCGTGCAGCATCGCGCAGCGGGGCCCCGGTTCGTTCGCCGCCTCGCGCGACAGCTGCAATACTCCGCGCGCTTGCACCTGCGCTCGTACATCCGCCGGCAGCGCCGCGAGTGCTGAACGCACCTGCTCCGCTTCGACTTGATCGACGGTCAGCCACGCCAGACAGCAACTGTCACAACCACGCCGGCATGCCATCTGATCGCGCGCGCTCGCAAACGCGGTTTGCGTGAACGCTTCGACCTTCGCCACCAGCGCGTCGTTTTCGCTGCCCATGCGGAGGATGTCTTAGCACGGCTGGCCTTCGTGCGTGCCAGCCCACGGGATCGCCGCGATTCTGGCAAACTCGGGCCATGACTGGACAGAACATCTTGATCACCGGCGCTAACACCGGGATCGGCTTGGCGACCGCTCGCGTGTTTGCCAGCCGCGGCGACCGCGTCTTCGTCGCTTGCCGCGACGACGCGGGTGCTCGGGCACTTTCGGAGCGGATTCAGCAAGAATCCGGCTATCGGCTCGAAGTGTTCGCGCTGGATCTCGCGCGGTTCGAGTCTGTCCGTGGCTGCGCCGAACAATTCGCCAGGCTCGCCATTCCTCTTCACGTGCTGATCAACAACGCTGGAGTCGCGGGTAAACGCGCAAGAACGGCGTCCGGCTTCGAGCTCGCGTTCGGCGTCAACCACCTCGGCCACTTCCTGCTCACGCAACTCTTGCTCCCGCAGCTGCGAGCGGCGGGGCGTGCGCGCGTGGTGACACTCGCGAGCAAGGCCCACTACGCTGCACCGGGCATCGACTGGAACGCCGTGACCAAGAAGACGCGCACGATCACCGGCCTCGCCGAGTACTCGGCATCGAAGCTAGCGAACGTCCTGTTTAGTGCCGAGCTCGCGCGCCGCCTCGCCGGAACAGGCATCACGACGTATTCACTGCATCCCGGTGTGGTCGCGTCCGATGCCTGGCGGCACATGCCGCAACCAGCACGGTGGTTCTACACGCGAGGGATGCTCACTCCGGAACAAGGTGCACTGACGTCGATCTACTGTGCGACCGCCCCCGAGCTAGCCGCCGAAAGCGGCCTCTACTACGACGACCAACGCCAGAAAGTACCGAGCGAACCGGCGCAGGATCGAGCGTTGGCAGCCGAGTTGTGGGACCGGAGCGTGGAGTGGACGCGCGCATCCTGAAAGCCGGACTGCTGCAAACCGCCCCTAGTGCTGCACGAGCCTGACGGTTGTGTAGCGCTTCGGCGCGCACGGCCCTTCCGCGACCCTCGGAGTGCGCTCGCGAACGTGGCTCACTCTTTGCGTGTGCGCAAAGCGAGTGGCGTTCTTGACTAACACACCGCGAATCAGGCGCCGGGCCCCCCTCGAAATCTCGCCCAAGTCCATGCTGTGGGTGGTTGTCATCGCGGCAGGCTGTTGGCTCCTCATTCACCTCGCGCCGGTCGTGTTGGCGCTCGTCGTAGCGCTCTTTCTCGTCGGCACACTCAATCCCGCCGTCGAGTGGCTCGAGCGGAAGCAGATCCGACGCGGGTGGGCCATTCCACTCGTCTTCGGTGCGCTTCTGTTAGTTGGCCTGGCACTTGGCGCGCTGACTTTACCGTCGCTGTTCAGCCAAGGGCGTGAGCTCGTCGAGCATGAGCCGGAGCTGCGAGGCAAGCTGAGCACGTGGATGGCTCACACGAGCGTGTTGCGGCCGTACGCCCAGTCGGTGCGCAACTTTCAATACGCCCCGATCGCGAAAGCAGCAGCCGGTTCGGTCTGGATCGCTTCGGCGAGCGTAGCCGCGTACATCGGCTATTTCGTGAGCGCGGTCTTTCTCGCGCTCTACATCATGCTCGACCGAGATCGCTTGCGCGGTGCACTGTTCGCTCTGGTCCCGCGCGATCATCACCTGCGCCTATCGCGCGTCTTGCTGAACCTCGAGACGATCGTCGGCGGCTACATCCGCGGTCAGGCGCTCACGTCCGGCCTGATGGCTGTGTTCGCATTCATTCTCCTGACCGCTTGCAGCGTGCCGAGTGCACTGGCACTCGCCGTGTTCGCCGGTCTCGCGGACGTATTGCCGTACATCGGCGTCGTCCTTTCGGTAGGTCCGATGGCGCTCGCCGCGGCGACGCAAGGTTTGGTGACTGCCGCGATCGTAGTCGCAGTCATGTTGGCCTACGAAGAGCTCGAGAGCCGCGTTCTAGTGCCGCACATTTACGGCCATACCTTGCGCTTGCCATCGTCGATGGTGTTGCTCGCGCTCCTCGTCGGCGGCACTTTGATGGGCATCGTCGGCGCGCTTTTGGCACTGCCGCTCGCAGCTGCGATCCGCATGCTGGTCGAGGAGCTAAGGGTCGACTTGCCGGGCGAGAACGTCGATGACACGGCACAACGCGCGCGCGACCTGCGATCCGAGCGGGACTACGAGACTCGCAGCGAAGGCCAACCGGCGACCGCCGCAGCCGCGATCGCGGTCGAGATCTCGGAAGACCAGCTGGTCCACGAGTCGAAGCTGCGCGAGGTCGAAGAAAAGGCGTGACCTTCGAGCGGAATCAAAGCTCGGCCAGCCGCTTTGCCAGGTAGCGCCGCTCGGGCTCGTTACCGACGAGCCGGTGTGCCTCGAGGTACGCCGCCCTCGCCTCGTCTCGCCGCCCTGCGCGGCGCAGCAGATCGGCCCGCGCCGCGAAGTACAAGTGGTAGCTCCGCATCGTCGCGTCGGCAGCCAGCGCATCGAGTAGCTCGAGTCCTCGCGCGGGACCTTCGGCCATCGCAACTGCAGCCGCGTGATTGAGCGCGATGACCGGCGTGCCTTCACGCCGCAGTAACTCCGCGTACAAGCCTGCGATCTGCGGCCAATCCGTGGCAGTTGCGGTCTCCGCTTGCGAGTGCAGCGCCGCGATCGCGGCTTGAATCGCGTAGGGCGACTTCACGCCCGCCAAGAGCGCGCGATGGAGCAAGCCGACACCTTCGTTGATCTGTGCTTGGTTCCAGCGCGTTCGATCTTGATCCTCGAGGAGCACGAGCTCGCCCTGCGCATCGACGCGAGCCGCGCTCCGACTGTCGTGGAGCAACATCAGTGACAGCAAGACGAGCGGCTCCGCGTGCTCCGGCATCAGCTGGAGGAGCAACCGCCCGAGCCGAATCGCTTCGGTACACAAGTCGTTCCGCAGGAGCTGTCCGCCGCTCGTAGCGGCATAGCCTTCCCCGAACACCAGGTACACGACCGACAGTGCCGCATCGAGCCGCTCATCCAGCTCGGCACGCGCCGGCACGACATACGGAATCTTCGCGATCTTGATCTTGTTCTTCGCGCGAACGAGCCGCTGCGCCATCGTCGCCGGCTCGACCAGAAACGCCCGCGCGATCTCGTCGGTCGTGAGACCACACAACGTTCGCAAGGTGAGCGCGACTTGCGCCTCGACCGCGAGCGCCGGATGGCAGCACGTGAAGATCAGCCGCAAGTAGTCGTCGATCTCGGTCACTTCCATCGCGGTTTCGGGTTCGCCGCTCAGAGCTGCAAGTGCTTCGACCGTATCGGGATCGATCGCAGTCTCGAACTTCGCTCTGCGCCGCAAGCGATCGACCGCCTTGTTGTGCGCGGTGCGCGCGAGCCAAGCGCGCGGGTAGTCCGGCATGCCATCGGTCGGCCACTGTACGAGGGCCGCGCTGAAAGCGTCTTGCACCGCTTCTTCGGCCAGACCGAAGTCGCCACCGACGACGCGGATCAAACGCGCGGTGATCGCACCCGAGTGCTCGCGATAGAGTTGACCGATCGCCGAAGAATCCACGGCGGTTCGGAGTGTATCCCAGACTCCGCCGGGTTTCGCCCCAACGGAGTCCGAGGTCACGTTGATCATCGGCTCAAGACTGAGCGGGCATGGCCATGATCGGCCGAATTTCGATTGCACCGAAACGCACGCCCGGCATTCGCGCTGCAACCGAGACCGCCTCATCGAGATCTTTCGCCTCGATGATGTAGTAGCCGCCGAGCTGCTCGCGCGTCTCCGCGAACGGTCCGTCGGTCTTCAGCAACTTGCCGTCCTTCTCGCGCAACGTCGTCGCCGTCGTCACCGAGCCGAGCCGATCGGCGCCGACGAGGTGACCGGACTCGCGGATGGCCTGCGTGTACGTCATGTATTCGCGCGTGATCGCACCGTTCTGCTCGTCGTTGCGGGTCTTGTAGTCGGCTTCGGTGAAGTAAATCAGCAGCATGTATTGCATGGGAACGTCTCCAGTTTTTCCGGCGTTCAGTGACCGGCTTGGGTTCGCCCTCTAGTCGAATGGCCCTGCGACCGATCGACAGCCTACTCCGAAGTTTTTTTGGCAGGGTCCAAGCGCCCGAAACTTCGGCTGTTCCACGCCGCTACGGCTCAGACGGCCGCGCGCGAAGCGTCACGAGCGTGGCCCCCCAACCCCCGCGCTCGGCTGGCGCCAGCCCGAACGCGACCACGTCGGTGCGCCGCTCGAGCCCGGCGTGCACCGTGCGGCGCAACGTGCCTTTCCCTTTGCCGTGGATGATCCGAACCTCGAGGATGCCTGCGCGCTGGCACTCGTCGAGGTAATCCTGGACGAGCTCCGCGACGTCTTCGGGACGAAACGCGTGGAGGTCCAGCACACCGTCGATCGGTAGCGGCTGAGCCGACTCGTCGTCGCCTTCCACGCGCGAAGCGTATCACGCAGGCCAGATCCCGCGCCCCCGCGACTCGGCGCGCGATCGCTGCTACGAGTAGCTGCCTTGGACCTGAGTTGAGGAGACGAGTCACGTGGCTGGAACGAGTTTGCTCGCGCTCTTGGACGACATTGCAAGCGTGCTCGATGACGTCGCGCTGCTGACGAAGCTCGCGGCCAAGAAGACCGCAGGCGTGCTCGGCGATGATCTCGCGGTGAACGCCGAACAAGTCTCGGGCGTTGCAGCCGAACGTGAGCTGCCGGTCGTACTCGCAGTCGCGAAGGGCTCGACGATCAACAAAGCGATTTTAGTTCCGGTCGCGCTCGGCATCAGCGCGGTGGCGCCGTGGTTGGTCACCCCGCTGTTGATGATCGGTGGCGCGTTTCTCTGTTACGAGGGCTTCGAAAAACTTTCCCACAAGTGGCTGCACAAGGGCGAAGTCGACCAGGAGAAGGAGCAGCTGCGCCAAGCCGTGATGGACGAGAATGTCGATCTCGTCGCGTTCGAAAAAGAGAAGATCAAAGGCGCAGTTCGGACCGACTTCGTTTTGTCGGCGGAGATCATCGCGATCAGCTTGGGCGAAGTCGCCGAGGCCGAGTTCGTGACACGCGTGATCGTGCTCGTCGGGATCGCAGTCATCATGACGGTCGGCGTGTACGGCTTCGTCGCTGCGATCGTGAAGATGGACGACCTTGGCCTGTTCTTGACTCGCTCGCGCGGCGGCCACGGTTTCGCGCGCGCGAAACGCGGCTTTGGTGGCTTGCTGCTGCGAGCTGCACCGTATTTGATGAAGTTTCTCGGGGTCGCCGGCACTGTCGCGATGTTCCTCGTCGGCGGCGGAATCCTCACGCACGGCATTTCGCCGATGCATCACGCCCTCGAGTCGCTTGCGAGCTCACTCGGTGGATTCGGCGGCATCGCGACGATGCTCGCGAACTTCGTGTTCGGTGTGATCGCCGGTGCGATCGTGTTGCTGGGTGTGACGCTGGTCGGACGTTTGCGTTCGAAATCCAAACCCGCGGCCTGACCGCATGAGCGAACATCACCACCTCGGCGCCGTGCGCCCCATGCTCGCGCGCGACCCGCACGAAGCACACCGTGTCGCGACGCCACTCGAGCTGCTGTTCGATCTGTGCTTCGTCGTAGCGGTCGCGCAAGCCGCCGCCGGCTTGCATCACGGTCTCGAGCACGGCGATGTCGTGCACGCCCTCGTCGGCTACGGCCTCGTGTTCTTCGCGATCTGGTGGGCCTGGATGAACTTCACTTGGTTCGCCTCGGCTTACGACTGTGACGACGTCCCATATCGGTTGAAGGTCTTGGTGCAGATCACCGGCGTGCTGATCATCGCGGCCGGCGTACCGCGCGCGTTCGAACGCAGCGATTTCTCGGTCGCCACGCTCGGTTACACGGTGATGCGCGTAGGCCAGATCGCGCATTGGCTGCGCGCTGCCAAACACAACCCGGCCCACCGCCGAACGGCGCGTCGCTATGCGCTCGGGCTCGCGGTCTGTCAGGTGGGGTGGATCGCGTTCGCGTTCCTCCAACCTCCGGCCTGGATCATGTTTTTCATGCTGCTCGTCGCAGCGGAGCTATCTGTACCGATCTGGGCCGAGCGACACGCCGCGACGCCTTGGCACCCGCATCACATCGCGGAACGTTACGGCTGCCTCACGTTGATCGTGCTCGGTGAGTGTGTGCTCTCGACCACGCTCTCGATCCAGGCAGCCGTCGATGAAGGCCACTTGTCGCTGCGCCTCGGCGCGCTCATCGCTGCCGAGATCGTGTTGTTGTACGGGATGTGGTGGATCTACTTCGACGCAGCGCCGCGCCACCTGACGACCCGCGACGCTTTCAAGTGGGGCTACGGACACCTGTTCATCTTTGCGGCAGCCGCGGCCGTAGGCTCGGGCTTGAGCGTCTCGATCGATTCATTTGCAGGTAAGACGCATCTGTCAGAGCTCGCGATCAGCCTGATGGTCGGCGTGCCGGTCGCCGTCTACATCCTCGGTTTGTGGGCGATTCACGTCCGCACGTCGCGCCCGACGACAGCCAACGCGGCATTTCTGTTCGGTGCGGCGCTCTTGATCGCGCTCGCATTCGTACCGTGGCCTTGGAGTGTCGTCGGGATGAGCGCGGTCGTCGCGTTGCTCGTGGTCAGCCTGAGGCTCGCTACGACGTAGATGGGGTATGCTCCGCGGCCTTGGCGCAAGGAGCTCCGTGAACGCTAGCAAACCCAACTACACGCCCGCGCTGGTAGTACTGACGTCGCTGTTCTTCACCTGGGGTTTGATCACTTCGCTGAACGACATCCTCGTTCCGCACTTCAAAGCGATCTTCACGCTCAACTACGTGCAAGCGATGCTCGTGCAGCTGTGCTTCTTCAGCGCGTACTTCTTCGCTTCGATCCCGAGTGGGCTCGTCGTGCAGCGCATCGGCTACCGCAACGGCATCATCGCCGGACTCTCGGTTGCCGGGCTCGGCTGCCTCGGCTTTTATCCCGCCGCAGTTGGAACCTCGTACGCGCTGTTCTTGCTCTCACTGTTCGTACTCGCGTGCGGCATCACGCTGCTCCAAGTCGCAGCGAATCCAGCGGTCGCGGGGCTCGGTGATTCCGAAACCGCAGCGAGTCGTTTGAACCTCACGCAAGCCTTCAACTCGCTCGGCACCACAATCGGTCCGGCGCTCGGCTCCGCGCTCATCCTCGGTGGCGCTGCAATCCACGGCGGCGGCACGACCCACGAGATCCAAACCGTGAAAGCACCCTACCTCGTGCTCGCGGCGCTGCTGTTCCTGACCGCCTTCGTGTTCTCGCGCTTTCACTTGCCGGTGCTCGCATCGGAGTCCGAAGAGCAGTCTGCAGCTCACGGCGGCGAAGTCCACGGCAGCTTGGCGAAGCAGCCGCACCTGATGCTCGGCGTCGGCGCGATCTTCCTCTACGTCGGCGCTGAAGTCTCGATCGGAAGTTTCCTCGTGAACTTCCTCGCGCTCCCCGAGATCGCATCTCTCCCCGAACAAACCGCCGGTCACTACCTCTCACTGTATTGGGGCGGCGCGATGGTCGGTCGTTTCATCGGCTCGGCCGCGCTCCGCAAGTTGCCGGCGGGACGCGTCCTCGCGTTCAACGCTTCGATCGTAATCCTGCTGATCATCACCGCGATCGCGGTGCGAGGTCACGTCGCGATGTGGACCGTGCTCGCGGTCGGGCTGTTCAACTCGATCATGTTCCCCACGATCTTCACGCTCGCGATCGAACGCCTCGGTCACCGAACCAGCACGGCTTCGGGCTGGCTGTGCACGGCGATCGTGGGCGGCGCATTAGTGCCGGTGCTGATGGGCTTCTTTGCCGATCGAATCGGCCTCGCGCTCGCGTTCGTCGTGCCGGCCGTGTGCTACGCGTACATTGTCCACTACGGTTTGATCGGGCACGTCGTTCGCGAACGCGCGTGACCACTGCATAACGATCCTGACAGTAACCATTGCTACCGAACAACAACGCGACATTACCGACGTTGTCACCTGAGCCAGACGTGCCGTGAACGAACACGACGATTGCGTGGAAACGCAAAACAGGTCATGTCAGGGGTTCAGTTGGCCGCGAAAGAACACCTCGAAATGAGTTGCAGCTCGAAGCGGCGGCCGACAAAGGCAGAGAAAAATGGCAGACGAAGCTAAGCGTTTGCTGGGAATCTCCGGACATTCCGTCCCCGGGTCGCAGGCGCTCGCATTCATCGACGTCCTAAAACCATGGCGAATACCCGTCGGCGAGTTGCTCGAGCCATTTGATTTGGACGAAGCGCAACTCGAAGAGCCCGGCGCACGCATTCCAGTCGAAGTCATGAACGCGCTCGTCGTTCGCGGTCGCGCGCGCAGCGGCGAGCCGGGCATCGGCGTGTACATGGGGCTGCACCGGCGGCTTTCGAACTACGGCTTTCTCGGCATCGCGGCGACGCACGCGCGCACGTTGCGTGAGGCGCTGGAGCTGATGGTCGAGTTCGCGCCGACCGTGTCGACTGCGATGGGCGTTCAGCTCGAAATTCAGGATTCAGAAGTCTCGCTGCGTTTGATCGAGAACATCGAGCTCGGAGACGTGCGCGATGTCGTGCTGCTCAGCATGTTGATCGCGCTGATCAAGATGGGGCCGTGTCTGACCGGCCGCGAGATGACGGGGCGAGCGCGCGTCGCCTTGCCGAAGCCCTCGTACGCCGATCGGTTCGGAAACGTACTCGGTGACTTCGAGTTCGGAGCTGTCGACTCGCGCATCGTGTTCGACGCGAGTTACTTGGACTGGCCGGTGGTAGCGGCGGATCGCGCGGCGTTGCGGCTCGCACGCCAACAGTGCGAACGCGCGCTCGCCGAGCTCCATCACGGTCGCAACTTCGTGCACTGTGTACGGCGATTGATCGCGCGCGCCGGAGGCTTTCGCACGCTCGAAGAAGTTGCCGACCGCGTGCACATGTCGCCGCGGACGCTGCGCCGCAGGCTCGCTGGCCATGGCGTGAATTTCGCCGACTTGATCGACGACGAGCGCCACAAAGAAGCCACGCTGCTCTTGAAGTCGTCCGATCGCAGCTTGCGCTGGATCGGGCAGCAGCTGGGGTATGCAACCCTGCCGAACTTCGTGCGGGCGTTCAAACGTTGGACCGCGCAGACCCCTGCGGCCTACCGCCGTACCGTTCGGGCAAGTCCGCCAAGCGCCTTGCCGCCGGCCACTGCCAAACCTACAATGACGAGGATGAAATTCACCGAGCACATCTGACGCTCGTTCCGTGTCGCGGCCGGTATTCATCGCCTCAGCGCGGTGGCTGGCGTCTTCGCTCGTCGGCGGATCCTTCCGCGCTTCTGGGCGACGGCCGCGTTTGCGATCACCGCAGCCTACGATGAGCTGTGGAGCGGCGTCACCGTCGTCGCAGCGCCTGCAGTCGAGGCGTTTCATCAGCTCGACCACGCGCAGTACGCGCTGTGGACCTTCGCAGTTCCGCTGATCGTCGCAGCGTTCATCGAAGCGCCGATCGCGCTCGCGTCCGATCGCATGTCGCGCGGTGGCGTGCTCGCGAGCTCCCTCGGAATGCTCGCAGTGTCGCTCGCGGGCTGTGCGCTCGCAGAGTCTGCCTGGATGCTCGCAGCCGGCTTGTCGGTCGCCGGCGCTGCGAGCGGCGTCGCCTGTGGCGCTGCCCAAGCCGAGCTCGTGACGACCTATCCGGGCGGCCCCCACCGCGCGATGAGCCGGTGGATCGCGTTTGCCGCAGCCGGCGACGCGCTGACGCCGCCACTCATCGCTGCAGCGCTCTGGGCCTTCGGCTCGTACCGCGGTGCGTTGTGGGTGCTCGCGGTCGTGCTGGGCTTGCAGGCGTTGTTCTCGTGGTGGACCGCAGCGCGGGCGGTCTCGACTGGCGCTGCAATCGCTTCGGACGATCCGGACGACGCGCCGGTCGTGCCCCTTCGAGCCGCGATCGCGCGAGCATCGAGCAATCGCGACCTGTGGATCTGGCTGTTTGCCGCTGCCAGCTGCACGCTCCTCGATGAAGTCGTAGTCGCGCTCGGGGCGTTGCACTTGGATCGTGATCGCGGTTGGGGCACCGGGGCAATCGCAGCTGCGATGACCGGCTTCTCGAGCGGCGGAGTGCTCGGTGCGCTCGTCTGCGAACACGTGCTGCAATTCGTCGCGCCACGCCGGTTGTTGATCACGAGTACGCTCGGGAGCTTGGTGTTTCTCGCCGTGTTCAGCTACGCGCCTCACCCCGCAGTCGCGCTCGGGGCGCTGTTTCTGCTCGGCGTCTGCGCTTCGACGCACTATCCGCTCGTCAAAGCCACGGCGTTCGAGCTCGCCCCGGGTCAACCGGGTGTCGTGAACGCGATCTCGCAGTTGTACGTGGCGGTCGAAGTCATCCTGCCGCTCGCAGCAGGCGCGATCGCAAACCGCTTCGGTCTCGTCATCGCGCTCATGACGCTCGCGTTCGAGCCACTCGTCGTGCTGACCGTCGCGATCGCAACGCGAGACCGCCGTGTCACTCCGCCGCCGTAAGCGGCGCAGACTTCACCGACACTGCGGCGCAGAACGTTTGAAGCGCATCGATGTACGCGCCCGCATAACCCTTGAATCCGACGACGACTTGCGACGCGGGACACGTGTCGCTGTAAGCCTCGAGCGCGTCCTCGCGGTCGCCGATGTCGACGACCAGCTTCGGCGTGAACAAGAGCCTGCGCTGGGCATCGAGTGAGATCTCGTTACACGCGAGCGAGATGCTGCGGATGCTCGGCGGGGCGGTCCGCGTGCCGTCGGTCCAGATGTACGTGACGCCAGCCGCACCCGCGACCACCGTGTTTGCGGGGCAACTGAAACGCACGACGGCAGGCACCGGATCGATGATGCCGCCGATGGCCAGATTCGGAGCGTGCGGCGTGCCGGTCGCAAACACAGGCGCAGCGCCGGGGCCGCTGAGCATCAGCGGGGCACAGAGCGCGTTCATGCCGTACGCGATGTCACCGCTGGTGAAGATATCGAGACCGACGAGCACTTCCCCGGCCGGGCAAGTCTGGTCGTAGGCTGCGCCGCCCACCGATCCGTGCGGAGTGCTCGAGACGGCAGTGCCGGTACCGACTTGGCTCGAGTACACGACGCATGCGCTAGCCTCGCAGGCTGAAGCTCCGCCCGCGGGCTGCGGGCAGCTGTTTCCGCAGGCCCCACAGTGGGCGAGCGTCGTAGTCGTCGCAGTCTCACAACCGTTGCCGCTCGACCCCATCGACAGGTCGCTGTCGCAGTCCGCGAATCCAACGCGACACTTGGTCTCGCACTCGGAGCTCACGCACGACACGTCGGCGGACACTCCGGCCCCGCAGTCGTGATCACAGGAGCCACAATGATGCGGATCGCTCGTGGTATCGCCGCAAGCAGGTGCCATTCCAGCTGTGCCTGCAGCGGCGGGCTGCGTTCCACCCACGCCCCCGCCGCTGCCTGCGCCAGCCGCCCCGCTCGCACCACTGTCGCCGCCTGCGCTGCCGCTGGTCCCCGCGCTTCCGCCGCTATCAGCTGCAGTGCCACCGCGGCCGCCCGAGCTCGAGCGCCCCGCCTCTGAATCGGTCTTGCCGCCTGCGCCGCCTGCACCGACTTCGCCATCCGAAGCAGCGTCGGTCTCGGAGTCTCCCGAGTCGCGATCGACCTCTACGGGGCGATGCCCCGCATCTTCGCGGACGGAATTGCGAAGATCGTCGAACACACTCGGAGCGCACCCAGCCACCAAAAGCACGCTGAGCGCGAGTCGCAACGGCATGGAACGTCGGTGGTGCAATGCGTATGCCTGGTTACGTCGGCGCTGCCACCAGCGTCAATCACCGCTCGCATCGCGCCGCAACTACGAGTGGCGGGGGAGAGTTGCGCGTGTCCCGGTAGCTCCACCACTACAGGCACTCGGGCTTCGGACGCCGGATGCCCTCGTGATCGATGTAGTAGTAGGGGTCGCAGTTCGGCTTCTTGGGTGTCACGGGCTGCAGCTTCGATTCCGGTTTGCGTGCCGGCACGCGCTTCGCGCGCACGTTCGCGCGCTTCCCGGCCGGCGGCGGCGAGTCTGATACCGCTTCGAGCGACTCCTGCTCCGGCTCCTCGACGGGAGCGACCCCGGCGGGCTGGCCCGGCGGCTCTTCGGAAGGTTCCTGAATCTCGAGCGGTCCAACCGGCGCAACCGGCGCAGACGGAAGCTCCGGCGCAGGTTTCACCAACGGCACATCCTGCCGCTCCTCGTGTCCGCCGCGCAGCTGGGACCACGCGAGCGCTGCAACGGCGACGGCCGCGACGAACAACCCCAGAGCCAACCCGCGCATCGCGTGACGACGACCGCGCAACCGGATCTCCGAGCTCGGCCGCCCATCCGAGCTGATGACCGAGTCATCGATTGGCGGCGCTGAAATCGGAAGACTCTCCGCCCGCTCCGGCAACTTCGGCCAGCCCGGCTGCGAGCTCGCGAGCTCGATCTTCCGCGTCTCGGGCGAGCTCGCCCGGGGCGGTACCGCAGCTGGGGTCCGCTCGGGCGGCCCGTGCTCCTGCATCAGCGTCAGTGCGCGAGCGCGGTTCCGGAGCTTGTCGCCGATCAGTCGGTCCAGCCAGCGGGCCACCTCGGATTGCGTCGCGGGCGCCACAGCGCGTTCGAGCGCGAGTGCCATGTCGAGCGCAGTCGCAAAGCGCTGCTTCGAATCGCGCGCGAGTCCCTTCAGCACGATCTCGTCCACCGCGCGAGGCACCCCCGGGTTTACCGCGCTCGGAGGCGAAACCGCCGATTGCAAAACCTTGTGCACGAGCGCCGACTCCGAGTCGGCGTCGAACAACATTCGACCGGCGAGTGTTTCCCACAGCACCACCGAAGCGCCATAGATGTCCGCACGCCGATCGGCCGCCCCACCCGACAGCTGCTCCGGCGAGATATACGCGAGCTTGCCTTTGATCTCCCCGTTCGGCGTGCTGCGCATGTGACCGAGCGCCCGCGCGATCCCGAAGTCGATCATCCGTGGCACGCCGTCGGCACCCACCAAGATGTTTTGGGGGGAGACATCGCGATGCACGACGTGCAGCAGGTTGTGCTGATCGTCGGTCGCCTCGTGCGCCGCATGCAGACCATGCAGCACTGACGCCAACATGCTCACCGCGATCCGCACCGGTACCGTCTCGCGAAACTCTTGCGACTTCTCGAGCAACACGCCGAGTGACTCGCCGTGCACGTACTCCATCACGAGCGAGATCTCACCGGGGCTCAGCATCACGTCGAGCGTCGCAACGATGTTCGCGTGCACCAGCCGCGCCGACAGCCGCGCTTCATCCATGAACATCGAGACGAAGTCGGGGTTGTTTGCGAACTGTGCGTGCAGTCGTTTGACCGCGACCGGCCGCGCAAACCCGAGCGGGCCAATGCGGCGCCCATAACGCACGCTCGCCATTCCGCCTGACGCGATTTCTCCAAAGAGCTCGTAGCGCAGCTCGTTCGCAGGTGTGGATGCGCTCGCGGCGACGGTCCCCCCAGCGCTACGGTTCAAAGCACCCATGCGGGCGACACTATTCGCGCTGCGCGGGTGCGGGTCAACCTCTGCGGCAGAACCGAGAATGCGCGATTTCGAGGCTTTACAAGCTGGCTTTGTGCTCTCGACTTCAGTGTAGACTCCCGCCTCAGTACCGGGGTTCGCCCGAGTGATCGCGCTTAGTTTCAGTCAGCTTTTCCGCATACGGCTTGGATGGGCCATGGGGTTCGGCCTCGTGGCTCTCGCCTGCATCGTCGACAACGTCGCTGCCCAGCAGCGCAGCGAATGCCTCGCCGCGCACGCCGAATCGCAAATGTTGCGGAAGAAAGGGCTGCTGCTAGCCGCACACGAACGGCTCATGCTGTGCGCGCAAGAAGGCTGCCCCGCACTCGTCGCGAACGATTGCGCCACGTGGATGAACGAGGTTGAGGCAAGTTTGTCGTCAGTCGTGTTCGCGGTGAGCGACGAGGCCGGGCAAGACGTCGTCGAAGCGCGCGTGCTCGCGAACGGCAGGGCGATCTCCGAACGCGCGGATGGGCGCGCGATCCAGATCGACCCGGGGACCTACACGTTTCGGTTCGAAGCGCCGCCGCGAGCTGCGGTCGAAGAGACCGTGTCGATCCGCCAGGGAGAAAAGAACCGGATCGTCCGGATTCAGTTCGGCCCGCTCGTGCCGAGTGCGCCCGAAAAGCCGGGCCAGATGGCCCTACCCGAATTCACGCAGGCGCCGGAGCACCCGAAAGCGGGCAAGAGCAACGGTGGCGTTCCGACTGGGACTTGGGTTCTGGGT
>Ga0193753_10001627_pt1 | contig 18975 bp, 15 predicted proteins | sample H1c2metaG_FD_144925 | JGI IMG/M metagenome (GOLD analysis project Ga0193753, IMG submission 144925) | Soil microbial communities from a riparian zone of the East river system, Colorado, United States - H1c2 | ecosystem: Environmental > Terrestrial > Soil > Riparian zone | place: USA: East...
GACATGTCGGCCCGCGTCAGCTTTCTGCATAAGGCACTCGACGCGGATGCGATGAAAGAGAAACCGAAAATCGTCGTGCCGAGTGCAGCCGTAGTCGAGCGCGGTGGCTCCAAGGTCGTGTTCGTCGTGGACGGCGAAAACGTGCGGATGACCCCAGTAACGCTGGGAGCGGCATTTGGGGATGGCTTCGAGCTCGAGCAGGGGCCCCAGCCGGGCACGAAGGTCGTGAAGTCGCCCCCGGACGTCCTGATGGACGGCCACAAGATCCAGGAGAGGAGCGCTTCATGAGTGATGCCAGCGGGACTTCGAGCGCGCCGGCTCTCATCCGCCTGATGAAGGTTGGAAAGAGCTATTTTCGTGGGCGCGAGCCGATCGAGGTGTTGACGGACCTCGATCTCGAAATGCCTGAAGGCGCGTTCGAAGCGCTGATGGGTCCTTCGGGCTCGGGCAAGAGCACGCTGCTCAACTTGATCGCGGGATTGGACAGCCCGACGAGCGGCACGATTTTGGTTTCCGGCCAAGATCTCGGGCGCATGAGCGACGCGGAACGTGCGAAGTGGCGCTCGCAAAACGTCGGTTTCATCTTCCAGACCTACAACTTGTTGCCGGTGTTGACTGCGGTCGAGAACGTCGAGTTGCCGTTGCTGCTGACGAGCGTGGCGAGCAAAGAGCGTCGCAAGCGCGCGCTCACGGCGTTGCGGATCGTCGGCCTCGAGGATCGCGCGTCGCATCGGCCGGATCAGCTCTCGGGTGGTCAGCAGCAGCGCGTTGCGATCGCGCGCGCGATCGTGACCGATCCGAAGATCATCGTGGCGGACGAGCCGACGGGCGATCTCGACCGTGTGAGCGCGGATGCGATCCTCGATCTGCTCGTGAACTTGAACCAAGAGTTGAAGAAGACGATCGTGATGGTCACGCACGATCAGCGCGCAGCCGATCGCGCGACGATCGTGCGCAGGTTGGATAAAGGCCAGCTGACATGAACCTCGCGACGATCGCGATCAAGAACACGCGTCGAAACCTGTTTCGCACCGTGCTCACGATCTTCGGTGTCGCGGTCGCGATGCTCGCGTTCCTGCTGTTGCGAACGGTGCTGTCGGCGTGGCTCGTCGGCGTCGAGTACTCGGCCAAAGACCGGCTCGCGACGCGGCACAAGATCACGTTCATCATGACGTTGCCGAAGCGCTACGTCGAAGACGTGAGGCAGGTGCCGGGCGTGACTGCGGTCACGTGGTTCAACTGGTTTGGTGGGAAGCTGCCGGGCAAGGAAGACCAGTTCTTCGGCACGATGGCGGTGGACATCAAGTCGTTTTTGGACGTGTACGACGAGATCTACGTGCCGCCCGAACAAAAGGCGAACGTGCTGGCGGATCGCCGTGGCGCGATCGTCGGCGCGTCACTTGCGCGTCAGTTCGGTTGGAAGGTCGGCGATCACATCACGCTCGATGGCACGATCTTCCCGGGGCAGTGGGAGTTCAACGTCGACGGCATCTACACCGCGACGAAAAAGTCGATCGACCAGTCGAGTCTGTATTTTCACTGGGACTACTTGAACGAGAGTTTGCCGGAGATTCAGCGCGAGCAAGTCGGGTGGATCGCGAGCAAAGTGCCGGATGCCGGGCAAGCGGCGACGGTCGCGAAGCGGATCGACACCTTGTTCGAGCCGCGCGACATCCAAACGTTGAGCATGAGTGAGCGCGCGATGAACACGTCGTTCCTCGGTATGATCTCGACGTTGCTCGATGCGATGCAGATCGTGAGCTTCGTGATCTTGTTGATCATGATGCTGATCCTCGGCAACACGATCGCGATGGGCGTACGCGAGCGTACCCACGAGTATGGCGTGCTGCGTGCGATCGGGTTCATGCCCAAACATTTGTCAGCGTTCGTCGTCGCCGAGGCCACGGTCCTCGGACTGCTCGGTGGTGCACTCGGCGTCGCGATCGGCATTCCGCTGATCAACCAAGGTGTCGGCCGGTTCATGGAAGAGTCGTTCACCGGCCTCTTCCCCTACTTTCGCGTGCTCGAGCGGGATGTGTTCATCGTGATGGGGCTGTCGGTCGGGCTCGCCGTCATCGCGGCGATCATTCCGGCGTACAACGCGAGCAAGCTTCACGTGGTCGACGCTCTGCGCAAGTTCGGGTGAGCTCATGATTCCTGTCGCGTACAACATTCGTTCGCTTGCAGTGCGCAAAGCCACCACGATCGCGACTGCGACCGGTATCGCACTGGTCGTCGCGGTGCTGGCGTCGTCTCAGATGTTGTCGAACGGTATTCGCAACACGCTCGGTAAAGCCGGACAGCCTGGGCGTGCGATCGTGCTCCGCAAAGGTGCGGACACGGAGATGTCGAGCAACCTCGAAAACCGGATGCTCAACTTGATCCTGGCTGCGCCGGGCGTGAAGCGCGACAGCTCGGGTCAGCCGCGCGGCGTGGGCGAGTTGCTCGTCGTGCTCGCGCTCGAGAAGCCCGGGACGAGCGGGCAGATGTCGAACGTCGCGCTGCGCGGCGTGAGCGACAACGTGTTCCAGTTTCGCGATCAGGTGAAGATCGTCGCGGGCCGTCCGGCCAAGCCGGGCTCGCACGAGGTCGTGATCGGGCAGCGGCTGCGCGGGCAGTTCAAAGGTCTCGACATCGGGCAGAAGTTCGAGCTGAAGAAGAACTTGAACGTCGAGACGGTCGGCGTGTTCGCGGGCAACGGTTCGTCGAGCGAGTCGGAGGTCTGGGGTGACGTCGATCTCGTGCGCAGCGCGTTTGGTCGCGATGCGATGTTGTCGTCGGTGATCGTGGAGCTCGAGTCGCCGGCGAAGTTCGATGCGTTCAAGGTTGCGATGGAGCGCGACAAGCAGCTCGGGCTGCAGGCGTTCCCGGAGATCCAGTACTACGAGCAGCAGTCCGAGGGGACGGCGAAGCTCGTGACGTGGTTGACCGGCGTGGTCGTGTTCTTCTTTTCGGTCGGTGCGATCATCGGCGCAACGATCACGATGTACGCGGCAGTCGCGCACCGTAAGCGCGAGATCGGCACGTTGCGGGCGCTCGGGTTTTCGCGGACGACGATCTTGTTTTCGTTTCTGCTCGAGGCCGTGTTGCTCGCGCTGCTGGGTGGTGTCACTGGGGCGCTCGCGTCGCTCGGAATGGGCTTCGTGAAGTTTTCGATGATGAACATGACTTCGTGGTCGGAGATTTCGTTTTCGTTCGATCCGACGCCGGGGATTCTCGCCAGTGCGGTGTTGCTCGGCGGCATGATGGGCGTGCTCGGCGGCGTGTTCCCGGCGTTTCGTGCCTCGCGCGTCTCGGCGGTGGAAGCCATGCGCGACTGAGCGCTGCAGCTGGTCGGCGTACCCACGCACACACGGTCCTTAAAACAGCGTCGCATGGTTCGCGAGACGTCACGCGAGGCGCCGCCGGGGCCGAGGAGCGCGCGGAGCGTACGCTTTGGTACGTGAGCACGCACCGCAGGTCCCGGTGGCGGATCGCGCGACGTCTCGCGCTCCAGGCGACACTGTTTTTGAAGCCGTCAGCGGCGTAAACTCTTCAGCTCGTGGTCGACACACCCGAGTTGCTGCCTACGAGCGATGCGGAAGTTCGGGACATCGAGATCCTGATCCGCGCGAATCACCCGTTCATTCTGATCGAGACGGACGAGCCCGAGCGCGGTGAGCTGCTCATCCGCTGGGTCGCCGACCGGTTGTCGCTTCCGTACGCGCAGTGGACGCCGGACGACGGGTTGAAGCGACCGGACATGCCGGGGTTCAAGGTCGAAGGCAGCGAGGAGCTGCGCGTGTGTCTCGACTACATCGAAGACACGCACGGCGAGTGGCTCTACCACCTCGACGGTTTCAGCCAGCAACACCTCGACGACCCGCGCACGCTGCACACGCTCACCGAGGTCGCGCACAAGTTGTTCGAGCATCGCGGTGCGATCCTCGTGTGCACGTTCGGGTTGGAGATCCCGGTCGAGCTGCAGCGGCTCGTGACGCGGTTGCGGTTGGCGGCGCCGAGTCGCGCGCAATACGAGCTGTTCGTGAAGCAGGTGCTGCGCGACTTGCATCAGCGCACGCCGGTCGAAGTGAAGCTGACGGCGGAGGACATCACGCGTCTGCTCAATCAGCTCTCGGGGCTGACGTACTTCGAAGTGAAGAAGATCCTGACGAAGCTGTTCGTGGAGGATCAGGGCTTCGGGCACGCTTCGGTGTCGCGTGTGGCCGAAGCGAAGCGCGAGATCATCGAGCGCTCGGGTGTGCTCGAGTACTTCACGGCGGAGGAGAGCATCGCGGACGTCGCGGGGTTGGCGCGCCTGAAGGACTGGTTGCGGCATCGCAAAGCGGCGTTCACGGAGCCGGAGCGCGCGCGAAGTTTTGGGCTCGCGTCGCCGAAGGGCGTGTTGCTGCTCGGCGTGCAGGGCTGCGGCAAGAGCATGTGTGCGAAGGCGATCGCGCGCGAGTGGGGCTTGCCGTTGATTCGGCTCGACCCGTCCAACCTCTACAACAAGTACTTCGGCGAGAGTGAGAAGAACCTGCGGCGCGCGATTCGCACGGCGGAAGCGATGGCGCCGATCGTGTTGTGGATGGATGAAATGGAAAAAGCGTTCGGGCTCGGTGAGTCGTCTTCGGATGATTCGGCGACGAGCCAGCGCATCTTCGGTGCGTTCTTGAGTTGGATGCAGGACAAACGAGACGGCGTGTTCGTGGTGGCGACGTGCAACGATATCGAGCGGTTGCCGCCCGAGCTGCTGCGCAAGGGCCGGTTCGACGAGATCTTTTTCGTGGATCTCCCGACTGCGGAGGTTCGGCGAGAGATCTTGGCGGTGCATTTGACCAGGCGAGGGCGCAAGCCGGAAGCCTTTGCGCTCGACGCGGTGGCGGAGGCGACGCCGGGGTTCAGTGGCGCCGAACTCGAGCAGGTCGTGGTCTCCGGCCTGTACGCTGCGTTTGCGCGCGGGACGGATCTCACCGATGCCCTGCTGATCGAAGAAGCGATGCGGACGGTGCCGCTCTACACGACGGCGCGAGAGAAAATCGAGGCGCTTCGGACCTGGGCGGATGGGCGGACCGTGCCGGCGGATTGAGCTGGGGTGTGCGGGCGCTGCGGCTGCTGCAGCACGCAGGCTGCGGAATTTCTGCAGCCTGCTAGAGTCGGCGCCGATGCAACACGACGAATCGGCGCTGGTGCGTGAGGCGATGCGGCATGCTTCGGAGCGGCTCGCGCGCGGCGAGAAGCTTTTGCCTGCGGCGTACATGCTGGTGCGGCGCAATCCGCAGACCGGTGCGGTGCTCACCTATCCGACCGCGATCGGAATGGCGATCGAGAAGCCGTTCGAGTCGCAGGCCGAGTACTTCGAGTTTTTGAAGACGTTGCGCGCGGAAGCCAAGCGGCTGGAAGCGATCGCAGTCGCGATCGGTGGCGAAGCCGAAGCCGAGATCGAGGCCGCCCGCGGGCCATCGCGCAAGCGCGTGTTTTATCTGCGCATCGAGGACGGCGAGGGGATTCACCACCTGCATGCCCCGATCGAGAACGTGAAGCTCGGGACTTTGTATGACGCGGGTGACGTGCCGGACGACCTACCGGAGCCGCTGCTGGCTGCGACCACGCCGGCTCCGACTGTTCACTGAAGCGGGCAGGAGTCTTTGGGGTAAGGCGCGCGATCGAGCGCGTCAGCGTCAGCGTCCGGTTCGGGTTCGGGTTCGGGGGCTTCCGGTGCTGCTGCGAGCGGCGTCGCCGCCGCTTCTTTGCGTGGCTTTGCGTTGCGCAGGTCGACGCTCGGCCGGCCACCACCGGCAGCTGACAGCTTCGTGGCCCGGGCGAGGCCCGACATCGTAAGGCGTGCGCGACTCGCATCGACCAGGCCGGCTCGCTCGAGAAAGAGCAGGGCTAGCGCGGCGACGGTCGGACTTAGGGCGGCGGCGCGTGCGATTTCGGTCGCGTCGATGTGGCGCGTGTCCCGCGACAAGCAGAACAGCGCAAACAGGGTACGATCTGTAGTGGCTTGGTTCATGGCGATAGCATGCCCCTGGGGCTGAAACCTTGTCCAGTTTCCTGCGTTCAGCTGCGCGAACAGTAGACGAGCAACCTAGAGTGTAGGACCAGTCAGCCGGAGATTTCATGTCGCTGCCGCCCTGTGGTCTCTATCGTACGCGCGCGTCCATCGGTGCCATTCCCGCGGGAAGGCTAGTGTTCTTCCACAACCACGGCGAGCCCGGACCGGGGTTGTACCTCCCGTCCGGGTGGAAGCGTAATCGAGTCGAGCTCCAGCAGCGCGGGCAGACGCTCGAAGATCTCGAGCTCGTGCGTCATCTCGAGCCGCTGCCGGCGGAGGGGCTCTATCGAGTGGTCGAGTCGTTCTTTTGCTGCGATCGCAAGTGTCGCGAGTTCGACCCGGAGACGCTCGTGGAGCTCGGGTACAACGGCGAGGGAAACCCGATCGTGTTTTTGCCGGAACTGGTGGATGGGATGCTCGCGATCCCGACGAACGGAACCGTGATCGATCACAAGGCGCTCGGGATGTTGAAGCAGTTGACGGTCGCTACGAGCGCACCCCAAACGGGCGGGCACGTTCACTAGCTCGCGAGCTACAAGGTTGTCTTCACGAGCACGAACTTGTTGTTGTCGCGCGGATTCGACAGCGACTTCACGTCTCGGCCCGGCAAGATTCGCTTCAGGCGATCGAGCCGACTGTGCTCGAGCAAGATGAAGACCGTCTTGCCCTTGTTCTTGTCGACCCACTCCAAGAGCTTCTTGTTGTCGAGATCGACGAACACGTAGACGCGATTGCCCGTGTAGTAGTTCTCGCCCTTCCAGTTCATCTGATACGCGAGCAGTGGTTCCTGGGCACCCTTACGCTCGGCGTAGTAACGCTGCACGAGCTCGCGCTGGCTCCAGTGCGGCGACAGATCGACCATGTACACGTCGAGAATGAAGACTGTGAACGCGAGCGCCGCACCGATCAGCGACAACGTCGCCGCTCCGCGCAACTTCCGCAGCCCGATCAACAACGTGAACAACGCGAGCACGAACCCAAAGCCGAACAGGATCGGGCGGTAGTCGAGATGCTCCGGCCACGGACGCGTGTAGTTGTAGACGAACAAGTGAATCAGCCGCTCGCTTCCGGGCGGCTGACCGACGTGCCACGACAGGTCGCGCGCAACGAACGCGATCAGGAGCGTGCCCACGATCGCGCTGACCGTGATCGCTCCGCCCTGCAACGCGCCGAGCTCGGGTAAAGCGGTGAGGGTCTTGCCGCTGACGGCGGCAGGTGATCCTGATCCGGTGCAGGGAATGGCGGCCGGTGGCGGCACGGTCGGAGGATCGTCATCGTCAGCGGCGGTGACCTCAGCGGCCAGCACCGTAGCGGCGGAATCGTCGCCTTGCGTGAGGCCGGTGCGCGGCACCACGGCGGGCAGTTCTTCCTCGAAGTTCGCAGTGCCAGGCGTCCGGTCGTGCCGAGCCGTCGAAGTCGTTGACGTTGACGTTGACGGCGACGTGAACGAACCCGCCCCATCGCCTTCGCCGCCGATCACAGCCCCGGCGGGCGCCACCGCGACCTCGGCCGCAGGCTCCCCCTCCGCACCCGCCACGCCCGCAGGCTCGCCCCCAACCCGCGCAACACCGCCGCCAATAGCGTCAGCCGGCAGCACCGGCTCGACCGGCTCCGCTTCGATCGCGAGCACCCCACGAACGCCCACGACGAACAACGCGATGCCCACTGCGATCAGCGCGATGCACCCGCCGGTCGACCACGCGTTTTGAAATACCCACGCCTCGCGCGCAGCAGCGCTCAAGTCCGGCGGCAAGATCCCGCGGACATCTCCGCGCAAACCAGCTGCACCGAGCACGAGCGGCACCGGCGCAAGCAGCGCTGCCGCCGTGGGCAGCAACGACTTCGTCGTGACTTCGCCCTGCGTTCGCGGCAAAAACCGATCGAGCAACAACCCGATCAACACCGCACACGGAGGCACTGCCGGAAAGATGTAGTGGTGGAACTTCGTCGTCATCGCTGAAAACAGCGTGAACGACACCGCGAACCACAACCCCATCGTGTACAGCAAGTCGCGACGCGCGCGCGTCAGCGGATCGCCGGTGCCCCGCGCCGGCGCGACCAGCCACGTTCCGAGCGCGAGCGGAACCAGCCCGACCCACGGAAACAGGCCGTACCCCAACTGCCAGATGAAATACTGAATCGAACCGTTGTCGCCGTGAACGCCGCTCGTCAAACGATTCAAGTGATCGTGCACGATCAGGCGATCGGTAAATCCCGAGCCGTGCCGCACGTACATCGCGACGAACCACGGCATCCCGAGCACGAGGATGACGAGCATCCCTGCCGCGACGCGCAGCTTGCCCTCGAACAACATCGAGAACTTGCCGCTCGCGAGTAAAAACACCATCGCGACGAAGCCCGGCAATGCAAAGCCGGGAATGCCCTTCGCCATGAACGCGAGCGCGCAGAACCCGTAAAACGCAAACATGTACAGCTGCTGGAGGCGCTGTTCGCGCTTGAGCATCCACACGATCGCCGCCAGCCCGAGCGCCCAGTACAGCGCCTGCGCGAGCGGCTGAACGAAGATCCCGTTGAAACGCGGCGCTTCGTCGTGGAGCCCGAAGTTTCCCGGCACGTCGGGATTGCCTGCCGAGCCGAATACGAAGATGTCGCGGTGCCAGGCAAACCCACTCGGCACGAGCGTGATGTTGCGCGAGGCGAGGTAGAGCAGCTGCGGCAGCGCGACCAGCAGGATCAGCGCGATCACCGCGTGCTGCGCCGACAGCCCCCACGGACCAACTTTCAAGCTCTTCGAGCGCCGCTCAGGGTCCTCGGTCAGGCCGAGCACGAGCAGCATCATCGCCGTCGTCATGTTCGCGACGAACGGCAGGTCCGTGATCGCCTGGTGCGTGAGAAACGCGTAGTAGGGCATGCTGGCGAGCGCGAGGGCTGCGAGCAGCCCCGCCCGCTTGTTCCAGATGCGCGCGATCACCGCGTAGACGGCCAACAAGGCTGTGATCGACATCAAGTAGATCGGGAGCCGCAGCACCCACTCGGTGTGCAGCGGGTCGGTATCGGGCCGAAAGTTCAGGCCCGACGCGCTCCAAATCAGCGCTTCGACCCAGAAGATCAAGATCGGTTTCGACCAGAACCAGCGGTCTTGCGCCCACCACAGCGAGATCCAGTCGTCACGCGACAAGATCTCGCGGCTGACCTCGCCGTAGTGCGTCTCCCACGGATCCCACAGGCCGTACCGCCCGAGCAGCGGCAGGTACAGCGCCGACGCGACCACGAACACCATCAGCCCGGGCCGCCGGACCGCGGAAATGAACAGGATCGCGAGCGCGAGGCAGATCCCGAGCGGCAGCGAGTGACCGCCGAGCACGAGCACGATGCTCGACAGCACGATCAGCGCGACCACGACCGTCCGCCGCGGCGCCGCCCAGCCCGGCTCTCCCGGCAGCGGCGCCCACGAGGTATCGCGCAGCGCGACCGCTCCCACCGGCGGTTCGAGCAGGTTCAGCATCGAGAACAGCCCGAATACGAACCCCAGCAGCAGCACACTGCCGTAGACCGTCGCGTGCCGGACGTGCCCCTCGACCGACATCAGCAGGAAGACGCCGATGCCGCAGAGCAAGCCGAGGCCGGAGATCGCGTACCGCCGCTTGCGGGCGCTCGTATTCACAGGACTGTCCGGCATCTCGAAGCGGCGGCAGCATAGAGCGCACCGCGCGATTTCGCTACCGTTCTCAGTCCCCGCGTAAACCGTGCTTCTTCGCGAGCTTATGCAAGTGTTTGCGGTCCATATCCGCCTCCCGCGCCGCGCTCGAGACGTTGCCCGAGTGGCGGCCGAGGAGCCAGCTCACGTACCGGCGCTCGAACTCGGTCTCCCAGATCTCGCGCGTCTCGCGGTAACTCTTTGCAGGATCGAAGTCGTTTGCGGGCGGGCTCTCGTTCTTGTTCGCGGGTTCCTGGTGCCGCGCCGGAAGCCCGAGCAGCCGGACCTCGGTTTCACCGGCAGCGCGCGACATCAGGGCCCCGCGCTCGAGCACGTTTCGCAGCTCGCGCACGTTGCCCGGCCAATCGTGCGCGCGCAGCGCTGCGAGCGCTTCTTTGCCGATCGTCATCGGTGTGGATCCCGGCTCTGCCAATCGGGTCAAAAGTCGTTCGGCGATCATGGGCACGTCGTCGCGGCGCTCGCGGAGCGGTGACAAGTGCAGCGGGACGACGGCTAGTCGAAAGTACAGGTCCTCGCGGAACTTGCCGCGCTCGACTTCGAGACGCAGATTGCGATGCGTCGCCGCGATCACCCGGATGTCGATCGGGATCTCGCGCTCGCTCCCGACGCGGCGGATCCGCCGCGATTCGAGCGCGCGCAGCAACTTCGGCTGCAGGGGCAGCGGAAGCTCGCCGATCTCGTCGAGGAACAGCGTGCCCTTGTTCGCGAGCTCGAACGCGCCCTTGCGGGCATCGACCGCACCCGTGAATGCGCCTTTCTCATGGCCGAACAACTCACTCTCGATCAGCGTGCCCACGACGGCGCCACAGTCGACCACGATGAAAGGATGCCGCGCGCGCGGACTGGCAGCGTGTGCGGCCCGAGCGAGGAGATCTTTGCCGGTTCCGGTCTCACCGCCGACGAGCAGGGTCGCGTCGGTCGGAGCCAACCTTTCGAGCAGGCCGAAGATCTCGCGCATCGATTGATGGCGTCCCACGAGCTCGCCAAAGCTCTCTCGCTCGCTCGGAAGCAGGTCGATCCGCTCGGCGAATGGACGCACTTTCAATTCGATCCGGCCGACCCGAATCACCACGCCGGCGCGCAGGTAGCCTTCGCGGATTTCGGCGCCGTCGAGCAGGGTGCCGTTGGTCGAGCCCAGGTCTCGCAGCAGGTAGCCTTTGTCGTCGCGAACGATCTCGCAGTGCTCGCGAGAAACCGTCTCGTCGAGGAGTACCAGATCGTTTTCGGGGGCCTTGCCGATCCGAAAACACTCGCGCTCGATGATGACTTCTTCGCCCCGCCGCGGGCCATTCAACGACAGCAGCGCACAGCGCGCGATCTCGAGCACGCGCCCGGGGTGCTCGCTACCGCTGTGGGCGAGCGTCACCGAAGCCGTCATCGCGCGGGCGGCTCCAACCGAATCTTCACGAGTCCTTCAACCGGCGCATGCAGCTTGCGAACACTCGCAAGTGTGAAGCCGTGGCTCTGGCGCAGCTCGGTGTGCACTTCGAAATCTCCGGGAGGCAGGGTGACGCTGTGGCGGACCTGGCCGGGCGCACCACCCGGGAAATTGAAGGATACGCCGTGGAGCTCCTCTCCGTCCTGCACGTACGCGACCCGAACTTCCACGATCTCCCGATGCGTGGGGGGAAGGTCGATTTCCACGTCTACCTTGCGCGGAACGTGGGGGAAGAGCCCAAAGGCGACCACAAGGCCTCCGCCGACTGCAACCACGCGGGAGAGGGTGCGGCGGTGGGTTTCGAACCAGGCTCGTGTGGGACCCATGACTCGATCACCATACCAGTTCAGGTCCACGATCGCGCGCGCCGGCTACGGGGTATGCGCTCGACCGCCTCGCACCACAGTTCCATGCCACGTTGTTGAGTGCCTAACCCGGTGTTAGGTTTAGAATTCGCTGGGCGCGCGACCTTTACTCGTTTGTCCAGCAACGTGACCCGACGCGAGTTGTCTCGGCGTCCGTACGTGATCGGAGCTCATGCTGAAGTGACGATGGTCCCGCTTACAACGATACTGGATCAGGTCCGAAGCTACCACGCAGGCGCGAACACCGAGTTGATCAACAAGGCGTACGTGTTCGCCGCCCGCGCGCACGACGGACAAGCGCGCAAATCGGGAGATCCGTACTTCATCCATCCGGTGAGTGTCGCCGACATCATCTCGCAGCTGCGCCTAGATAGCGCCAGCGTCTGCGCCGCTTTGCTTCACGACGTCATCGAAGACACGCCGGTGACGGAAGGGGACATCCAGCGGGAGTTCGGCAAGGAAGTCGCGTTTCTCGTTTCCGGTGTAACGAAGCTCGGCAAGGTCAACTTCGGTTCGAAGGAAGATCGGCAGGCCGAGAGCTTCCGCAAGATGCTTCTCGCGATGAGCGAGGACATCCGTGTGCTCCTCGTGAAGCTGGCGGACCGTCTCGACAACATGCGGACGCTCGAGCACATGAGTGCCGAAGCGCAGGAACGCATTTCGAGCGAGACGATGGAGATCTACGCGCCGCTCGCGGGCCGGCTCGGCATCCAGTGGTTGAAGAGCGAGCTCGAAGACTTGAGCTTCATGTACCTGTATCCGGAAGCGCATCAGCAGGTACAGCTGAAGCTGAAGAAGATGCACCGGGACTCCGACAAGTACATTCAGTCGGTGGTCAAAGAGCTCGAGCGCATTCTCGGTAAAGAGAAGGTCGAAGCCAACGTGTTGGGGCGGTTGAAGCACCCGTACTCGATCTACCGGAAGATGCGTGAGCATCAGACCGAGTTCGAGCGCATTCACGACTTGATGGCATTTCGCGTGCAGGTGCCGCGCATCGGCGATTGTTATGCGGCGCTCGGCATCGTGCATTCGCATTGGACGCCGGTGCCGGGGCGCTTCAAGGACTACATCGCGCTGCCGAAGCCGAACATGTACCAGTCGTTGCATACGACCGTAATCGGTCCGGAGCACCGGCGGGTCGAGGTGCAGATTCGCACTGAAGACATGCATCGCACGGCCGAGATGGGTATCGCCGCGCACTGGATCTACAAGGAGATCGGTGGCGGGCCTGCGCTCGCGGATGCGAAGAAGTTCCAGTGGCTCCGTCAGTTGATGGAGTACCAGAGTGAAGTGAAGGACCCCGAGGAGTTCTTCGATGGTGTGAAGGTCGACCTCTTCAGTGACGAGGTCTACGTGTTCACCCCGACGGGCGATGTCCGGGTATTTCCGCGTGGTTCGACGCCGGTGGACTTCGCGTACTCGATTCACTCGGAGATCGGCGATCACTGTGCCGGTGCGCGGGTGAACGGTGCGATCGCGCCGCTCGGGTACAAGCTTCGCAACGGCGACACGGTCGAGATTCTGACGAGCCCGAACCAGCAACCGAGCAAGGACTGGTTGAGCTTCGTGCATTCGGCGCGGGCGCGAGCGCGGATTCGCACGCACGTGCGGGACGAAGAGCGGAAGCGAAGTGTGCGGCTCGGCAAGGATTTGTTCGAGCGGCAGATGCAGAAGCGGGACTTGTCGTATCCGCGCTTGATGAAGGGCGGCGGGATCGAGAAGGCTGTGAAGCGGTTCCGCGTTCGCGATGCGGACGAGTTGTTTGCGCAGATCGGTTATGGGCGGCTCGGTGCGGCGCAGGCGCTGGAGGCTTTGGTGCCTTCGGAGGATGCCGAGGCGCATGAGTCGTTGCGGCCGAGCTTGCTCGAGAAGACGGTTCGGAAGGTCACTCGTCGGGACAAGAACGAGGGCATCGAGATCGGCGACATGGACGATGTGCTCGTCCGGTTTGCGAAGTGCTGTAGTCCTTTGCCGGGTGATCCGATCACCGGGTGGATTACTCGAGGGCGCGGGGTGACCGTGCATCGGCGCGGGTGTGATCGGGCGATGGAGCTCGAGCCTGAGCGGCGGATCGAGTGTCGTTGGGCGAAGAGTTCGAAGGTCGACTTGCCGGTGATGTTGAGGATCGTTACGGCGGATCGGCCGGGGATACTCGCTAGTCTTTCGCGGCAGTTCAACGAAGATGGCGTGAACATCACTGAGGCTACTTGTCGCGCTAGTGTGAACGGGCGGGCGTTGAATACGTTTCAGTTCAACATCGACGACGTGAGTAAGCTTCGGAGTTTGATCCGCCATTTGTCGAAGGTTGAGGGCGTGTACGAAGTTGAGCGGTGTTAGAGCGATTTGCTCCGGCTTTTGCCCTGAGAGCGGCTTTCGTCCTCGGCCCGTCGCTGCGCCGTACAGGAAGTACGGCTCGCTAGGTCCTGCGGGCGCGCTCGCTCTCAGGGCAAAATCCGGGGCAAATCTCATTCAATGAGGCGCTGACTCTTCCCCGTCAGGAAGACGAGCGTTTCTAGAACCGCATCGGTCCGGTCGTGACACTTGGCTTGTAATGCGGTTGGCTGGACCTCGACGGGCTTCATTTTGGGTGCTTCTGGTGGTGGGCTTCGGCTGCTCTGATAGCGGCGATGACGCTTCCAGTGCCTTAGCGGCGGGCAGCGGCGGTTCTGGGGCGGGGTTCGGTTCGCTCGCTGGCCTTGCCGGGGCCGGAGCTGCAGCTGTTGGCGGCGGCGGAGCGGGCGCTTCGAGCAGCTCTCCGGTTGGCGCTGCCGGCAGTGGGGCCGGCACTGGCGCTCCCTTCGTGGCTGGCTCCGGGGCCAGGGCGTCGGGCGCTGGTGCTTCCGGGAGCGCCATGCCGATGTCGATGCCCATGGCCGATGCCGGCATGCCCAACTCGATGCCTACCGTCGATCTCAGCGCTGAGCTCTACGATGAAAATGTGGTTCCTCGCTTCGACATCGAGCTTCCTGCTGCTTCCATGACTGCGCTGGGCGCGGACCCTGACACCTATGTTCGCGGCACGCTTCGCTACGGCAACGAGACCGTGAGCGATATTGGCGTTCGCATCAAAGGCGAAGCTAGCCTTCGTACACTTGAACAGAAGGCTGCGTTCAAGATTAAGTTCGATGAGTTTGTTGCCGATCAGAGCTTTCGCGGGCTTCGACGCATGACCCTCAACAATATGGTCGAGGATCCTTCGTTTCTCGCTGAACGACTTGCGTACTACGTTTATCGCGCCGCGAAGCTTCCTGCACCTCGCTGCAACAGCGCACTCGTGTACTTGAATGGGAAAGCGTTCGGCATTTACGCGAACATTGAAACCGAAGACAAAACGTTTTTGCGACGCTGGTTCGCTAGCGACGACGGGAACCTTTACGAAGAAGGTCAACGCGACTTCGAGACTGGCGCCGAGACCATTTTCGACCTCGAGACCAATGAGACCGCCAATGACCGCAGCGACATGCGCAACTTGATCGCTACGATTCAGAACGCAAAGAGCGGCACGCTGCTCGCTGACTGGGACAAAGCACTCGACACGCAGCACTTCCTTCGATTCACCGCTGCGGAAGCCGCAGTGAATCAGTGGGACATGTACTCGTACACGGTGTTCTATCCGAACAACTTTCGCATCTATCACGACCCGACTTCGAACAAGTTCGTCTTCTTGCCGTGGGGCATGGACATGTCGATGAAGCCGTTTCGTGATTCCGGAAAACCGTTCATCTCGATCTATGGGCTTGCGCGACGCGGTGACAATGACCGTTCCCCCGTGACAGCGGGCATAATCTTCCAACGCTGCGTGGCCGATGCCGACTGCAAAGCAAACTACACCGCGGCGGTGCGCGAGACGCTCGGCATCTACGAGGCCCTGAAGCTCGAAGACGTCGCGAAGCGCTACTACGAACAGATCAAAGCGCACGTGCAAGCAGATCCGCGAAAGGAGTACACGGAGCGAGAGTTCGAAGCAGGCTATCAATCCGTGCTCTCAACGATCCGAGGAAGAGCCGCAGCAATCCGAGCAGACATCGGTGGTTGAGCCGGCGTTGACGCGGCACGCGCGCAGCTCGACGGCGCGTTCGACACCCTGCGCGCAACGAGACGAAGGGCCACGCCGGTACTCGAGTTCGAGCATGGGAAGCCGATGCGCTTCAGCAAGGACCGCGAGAAGGACGTGGCGCTCGGGCACACCTAAAGCCGATCGCGGTGGAAACACGTTCAATCGATGGCTACATGCGTGCGTTGCCGCCTGAGGCTCAGTTTCTCTGGCTCATCAAACTCGGGGGAGGCGCTCGTGGACTTCAGGATCGTTGCGCCGCTCTGCAAAGGTTTCGACTCGCACAAGTCGCGGAGCCACGAACGGTGGGTTTCGGCGGTTGTGGGCGTTTCTGCGTGGTTTGGCGGCGCTGGTTGTGACTTGATGCGTCGGTCGACGGCTCCATCGCTTCCCAACAACCCAGTGGCCGCCAATGGCGGCATCGTGACAGCGAGGTTGGTGGGCCGCGGCGCTGCGCGCCTCACTGGGGCTGCGCCTCAGCCCCCATGTTTTGGGGGGTACCTAGGGCTACGCAGTCTCGTACTCGCAGAAATGCTCGCCGCCGATTGCTGCCGGAGCCATCGTGCCGGCCGCTTGCGTTGCGTTGCGTCGCTTGCGTCGCGAGGGGTGGGTCGTCGCGAGGGATGAGTCGTCGCGAGGGGTGGGTCGTCGCGAGGGGTGGGTCGTCGCGAGGGGTGCGGATCACACTTGGACCCGGCCCAGACCGGGTTCGATTGTTCAGCCGCGTACGATTCATGGGATTCGCCGTAGACCGTGCACCGCCGCTGATGGCTGCGGGTATGCGACTTGTCCGAGGGATGATTGAACCCAGTCATCTGCGATCTCGTAAGAGTTTTCGGACAACCTCGAGGTTGGTTGCGGAAAAACTTTCTTGATCTTTTTGTCGGGTGCAACCGGGAACATCGGTAACAGAATAGACCGACGACATGGGTAACACCGTCCGCTCTATTGTTTGTAACGACGTCTTCGCCGACGGTTCGTGATTTCCCCGTCATTGCGCACTAGCACTGCGAACTGTCTGCCTCTGCGTCCTTTTGCGTTGCGTACATCGAGCAGTCCAACTTCGATCGGGCCGAAGTGGACCTTCCATCTTTGGTCGTCCACCTCCTCCAGCCCGACGACTTCGCCTTCGAGGCAGTTGCTCAGATACCACTGCGTGGCTGCCAATGAGATCACGCCGTTCGGGTAGACACGCTCAAGACGGTAATGACTCGGGTACTCCAGTTCGGGCAACCGCCGCGGGAACGCACGCCTCGAACGCGCGTACGCAGAAGCGGGATGCGCGAGTCCCAGGGCCTCGTGCGGACGGACGTGGTTGTACTCGCGCTGAAACCGATCGAAGGCTCGCTGCTGAGCTTGGAAGCTCGCTCGCGGTGGTTTTGCGGTCTCTGCCTTGAGCGTCCGATGCATGCGTTCGTGTCTGCCGTTCTGGTCAGGGCGACCGGGCATGATGCGTTCGGGGCGAATACCAAGCCGGATCCACCACACAGCCAATCGCGATAAACCTCCTGGTGCAAGCGTCGAGAATGGAGCGCCGTTGTCCGTGCGTATGGCATCGGGCAGCCCGTACTCGCGAAACGCCGACTCGAAAACCTCTTGTACGTATTCCGACATCGGGCGCCGAAGAGCCTCGCAGCGGATCAGATATCGACTGAAGCCGTCGCTAATAGTCAGTGGGTGGCAGCGCTTGCCGTCGACAGGGAAGTGACCTTTGAAATCGGCACACCAGACAGCGTTCGGAGCATCGTATGTACGTAAGCGATCTCCGTACGGTGAGCTTCGTCGTCGCGGGCGTGCGCGTCGGACAAGCCCGTTCTTACGCAGGATGTCACCCACGGTGCTCGCGACAGGCAACGGTAGCTCGGGCTGTTGTCGCCGCAGTATGACCAGCAGCTTGCGAGGCCCCCAGCGTGGATGCTTGCGACGAGCAGCCAGGATGGCTTTGACGGTGACGTCCTGCACCTGATGTGGATGTCCATGCGGTGCTCGCGACCGATCAACAAGGCCGGTCACTCCGCTCTGCTCATACCGCTCCACCCATTTATAGCCAGTTTTACGGCTGATTCCGAAGCTGGCGCAGAGCTCGCTGAAGCTCACTTCGTCTGCGAGATACGCCGCCAAGAACTTCACGCGCTCATTCATGGGTTTCGTCTCGTTCCACGGCATGCGCCTTCAGTGCCATAGAGTGTTACCCATGTGGCCGGTTCGTTTTGTTACCTATGTAGTCGGTCTGAACCCTCGATCGCGCTTGACAAGTTTTTGATGGCCTCGCGCACGCTGCTGCAGCTGTCGGCAGCAGTGGCAGTTGCTTGCTCGAGTTGGTCGTCCTTGCCGCACTTTTGATTATTTTGATCGCGCAAACCAAACCACGCGCTCTCGCGGCATACGGCGCAGCGTCGGAGCTCGAAAATGCCTGTGTTATAGATGTTTTGTTGATTGGAGGAGTTATGGAACAACTCGAGATTGTTAAACGACTGACTGACGATGAACTGGTTCTGCACGTGCGCCACTGCATTCGTGAAGACCGACGCGTGAGTGCTCAACTGCTCGCGCACCTAGGTGAGATCGAAGCGCGAGGGTTGCACCGAGATCTTGGCTATGAATCGATGTTCGAATACGCGGTTCGCGTGCTTCATATGTCGGACTCCGAAGCAGGGCTTCGACTTCACGCCGCACGCTTCGCTCGCAAGTTCCCCGCCTCACTTGAAATGCTGAGCCGCGGCGAACTGCACCTGACCGCAATGAAACTACTCGCTCCGGTGCTCACTTCGGAGAACGCCGAGTTGCTGGATCTGGCGTGTCTCAAGACCAAGCAGGAGATCCAACTGTTGATCGCAAAACATTGTCCTCAGCCGGATGTGCCCGATGCCATACGCCGGTTGCCCACTGCGCGTCTCGCCAATGCGGATGCGACGCGCACTGGCGCTCTCACCGTCCTTGCCAACGGCGAGGATGCCGCCGCGAGGCTCCCCGACGACAGAACCAGCGCATTACGGCCTGACGCTGTGGCGGTACTCGCCGACAGCGAGAATGCGGCGGCCCGACTCCCTGACGATAGAACCGCTGCGTTACGGCCTGACGCTTTCACGGTGCTCGCCGATGGCGAGAGTACGGCGGCGAGACGCCATGACAACGAAACCGCTGCGTTGGGATCGACTCCGGCAACAGACGCGACACGCACGGCTGTCCAGACGGTGCTTAGTCCAAGTGAGCTGAGTCAGCCCACGACCGCGACGCCGACCTGCCTCGCGCGATCTGAGATCGATCGAGGCGCGAGAACGAACGCCCGCCCGCGGCTCGCTTCGCCGGCACCACACCCTTCGAATCGCGACCCCGCGATACCGATCAGCGAAGGTCGCTACAAGATTCGGTTCACCGCTGGCCAACGCGTGCGTGATTTGC
>Ga0193753_10001628_pt1 | contig 18972 bp, 17 predicted proteins | sample H1c2metaG_FD_144925 | JGI IMG/M metagenome (GOLD analysis project Ga0193753, IMG submission 144925) | Soil microbial communities from a riparian zone of the East river system, Colorado, United States - H1c2 | ecosystem: Environmental > Terrestrial > Soil > Riparian zone | place: USA: East...
GTAGCCATTGTTGATGGCCTCTTTTAGCGCCGTCGCGTTCGTTCTTCACCGCCGTGCTCGTCCGAAAGCGTCACCAACCAGGGAGTGTTGAACACGATACGCCAGACAGCGCCCTCGCCCGCCTTTTTCACGCGCAAGGTCAACTCCTGGAAGTCGTGAACCGTCGCCGCCGGTCCGGCGATCACGATGCCGATCGAATGGTACTTCGGCTCCGCACCGACACCGTCGACATACGGAAACAACAAATGCGTTTTGCCGCCATGCACGACGACGCGCGTCAGGGTTTCATCAACATCGGCTGGGTCGAACGGCTTCAAATCGTTGAGGTCCATCGCTCGCGTTCCATGAATCGTATCACCTCGAGTCGCCGAAGCGCCGCTTTTGCTTGCCGCCTGCCATGGGCAGCTGACTTTCATCAATGAACCTCCCATCCTTCATGACAAACACTATCGACTTGGCATTGTTTATGTCGGTGGTCGGATCCTTACTGAGCAGCACGAGGTCGGCAAGCTTGCCTTTGTCCACGGACCCGAGTTGATCCGCCTTTCCCAAGAATACCGCGCTGTTGTAGGTGGCAATCCGCAGCGTATCGAGCGGCGATATGCCCGACGCAACCAGCAATTCCAATTCACGCTGCGTGGCGGGGCCGCTGCTTTGGTCCGTGCCGCATGCGACGATGCCGCCGGCGGCGTGAATCTTGCGCACGTTCTCTTCAGCGATCGGTGTCATGATCTTCATCCACCAGGTCCAGGGACGTGCTTGCCACTCGGCTCTCGTCTTGGTCTTGAGTTGCTCGCGCTCCGCTGCCGTCAATGACGCCACGTAGAGCGGCTGGTCGAGATATTCAGCGTGCTCCGCAAGCCGGCTGTAGTTCTCACCGATGGTGAGCGTGCTTGCGAACGGGATCTTTTTGGCGCCCATCAGCTTGACAAAAGAATCGCTGACAGGCGCTTGGATGACGGGATGGGCCAGGGTGTCGGCGCCCGCGTAGATCGCCTCGAGGGAACGCAACTCGTTGGATACATGAACCGTGGTACGGATCCCATGCTGATTGTAGTAGCGGGTGATCTTCTCCAGCAGATCCAAGGGCAGTAACGGTATCATTGGGCGCGAGCCCCAGCCCTCCTCCTCCAGCGTGAGCTTGAGAATGTCGGGTTGCTGCTCGGCAATGTGCTTGTCCAGCAGCACTTTGTCCTTCTCAAAATCGCTGATGCGCACGGCAATTCGGTCGCCGTGGCTGCCGGGATAGGTCACCAGATTTCCGGTGGCAAAGATTCTCGGCGAAAGGATCTTGCCCGCCCGTTCATCGGCGCGCAGCGGCAGGATGTGTTCAGCCCGGTTGCCTGCATCGAATACCGTTGTGACCCCGGAATATAGATAACTTGCCAGCGCCGCCAGCCCTTCCTCGCGATTGGGCGGTCCCAGCTCGGCATCTACCTTTCCGCCGACATCGAATCCGCCGCGCAGATGAATGTGTACATCGATAAGGCCGGGAATCAGATACTTGCCGCTGCCATCGATGTGGCGTCCTTTTAAACCGTGTGAAACCGCGGTCGGACCCACCGCGGAAATTCGCTCGCCCGAAATCGCGACAGTCATGTCCGGCTGAGAGGCATGCACCCCATCGATCAGGGTGACATGGTCGATGACCCAGTCATCCGGCGCCGCAAAGGATATGAGCGGCGCGAATATCCACGCCGCAATGACCAGACGCTGCCTCATTTAGCTCTCCCCATCGCCAATGTACGTATTGATTTGCCGGTGCAATGCCCGCAGCATGGGAGTTTACCCGTTGTCCAGGAATGCGTGCGATGAGAGCGACCGTGCGAGTAGACCCGATCCAGGTTGATAAAGACCTCTACGATTTCGTCAATAACGAAGCCGTTCCCGGCAGCGGCGTGCAAGCGGCCGAGTTTTGGAAGGGATTTGGCGAACTGGTGCGCTCCTTGGCGCCCCGCAACGCCGCGCTGCTGGCGCGCCGCGACGAATTACAGGCAAAGATCGATGCGTGGCACCGGCACAATCCCGGGCCTGGTTTCAATCATGCCGAGTACAAGGCGCTGTTGTCGGAGATCGGCTATCTGGTCCCCGAGCAGGCGCCGTTCTCGGTCAGTACCGCGAACGTCGATGCGGAAATTGCGCATATTGCCGGCCCACAGCTGGTGGTGCCGGTGAGCAATGCACGTTACGCGCTCAACGCGGCCAACGCCCGTTGGGGGAGCTTGTACGATGCATTGTACGGCACCGACGTGATAGCCGAGGCTGAAGCACCTCGCGGCGGCAGCTACAACCCGCAGCGCGGCGCAAGGGTCATTGCCTTTGCCCGAGATTTTCTCGACCGGCATTTTGCGCTCGAATCAGGTTCGCATCGCGATGCAGCGGCCTATTCGGCGGCGGACAGCGGGCTCGCAGTCAAACTGCAGAACGGCAAGACGGTGCGGCTCAAAACCCCCGGGGCGTTCGCGGGATTCCAGGGCGGGCGCGGCGAACCGTCCGTTGTGTTGCTGGTTCACCATGGCCTGCATGTGGAACTGCATATCGATCGCACGCATCACATAGGCCGCGATGATCCAGCGGGAATCAGCGATGTCGTGCTCGAGTCCGCGATCACGACGATTCAGGATTGCGAGGATTCGGTGGCCGCGGTGGATGCCCCGGATAAGATCAACGTGTATCGAAATTGGTTGGGCTTGATGAAGGGCGGACTGGAGGCGCGCGTCGACAAAGGCAGCCGCGCCATCGTCCGACGACTCAATGCGGACCGCAAGTACCAGACGCCTCACGGCGAAGAACTCGTGCTGCCGGGCCGAAGCCTCATGCTGGTCCGCAATGTCGGCCACCACATGCTGACCAATATCGTCACCTTGAACGGCGCACCGATTCCGGAGACGTTCATCGATGCCGCGATCACCGTACTCATTGCCGTGCACGACCTGCGAGGAGCCAATGCACGACGCAATTCGCGCACGGGCTCGGTCTACGTGGTCAAACCCAAGATGCATGGCCCCGACGAAGTCCGTTTTTCGGACGAGCTTTTCGCCGGCGTGGAAAAATTGCTCGGACTGCCGGAATACACGGTGAAAATAGGCATCATGGATGAGGAACGCCGCACCAGCGTCAACCTCATGGAATGCATCCGCGCGGCGCGGCAGCGCGTGGCGTTCATCAATACGGGCTTTCTGGATCGCACCGGCGATGAGATTCACACCTCGATGGAGGCTGGCGTGGTACCCCGCAAGGCCGACCTCAAAAAGGCTAAATGGCTCGATGCCTACGAACGGCAAAACGTCGACATCGGAATCGCATGCGGATTGCGGGGACACGCCCAGATCGGCAAGGGCATGTGGGCGATGCCCGACCTCATGGCGGACATGTTCAAAGCCAAGATTGCACACCCGCAGGCCGGCGCCAACACGGCCTGGGTTCCCTCTCCCACCGCCGCGACTCTTCATGCCCTTCACTACCACGCTGTGAACGTCGCGGAAGTACAGGCCGGCCTTGCCAATCGCCCGCGAGCATCCCTGGATGAAATTCTCACGCCGGCCCTGGTCGCTGAGCCACAGTGGAGCAACGCTGACATCGAGGAGGAATTGAACAATAACGCACAGAGCATTCTGGGGTACGTGGTTCGCTGGATCGACTCAGGCATAGGTTGTTCCAAAGTGCCCGATTACTACGATGTGGCGCTCATGGAGGATCGGGCGACATTGCGCATTTCCAGCCAGCACGTGGCCAATTGGCTGCTGCACGACGTCTGTTCGACTGAGCAGGTCAATACGGCATTGAGGAACATGGCCCGCGTGGTGGATCAGCAAAACGCCGGCGACCCGACTTACAAACGCCTGTCTCAGGATCCGGGTCGCAACATTGCTTTCACCGCCGCATGCGATTTGATTTTCAAGGGTCGTGAACAGCCCAATGGCTATACGGAAGGCATTTTGACCACGAGAAGAATCGAGAGAAAGGCGCAGGCCGCCGGCTAATTGATCATGGCCCCGACGGCGAGTACTCAGGAACAGGCCGTGCTGGTCTCATGGAGCGGCGGTAAAGATAGCTGTTTGGCGCTTTACGAGATTCAGAAAGCGTCGACTATCCGCGTGGAGGCCCTTATCACGACGGTCACGCGAGACTTTGATCGAATCAGCATGCATGGGGTCCGACGCGTACTGCTCGAGCGACAGGCCGAGAGTCTTGGACTTCCGCTGCAACAGGTTTTCATCACGAAGGGCGCTGCAAACGATGAATATGAGCGAAGCATGGGGGAGACCTTCGCCCCGTATCAGCGTCGCGGCATCGATGTCGTGGTCTTCGGCGATCTCTTTCTACAGGACATTCGGACCTACAGGGAGCAGCTGCTCGCTCGATTCAACATGACGGGATCGTTTCCCGTGTGGGGCCGGGACACCACGCAATTCATCCGCGAATTCATTGGCTTGGGATTCAAGGCCATCATCGTCTGCGTCGATCCAAAGCAGCTTGATCAGTCGTTTTGCGGCCGCTTGATAGACGAAGGCTTCCTCGCGGACTTACCGCGCGGCGCCGACCCGTGCGGCGAGAACGGTGAGTTTCACACTTTTGTCTTCGATGGACCTAATTTCCGAAAACCCGTGAAGTTTTCCACCGGTGAAGTCGTCTGTCGCGACTCGTTCTGGTTTTGCGACTTGGTGCCGGTTGATCAATAGCGGAGAATAGCGCGCATATGACAGCCAGCGTTGGATGTAATTCTTGAATTGCCTGACGAGGATTTCGTTGGTGGGCGTGTTGCTGTTTTGCAGCGGTGCGGCGCAGGCGGTCGAATGCGCGCAGAAGACCGTGGCGGGCAGGTCTTTCACCGTGTGCCGGGTCGATTTGAAGAGCGAGCAACTGGATCTGTTCTGGCGGGACGATGCCGGCAAACCCTATCGTCAATTTTCGGCGCTGCGCGATGCGCTGGAGTCGAAGGCTAAGCATTTGGTATTTGCGGTGAATGCGGGAATGTACAAGCCGGATTTCTCGCCAGTGGGGCTCTTCGTGGTCGGGGGGCAAGAGCTTAAGCCTCTAAATCATCACGTGGGTTCGGGTAATTTCTCACAGCAGCCCAATGGCGTATTCTTGGTAGAAGGCACTTCGGCGCGCGTCATCACGACGGACGAGTATGACAAAGAGCGCCCAAAACCATTACTCGCGACGCAGTCCGGACCTATGCTGGTTCACGACGGCGAAATCACGACCTCAGAGGTCATGAGCCCTACCTCGACATGGCGCAAGATCCGGAACGGGGTTTGCCCGCCCTCCCCTGACGCGGCGGCCTTCGTGATCAGCGAGTCTCCGGTGACATTTTATGAGTTCGCGAGTTTCTTTCGCGACTCCTTGCATTGCCGGGAGGCTCTGTACCTGGACGGGACGATATCGAGCCTGTATGCGCCGGGCCTCAGTCGCGAGGACCGCGGGTCCGACATGGGGCCGATACTGGGTGTTGTCACGCCGCTGGCGCCGGCGCGGCATTGATGCCGCGCGGCGTCCTACGGCACAATCTCAACACGTGTCCGACCGGCGGTGAGGCTCCAGACATCTTGCAAGTCCTCATCCGACAGCGCGATGCAGCCATTGGTCCAATCGCGGGTCTTGTAGTATGAATCCGGCTTGCTTGGTTGATTGGGCTCCCCGTGAATGAATATATCTCTGCCCGCGGATAGGTGCTGCGCCGAGGATCGTTTGCGGTCCGCCGGGCTTGGATAGGAAATATGCAGCGCCTTGAAGTAGCGGCTGTGCTCCTGGCGGAAGTCAACGATGTAGCTGCCTTCGGGCGTGCGAAAGTCCCATTCGCGCTCTTTGGCGCCTGTCGGACTCAACCCGAGCGCAATTCGATAACTGCGCAACGGCGTATTGTCATGCAGTAAGTAGAGCTTGCGCTCGTGCTTGACGATCAGGATTGTATCTGCGCGTTCGGCGGCGGAGACCGATTGAGCGGGACTTTGCGCGGCAAACCCGAACAACAGCGAAAGCAAAAGCGCCGGTAAACAGAAACGGGCAGCGCGCCGGGCGCCAATGCGCCTCGGTGCGCCAGGGGCTAACAATCCGCTGCTTGAAGCGTCGGCTGACATAAGGTTGCGCCGTTACTCGTAGGGTGGAGCCACCTTAGCTAAAAGCGGGATTTTGGTTCCTGGAGCAGATCGCAATCTCAGCGATAGCGCCATTCGGAATCGTGCCGTCCGAATGAAATCCGTCACAGTTCACGCGATTTAACAGTACAAAAGCCGCGATTCCGCAGTTGAGGAATGAGATGTTTTAACCAGGTGCTGAGAATTGATCGCTTGACGTAAAAAGAGCCTATTTCCGCGGCGAAGACGTCGATTTGGCCCCCTCCCCCGAGGTTGAATTGTCACCAACCGGGCCCATATTAGAGCGGCGAGACTACGACCGCTTCAAGGGTCGCGGCGCTTGCGATTCGTTTACTGGAGATTGAGTATGCTTGGATTGTTTGCCCGCTGGGGCCACAACGTTTTGATTACGACGATGGCTTTGCTGACGATTGCACTGGTGGCATCTTTGATTCGATAGCCTAGGGCCGCTTGTCGGCCGATCAGGAAAATGGCGCCTCGGCGTGTAGACTGCGGTTGGCGGTCTAAAGGGAGGCGCTTGCGATGCTCGTACGGCTGGCTGTTCTGATTTGCCTGCTTGCTTGTGCGACGGCGCACGCGGCGGACACGCCCCTCAACGCGAAACAACAGGCCCTCTGGGACCACTTGCGGACGGGGATTGCCGAGTTGGAGCAGCAGCTCGACGGCGTCCTGGGCGTCGCCATCTTGGACTTGAACTCCGGCCAGCAATTGCTCATTCGCCCTGACGAGGTATTTCCGCAGGCGAGTTCCATCAAAATCGCTGTCCTTGCCGAGCTATATCATCAGGCGCAACAGTCGGCGCAGGGCACAAGCGGCAAGGCGACATTGAAGGACCGCTATGTGGTGCGCCCGGCGGATATCGTGCCTGATAGTTTTATTCTCGGCGGTCTCACGCCCGGGGTTACTTCTCTCACCAACCGCGATCTTGCAACAATCATGGTCGCTGTCAGCGACAATTCGGCGACGAATGTGCTCATTGACCGGGTCGGCATGGACAACGTCGTGCGTTTGACGCAATCGCTGGGTCTTGCGCACACGCAATTGCGCCGGAAAATGATGGACCTTCAGGCGGCGGCTCAGGGCAGGGAAAATATTTCCACGCCGCGCGAGATGATGCAGCTGCTGGAGCAGCTGTATCGCGGCAAGGTGATCGGAGCACCGCTGCTCGATGATTTCTTTAACGTATTGGCAACCGGCAAAAACAGTTGGATACCGCGTGATCTGCCGGCCGATCTTAAAATTGCGAATAAGCCGGGGGAACTCGAGGGAGTGCGCAATGACTCCGGCATCGTGTTTCTGAAGAACCGCCCGTACGTGATTTGCGTCATGACGACGTATCTTACAAATGAGCGTGCCGGCGAGGAAGCCATCACGCGGATTTCGAGTCTGGCCTACGGTCTATTTGACCGTTTCAGCCGCGCCTCCGACTTAGGACGGGTGATTTCGCCGGGCAATGGCGTGCGGTGAAACGCGTTTCATCCGACTACCGGGCCGCCTGCAGCATTTCCGCCATCTTCTGATGGATCAAGTTCACCGCTTTCAAAGGGCGCAGCATCACTTTGAACTCGGTGACCTTACCCGCCTCGTTCCATTTGATCAGGTCGACACCGTTGACCGCGATTCCATCCAGCTCGACCACGAACTCGAGCACGGCATCTCGATCGCCCCGCAATTCACGCACGTAGCGAAAGGAATCATTGAATAAGACCTGAAAGGCGGCAGCGAGATACTTCTTTGTAATGGCCTTCCCGACCTGCGGCGTGTGCACGACAGGTGAATGGAACACCACGTCGTCGGCGAGCAAAGCGTCAAGACCCGAAACATCCAGCTCCTCAACGAGTCGGTGCCACGCCTTGATTGGATCCGTCATCGGCATGCAGCCAGCCTACCAAAACCCCTCGCCCGCGTCCCTCAGTGTTATGACAAACGGGCCTCACCCTCGGGAACCTCGCTTGCCTCCCTGCGCTCCTTGGCGTTTTGCAGAATGATGCGTCGGCGATGCTCATCGACAACAGCCCATTCTTTGACCTCGTCCAAAGATCGAAAACAGCCGAGGCACGTAAGGTCGTCGTCCAGGCAGCAATTGCCTATGCACGGGGATTGAGCCGGATTTTCCATATCACTCATTGTCGTACGACGCATTTGGGAGGCGTGGGATTTAATCACACAGGTGAACGGGAAATCCGAGCAATCCATCACAGGGGCATCTTTACAACGGCGCCTCCCTTCATCACAAAGGACACATGTTCGAGCACGCTGATATCGTCGAGCGGCGAGCCCGGCACCGCGACGATATCCGCAAAGTAGCCCGGCTTGAGCTCGCCGATCTGGCCGCCCCAGCCGAGCAATCGTGCGCCGTTTATCAGGTCAGCCTGCAGCACTGCCAAGGGTTTCATGCCGAATTTCACCATCAGCTCCAATTCGCGCGCCTGGGTGCCGTGGGGAAATGGCCCGACATCGGAGCCCACCGCGAAGGGAACGCCGGCAGCAATTTGTTTTTTGAATTCCTTGATCTTGTAGTCGAGCATCGGCCGCTCGCGCTTGGCGCCCGCCTCAGATGCATTCATGAAGTACTCGAAGATGGCAAAGGTCGGCACCGCCGGAATGTTCTTCGCCTTCATGATCCGCATGGTTTCATCGCTGAGTTGCGTCGCGTGGTCAATGGAGGCCACGCCCGCTTGCGCCGCGTACAACGTACCGGGCTCCGCGGTGGCGTGCACGGCGACATTGCCGCCGAAACGCGCGGTCTCCTCGACCGCTGCCTTGAGTTGGGCAACCGTATATTGATAAGGTGCGTGCAGGATCCCGTCGCGCATTGAGTCCGATCCCGTCTCATATATTTTAACGAAGTCCGATCCTTCCTTGTGCTGCTGTCTGATCGCGGCCACCAAATCGTCCGCGCTGTTGGCGTACGTGGCATTGGACAAAACCTGCTGCGCGGGGTTGAAGTGATTGGCATCCTCATGCCCGCCAAGGATGTCGACTGCGTTGCCGGAGATGCGCAGGCGCGGACCCGGGATAAGGCCCTGATTGATCGCGTCCCGCACAGCGGTGTCCGCGGACCCCGCACCCTCCGTGCCCATGTCCCGTTCGGCAGTGAAGCCGGCCATCAGGTCGTCGCGCGCTGCCATGACGGCGATGATCGTGCGATGCGGTACGGACTCCTGCACCGTTTGAAGATCTTCGGCGCCGGGATGCAGAAAGAGGTGCACGTGCGCGTCGATCAATCCGGGCAACAAGGTGGCGTCGCCCAGGTCGATGACTTGAGCGTCCGCAGGATGCGAAACGGCCGATCCCACCGCGGTAATGCGTTCTCCCTCAACCAGAACCTCACCCGGGGAAATCATCCGGCCTGTATCGATCTCGAGCAGGCGCGCCGCATGCAGGACCACCGGACGGCCGGCGGCTCGAGCGGCTCCGGCCGGCGACATTGCGGACACGGCGCAGACGGCTCCCAGAAGGATCGAGATCACCCCAGTAGATTTTCGCGCTCTGAACATATCGATCTCCGGCAGACAATCAGGGATTGAGGGACGCCGCATTCAGCGGCGGATACTTCACCGGCGGATGCCGATGCTTCGTCGCCTGCTCGTAGGCATAGGCGAATTTTATGAGCGTACCTTCATCGAAGCTGTCGCCGAGGAAGGTCAAACCCGCCGGTAGATCGCCGTGCGTGTAGCCCATCGGCACGGTGATCGCCGGAAACCCGGTCTGCGGCGACAAGATTTGACTGTTATCGCCCGCGGGACTCTTGTCATCGCCTATTCTGCGGGGCGCGTTGCTCCAGGTCGGGTAGATGATCGCTTGCACATTGCTGCGGGTCATGGCCGCACGGATCGCGTTGCGAAACGCGATCTTTTTGTCATTGTGATAAACGTCGGGACACACGGTGCGATCCGCAGCGCTTCCCGGTTTGGCCGCCGCCGTGCTCTTCAGGCGACCCTCGATGTAGGGCAGGTAGAGGCCTGACTCGATAATTTCCGCCTCACTCTTGTACGTTGCGCCCTGACCGTGCTTCGCCAGATAGTCATTCAGATCCGATTGAAAATCGCCGCAGAAAATGGTTTTCGTCAGTGCATCGAAATCCGGGATGAGAAAAGGATCGATGATCTGGGCACCTTGTGCCTTGAGGTCCAAGAGGGCCTGCTCGGTCAGCGCTTTAATTTGCGGATCTCCAGTCGGCGCATCGACGTAGGGGCGAAACACGCCGATTCGTGCACTCTTAAGCCCGCGCTGATCGAGAAACGCCTTGTACGTCTTCGGTATGTGGCCCTCGGAATTGCGGGTGATCGGATCTTGCGGGTCGAAACCGGCGACCACATCGAGCAGCGTTGCCGCATCCTCCACGGTGCGCACAATGGGGCCGCCGACATCGGCTCCCAGAAAAAGGGGGATGATGCCATCACGGCTGGTGAGCCCAATGGTCGGCCTAATGCCCACCAAGGCGTTGTGCGAGGACGGGCCACGGATCGAATTTCCCGTATCTGTCCCCAATCCCACGGCGCCGAGATTTGCGGCGATCGCCGCTGCAGTGCCGCCACTCGATCCGGCCGGCACATAGTCAAGGTCGTAGGGATTGCGGGTGATGCCCGCGATCGAACTCACCGTTTCGTAGGGGCTGAAAGCCCACTCTGCCATGTTGGACTTGGCCAGAATTATCGCGCCGGCTGCGCGGATCCTCTGCACCATGAATGCATCGGTGGCCGGGACAAACCCTTTCATGGCAAGAGAGCCGCCGGTGGTCTGCAGATCCTTGGTGTCGTAATTGTCCTTGACGATGACGCCGATACACTGCAGACCGCTGACCGTTTGGGTCCGATTGAACTCCGCGTCGAATCGATCGGCCTCGGCCAGCGCATTGGGATTGACGAGGACCAACGAATTCAGGCGCGTTGCCTGATCGTAGCTCCGAATGCGCGCCAAGTACTGTTCGATCACCTGGCGACACGTGACCTGACGCTCGCGGATCGCCTGCTGAGTCCGCGCGATCGTCGTCTCGTTGACATCAAATCGGTTCGCCGCTTCGACGCACGTCCCCAGGCCGGCGGCGCACGCCAAAATGGCGGCCCCGAAGACACCTGCCATGTGATGATTGGTCATGGGCCCCCATTGTTGTTAGCGCTTGTAGCGGGAGCGACAGTATATCCGCGGCGATGCGCGGGTCGTGAATTAACTGCCGTGTGCAGCCGCCGCTCGTTCGATGAAATCCGGAATCTGCAGTTTGTAGCTCGTGAGCGTGTCGGCAAATTGCCGGACTACTTGGTTAACCGCCGGTCGCGCCGTCAGGCGTTCCCGCCAGCTCAGCAAATGCGGCGTGCCCGTATTCATCGGCACGCCGAGGCGGGCGGCAAACAACTGCGCCATGTAAAACGCAATATCGGCGTATGTGTAGTCGCCCGCAAGGCAGCTGCGGCCTGTAAGCAGCACATTCATCTTTGCGTAGTACCGCTGTGCTTGCGCAATCGCATCCTGCGCCGCCGGATCGGCGAGGCGGTCCTGCAACCCCATCAAGCGAATGATGAGCGGAAAGAACACTTCGTCGGATTCGAGCTCGAGCAGTCTCGCGCGGGCTCGCGCCGCCGGATCGGCGGGCCAGAGCGCCGGTTGCGGCTGAAAATGCTCGAGATATTCAAAGATTTGCGACGAATCAAAAATCTCGACGTCCCCGTGGACCAAAACGGGCACCTGGCGCTTGGGGTTGATGCGCAAAACCTCCGGATGCTTGGGCTCATAGCGATGGTCCATGGTGAACGGCACCATGACGAGCCTGATCGGCAATCCCTTCTCCAAACAAGCAATCTGCGCCTTCGCACCGAACATGCTCAGAGGCCCAGAATAAAGCGTCATGTTTGTCATCGCGTACCTTGATGAAACGTTGAACTAGGACACGGCGCGGCCGGTCTCATGACTTAAGGATAACCGGCGAGAGAGCGCCGATCGCCCGGGCTCTGGCCGACATGCTTTTCATGGATATAAAGGGGTTAAATATCAGCATGTTAAATCTAACTCTTGTCAATTCACTTCGCCTGCAATTCGCTCTGCTTTGCGTGCTGCTCGCCAGCTGCGACGACCACTACGATCACGGCTGCTATGGGTGTGGAAATTTTACACCGACGGAGTTCTCCAACGGCGTCGTCGGCGCTGATTTCAACGGCGATGGTTTCGCCGACGTCATCGCCTTGAGCACGGTGCAGCCGACCGTGTCCTCCACCCCATCCAACATCAAGGCGTATTTGACGACCGCAGCGGGCGCGTATGCCTCTCCTGTCTCCACCGCAGACGGTTTCAATCCCCTTTATCTGGCGAGCGCCGATCTCAACGCCGACGGGTTGATCGATGTCGTCACGGCCAGTTTCGACGATGGCGCGCTGGGCGTGTTCTTCAACAACAAAAATTCTCCCGGCTCGTTCAACCCGGCGCAGGTCTTGAGTTCTCCCGGCGCCTCGCAGGTCGCAATCGCCGATATGAACGGCGACGGCTTGCCGGACATCGTCTCCGCGGATTTCAACGTGTCGCTGTTCGTGCAGACCTCCCCGGGGACCTTCGCGGCTCCGATCAGCTTGTACGCCGGAGGGGCCAACTGGATAGCGTTGGGCGATCTCAATGGCGACGGTGCCACAGACGTCGCGCTGACGGACAATGTCGGCGTCAAGGTATTGATGCACACCGGCGCCGCGTCGGGCACAACCTTTGCAGCGCCCCTGACGGTGTTCACGCAAAGCCCGAATGCCAACGTGATCGGCGGCAATGTGATTGCGATCGGCGATGTCGACGGCGACGGTCTCAATGACCTTGTGATCACCGATCCGGGTCCGACCGGCGGCATGGCGACCGCCGTCTATGTTTTGCTTCAGGACCCCGCCAATCACGGCGCATTCCTGGCACCCATCAGCTATGCCATTGCCACGCAGGACCGCCCGCAGTCCATCGCGCTTCGAGACCTGACGGGCACCGGCAAATTGGACATAATCATCGGCGGACAGAAATTCGTCACCGTGCTGCTGCATGATCCGGCGAACTCGTTCCTGGCGGCGAGCATTTATCCGGCGCCGGGCGCGAACGAAATCGCCATTGCCGACATCAACGGTGACGGCAAGCTCGACATCGTGGTCAGCAACGGCGTCACCTTTCCGATGCAAGGCGGCGTCTCCACAACTCATCCTGGCGTATTGCTGCAGAGTACGACCACACCGGAGACGTTTGGGGCTCTGCAGGACCTGTAGGAAAAATCCGTCAGCGAGCATGGGGATAAACGTTTTGACCCTTCGATAGAATCCTATTCGCAAGATTTTTTCTTGCACAAAGAAGAATTCGGCGAGAAGAACTAATCCAAGGGTGAAAATCAAATGAGCGCGACTGATGAATCCAAGGGCCGGCTGTCCTCGCTGCGGTTCGAGTTGAATGCAACCCGACGTGAAGTATTGGTGGCGTTAGGTCTCATCGGCGCCGCTGCGCCGCTATTTGGATGCGGCGGAGGCGGAGGCGGATCCCCTGCTGCCGTGAATCCTCCGCCCACCACGACGCCACCACCGCCCCCGCCGCCGCCGCCTCCTGCGCTCGACCTAACACCGACAGTGACGTTCGACGCGACCGCAACCGCCGGACTCACGACCAACTTCGCATACGTCACTGCTTCGTCCGCCGTGAATCCGGCATTTACGTTCAGCGGCGCCGCGCCATCACTCATAACGCAACTCGCCCCGACAGGGCCGCGGGCAAGCATGGTCAGTGCCGTCAAGTCGACCGCCGACACATTCTCGCCGGGAACCTTGTACACCACGTTCTATCACACGGGCACGATGCTCGACATCATTCAATACGGCCTGGCTGACAACGTCATGGTGTACATCAATGACGTCTTTACGGCACGCTACGGCATCGCGCTCGTGTCTGGAACGGCGCAGGGCGGCGGCGCGAGCAGCATCGCTCTGGCCTCCACGTCATCAAACGCCAATGGTTATTACAATACTTACTATGTGCGGATATCGGGCGGCACGGGTACCCTCAACGAGGCGAAGCAAATCACCGCCTATGACGGCGCGACGTTCACTGCGACGGTTGACAGTGCGTGGACGACGCCTCCCGATGCAACGACGCAGTATGTTATTCAAGAGGGTCCGCAGCCCTTCGTCCTCGATGGACTCACCGGCGCGGTAAAGTATCTGCACCTTCGATGGAACCAATCCGGGCAGCGCAAAATAACCATCGAACAAGGAATTTTTGCCGGCGTCATTTCGGATGGCAGCATTGCAGCGGCGCCGACCGCGGCAACGACACCGTTCATGGCCTTCGGCGACAGCTTCTGGGAAGGCAACGCGGCTCCCACGCTGGTTCCGAATCTGATCGATATTGTTGCCGAAAGCATGAACTGGCTGCCGATCAATCTGGGTGCAGGGGGAACCGGTTTCATCAGCCCTGCGCCGGCCCGCTTGAATTTCCAAGATCAGATTGCGCCCCCAGCCGAAGCTTGGCGGGTGTTGCTGACGGCCACCGGCGGCACCTACACAATCAGTGTCACCTTTGGCGGCGTGACCGTCACGACCGCGCCGCTCCCCTACAACACCAGTCAAACTGCGATTGCGGCGGCACTCACTGCATTGTCCAATGTGGGCTCGGCCGGCGGATCTTTCAACGTGGCACGCGGCGATTTGTCGACGCCGTTGATCATCGTCGGTCACGCGGTCGCCGGCGCGACGCTCAGTGTCGACGGCACCGGACTGACGGGAGGCAGCATCAGCGTCCTCGGTGCCTACATGGGGGATGTAGCCGAGAACGTGCCGACCGATTCGGGCGGAAATGCACTGCCGTTCTATTTGCTCGTATGCGGATCAGGAAATGACACTTCAGCGAGCGATGTCAAGGTTGAAGCTGCCGCGACTTATGTGGCGCAGCAGATTAGCGCCCGATTCCCAACCGCCAAGCCGATATTCGTCGGCATCATTGGCGATTGCGGTGCAAATGCGAATTTGATCGGCGCGACCGATATCTCGCGCAACGCGGCACTCGCTGCGGGCGCGGCACATCTGCCGATGATCAACGGCAAGACGCCTTTCATCGATACCTATGCCGCCGGCTTGAATCAACCAAAGCTCATCAATGGGCTTGGCACGGTCGCCAATCCGGCGCCCGGGACCAACTCGAATTTCAAGAGCATCACGTTCCCGGGACACGCCACGGGGCCCGGCATCCAATTTCTGGCAGACTGGCTGGCGCCGCAGCTGAAGACCCTTATCGGCTAGGCATTCGACGCCAACGACCGGGGCGTGTATACTGCGCGCAGCTTGTAGAGGCTGGTACTCGGTCAGTGCCGCCCTTAAGCCCGCGGTCCGTCTTCGACGCACTTCGTTTATTCACCCCCCTCGCTGCTGACCGCTGCGGATGCGTAATGCGCCGTCGTGCGAGTCAATTTTCATAAGGTTTAATAATGTCATTTTCTGATCTCGGGCTGTTGCCCGAATTGATGCGTGCTGTCGCCGATAAGGGCTACGACACGCCGTCTCCCATTCAAATTCAGGCGATCCCAGCCGTGCTGGCCGGCCGCGATGTGCTCGCCGGCGCGCAAACCGGCACCGGTAAGACTGCCGGCTTCGTCCTGCCCATTCTGCAGCGTCTCACCGCGGATACCGCGCACGGCACCAGTCGAGCGCCGCGAGCACTGGTGCTCACGCCGACGCGCGAACTGGCTGCGCAGGTGGCGCAGAGCGCACGCGACTATGGAAAATATCTGCCGCTGCGCACTTACCAGGTATTCGGCGGCGTCAGCATCAATCCGCAGATCAGCGCCTTGCGCGGCGGCTGCGACATCCTGGTCGCCACGCCCGGGCGCCTCCTTGATCTCGCGCAACAGCGCATGGTGGATCTCTCTCTAGTCCAGGTTCTGGTGCTGGACGAGGCCGACCGCATGCTCGACATGGGCTTCATCCACGACATTCGCCGCATCATCAAATTGCTGCCGCAAAAACGCCAAAATCTCCTGTTCTCCGCGACCTACTCGGATGATATCCGCGGACTGGCGGAGCGGTTGCTGCACAATCCCTTGTCCGTGCAAGTGGCGCCGCGCAACGCCCCGATCGAACTGGTTGAACAGCGCGCCTATCGGGTACAGAAGGAACAGAAGCGGCATTTGCTGGCGCATCTGATCCAGGAAGGTCAGTGGCGGCAGGTGCTGATCTTCACGCGCACCAAGCACGGTGCCAACCGGCTCACGCAACAGTTGGAAGGCGCCGGCATCCAGGCAGCGGCGATCCATGGCAACAAGAGCCAGGCCGCGCGCGTCAAAGCACTGGATATGTTCAAGCGCGGCCAGGTCACCTGCTTGGTCGCCACAGAAGTTGCCGCACGCGGGCTCGACATCAAGGAGCTGCCGCAGGTGGTCAACTACGAATTGCCCAATGTGCCGGAAGACTACGTGCATCGCATCGGCCGCACCGGCCGTGCCGGTTCTGCGGGAGAAGCGATTTCCTTGGTCTCTTCCGACGAATCGGGACTGCTGCGCGATATCGAGCGGGTTCTACGCCGCAGCATCCCCACGCTGCCGACTCCCGTATTCAAAATCATCGAATCGGCTGCGCCGCCTGCGCGCGAAGATCGGCCGCAACAAGGCCAGGGCCGCCACGGCGGACAGGGTCATCACGGCGGCAACGGCCGGCGCGATGGGAATCCGGAGCGGCGTGATTCGCGCCGCCCCGCCTCGGGTGCGCGATCAAGTGCCGGCGCGGGACCGCGCACAGGAACGGGAACGCGAAGTTTTGGGCAGCCGCAGCGCGGCCGGTTTCGTTAGGAGCCTAGGACAGCTTCGGAACCATGTCCCGCAGGTAGTTGGCGAACTGCGGGCCCAAACTCGGGTGCTTGAGACCGTATTCAACGGTCGCTTGCAGATATCCGAGCTTGCTGCCGCAGTCGTAGCGTTTGCCTTCAAATTCGAAGGAGTACACGGCTTCACGCTGCATGAGTCGCGCAATCCCGTCGGTCAATTGAATCTCGCCGCCGGCGCCTTTGCCGATTTTCGCGAGGTCGTCGAAGATCGCGCCCGTCAGCAAATAGCGTCCAACCACCGCCAAGGTTGAGGCGGCCTTGTCGGGCTTCGGCTTCTCGACGATGTGCGACATCTTGCCGATGCGCGGTGCAATCGACTTCTCCAGCGACACGATTCCATACTTGTCGGTATCTTGCTTGGGGACATTCTGCACGCCGAGCACGCTGACCTGGTGCCTGTCGAAGACGTCGACCATCTGCTTGAGACAGGGAACCTTTGCGTCTATCAGGTCATCCGCGAGGTGCACCATGAAGGGCGCATTGCCGACCACCGGCCGAGCGCACAGGACCGCGTGTCCCAACCCGAGAGGAGCTGGTTGGCGAATGTATACGCAGGAAGCCCAGCTGGGCAGAATTCCGTGCAGCGTATCGAGCAGGTCCTGTTTGCCCTGGGCTTGCAGCACCGCCTCGAGTTCCGGATTCGAGTCGAAGTGATCCTCGATCGCGCGCTTCGAGCTGCCGGTGATGAATATCAGCGTGTCCGCGCCGGCCGAAAGCGCTTCGTCCACCGCATATTGAATGAGCGGCTTGTCCACGATAGGAAGCATTTCCTTCGGACTCGCCTTGGTCACCGGTAGAAATCGGGTGCCGCGTCCGGCAACGGGAAATACGACTGCTTTTACTGGATTTGTCATTGATAAAGCATAGCGGATTCCCGGTGCCTGCGCCGTCGGACATTTCTCACACTGCGGAGCCTTGAGCCTATCGCAGCTTCACGATTGCATACGCCTCGAAACTATCCCAGGAATGACAGGCTGGACAGTGCCAATAAAAATTGCGCCCCGAGAAGCCGCACTCATTGCACCGATATTTCTCGGCATGCGCCAGCAGCGCGCCGATTTCCTGCGCGACCTGCGCAGACTGCGCCGTCCCTTCGCGCCAGACCGCCTGCAAGGTCGCATCGCGAGAGAATACCTTCTCGATCGACGAGCGCAGGGGCGCAGCCGAACCCAAGTCCGCCGCAATCGCCGCAAAAACCAGGCGCTTGAGTTCGTCAACGCCGCGCAACTCCGTTTGAGCCGCCAAGTCGGCGAGGATGGCGTCCTGCCCGGCGGGCCCCACCAGTTTGAGCAGGTGCGGCAGCTCCTCCTGCAGCAAGGTCGGCGAATCGGCGAGCGCCTCTCTGATGAGCGTCACGGCAAGGTCGGGACGGCTCTCGAGTTCGGCGATTTGCGCGCTCAAGAGTTTGGCGCGGGGAAAAGGCGATGCCTCGGAATGCGCATCGCGCAACCAATGGCGCGCGCTCTCGAAGTCGCCGCGCTCGATCGCCATGCTCGCCAATTCGCACAGATAGTGCGCGGCAACCGTGCGCGCGGGGGCCGACTTGATCCGCGCCAGCTGCCGATAGATGCCCAAAGCCTGCTGCCAGTCATGCTGCCGCTCATACACGCCGCGCAGCGCATCGAGCGCGCTGGCGCGCAGCCGCGGCACTTCGCTCACCTGCTGAAACAGCGCCTCGGCCCGATCGAGAACGCCGGCGCGAAGGTAATCCTGCGCCAGTGCAAGCAGCGCCTGCTCGCGATGTTCCGGGGCCAATTCCTTGCGTGCCAACAGGTTCTGGTGAATCCGGATCGCTCGTTCGACCTCGCCGCGCCGCCGATATAATGCACCTAACGCAAAATGCGTCTCGATGGTCTCGGCGTTGGCATCCATCAGCTTCAGGAACATGTCGAGCGCCCGGTCGGGCTGCTCTGTGACCAGGTAATCAAGTCCCGTCAGATAGTCGGGATGGAGTTTGCTCAACGATGAGGGCCAGCGTTTGCCCCAACCGAAATGGCCGGCGAGAATCCCTATCACCAGAGCCGCCAGCACCAACCCCCAAGTCAGCAGCGGTAGA
>Ga0193753_10001629_pt1 | contig 18968 bp, 14 predicted proteins | sample H1c2metaG_FD_144925 | JGI IMG/M metagenome (GOLD analysis project Ga0193753, IMG submission 144925) | Soil microbial communities from a riparian zone of the East river system, Colorado, United States - H1c2 | ecosystem: Environmental > Terrestrial > Soil > Riparian zone | place: USA: East...
GTTGTGTAACTGGCTCAGCGCAAAAGATTCTTCTGGCCGACTTCAATCGAGATGGAAACATTGATATTGCATTGAGCTGTTCAGACGGCGCTCACGGCGGTCTGGTTATTATGCTCGGAAACGGAGACGGAACGTTTCAGACGGCTGTTCCATATTCATCGGGAGCCGCCAGAGGCCTCGCTTTGGGAGACTTCAACAGCGATGGAATCCTAGATATCGCCGTTGCCGACAGTTCACAGGAAGATATAACAATTTTTATTGGAAATGGCGACGGCAGCTTCAAGCCGGGTGTCATTTCGGTGAATACTCCCCGACAAGTAAACGATGTGGTTGTTGCTGATTTCGATGGAGATGGTAACGATGACCTCGCTTATGTTGTGAATAGTGCTGATCCCAGCAGTAATTTATCGGATCTCTATGTGGCTTTGGGGAAAGGCAATGGAAATTTAAAGGCTTCGGTATTGGCGGCGTCGAATATCGGTGAATTCTTAACTGTAGGCGACATAGACGGGAACAATGTACCGGATATAGTTTCCACAACAGTTCAGCATAAAAAAGGCGTCAACGTTGGTAATAGCCTTTTCGTTCTAATTGGGAACGGCGACGGTACTTTTCAGCCAACAGCGACTTATGTTTCGGATATTCCATCGGATCCGCATCTTGCCGATGTAAACGGCGATGGAAAGCCTGACATTATCGCAGGAGGTAGCTACGGTGCACTTGTTTACCTGGGCAACGGCGACGGAACCTTTCAGGCTTATTCCGAGCCGGTGATCGGGGGTTTTGACCTTACCTACGCGGTTAATGCAGGGGATTACAACAACGACGGCAACGCCGACCTTATTGGAACAGATGCAAATAATCCCAGGGCTGCCGTTTCGCTGAGCGAGGTGCAGCAGGTCGCCGATGCGAATGCTCTGACCGGAGTGGCTCTCTTTCCTCTAGGGAGCGGAACCCACAATGGGGACGCAAGTTATCTTGGTAACTCGATCTATGTGGGCAGCACTTCATCGACAATTCAATTGAGGGCAGCGCCTACGCCGACAACACTGAGCCTGGTTGCATCTCCTACTTCGGCTACTTTGTCCGGTCAATCAGTGGCTCTTACTGCTACGCTGAACCCTTATACCGTCGGCCCACCAACCACCACGACGGATGGAGAATCGGTCAAGTTTTTCAACGGCGCTACCTCTCTTGGTTCTGGAGTGTTGCACGGCGGCGTTGCCACGCTAACGACAACTGCTTTGCCCGCCGGTAACGATACGCTACAAGCGGCGTTTCCAGGTGACATCAACTACAACCCAAGCAGTTCGAGCAGCGTAAGCGTAACAGTAGCGAGCATACTGTTGACGTCTTCGCCAAATCCCTCGACCTATGGACAGACCGTTACCTTTATAGCCACGGTGCCTTCGGGAGAACTTGGGAATGTGACCTTCAAAGATGGCGGGACAACACTGAGAACAGTCGCACTTTCTAGTTCGGCAGCGTCCTTCACTACCTCGACTCTTACAGCTGGGTCACACGATATTACTGCGGTGTATAGCGGAGATAGTAGTCACGGAACTCCTGCTGCTACCTCTCCGATTGTGACGCAGGTAGTGAATGCAGCCACGCCACTACTTGCAGTTGCGACTTCGGGACAAAGTACATACGGCGACCTGGTGACGATTGCTGCTGCTCTGTCGTTGTCTGGGCCAACTGGAACGGTGGCTGCTGCTCTGTCGTTGTCTGGGCCAACTGGAACGGTGGTATTCACCAGTGGTTCAACGACGTTAGGAACGGGAACGGTAAGCGCATCGGGTACAGCGACGATTACAGCATCAACACTGCCGGCCGGAAGCGACCCTATTACCGCTGCCTATGGTGGAGATAAAAATTATAACAACGCAACAGGCTCGACGACGCAGACGGTGGGGAAGAGAACGCCTGTGACATCGTTGACCTCATCGACTAATCCGTCACTTATAGGTGCTTCTGTTGTTTTCACGGACTCACTGCCTACTGGCTTGACCGGCACTGTGACATTTGCAAATGGATCTACGATACTGGGCACTTACCAAGTTTCGGGAATAACTGCAGGTGTAACAACATCGGCGCTTCCGCTTGGAAGCGATGTCATCACGGCAACGTATAGCGGTGACGCGAATAATAATGCGTCGAAAGCAAGCCTTACTCAAACGGTCAATAAGGCAACGCCGACCGTAATTGTGACAACATCCGGCCAGAGCACATATGGTGCAGAGCACATATGGTGCGACCGTTACAATCACGGCGAGCGTACCTCCAGGGCCAACGGGCACCATCACATTTACTAGCGGCGGAACTTCTCTTGGTTCCGGAGCTCTCACGCCATCGGGAACAGTTGTCATCACGACGACGGCGCTGCCTGTGGGAACCGATACGATCACAGCTAGCTATAGCGGGGACGATAACAACAATGCGAACCAAGGAACCACAACGCTGGTTGTAGGAAAGACGACTCCGACTGTAACGGTGACGACCTCGGGCCCAAGCAACTATGGTGACCCTGTCACGATCACAGTGACAGTTCCTCCAGGCACTAATGGCAACGTGACAATTACGAGCGGGGGCAACTCCATTGGTACGGGGACCATTAGCTCGGGTACGGTAACAATCACAACGACAACGCTACCTGTGGGAACCGATCCGATCGTTGTGAGCTATGGAGGTGATGGAAATAACAATCCAGCAAGCGGTACTGCGACACAGGTCGTATCGAAGCTGACTCCGTCGGTAACGCTTTCTTCTTCGGTCAATCCTTCCATGGTGAACCAGTCTGTGACCTTTACGGCAACTGTGCCGGTTGCAATCTCTGGAACCGTAACGTTCTTCGATGCTGCTGCAGTGCTGGGTACTGCAACTGTAAGCAATGGCGTAGCCGCAATCACAACATCGACACTGTTGGCTGGAGCTCATACCGTTACCGCAAACTACAGTGGTGATCAGGGCAACAACTCTGCTAACTCGTTGCCTTTGACGCAGACGGTGAACAAGGAAAATCCCGTACTGCCGGCACCTTCCGTATCATCGACCAATACAACGGTTGGTAACTCAGAGACGATCAGCGAGACGGTACCGCCGGGAGTGAGTGGGCCGGTTACCTTTTACGACGGCTCAACTCCGATTGGCACGGCGCCAATTGTGAGCGGCGTCGCCACCATCACCGTAAACACGCTGCCGGTAGGGACTGATCCTATTACAGCCAGTACGCCAAGCGATGCGAATAATAATTCCGCGACATCACCGCCGACGATCGTAACAGTAATAAAGACAACACCAACAATTAAGCTAATTTCATCGATCAACCCATCATCGGCTGGTCAGTCTGTTACCTTCACCGCGACTGGTCCGAACGGAGCAACGGGATCTCTAGTCTTCTTTGATGGAGCCGCAACACTGGCTACCATTGGTTTGACGAATGGCCAGGCGTCTTTCACGACCAACTCTTTGACGGCTGGTTCGCACACCATTACTGCAGATTACAGTGGAGATTCAAGCTATACCGCTGCTAATTCCGCGCCTCTGACACAGACGGTCAACAAGGGAACTCCTGCGCTGCCGCCGCCTGCAGTCCTCTCGCCTACGTTGCCATCCGGTAGCTCGGAGACGATCTCCGAGACTGTTCCTTCTGGTGTCATCGGCCCAGTCACGTTCTATAACGGCTCGACCGCCATTGGAACGTCACCGATCGTCAACGGAGTGGCCAGCATCACGATCACTCTGTCGACGATTGGCACGGATTCCATTACCGCCAGTACGCCTGCGGATGCCAATAACAATGCGGCAACCTCGCCGCCAACCTTGGTAACGGTCACAAAGATGACGCCGTCCCTACCGCCGCCAACCGTGTCGACGACGACTCCAACTCCTGATACGCCAGTCACAATCACGGAACCGGTACCACCGGGTGTTACGGGGCCTATTACGTTCAATGATGGTCCAACTGTGATTGGGACAGCTCCTGTAGTCAATGGAGTAGCGACTATCACTGTTCCTTCGCTGCCGATTGGATCGAATCCCATTACGGCGACGACACCAGGAGGCGACACGAGTAATGCAGCGACCTCGCCCGTTACACCAGTTGTTGTATCGAAGGCAATTCCAACGGTAGTTCTAACATCTTCGGCGAATCCGGCAGAGTTCAATCAAGTGGTTACTTTCACGGCGGCTGTGCCTGCGGCTGCAAGCGGGACGATGACGTTCCGTGATGGAGCAGTCGTTCTCGGGACAGTAACGGTTAATGCTGGGATCGCTGTTCTCACCACCTCCAACCTGACGATTGGATCGCATGCTATTACCGCAGCTTATGGTGGGAACAGCAGCTATGATGTCGCTACCTCCGCACCTCTTGGACAGGTCGTCGGCAAGATTCCAACAGCCATTACTCTGGGTCAAAGCGCTCCTGCCCAGTTGCTGCATAACATGGTCACTTTCGCAGCTACAGTAATTGCTGCAACCCCGACTCCTACAGGAACGGTGACATTCCTTGAGGGCACGACTGTACTTGGCACTACGGCACTGAACACAAATGGAACCGTTGTTGCACTGGCCAAGTCAGCGAACGCAGCATATGCGACGAGTGGTCTGACTACGGGATCGCATCAGATCGTCGCAGTCTATTCGGGTGATGCAAGCTTCTCTCCGAGTACATCGGCTCCGGTGACGTACATCGTTCAAGACTTTACGAACGCGGTGAATGGTGTGGCTAGCCAGAATGTGTTTCCGGGGGACAAGACCAGCTACAAGTTTGACCTCGCTCCTCTTGGTGCAACGACATTTCTGAGCGATCTCAGCCTGACGGTTGCTGGCTTGCCTGCTGGCACGACGTACACCTTTACGCCGGCGACGATTGCTGCAGGAAGTGGTACGACGAGCGTTGTGCTCAACATTACGACCAACAGTTCGTTGAGTGCTCAGAGCTGCATGCCCAAGGGTGATCCGACATCACAGCATGGCTTGCCGATTGCGTTCGGAATGATAGGGCTGTTCGGCCTTGGTGTAGTTCGAAAGTACAGACGCGAAATGCCGCGCATGTTGACGGTGCTTCTATTGTTACTTGGTTCTCTTCTACCCGTCGCTGGACTTAGTGGCTGCGCGGGTGGTTATTTCACGCTAACTCCCACAACTTATTCGGTCAGCGTAACAGGTACCGAAGGGTTGATACAACATACTGCAACCGCGACGCTAGTCGTGCAGTAGGAGAATCATTGATGCATTTTAGAAGCACTGCTTTATTACTGGTTCTTGTTGCTCTTTCCGGAGTTCTGCACGCTCAGGCGGTTCCGTTGGGAATCGGGCGAGAAGATATTTCAAGAGTAGAAATTGGAGCGAACTATAACTATTTTCATGCGAATGCGCCGCCAGGACAATGTGGATGTTTTGGGCTCAATGGAGGGAGTGGCACCGTCGTCTTCAACATCACTCCGGTCTGGAGTGGTGTGGCTGATATTGCAGTTGCGTTTGCCAACAACGTGGATAACACTCAGCAAAACATTACGATCATCAACTATCTCTTTGGGCCTCGGTATACATGGCGTACTTCCAGCCGCTTCGTTCCTTATGGGCAGATACTTTTTGGAGGCGCGAAGGAGAACGTCAATTTCGACTTCGTCATCAATCGCAACTCTTTTGGACTGCTTGGCGGAGGCGGCGTTACTACGAGGCTTGGACGGAAATTCAGGCTCACGATTGGAGAGGTGGACTATGTCTACACTCGGATCCCTAACGCAAAGAACGATACTCAGAACAACATCCGTGTGGTCACGGGAATTACTTATGGGTTTGGGGTGAAATAGAGCTACGCGAATCTGCTGGTAATGGAGCGGACCGCGTCGCGGGCGTCGCGGATGAGGTCTGGGAGACCTACTCCGTGGTAGCCGTTGCCGAGGAGTGTTAGGCCTTTGATGATTTGGACTCGATTGGTTAGTTCGGCCATGCGGTCAAGGTGACCTACGCTGTATTGCGGGAGGCTGCGGGGCCAGCGGCGGACTACTGTCACTTGGGGCTCGGGCAAAGGGCCGAGGATGCGGGCAAGTTCGAGGCGGGCTACAGAGGCGGTCTCGTCGTTGCCGCAGCGCATGAGACGTTCTGCTGCTGCTCCGCCGAAGAAGGCTCGGACGAGGCGACCGTTCTCTGGGACGCGATCGGGGAACTTCTGGTCCATGAAGGTTGCGGCCAAGAGGAGGCTTCCAGAGCCGGGTGGGACGAGGAAGCCGAATCCAGGAGGAATGGTGAAGTTGGCTGCGTTGGCGAAGCCGAAGCCGACGACGACGGCAGAGCTTGCGTCCATCTCCATCAACTTGGCGATGCGGTTGTCGATCGGCTCGAGCAAGGATCGAGCTGCGTCGATTGGTGTGGTGATGATGATGGCATCGAAACGTTCCACTTCTCTGGCGGTTCCGACGATCCAACCTTCGTCGCTGTTGGAGATGAAGCTGACTTCGTCGCCAAGGCGAATCCATTCGGGCGGGATGGCAGCGATCATGCGGTCGATGAGGGTTCCGAGGCCGCTGCGGAGTGTGGTGAAGATTGCAGGCTTTTCGGTAGCGGTTTTAGCTCGGGATTGAAGGGCGGCGATGAGGCTGCCTTGTTGCTGCTCCATTGCGACGAAGGGCGCCATGACTGCGCGGATGCTGAGTTTCGCGACATCGCCGCCGAAGACTCCGCTGAGGAGGGGAGCGCCGATTTTTTCGAGGACTTCGTTGCCGAAGTGGCGGTGGACGAAGTCGGCTACGCTCTCGTCGTGCTGGGGAGCGGTGGCTTTTAGCTCGTCGGCCCGGGTTATTTCGGCGTGGAAAGCTTGTTTGGCTTCGTGGCTGAAGAGTTCGGAGTTGTCGAGCGCGGTGAGGTCGGTGGGGACCATCATGCGCATTCCGTCGGGCATGGGCTGGAGGTGACCGTCGAGGAGAACGTAGGTTTTTCGAGTATCGTCGTTCGAGGAGATGATCTCGTCGGCGAGGCCCAGTTCGTCTGCGAGGGCTTTGGCCCAGGGTTTTTCGGTGACCCAGGCGTCGGGGCCGCATTCGATGATGAAGCCGCCCTCGCGGATGGTTTCGACGATGCCTCCGAGGCGGTGCGTGGACTCGAAGAGAACGACCTCGATGCTGGCTCCGTTACGAGCCTGCTGCGACAGCTCGTAGGCTGCTGTGAGACCAGCTATGCCGCCGCCAACGATTGCTATTCGTTTCACAGATTCTCCCTATGTGAGGGTAGAGCATTTCGGTTTTACCGGACAGCGCGCCCACCCCCCCCCGGGGGTATGTCTCGTAAGATGCTTTAAATCTGTGAGATAGACCGTTATCTCCCCGCAAAAACGTCATTCTAAAAGGTTTACGGGTAAATTCGTCTTTCTAAAGGATTTAGACCTTAATCATGAAACCCCGGCTTTGCGGCCGGGGTTTTTCTCATCTTGTTTAATTGTAACGGATGGGGGATAACTTATTTGCAATGAATATCTCTTTTGTTTTTATGTATTTAGGCGATATCCGGACTTGACAAGATTTCTGTGGATTTCTTTTTGACAAAGTTATACCTGGTTGAACCCGCCGTCTACGAACAGTTCGATGCCGGTGATGTAGCTGCTGTCGTCGGAGGCGAGGAAGACGACGGCCTTTGCGATTTCGTCGGGGGTGCCGAGACGTCCAAGGGGGACAGTGGTCTGGAGGCTTTCGAGGCGCTGCTTTCCGGTATCGCTGCTGCCAAGAAGTTCGCGAAGACCTTCGGTGTCGATGGGACCGGGACTCACGGTATTGACGCGGATGTGGCGGGGCTTGAGGTCGGTGGTCCAGGTGCGGGCGAAGGAGCGGACGGCTGCCTTGGTTGCGGCGTAGACGCTGTTGTTGGGAAGACCTCTGCTGCCGACGACTGAGGCGTTGAGGATGACTGAGGCTCCATCGGGCAGGAGAGGGAGCGCCTTTTGGACGGTGAAGAGGAGGCCTTTAACGTTGCCGTTAAAGATGCTGTTGTAGTGTTCTTCGTCGATGGTGCCGAAGGTGGCGTACTTTGCGATGCCGGCGTTGGCGAAGACGATGTCGAGGTGTCCCTTTTCGCGCTTGATCTGATCGTAGAGGCGGTCGAGGTCGGCGAGGTTGGATACGTCGCCTTGGACGGCGGTGACGTTGGAGCCGATTTGTTTGGCGGCTGCGTCGAGCTTCGATTGTGTGCGACCGGTGATGAAGACGTAGGCACCTTCCTGGACGAAGCGCTTTGCTGTTGCTAGTCCGATGCCGCTGTTGCCGCCGGTGACGAGGGCGATTTTGCCGGTTAGTTTGGCCATGTTTGTTTGCTCCTTCTAATTTTGTACCGCACGGTATAGATGGTTCCCAGGAGGCGGTGGATGCATCAAAATGTACCGAGAGGTAAAAAATATGGCAGCGACGGTAAAGGTGGGGCGGCCGAGGGAGTTTGATCGGGAAAAGGCGCTGGAGGAGGCGATGAAGGTCTTCTGGGCGAAGGGGTATGACGGGGCTTCGCTGAGCGAGCTGACGAAGGCGATGGGGATCAATAAGCCTAGTGTTTATGCGGCGTTTGGGGACAAGAGGAGATTGTTTGATGAGGCGGTTGAGCGATATTCGGCTGGGCCATGGAATTTTGCGAAACGGGCGTATGAGATGCGGACGGCGAAGGAGACGGTGAGGGCGTTATTGGAGGGTGCCATGGGGATTGCTGTAACAGAGGATGGGCCGGGTGGTTGTTTGTATACGCGGGCTTCGCTTTCTTCCGGTGTGTCGGTGCGGGATGCCGTGGTGGGGAGGCGTCTTGCGGCGGAGGGCAAGTTGCAGGCTCGGCTGCGTAAGGCTCAGAAGAGTGGGGAATTGCCTGCCGAGGTAAATTGTGCGGCGCTGGCTAAGTATGTGTCGACGATGGTGCAGGGGATTGCGGTGCAGGGGGCGGGTGGGGCGTCGCGGCGTGAGTTGAAGGCGGTGGTGGAGGTGGCGATGGGGGCGTGGCCGGGGAAGTGATCGTAGAAAAAAATCCTCGGAACGTGAGAGGATTTCTGTATGAGTGATTTCATTCCTAAAGCAGGTGCGGTAAAGATAGGCGGTCTGGGGCGCAAGGCGCAGAAGCTGCAGGCGGCAAAAGAAAAGGCGGCGCAGGTGAAGAGTGGGGCGAAACCAGCTCCAGGAGCGTCGGTTGCATTGTTTAAGGCGAAGGATTCTTTTGCGAATACGAAGAAGACTACGTTTCAGCGTAAGGCTGTTTAGTTGATTGGCTTGAGTTTTTAGCTGTAGGCTTTTTGTGGCTTCGTGATTCGGAAAGTGCGCGAGTTGCCTGGCTATCTTCTACCCTTTTGTGGGGTGGAGACGAGAACATGCAAAGGCGATATATGCGGGGATTCTTCGCTGCGCTCAGAATGACAAGCAAGAGCGACAGCAACGACAAAAGCAGATCCCTACGGGATGACAAACAAAACGGCAAAAGCAAACGGCAAAACAAAGCAAAAGCGGATCCCCTTCGGGGATGACAAGCAAGAAAGCAGCAGCAACCGCAATAGCGCATGAAACTGCGTGGGCTTATTTGTCTACGTTCTCTTTGTATTTGCCAGTGGCGATTTCGGCTAGAGCCGTGGTGAGGATGGGGGAATCGTTGAGGCTTTCGGTTCGCCAGAGGTTGAGGCCTAGCTCGTGGGCTATTTCTTTGAAGGCGATGTCGATGTCGTAGAGGATTTCGACGTGGTCGCAGAGGAAACCGATGGGCTGCATGACTACGCCGGTGTGGCCTTCGTCTTTGATGGCTTTGAGGGTGTCTTCAACGGTGGGGCCGATCCATGGGCCGCCGCTTATGCCTTGACTTTGGAAGGCGAAGAGCCAGTCTTTTTCGGTGAAGCCTACGGCGGCGAGGCGGTCGGCTACGAGTTGTGCTGTGCGCTTGGCTTCGACCGGGTAGGGGTCGGGCGAGGCCTGCATGGGGGTGCCGGGGCGAGCGCCTGCGATGGAAGCTTCGCCGGTCATGATGGTGCGGCAGGGGACGCTGTGCGCGGTGAAGAGAACAGGGATGCGGCGGCCGGATTGGGCACAGGCTTCGGCCCAGACGGGCCAGAGTTTTTCGGCGAAGGCCTGGGCGAGGAGAGGATGCTCGGCCCATCCGGCTACGAAGTCGACTTCGAGGCCTGCGGCGGCGGCGAGGAGCGCTCGGCGATAGAGGCCAACGCTGGTGCGGGAGTTTTGCGGGGCGAGGCAGATGGCCTTGATGTGGGTGATGCCGTCGATGCGCATCTGGGCGACGACGTCGGCGATGTAGGGATGCCAGTTGCGCATGGCAATGTAGACGCGGGGGCCGTTGAGGGCTTGCGCGTTGAGGACTTGTTCGAGGAGATGGCCCTGGGCGATGGTCCACCTGGTGAGGGGTGGAGGTTCGGGACCGGGTGTTTCGCCGAGGCCGATCTGGGCGTAACGGTGCTGGAGCTCTTCGACGACCTCTTGCGGGAGGGCGCGGCCCCCGGTGACTTTGCTGAGGTACTCGGCCATCTCGCCGAGGAAGTCGGGGGTTCCGTGGGCGAGGAGGAGGATGGCGCTGCTTTGTCGTGGAGCGTCGGTCATCTCTGCGATCATTGCGCGCCGAACTCCTTGACCCACTTGACTACGTTGATGACGTTGTCGACGGGTGTGCCGGGGACGATGCCGTGGCCGAGATTGAAGATGTGGCCCGGGCGTTTGTTGGCGGCGGTGAGGACTTCGAGGACGCGGGATTTGAGAACGTCTTCGGGGGCGAAGAGAGCGATGGGGTCGAGGTTGCCCTGGACGGCGCAGCCTTCGCCGATGGCCTTCCAGCCGATGTCGAGGGGAATGCGCCAGTCGAGGCCGATGACGTCGGCTCCGGTTTGACGCATGGTGGGGAGGAGCGAGGCGGTGTCGACGCCGAAGTAGATGACGGGGACGCCGAGGGCCTGGATGCGACGGACGAGTTCGGTGGTGGGGGCGAGGCAGTATTGGCGGTAGTCGGTAACGCTGAGGGCTCCGGCCCAGGAGTCGAAGATCTGGATGACGTCGGCGCCGGCTTCGACTTGCTGCTGGGCGAAGCCTACGAGGACCCTCACTAATTTTTCCATCAAGAGCGACCAGGTTGCGTCGTCGCTGTACATGAGTTTTTTGGTCTCGATGTAGTTGCGGGAGGAGCCGCCTTCGATCATGTAGCTGGCGAGGGTGAAGGGCGCGCCGCAGAAGCCGATGATGCCTAGCTGGTCGCCGTCGGGGCGCGGGGCGGCGAAGTGGGTTGCTACTTTTTCGATGGCTCGGGCCACGTAGCTTAGGTCGTCGATGCGGTCGGTGCGGAGGGCACGGACTTGTTCGGCAGAGCGGATGGGGGAGTGGACGATGGGGCCTTCGCCAGCGAGGAATTCGAAGTCGAGGCCCATGGGGGTGAAGGGGAGAAGGAGATCGGCGAAGATGATAGCGGCGTCGACGCCAAGGCGTTCTGCTGCGGTGATGGTGACTTCGGCGGCGATGTCGGGGGTGCGGCAGATTTCGAGGAGGGAGTGGTGCTTGCGGACGGCCATGTACTCGGGCATGTAACGGCCGGCCTGGCGGAGGAGCCAGATGGGCGTGCGGTCGACGGGGCGACGGAGGCAGGCGCGCACGAAACGGCTGCCGGATGGGGTCGTTTCAGCGAAGGATTGCGCTGAGGGGCGTTCTACAGATGCGTTGGGGGATGCGTCAGTCAAGAAAAGGGTCTCCCTTTCGAGCGTAGCATCGGTGGATAGGATTTCGCGAGTGCGTGCGATATCCGTTTCCGGCTCACGAATGTCGTGGCTGGAGCCTGAGTTGAGACTTGACACCGATTTACGCCGATAACACCGATCAATAACAGGCAAAGGAGACTTAGGACGGCCTCGTCCAGGCTTGCCTCTTTATTCTTCGAGGCGGAAGGTAAATTGCTCGATGACGGGGTTGGTGAGGACCTCGCGGGCGATGCGTTCGACTTCGGCCTCGGCAGTGCTTTTTTCGAGGCCATCTTCCAAGGTCAGGAGGAAATACTTTCCCTGCCGCACATCGGCGACGCCGCGGTATTCCATACGGCGGAGAGCATCGGCAACTGTCTGCCCCTGGGCATCCAGAACGGTTCGTTTGAGAGTGACATAGACATGAGCCTTCATCGTGTTTGATTATAGACATGATGCAGCTTTTCCTCTCAGCGGAGGACGCAGGCTGCCGGTGAGCAAGCGCGTCGGCGGCAATGAGCATCTGATCTGTGCAGGCCATAAAATTTTTTGTAAACGAGAAGAGACAGCCAAACCTTATGACGAATTACCTTGAGCTACCCGTCGGGGCCCAGTCCCCCGAGGTGATCAATGCGGTCATCGAGATTCCGAACGAGGGAATCAATAAGTATGAGTACGACAAGGAACTGCATGTATTTCGCCTGGACCGCAATCTGTATTCGCCGGTTCACTATCCGGGCGATTACGGGTTTATCCCCAGCACGCTGGGCGATGATGGCGACCCGCTGGATGTGCTCGTGCTTGTCGATGCGCCGAGCTTTCCGGGTTGCGTGATGGAGGTTCGTCCGATTGGCCTGCTGGAAATGATGGACCAGGGATTGGGCGATGAGAAAGTGCTTTGTGTCGGAAAGGGTAATCCTCGATACAAGGATGTGTGGAACTTCTCGGAGATCTATCCGCACATGCTGAAGGAGATTACGCACTTCTTCTCGATCTATAAGGATCTTGAAGGAAAACGCGTGGAGGTAAAGGGCTGGAGGGATGCTTCGTTTGCCCGGAACAAGGTTCTGGAGGCGCAGCAGCGGTTTATCGATAACAAGGCGAATCCTCAGCCGAAGCCTGTGCCGCATAAATAGTGCGAGAGTTGTGAAGAATGAGAAGGGTCGCTGGATGCAGCGGCCCTTTTGCTTTTATGCGGCAGATGGGGAACGGCGCCGGGCGAGCAGATAGATGATGGGGCCAGCGGCTGCGATGATTGCGGCGAAGACGAGCGCGGGTAGTCCGGCGACATGCTCGTCGCGGGCGGCGTAGAGGGCGAAGGCGATGAGGGCGGCGGGGCCTATTCCTATTGCGATAGCGATACGCAGGCCGCCGGGTACGCGGAAGGGGCGATGCATGTTGGGCTCGCGTATACGAAGGATGACGAGAGCAACGAACTCCAGGAGCAGCGCACCTCCGTACAGCACAAGGTCGATGGAGATGAGGCGTTCGAAGGTGAATCCGAGGGCAAGGGCCCATCCGAGGCTGCAGGCAAGTACACTGATCCAGGGGACGCCGTTGGACCATCGTTTGGTGAGTATGCGTGGGAGCAGGCCGTCCTCGGCCATGGCGTAGGGAAGGCGAGTGTACGACAAGGTGAGTGCGTTGAAGGTGCCGAGGCCGTCGAGCGATCCGGCTAGAACAACGGATAGCGCTAGAGCGGAGCCTCCGAGAACCATTGCCGCGTCAACCCAGGCGCCGGTGGAGAAGCGTGCAGACGGAATGCCCGCCATCCAGACCGCTGCGAGTGGGAGCATGTAGACGCACATGACGGTTACGGCGGAGGTGAACATGGCGCGAGGGTAATTGCGCTGTGGGTCCTCGACCTCCTGAGCGATGGTCGAGGCGTTGTCCCAGCCCATGTAGTTCCAGAGGGCTACGAGGACTGCGCCGCTGAGGTCTACTTCTGCGGGTGGACCGCCTGCTGCTGCGGCCACGCCGTGTCGAAGACTGTGCCAGAGGGCGAGGCCGATGAGGACGACGAAAGGCGATAGGGAGATAGCCATCATGCGCTGGGAGCCGCGTCCCACGGCTACGGCGCCGCGGAGATTCCATACGGTGGAGATGCCCACGATGCCGAGCTTGAGAAACAGGCCTCTGGAACCAGCGGTGAGCGCAGGGGCGATGTGCGAGAGGTAGAGCACGAAGGCAGTGGGATAGATGGCCATGTCGAAGACGCTGGCGGCGAGGGAGAGCCAGCCTTCCTGAAATCCCCAGAATGGGCCCATGGCGCGGTGTACCCAGTGGTAGAAACCACCTTCGCAGGGCATGGCGGAGGCGAGTTCGCCGACCATGAGGGCGGTGGGGAGGCTCCAGAAGAGCGGGATGAGGAAAAGGATGAGGAGGGCGCGGCTGTAGCCAGCTTTGCCGATGATGTCTTCAAGGCCGTAGGGGCCGCCGGAGACCATGAAATATGTGGCCGCAATGAGCGGCAGCAGCCGCATCTTCTTCATGTTTCCTAGACTTCGTGCCACCCGGGCCTCTCACTTTTAAGGTTATAGAGACAAATCTACCCGAGGCGGGCCCAGATTCCGCAGGCGCAAGTTATAATCACGAGAGCCGAGCAAAAGTGCGGAGAGTTGGCCGAGTGGCTGAAGGCGGCGGTTTGCTAAACCGTTATAGGGTCAAAAGCTCTATCGGGGGTTCGAATCCCCCACTCTCCGCCATAACCTTCTCTAATCCCTTAAAATTCAAGCTAATTACGCTGATTATCAATAACTTACAAGGTGCCCTTCACCTATGTAAATTAGGTAATTTATACCCCCTTGATAATGCTCTACCCCTGTTTTGCGTTAGCATGACGCATTAGCACGGTCTTGCTGGTTGCCTTATGTGTACTGGTTGTATCGCTCGGGCCACCCGCATAAAAATAGTTTTCAGCCCCTTCGATAAGGGTATGGCGGACTCATAAATGAAACCGTACAGAGTTTCGTGAGTTCTCTTAAAAATATCCCTGTACTTTACGTACCCCTATGCATAAAGGACACACTCCCAAGCGGCGCCTTAGCCTTTATCTCTTCGTAATCACCCACGACTCCAATGCCGTCTCCTGTGATTTCTTGTATGGGAAGGACGGTTTTTTGGGTAGTAGGCACAAACGCTTCGTATTTCGTTTGTTCGGGGATGTCCGCTATCTTATTGAAACGGCAAAAATGGGTTGCGGTCTCATAGACAAAAGCTAGAGTCTTCCCACAGTTTATGATGTCCCACTCGAAAGACAGCATTCCATTGCCGTCTACTTTGTTGTTCGCTTTCACCACAAGAAACGCGTTTTCTGCGTTCATGAGGGCGTTAGCATTATCCCAATTGATCCTAAATTGGGTTTCTCTTCCGAGACGTGGAGATATCCTCAATCTCAAGACGCACTGGCTGGTGATTCTCCAGGAGTCCAGCCAATGTCGGCTTCGGGAGGCCCAAATAGAGATTAGGGAAGGCCTTCGGATCGAAGTCTACTTCTCCGTAAAAATCATTCTTCGACTTCCTGATGTGGCCATTGACGAGATGGAATTGCGTTGACCGACCCTGCTTCACAGTCTTCAATGTTGCTTCGGTTGGCCGAATCTGCAGAGCAGTCAGTCAACACAGATCAACCTGGGGCCGAGGGATATCGGAAAATGCGGTCTGAGTATGTCGTTCGGGACTGTGTCCGGCGGCGTGGAGCTTGAGCACCACCTTCGTTCCTCATGGATTGAGCGCAGATGAATTGAGCGCAGATCAGCTCGACATGGCGGACTGGAATCGTTACCTCGCACAAGAGAACGAGATTATGGCGAGCGTTCGTGCCGAGGTCACCGAGAAACTAGCTCCTGACGAACGCGTTCCAATCAATCGTTACTCGATGCGAGTCCCATTTTATCCGGCACGTTTCGCGCATGATTGGAACCGCTCCTATGTAAGGGATCCGGATGGCCAGCCGGTTGGTGTGACGGTCCTGATACATGGGCTTACCGATTCACCGTACAGCCTCCGGCATGTCGCGCAATATTATCGGGATCGCGGCTTTGTCGCGATCGTCAAGACTCGGTAGCTTGCCGCCAGTCATAACCTTTCAGTCGGTAATCGATTTCACAGTCAGCACACAGGCGATCCTGACGGGCTCCATGCGTATCTACCCGACAATGGGAGCGAGATCGTGTTGTTTGATATAAACCGCACCCTCAAATTAACGCCGCTGCTGCGCCAGTCGGCTTACGTCGCAGTCGATCGGCCAACACCCAGTACGCCACAGGCTTTTCGTTTCACGGTTATCGCCAACGCAAACAACGACCCAAACGAGACGTAGAACGCAGCATTGCGCCAGGCGGATCGGAGGCTGTCGTCCACCCGTTGAATCTGCCTTATCCACCGGGAATTTTCTCGCTGTCGCATCTGGCGATACCATTTCCAATGGACGATCCACTATATGGAATGCAGCCCAACCCGAAGACCAAAGGCGATTACGGCTTCAACCTGGGTGCGATGGACAACCGCGGCGAGCGCGGTGCATTAATAGTCGATCAGGATTTCTTGACGCGGCTGTCATCCAATCCGTTCTTTCCCTACCTGCTTGATCGGGTCGGTGATGCAATCAGCCGACCTTCAGGTCGGGGCACAAAATTCCCATGTCGGTGCCGTCGGGTTTGCCAGTACGCCTCGAAGCCGTTCTGTCTACGTTTCGCCCCGACGACGGCGAAGTGCGGCCATTCGAGGGCCCATAATCTTATCGGTACCGATCCTCATAGGTTCACTGTGATGCTGAAGCGAGTGGACAACATTTCCGTTCCATGCTCTGCATTCGGAATTTTTGACTGAAAGGATCAGAGACCTGCGAGGAGAAGCCTGGGGAAGAGCGAGCCTGGTCAAAGGTTGATATCCCGTCGGTTAGGGGAATTCTACCGGTGATTACAGCGCGCGCGGTCCCCGCAAGAGATCTGGCATGTGTAGGCAATGAGCGACGGCCAGGGGCTCGGAGGCTGTTTGGCTATCGGTGACCATTTATTATTCACGTGGGTTCAGGGAGGACAACATGCATACTGCAAAGGCCAGTAGGCCGCCCTCAGGTTCTGGGTTCACCCTGATCGAATTGCTGGTAGTGATTGCCATCATCGCTGTGCTGATCGCTCTCTTACTTCCAGCGGTGCAGCGGGTGCGGGCGGCAGCGCAGGATAGCGCCGCTGCAAATGACCTTATGCTGATCGGCAAAGCTGAAATCGCCTTCCACAATGCTGCAGGCACCTATAGCGATTCCCTTACCGCTCTGAAAACACTGCCTGCCAACATCGCGAGCGGCGAGGCTGATGGTCATAAGTTTTCCATTCTCTCCTCGTCACGTGAAGGTTTCGTGGCCCGGTCCACTCCGATGGAGCCGGGTAGGACGGGCCTGCAGACCTGCACTATCGATCAGACTCTTCATATCGGCTGCTGAATGGATCGAAGATCGGGCTGAAAGCCGTCGGTTTCAATATCGAGCAACTTCGAGTCGGGGGTAGCCCGCCATATAGCGAACCAAGCATCAGGTGGTCTCGAAGACCATCGGAAGTGAATGTCATCGAGATAAAGAAGACGCCGTAATCCTGCGACGCAAACCCGAAAGACAATTCACGATTCGCCCTGAGAAGTCGGTATGGCGAAAGTGATACGCGGTTCGATCCTAAAATTCCTTAGTGCCGGATGACGGGCTAATCCAGAAGTAATTCTCGACTAGTGCTAACAGACAAGGCACTCATGAGTGCTGCCCGGCGAATTTTAGTCTACACAAGCGCGTTTAGCGGTACCGATCTCGCGAGCGATAAGTGCCCGTCGCAAAAGTTGTTGTCTATTTACGTACGCTATCTTTCAGAAATCTGATCAGGTCGCTACGCTCCTGGGGTTTTGTTACGTGGAACTCCATGTTGTTGGCGGGGACAAGGGTGTCGGGGTCGGCGAGCCAGCGTTCGAGCGACGCTTCGTTCCAAGTGATGTGTGCCTGTTTGATCGCGGGAGAATAGCTAAAGTCAGATACCGAACCGGAGATGCGTCCGAAGACTCCTCGCAGGCGCGGGCCTTCGCGGTTCTGGTCCAACGAGTGGCATCCGGTACAGCGGCGCTCGAAGACGTCTTTACCGCGGATAGCGTCACCTTCGGTAGCCGCTGGTGTGATCTGTGAAACGGCAGAGCTTGTAGATTGGCGCGCCCACTGGCTGAGCGAGTCAATGTCAACGTCCGTGATGCGAGCATTCCAGTGGATGATGCGGTACTGAAGCAGCGGCATGCGATTGGTCTTTGTCTCGAGAAGGATTTTCACTTTGAAGGCGTCCCGTTCCTCGTCGGAGTAGTTATTCCACTGCGATAGATTCATAGCTTCACGAGCCTTCACAATATCGCGCTCCATCAACCATGAGAGCGGCGCCAAACGGCTGTAGAGCGGTGCTCGTGTCTGGGTCGAGTGGCAGTCCGCGCACTTTGTCATAAGCGTCTCACGAACGTTAGGTGGGATGTCGGTGCGTTGCATGATGCGCGCGCTGTGGGGTTGCGCGTTGAGGCCCGCGTCACCGAAGGGATGAACGCGGGCAAGCAACAGTGAAGCTGCAAGTGCGACGATGCACCCGACAGCAGTGAAGCGGTTCCACCTCATGCCTTCACCAGCGAAGAATCGACGATGGGCGAGGTGGCTGTGGCGCGCGATGAAGTTGACCTTCGTTACGCCGAGGACGCTCTGGAGCTTTCCTGCTGAAACCACCATGGGGCCTGCGTTGGGCGCTGCACCCGGAGCCGGTTGCGGAAACGCGGTGGAGGCAGCAGTGTGGAAGGCGACGTTGCCCTCAACCTTCTGCACGACCTGATGGATGTGTCCGTTCAGAACCGTGACGGAGCCAAAACGCTTGAGGTAGGAGAGTGCTTCAGCTCCGTCCTGTGTGCCCCAGCCCCACTCCGGATAGACCATCCAGAGTGGAATATGGGCGAATATCACGATGGGCGTTGAAGCAGAGAGCGCGGCGAGGTCTTGCTTGAGCCATGCGAGTTGGTCAGGGCCAAGCCTGCCCATAGCGTCAATCTGCAGCACATTGTTCAAGCCAATAAAGTGAACGCCCTTATGGGTGAAGCTGTACCAGCCATTGCCGAGGGTTCCTTTACCGAAGCGCTCGCGGTAGAGGATGCCATCGTCGGATGCCGTATCATGCTCGCCAGGCACATAGAAGATCGCGCCAGCACGCGCTCTTTGGATGATCTGCTGCGCCGTATCAAATTCGCCCGGCTTCGAGGACTGTGTGATGTCCCCGGTGTGAAGCAGAAG
>Ga0193753_10001630_pt1 | contig 18967 bp, 13 predicted proteins | sample H1c2metaG_FD_144925 | JGI IMG/M metagenome (GOLD analysis project Ga0193753, IMG submission 144925) | Soil microbial communities from a riparian zone of the East river system, Colorado, United States - H1c2 | ecosystem: Environmental > Terrestrial > Soil > Riparian zone | place: USA: East...
GTGTCGCTCCAGCCCAGGTCGGCGCTCGCCCTCCCCTCGCCGGTCCGGTAGAGGATGCCGCGCGCGCCGGCCGGCTTGCTCGACGAGAGCCAGAAGGTGCCGTCCTCGGCCAGCCCCCCCTGGACGTGGGTGTGGCTGGAGAACCAGGCCCCGTCGGGCACCACCCGGCCGGCGTCGCCGACCCGGCGCAGCCGCCCGTTCGCGTCGAGCGGCCAGCGGTACAGGCGGCCGTAGATCGTGTCGGCGTCGTACTCGCCGGTGACCAGCGACGGCGGATCGCTGGTCCGATCGACCGAGACGAACGAGAAGCGCGGGTCGCACGACGAGGTCTGCGCGTAGGTCCCGACCTGGGGCACGACGTAGGCGTAGTTGTGGGCGTAGTAGTCGCCGGAGGCGGGATCGAGGCCGATCGAGTCGACGCCGGTCTGGACCCGGAGGATGCGGGTCATGTCGAAGACGCGAAAGCCGTGGCTGGTGTCGACCACGTAGAGGTAGTCGCCGACCCAGGCCAGCCCGCCGGCGTGGACCCGGATCGGGCCGAAGCTGGGCCCGCCCTCGCCCGCGACCGGCTCGACCAGCAGGACGAACCGGTAGTGGATCGACGCCGGGTCGGTCGCGTCGACCACCGCGAGGCGCACGCCCTTGTCCGCGGTCGAGCCGGGGTCCTGCTCGCGATCGTAGTACCAGCTGACCAGGAGGACGCGGCGACCGTCCACCCGCCCGCCGGCCACGCCGTCGCCGGATCCGGTGATGCCCTGCGGGATCCAGTAGCCGACCGACTCGTCGCCCGACTGCCACCCGAACGCGCTCTCCACCCCAGGGACGTCGCCGGGCAGGTCGCCCGCCGCGATCGGCGCCGCGGTCCGGTTGAGGTCGCCGAGCACGTCGGTCAGGGAGACCGGATCGAGCGCCGCGGCCAGCCCGTCGACCAGGGCGCCGCTGTCGCTCCAGGTGTCGCGGTCCTCCATCGGAAACGCGCAGCGATCGATCGGCGCGAGCCCGGCACCCTCGGTGAGGCCGCTGGCCGCCGGGCAGACCGGCGTCTGGCCCTCGCACGGATCCTCGATGACGGTGGTGCCGGCGTCGGGTTCGGCGGGGGACGGTCCGGCGTCGACCTCGGGCCCGCCCGGCGCCGCGTCCGCCGCGCCCTCGCCGGCGTCCTCGCCGTCGTCGCCGCAGGCGGAGAGCAGAAACGCAACGAGGCCACCGATCAGGGCGAGGCGATGCACCGGTCGATCTCGTGCAAGCCGAATGCCCTCACAACCGGCTGGAAGTGCACGAGCGGCGGCGCGGACGGCGCTGGGCAATGCGCACCGCAGACTGCACTCGGAGCACCATCTTGTCAGCTCGGCACGGTCCGCGGCCGCGCCGGCGGGGCGGATCGTCGCGCGCACTGATCGCCTCCGCAGTGAGCGACGCGCGCGCCGGTTTGTGGGGACGCGCGCGTTCGATCGCGCGGGCGCGCGTTGTATTGATTCCAGGTGGGAGAGAGCTCGAGCGAGCTGGACCCGCCGCCCGGCGAATCGGCCGAGCGGCGCCTCCTCGCCGCCGCGCTCGCCGGCGACGAGGCGGCCCTGCTCGAGCTGGCCCGCCTGCTCACCCCGCCGATCCAGGTGCGGGTGGCGCGCGCGCTGGTCAGGCGGGCCGGCTCGCGCGGGCGGGGCGGCAGCTCGAGGAGCGAGCTCGACGATCTGACCCAGGAGGTCTTCGTCCGCCTGTTCGCGAGTGGAGCCCGGGTCCTGCGCGCGTGGGACCAGGAGCGCGGGCTGTCGCTGGTCAACTTCGTCGGGCTGGTGGCCGAGCGCGAGGTGTCGAGCGTCTTCCACAGCGAGCGGCGCACGCCGCGGAGCGACCGCCTCGAGCTGCGCGAGGACATGGAGGCGCAGGAGAGCTGGTCGATCGACCTGGGCGACGAGCGCCGCCACATCTACCGCGACCTCCTGGTCAAGCTGTGCCGGCGGCTCGACGCGTGGCTGAGCCCGCGCGGGCGCGAGCTGTTCGACGTCCTCTACCTGGAGGAGCGCCCGCTGGCCGACGTGGCCGAGCAGTTCCACATGAAGCCGAGCGCGATCTACGCCTGGCGCAACCGGGTCGGCAGGAGGGCGCGCGAGCTCCTCGCGGAGATCCAGTCGGAGGGCGAGCTCCGGGGGGAGAGCGCCGGCCTGTCGGGGGAATGAGCGGTCATGAGCGGAACCGACACGAGAGAGCTGATGGCGGCCCTGGCAGAGATCATCCGCGACGAGCGGCTGCGCGAGGAGCTCGAGCGGATGGCGGCGGGGCAGCTCGGCGAGGCCGAGCAGGTCGAGCTCGAGCGCCGCGCGCGGTCGGATCCGGCGCTGCGCGACGCGCTCGCGCTGTGCCGCCCGCCGGCGCCCGGGTTCCACGAGCGGCTGGCCCGGGCGGCGCTTGTCTCGCTGGGCGGCGCGCGCGAGGCCGCGCAGGAACCCGCGCAGGCCGCGGTTCGGGCTCCGGCGGCGAGCTCCTCTGCGGCGAGTCCATCTGGCCGCGACCCGACCGACGCGGACCGGTCCGAGGCGGACCCGACCGAGGCGGACGCGGCCGGGCGGCGTCGGGCCGTGACCGCGGCGCCGCGACCGCCGCGCTGGCGGCGGCGCACGGCCTGGGCCGCGGCGGGCACGGCGCTGGCGGCTGCCGCCGGCCTGCTGCTGGTCGGGCGCGGACGCGGCGACGCGATCGACCTCCGCGGGTATCGCCTCGAGGTCAGCGGCGCGTCGGAATTCCGCGGCGAGCCGGGCGCGCCGTTCCACCCGGGCGAGCCGCGCGACGACCAGCCGGTTGCGCTGATCCCGGGCGGCCGCATCCAGATCGTCCTCCGCCCGTCGGTCCGGACCAGCGCGCCGGTCGACGCCTGGTTCTTCGTCGAGCGCGCCAACCAGATCGAGCCGATCTCGCTCACCGTCGAGGTCGACCGGTCGGGCGCGATCCGCGCGACCGGCGTGGCCGGCGCGTGGGGCGACGACGCGCGGCTGGTGGTGGCGTTGGGGCCGCCAGGCCGCGCGCCCGCCCTCGACGACGCGCGGGCCCGGGCGGGCGGATGGCGCTGGCTGACCCGGCGGCTCCGGCTGGCGCGATAGGCCGGCGCACGGCGCTACCCCGCTACGGACCGGCCAGTGGGATCAGCTCGGCGGACCAGCTCTGCCCTCGCGCGTTCCGCCCGCTGAGCCGCACCATCAGGATCTCGCCCGGCGGGCGCGGAATCTCGGTGATCCGGTACACCGGGCCGGCCTCGAGCCGCATGCGGCCGTCGGGCAGCTCCCACAGCGCGTACCGGAAGCGCCCGGCCGACGTGGTGACCAGGAGCGACGGGTAGTCGATCGGCGCGGCCACCGCGGCCGGGTCGAGCGCGACATCGATCGACATCGACGCCCCGAACGACGAGTGGTTGCACACCGTGCACCCGGCCCCGCTCGGCTGCGGCTCGACGCTGGGGTGCGCCGCGCCGCTGTAGAGCTGGCGGTCGGGACAGGGAGCCTCGCCGGCGCCGCTCGCGCCGATCGGCCGGTAGAGCGCGGTGGTGACCCCGCACGCCGCCGGCGTCACCCCGACCAGCGGCGCAAGGGCCGGTAGCGGATCGACCTCGGTCGGCGGGCGGAACATGCCCGCGCGCAGGACCGGCCGCGCGTCGGCGAAGGCCGGGCGGTTCATGCACGCCGCCGGAGAGCAGCCCGGACGCGCGCCGCCGGCCCCGTCGGAGCAGGCCAGCGCGAGCGCGCCGCAGGTCGATACCCGGCGGACCGCGGTGCAGCTGCCCAGGCAGGTCAGCGGATCGGCCGCCCGGCCGAGCGAGGGCCCCGACCCGTACACCGCGTCGGCGACGGCGGGCGCGGCGAGGCCCGGCACGTAGGCCCACGCCACCGCCGCCGCGGCCGACGCGACCGCGGTCGACACCGACGTGCCGGTCAGCGGCTGGAGCGGCGCGCCGCTCGCGTCGAGCGCGGTGCCGAGGAAGCCGGGTGCGACGATGCGCGGCGTGCTCGCCTCGCGCGCGTTGCCGAGCGGCCGATCGCGCCCGTCGATCCCGCCCACCGCCTCGACCAGCCGGCCACCGCCGGTGTAGCCGGGCACCGATCCGGAGAACGCCAGACACCGCTTGAACGTCGGCGCCATCCTGCGGGTCCAGGCGGCCGGGTAGATCGGCCCATCGGCGAAGGTGGTGCCGCCCGACCAGTTGCCGGCCGCTGCGAACACCAGCGCCCCGCGGCACACCGCCTTCTCGATCGCCGCGTACACGCCGCGCGCGGGCGGCAGCTCCAGCACGCTGTCCCCCGCGCTGCCCCCGAACGGCTCCAGCCAGCCGAGGCTGAGGTTGATGACCAGGTGCTCGCCGGGGCCGTGGCCCTGGCTCCAGGCGTCGACCGCGCTGTCGATCGCCGCGGCCAGATCGGTCTGGTAGCCGAAGTGCCCGCCGCCGGGCTGCGCCGACCAAGCCTTGCCGTCGAACGCGAGCGGCAGCGCCAGCTCGTGGTGCACCCGGATCACGCACGGCGACGCGCCGGAGGCTCCGTCGGGGCAGCCGACCTCGCGCACGATCCGCCCGAGCACGTGGCCGTGGGGGTCGTTGCCCGGCCACGCCTCGCCGTCGTCGAGCGGAGAGCGAGGCGAGGTATCGATCACCGCCACCCACGCGGTCGCCGGCGCCGGCGCCGGCGGCGGCGCGACCTCGAGCGCCGGGGTGTCGATCTGCTTGAGGAACGCGTCGTGCGCGGTGAACCAGCCCTCCTCGGCCGCCGGTGCCACGACCAGGCAGTCGGGCGAGCGAGGGCTGTTGCCCGGCAGGGCCGCCAGATCGGCGCCGGTCGGCTCGCCCGCCCCGCCGAAGCGGTAGCGACAGTAGCGCGCGAGCTCCGGCTCGCCGCCGGCGAAGACCGGCTGGGCCGACCATCCCGCCGCGGCCGGGCAGGATCCAGGTGGGTGGTAGACCACGGTGCGGCGCCACGAGCAGAGGTCGGCGGGCGCGGGAAATTGCTCGAAGCCCGGGCCGGCGAAGAGGACGCCGATGTCGTCATCCCCGTCGCCGCCGTCGCCGTCGTCGCCGCCGTCACCGATGTCACCGACAGCGGGGGCGCATCCGCCCACCAGCGCCGCCATCACCATCCACCCGAGCAGGTCGCGCATCATGTCTCGCCTCATCACCGTGGATACATGGCCGACCCCGCTCATCGAACGCGGGCGCCGGTCGATTCCGGATCGCCGCGGCGGATCACCGATCACGGCACCAGGACGCGAAACGCGGCCCAGTCCGCGTCGGGCCGCTCGGCGCGCAGCGCCAGCTGGGCCCGGGCGACCGCGGCCTGGAACGAGCCGGCCGCGGGCAGCTCGGCGTACAGCAGCCGCGCGAACGCGGCCGCGTCCTCGTCCCTGACCGGGCGGGCCGGCGCGGCGACCGCGCGCGCGCCGCGCACCACGAACGCCTGACCGACGCCGAGGCCGAGCGTCGCGCGGGTCGGCGCGGTGCGCGCCAGATCGCACCCGGACAGGACCACGGTGTCGGGCACCCGGCGCAGGGTGAGCACGTCGGCGCTCGACAGGTGGACGCGATCGCCGACCAGGAGCGCGCTCTCCAGGCCATCGGGCCCGGAGCTCCGCCCGTGACCGGCGTAGTGGAAGTGCTCCGCTCCCTCGATGGCGCGGATCAGCCCGGCCAGATCGGTGGCCGGATCGAGCAGCGACGAACCGGGCAGCGCGGCGACCACCTGCTCGGCCTCGCCCGCCGCGCCGGGCAGCTCGCCGCTGGCGTCACGGGCGACCAGCGCGGTGCGCGGCGCGGGGACCGGCCGGACCGGCTCGCCGAGGTCGAGGGTGTGGACCACCGCTCGCCCGGCCAGGAGCGGACGCCCGTCGAACGGAAGCGCTTCGAAGTCGATGGCGCCGAGCGCGCCCGGCGCGAGCACCATCACCACCTGCGCGCGCCGCACCGCGCCGACGAACGGCGCGAGCAGCTGCGCCGCCGCGCGCTCCGGCCCGGCCGCGACATCGATCGCGCCGAGCCGGCGCGCCTCGGTCCGGTGCGCCTCGATCGCGAAGCCGACCCAGGCCCCGCCCTCGACCGGGTGATAGACCAGGAGCAGCTCGCCGCGGTCCGGCCGGCGCAGCTCGCCGCCGCCGCCCTCGTCGCGGAGGCGATCGTCGAGCATCCGGCGCAGCTCCCCCTCGACGGCGAGCGCGCGGCGCCGCAGGTCGGCCAGCTCCGACGCCGGCAGGCGCCAGCTCGCGCTCCCGTCCTGCTCCAGCTCCCGCCGCTTCTGGCGGTACTCGCCGAGCAGCTCGCGCCAGCGCGCGTGGGCCGGGGCGTCGAGGGCGAGGAGCTGCGACGCGCGCAGGAGGTTGCGCAGTCCGCGCTGCAGGCTGCGCCGCGCCACCGCGCCGGCCTGATCGTCCCGGCCGCCATCCATGAGGAGCGCGATGAGCCGGCCGGTCGCCGGGCTGCGCGCCTCGGCGAAGCTGGCCCGCCCCTCGCCGAACGGGACCAGGCGGAGCTCGCGGTCGACGCTGGCCTCGGCGGCCCGGTAGGCCTCGATCGCGCCGGCGCGCTCGCCGCGCCCCTCGAGGGTCCGCGCCAGCCCGAGCGCGGCCCGCCAGCGGATGTGGTCGTCCAGTCGCGCCGCGCCGAGCGCGTCGAGCGCGCGGAACGACGCCGCAGCGGCCGCCGCGCGCCCGCGCAGCCGGGCCACGTGGCCCTCCAGCTCCAGCCACCATGGGCGGGCGAGCGCGTCATCGGCCTGCCACCCGGCGCGCGCCTTTGCCAGCGCGGCTGCGGCCGGCCCGGCCCGCCCGGCCGCGACGCTGGCGAAGGCCAGGTTGAGGTAGAGGAGCGGCCTGGTCCGCGACGGCGGGCCGCAGGTCTCGGCGTCGACCAGGCCGCCCTCGAGCTGGGCCTCGATCTCGCCGCGGGCCAGGACCGGACGGCCGGCCTCCTCGGCCTGCAGCGCGGTCCAGCCGAGCTCGTTGCGGACCAGGGCGCGCTCGCAGCCGCCGGTGTCGGCCAGCGCGCGGCCGAGCAGCGCGACCGACTCGTCGAACCGGCCGAGCAGCGCGAGCACCCGGGCCTGCTGCTGGCGCGAGAAGGCCAGATCGTCGGCCAGCCCGAGCCGCTCCTCCAGCGCGATGGCGCGCTCGAGCAGACCGGCGGCGCCGCGGATGTCCGGCTCCTCGAGCGCCGCGATGGCGTGGTAGTAGGGCCAGCGCGCGCGCTGGGTCGGGCTGCTGGCGACGCAGTCGGCGCCGGCGTCGAGGACCGCGTGGGCCTCTCCGAGGCGGAGGTGCTCCCGGCGGAAGTAGGCCAGCGCCAGCCGCGCGCTGCACGCGTCGGACACGCGCCCGGCCTGCTCCGAGAGTCCAATGGCGCGCGCAAAGGCCGGCTCGGCGGCGTCGACCCCCTCGGTCGCGGCCAGGATTCTGGCCTCGATCCCGGCGGCGACGCCGCGAAACTGCCCCGGGAGATCCGGCGCGACCCGGCGCAGGCGGGCCAGCGCCTCGCCCGGTGATCGCGCGCGCTGCTGGTTCACCTCGTCGAGCACGGCCGGAATCTGGTGCGGGCGCAGCGCCAGCGACCAGCCCGGCTGCCCGGCGCCGCACGCGCGGACCGAGAGCACGCGGCTGTCGCGGCCGACCGGAACCCGGTGGCGCCGCCCGCCCTGGACCGGCTCACCGTCGCCGCCGACGATCCGGCCGTCCACGCTCACGACCGCGGCGCAGCCGGCCGCGCCGCCATCGCCGGCCCCGGGCACCCACACGGTCAGCAACTGGTCGCCGGTCACCTCGCAGATCGGACCGCGCAGCTCCGCGGCGCAGCCGGTCCACTCGACCGCGAGTGGCTCGCTGGCGGCGGACGGACGGCGCGCGGTCCCGACCAGCGCCAGCAGGGCCGCGATGCCGCCGGCGCCGACCGAGGCCGAAATTCGAGCCAGGCGGTGGCGCGGCAAGAGCCGGAGCGGATCGGGCCGCGCCGCACCGGGCTGCCAGATCGCCTTTGACGACGACGACGACGACAGCGACGACGGCGTGGGGACCAGCACTCCGGTCGGGCCCTATCAAGGACCGTGCCCGGCCGCGGCGCCCGCGATGCTCGCGGAACCACGCGACGCGGACGCGAGCCGTGTGGTGGCCCGGTCGACAGCGATCGCCGACACGACCGCGAAGCGCGCGCAATCGCTCGATGCTGCCCGGACACCCGGCGTTGTCTGGCCGGCCACGCCACCGGCACCAACCCTGGTGCCCGGTCAGCGGATCCAGCGGATCAAGCCGACCACCATCGCGAACACCAGCAACGCGATGACCGCGGCCGTCCAGCGCGGGTGATGGACAGCCGCCCGCCGCGCCTCCTCCAGAAGGACCCGCCACACCGCCGCCAGGCGCGCGCGAAGCGACTGCCACACCGTCTGGAACGACTGGCCGGCGCGATGGGCCGAGCGCGTCCCCCACTGCGCCGCGCGCGACCAGGCCGGCTCGTCCTCCTCCAGCGCAGGCGGCCCGCCCAGGAACGCGCGCAGGTCGCGCTCGACGTCGGCCGCGGCGGCCGGTCGATCCTGCGGCTGGTGCGCGACCATCCGGTGGACCAGCGCGTCGAGCGGCCACGGGATGTCGGGGCGGTGGACGTGCGGCGGCGGCGCGCCCTGCCCGCGCAGCGCCTCCGCGATCTCCTCGTCGCTGCCGTCGAACGGCGGGCGCCCGGCCAGGAGCTGGTACAGCACGCAGCCGAGCGAGTAGATGTCCGCCGCCGGCTCCGCCCCACCCTCGCCCAGCTCCGGGGCGCGGAACCACTCGGCGCCGGCCGGCGGATCGGCCACCCCGAAGTCGAGCAGCTTGACCCGCAGCCCGCCCGGCTCGGTCGGATCGGGGCACAGGTGGATGCTGTCCGGGCGGATCGCGCCGTGCTGCACGCCGCACGCGTGCGCCGCGGCCAGCACCGCCGCCACCTGGGCGCCGATCGCCAGCACCTGCTCGAGGGTGAAGGTGCCGCCCGACCCGAGCCGCGCGCCCAGGCTCTCTCCCTCGAGATACTCCATCGCCAGGTAGGCGATGCCGCGCTGGTCGTAGCCGAAGTCGAGCACCATCGGCACGCCGCGGTGGGCGATGCGCGACGCCACCATCGCCTCGGCGAAGAAGCGGTTCTCCGCCTCGGTCGATCCGATGAGCGGCGGCGGCAGCATCTTGATCGCCACGGGGAACCCGAGGGTCGCGTGCTCGGCCAGCAGCCGCGGGATCGCGCCGGAGCCGGCCAGCGGGGCGATCACCCGGTAGTTGCCGAACAGGCTGTCGCTGTCGGCGTCGCTGCTGTCGCCGTCGGAGGGCGACCGGCCGGTGCGGCCGGTCACCGCGGCCAGCGCGCGCCGGATCGCGGTGTCGCTGCTGACGACGGTGGAGTCGCGCATGTCGACCACCACCGTGTCGCCGGGCGCGCTGGCCGCGTCCGACGGCGGCCCGGGCGGGCGGCGAGGCTGGCGGGTGCGGTCGACCAGGATCGCCTGCTCCACCGGATCGACGAAGACCGTCCGGTCTTCCTCGGGCCGCGAGTCGCCGGACGCGCCGCTCCCACCGCTGCCGGGCCCGGTCGGGACGCTGTCGGTCACCTCGGTGGCGAGGGTGACGTCGGCCGTGAGATCTTGCGGCTCGTTCGGCATAGCGCGGTGTCGCAACCGCGATCCAGGGGGCATTGTAGCAAGGCCAGGACCAACCTCTCGAGTCCCCGGATCCTCCCGTGTTGAGCCAGACTTGCTGAAATCAGGCATCGCATCGCCCGGGGGAAGAGGTTGCACCGGTGGCGCCAGCCCCCATCACCCCCGGAGGATGCGATCCACCAGCTCGGCCGGCCCCGGGACCCCGCGCTCGGGCCATGCGGTCAGGTCGAACAGAAGGCCGCCGCGCAGGCTGTCGGCCAGGCGGCGGCACGCGCGCCGGCAACCCTCGAGCGAGGTCCGCGCGAACACCACCACGAAGCGGGCGTCGGGCAGGCGCAGCGCCTGGTCCGAGTCGCGAAGCCCGGTGACCATCCTCAGCTCGAGCTCCGCCGCCCATGCCTGGCTCTCCTGGTCGTCGAGCGGGTGCTCGGGGCGGAGCGCCGCCACCACGATCCCGACCTCGGGATCGAACAGCGCGCGGAACGCCGACGGATCCTCCAGGCTCACCGGCCGCACCCCCGGGCTGGCCGGCCAGTGCGGCGGCCGACCGCGACCGCGCGCGCGACGGCCGCCCCGCCGCTCGCCGACCTGGCGGCGCTCGCCGGCCTGGGCGCCGCGCGCCACCAGCATGCGCTCGAGCTCGGCCCGCTCGGCCTCGTACTCGGCCAGCGCCTCGCCGAGCACCTCCAGCAGGTGATCGCGCGCGAACGGCTTGAGGAGGAAGCGCGACACCTTGGCGACGTTGATGGCGGCCAGGAGATCGCCCAGCTCGGCCTGCCCCGACATGGCGATGCGCCGGCACAGCGGGCTGCGCTGGGCGCAGCGGGCCAGGACCGAGGTGCCGGTCCCGTCGCTCAGGCGCTGGTCGACCAGCGCGACGTCGAACCGCTCCTCCTCGAGCATGGCCAGCGCCTCGCCGGCGGTGGTCGAGCCGACCGCGTGATAGCGGCCGCGCAGCATGCGCATCACCATGTCGACCATGTCCGGCTCGTCGTCGACGACCAGCACCCGGTAGCGCTCCGGCCCGCCCGGCTGGTCAGCCGACATGGCCACCATCCTCTCGCCAGGCGTCGACCGCGGCCCGCTCGACCCGCCGCCCGGTCGCGGCCAGGTCCTCGCCGGCGGCCAGCTCCGCCATCGCCACCGACAGTCGCGCGCCGAGCACGCCGAACGCGGCGTCGCGCAGCTCGGCGGCCAGCGCCGCCGCCGACGCCGAGGCGATGCCCGGCACCAGGAGCGCCATCGCGCGGTCCTCGACGTGCAGCCAGCAGTGGGGCAGCCGGCGGTCCAGCACCCACTCGATCGCGGCCTGCTCCTCGTCGCGGATCGGCTGCTCGGCCACGCCGACCAGGAGCGCACACGAGAGCGCGTCCTCGCGCACGTCCACGGCCAGGTGGCGCAGGCTCTCCCACGGCAGCGACACCGGCGGCGGCCCGCTGGTCCGGCCCGGCATGGTGTCTCCCTCGCCCGACATGCCCTGCGCCGCGCGCGCGGTCGCCTTGAGGTCACGGCGGGTCGCGTCGTCCGGGTCGCTGGTGGCGACCAGCTCGGACCCGGTCCGCGCGCGCAGGCGCGGGTTCTGCGCCATCACGTCCTCGACCACCGAGGCCAGGTCGGCCGGCTGGAACGGCTTGACCACGAAGCGGTCGACGTGGCCGCGATTGATCGCGGACAGCATCAGCTCGGTGTCGGCGAACGCGGTGATCATGACGCGCGCGGTGCGCGGGCTCTCCCGCGCGACGTGCATGAGCAGCTCCATGCCGCGCCGCTCCGGCATCCGCTCGTCGGTCAGGACCGCGTCGAACGGCCGCGCGGCGAGCGCGCGCATCGCGTCGTCCACCGAGCCGGCGGTGGTGACATCGACCGTGCGCCGCAGGGTGCGGGTGATGAGCTCGAGCATGTGCGGCTCGTCGTCCACCACCAGCACCGACGGGCGACGCGCGCGCGGCGGCTTGACGTCGAGGTCGAGGGCGATCTCCGGGAACAGCGCGGCCAGGAGCGACACCACCGGCAGGTTGGAGACCACGTGGCCGGCGGCGCGGGCCACCTCCTCGACGTCGAGCTGGAGCGCGCGCGCGCTGCCGTAGCGCTCGTCGCGGTCGGCGGCCAGCGCGCGGCGCAGCACGCCCTCCCAGCCGGGCGGGATCTCGCGGATCGAGGCCGGGCTCGGGATCGGCTGGTGACCGATCACCTCGAGCGCCTGCAGCGCGTCGGCGACCGGATAGAGCCGGCGCCCGGTGGTCATCTCCCAGAGGAGAATTCCGAGCGAGTAGATGTCGGAGCGGCGGTCGACCAGCTCGAGGCGGGCCTGCTCGGGCGAGAAATAGCCCGGCTTGCCCTTCAGCTCCATCCCCTCGCGCTCGTCGAGCGCGATCGACGCCTTGGCCACGCCGAAGTCGAGGATGCGGGCGGCGCCGTCCAGGCTGAGGATGACGTTGCGCGGCGACAGGTCGCGGTGGACGATCTCGAGCGGCTCGCCCTCGTCGCCGCGCAGCTCGTGCGCGTAGTGGAGGCCGCGCGCCACGTCGAGCGCGACCGCCATCGCCACCTCGATCGGCACGTCGAGCCCGGCCAGCGACGCCTGCCGGAGCACGTCGTACAGCGTCCGACCCTCCACGTACTCCATGGTGAGATAGAGATCGTCGCCGGTCGTGCCGACCTCGTGGACGTGAACGATGCTGGGATGGGCCAGGCGGATCGCGACGCGGGCCTCGTGGCGGAAGAGCTCGCGGAAGCGCTCGTCCATGGCCAGCTCGGGCCGGATGCGCTTGAGCGCGACGCGCCGGGTCGCACCGTCGGCGCCGTGCTCCCGGGCGAGGAACACATCGCCCATTCCCCCCGACCCCAGCCGGCGTATCGGGGTGTATCTCCCGCTCTTCACCACCCTGGCTGCCGCCGATGTTGCCAGCGGCGGCGCTCGCGAGACAAGGGCCGGCTGGCTCAGGCTCGGGTTCAAGCCCGGGCGAGTAGCTCCTCCAGGTCGGCGCCGGCGGCCAGCGACACCCCCGTGACCACCTGCCGGCTGCCGGCTCCATCCAGCAGTCGCCCCGCGCCGAACGACATGGTGGACGTGGTGGTCGCGGCGCCGAGCCGGCCGCGCGCGTCGCAGCAGATGATGCCGGCCTGCGCCCCGGTCACCCGGGCCAGCTCGTCCAGGGCGGCCCAGGCGGCGCCGGCGGCGGGCGCCCGGCCGCGCATCGCGTCCACGCACACGCGCGCCATGGTCACCCGCAGGATCGCCTCGCCGTGGCCGGTGCTCGAGGCCGCGCCGCCGCCGTCGTCCGCGTAGGTGCCACACCCGCTCTGCGGCGTGTCGCCGATCCGGCCCGGCCGCTTGAACGGCATGCCGCCGGTCGAGGTCGCCGCGGCGACGTGGCCATCGCTGTCGATCGCGCAGGCGCCGACCGTGCCGCCCGAGCGGTTCTCGGCGCGATCGACCCGGCCGACTCCCGCCCCGGCCGCGGCCCGCCGGTCGCGCTCCGCCTCCCATTTCCGGCGCGCGCGCTCGGTGATCATCGATGCCGGCGCGGCGCGGCGGAACCCGCGCTCGCCGGCGAACACCCACGCCCCCTCGCCGCACAGCAGGCAGTGCTCGCCGTCGTCGAGCACCGCGCGGGCCACCTCGATCGCGTTCGGCACGTCCGGCATCGCGGCGACCGCGCCGATCGCGACCGTGCGCCCGTCCATGACCGCCGCGTCGCACTCCACGGTGCCGTCGCGCGACAGAGCCGATCCGGTGCCGGCGTTGAACAGCGGGTCGTCCTCGAGCACGCGCACCGCAGCGCACACCGCCTCCACCGAGCTTCCCCCGCCCGACAGGATCGCCAGCCCGGCCTCCACCGCGCGCCGGCAGCCGAACTCGGCCTCGCCGGCGCGGTCGGGGTCGAGGTCGCCAGCACCGCCGTGCACCACGATCGAAGGACGGATGAGCTCGGCCATGGCCGCTGCATAGCACGCGGGCCCGGCCCCGACGACGCGTTCCACGCGCTGGCCGGTGGTGATAGCCTGCCGCCGTGGGGAGAGTGGAGGCGGGCGGCACGCGCGGCGCCGGCGAGACCGCGTCGATCGAGGAGCACCGGCGCGAGCTGTCCGGGCGCCCCTCTTACCTGCTCGTCATCGAGAACGGCTCGTCGTCGCTGTTCGACCTGCCCGCCACCGGCGTCGTCACCATCGGTCGCGGCCCCGAGGTCGAGCTGCGGCTCGATCACTCGTCGGTGTCGCGCCGCCACGCCCACCTGCTCCTCGATCGCGGCGAGGTGCGGGTCTCCGACATGGGCAGCCGCAACGGGACCCGGGTGAACGGCGAGACCCTGACCCAGCCGCGCGTGCTCGCGACCGGCGACCTGGTGGCGATCGGCGAGGTGCTGCTGGTCGTCCATGCCCCGGCCCGGCGAGCGGCGCCGCGCGACCTCATCGACGAGCAGGCCTGGAGGCAGCGCCTGGCCGAGGAGGTCGACCGCGCGGTCTCGTACGCGCGGCCGCTCGCGGTCCTGGCCATCGCCGGCGTGCCCGCCGCCGCGCGAGCCGGGGCCGCCGGGGCCCTCGCCGGCGCCCTGCGCGGCATCGACACCGCGTGCGCGGCCGACGACGGCCAGCTGCTGATCGTCCTGCCCGAGGCGGACCGCCCGGCGGCGCATCGCATGGCGGCGGCGATCGCCGGCGCGCTCGGATCGACCGCACCGGGCGCGCGGATCGGCGTCGCCACCTGCCCGTGGGACGCCGCCGACATGGACAGCCTGCTCCTGGCCGCGCGGGCCGGGGCCCGGGTCGCGGCCGAGGGCGCGGTGGTCGCCGCCGGTGAGGCGGTGATCCGGCTCGCGCTGGGCGAGCGCGAGGTGCTGCTCGCCCACCCGGCGATGGTGCGGGTGTTCGAGCTGCTCGAGCGGCTGGCCGCCTCCGACCTGCCGGTCCTCGTCATCGGCGAGACCGGGTCGGGGAAAGAGAACGCGGCGTTCGCGGTTCACCACCGCTCGGCGCGGCGCGACCGCCCGTTCGTGCCGCTCAACTGCGCCGCCCTGCCCGAGACCCTGGTCGAGAGCGAGCTTTTCGGCTTCGACCGCGGCGCGTTCTCGGGAGCGGTCGCGGCGAGGGCGGGCCTGCTCGAGAGCGTGGCCGGCGGCACCCTCTTCCTCGACGAGGTCGGCGAGCTCGCCCTGCCGGTCCAGGCCAAGCTCCTGCGCGCGCTCGAGACCCAGCGCATCACTCGCCTCGGCGAGCACCGCGAGCGCCCCATCGACGTGCGGCTGGTGGCCGCGACCCATCGCGCGCTCGAGGACGAGATCGCGGCCGGGCGCTTTCGCCAGGACCTCTACTTCCGGATCGGCGGCGCGCGAGTGGTGCTGCCGCCGCTGCGCGACCGGCGCTGCGAGATCCCGATACTGTTCCGCGAGTTCCTGTCGCGCGCCGCCGTCCGCGCCGGGCGCGCCGCACCCGAGCCGACGCCCGCGGTGATGGCGGTGCTGCTCGCCCATTCGTGGCCCGGCAACGTGCGCGAGCTCCGGCACGTCGCCGAGTACCTGGCCGCGACCGTGCTCGGCCCGACGATCGAGCTGGACGCCCTCCCGCTCGACCTGGCGCCGCGCATCCCGCTGCCCGCGTCGACGACGGCGACGACGCCGACGACCGCGATCGCCGCGCCCATGCGACGCCTCGCCGACGAGCTCGCCGAGCTCGAGCGCCGGCGCATCGGCGAGGCGCTTGCAGCGGCAGGTGGGGTGAAGACCCACGCGGCCCAGCTACTCGGCATGCCGGTCCGCACGCTCAGCTGGAAGCTGAAGCAGCATGGAATCCAGTGAGCGTTTTACAGCGCCGCTTCAACCGTCGAACCGATCCGGCGCGATCGACCGAAACCTTCTTCCTCGCCCCGCGTACACCAGGACTAGGATCGCGCAGTGTCGCCACGGGGAGGGTGGGCGGTAGCGGCGGACGTCGCCATGGAGCGGTATGCCGCGGGGCAGGATGCAGCGTTCGGCGATCTCTACGATGCGCTCGGTCCGCGACTCCTGGGTTTCCTGCGCCGGCAGGTGCACGACGACGGCTTGGCGGAGGATCTAGTGCAGCAGACGTTCCTGCAGATACACCGGGCTCGGGGTCAGTTCATCCGCGGGGCCGAGGTGGTGCCGTGGGCCTTCGCGATCGCCCGCAACCAGATCTGCGACACGGCGCGGCGGCGGCGGGCCGAGTCGAGCGTGGCCATCCGCGACGGCAACGCCGAAGCGATCGACCGGCGCCCGTCCACCGAGCCGTCCGCCGACGAGGTGCTCCACGCGCGCGAGGTGGCCAGCCGGCTCGAGGACGAGATGTCGCGCCTGCCCGCCTCGCAGCGCATCGCGTTCGAGCTCATCAAGCAGGAGGGGCTGTCGCTGGCGCAGGCCGCCGCGGTGCTCGGGATCACCGTCACCGCGGTGAAGCTGCGAGCCCATCGCGCCTACGTCGCGCTCCGCGCCGCGCTGGGTGATCTCGAGAACGAGGGGGTGAGCAAGTGAGCTGCGACCAGCGCAAGGCCGAGCTGCTCGCGCTCATCGCATCCAGCCCGTCGCCGGCGCGCGCGCAGCATCGAGCGCGCACCCTCGTCGCCGCAGCCGGCGCGCTCGGGATCGCGATCGGCCTCTTCCTCGCGCTCGGCGGGGTGCGCCTCGGCGGCGAGCTGACCGGGGACCTCGCGCTGGCGCGGCCGGTCCCGCTCATCCTGGCCACCTCGATCGGCGCGGCCGTGCTCGCCGTCGCCGCGCTGTGGGGCCTGGTCCACCGCGGCGGATCGATGCTGGGGCGTCCGCGCGGCTGGCTGCTGGTCTTCTCGCTCCTGGTGGTGAGCTCGCTCCTGGCCTGGAAGCTCCTCGCCAGCAGCGTGTTCCCCGACATGACCCTGGCGTGGCCGACCCGCCCCGGGCTTCGCTGCATCGGGGTCAGCCTGCTCCTCGGCATCTGGCCGCTCGCGGCGCTCTCGCTGGCGCGCGCGCGCGGCGACGCGGTCCATCCCCGCTCCACCGGCGCCGCGCTGGGGGTGGCCGCCGGCGCGTGCACCTGGCTGCTGGTCGACCTGTGGTGCCCGGTCGCGCATCCGACTCACCTCCTGCTCGGCCACGTGCTCCCGATCGCAGTCCTCGCGCTGGCGGGCGCGTGGATCGGGAGTCGCTGGATCGCGCTCGCGCGCTCCTGACGACGCGACACCGAAACCTCGTCGTGGCGGATCCGTATCCACCACCGGGACCGATGCGCGCGAGAGAGCAAGACGACCCGATGGAGAGCGCTCCGTGCTGGGAGCCGCCGCATGCGCTCGAGGAGTACCGGATCGTGCGGCGCCTCGGCGGTGGCAGCATGGGGCAGGTCTACCTGGCCCACGACCGCCTGCTCGACCGACCGGTCGCGATCAAGTTCGCCGGGATGGGCGAGGTCGGCGAGGCCACCCGCGAGCGCTTCTTCGCCGAGGCGCGAGCGGTCGCGCGGCTCTCGCACCCCAACATCGTGGCCGTGCACCGGTTCGGCGAGGTGAGGCGGCGCCCGTACCTCGTCTCCGAGTACGTGCGCGGCCCCTCGCTCGATCGACTGGACAAGCCGCTGCCGTGGAGGCGCCTGCACAAGATCGGCCTGGGGCTGGCCCGCGGGCTGGCCTGGGCGCACGAGAACGGCGTGCTCCATTGCGACGTCAAGCCGGCCAACGCGATGCTGGGCGACGGCGACGAGGCCAAGCTCATCGACTTCGGCCTGGCCCGGCTGCTCGACGCCGACCCGCCGCCGTCGGCGACCCACGCCGCCGCGATCGCCTGCCCGCTCACCGACGAGTCGCCGGTCACCGCCACGATGACGATGCCGTACCGGCCGCCCGGCCGGCGCGGCGACGGTGCGCCCGCCACCGCATCCGGGACCCCGCCGACCGCCGGGCCGCGGCGCTCCGCGTTCCCGATGACCGCCGGCACCCCGCTCTACCTCGCGCCGGAGCTGTGGCGCGGCGAGCCGGCCACCCGGCGGAGCGACGTCTACGCCCTCGGCGTGCTCCTCTACGAGCTCGCCAGCGGCGCGGCACCGCACGACGGCGTGTCGATCGACCGGCTCTCCGTCCTGGTCGAGGAGGAGGCCGCGGCGCCGATCGCCTCGCGCGCGCCATCGCTGCCGGCCGAGCTGGCCGGGCTGATCGACGCCTGCCTCAGCCGCGATCCGGCGCGCCGCCCGCAGCTGGACGGCGCTCTTTGCGAGCAGCTCGCGGCGCTGGCGCCGCGGCCGGGCTGACCCGACCGCGGCGAGAGCGAGTCGAGTGCTCAGCCGCCGCAGCGCACGTTGCGCTCCGGGTGCTTGGTCCTGGTGCGATAGAAGAAGTAGTCGGCCGCATAGGGCACGTCGGCCGAGGCGCCGACGTGGTCGGCGTCGCACCCGGTCGCCGGGGCGTTGCCGCCGGTGGTGGACAGCCGCTGGATCGAGGTCACCGGGGTCATCTTGCCGTGATCGGGTCCGTGGCTGACCGCGGTCAGCAGCAGCCACGGGATGGCGGTGACGTCCGGCGAGGCGCCAGCGACGCGGGCCGCGACGACCGTGCTCTCGTCCTTGTACTCCCAGGTCGGCCCGGCGTAGTGGGTCCCGACCTGGCAGCCGTGCTTGAACAGGTCGGCCTCGGGGGCGACGAACGTCCAGGCGAACCCGGTCGCGGTGGCCGCGCAGGTGTACTTCTGCACCCCGGTCGCGTTCAGCACGAACGAGAGGTCCTGATCCGCGGCCGGAGCCAGCTCGACAGGGACGCCATCGGGACAGTCGCGATGCGAGATCGCGGACTCGGTCGAGCCGACCTCGTCCTCATCGAGATCGAGATCCTCGGCAGCACACGCGGCGAGCGACACGGCGAGGACGGCGCTGGACAGGACGAGCGGATTCGAGCGGAACATGATGCGGCTCCTTGATGGTGATGACACGTGGTCACCGCCTCCTCGAGCACGACCCGGGCCAGCCCCACATCCGCGTCACCACGTCGTCGTCCGCCTGGCAGCGCCGCCAGCCGGCAACCCTTGCCCGGCGCCAGCGCGGCCAGCCGGCAACTCTTGCCGACCGGCGCGTCAGTCGAGGGCCAGCCGGGCGCGCAGATCGGCGACGCTCAGGTCGAGCAGCCCTCCCGCGTCCCCGGCCGGATCGCGGTACAGCGAGCGGCCACCGCGCCGACCGCGGCCGAGCGCGCGCACCGTCCGGCGCGGCGCGATGACCATGCCCACCGCGAACGCACCCAGGTTGAGCCCCCACGCCGCCCAGTAGCGGCCGCAGCCGGCGCCGAGCTCCCACGCGGCGATCTCGCCCTCGCCGGTCCAGGTCGTCGCGTACCCGGTCGCCACGTGATGGAGGTCGTGCAG